>WNFV01005032.1_pt1 | contig 19925 bp, 14 predicted proteins | sample 5400101 | NCBI WGS metagenome assembly WNFV01 (sample SAMN13153361, study PRJNA577476) | soil metagenome | isolation source: 115 cm soil or saprolite under grassland replicate 1 | place: USA:California | collected 2016-06-15 | reverse complement strand
CTGTTCGACGCACCCCCGACCATCGGCCACAACCTGCAACGGGCCATCGACGAGATCGCCGCGGCCGAGGGCGTCAGCAACCAGGTGACGCACCTGGTCTACTCCCACCACCACCACGACCACGCCGGCGCGGCCTCACTGTTCGAGGGGAACGTCGTCCGCGTCGGGCACGAGGAGACCCGCCGGCTGCTGCTGCGCGACAACGACCCGGCCCGCCCGGCGCCGGAGGTGACCTTCCAGGACCGCTACACCCTCGAGGTTGCCGGTGAGCGCGTCGAGCTCGCCTGGCACGGCCCCAACCACTCCCCGGACAACATCTTCATCCACTTCCCCGACCACGACGCCCTCATGCTCATCGACATCGTCAACGCCGGCTGGGTACCCATCTACAACCTCAACCTCAGCGAAGACGTGCCCGGCTACCTCCAGGCCCCGGCCACCGCGCTGTCCTACCCCTGGACGCACTTCATCGGCGGCCACCTTGGCAGGCTCGGCACCCGCGACGACATCAGCCTGCACCAGCAGTACATCGCCGACATCCAAGCCGGCGCCAGGGAGGCGCTCGCCACCGTCGACCCGACCCCGTACTTCGTGAAGTACGAAGAGAACGTCTGGGCCGCGGTGAAGGGCTACCTGGACGAGCTGACCGACCACGCCGCCAAGCCGGTGATCGCCAAGTACACCGGCGTGCTGGCCGCCGCCGACGTGGAGGTGTTCACCACCACCACCACGTTCATGATCCTGCAATCAAAGCGCCTCGACCTCGGGCCCAGCGCACCACTCCACCCCTGACCGGAACGCACCGGGGCCGGTGAGCACCGGCCCCGGTGCGGGTTCACCCGAACGAACAAGTTAGAGCTTCGGGTCCACAGGTTCGGCAGGTGCCCGTAGCGGTGCTCAGCGCGGACGCGGAGATAGCGGTCCAGCGCCAGGGCGGCCTTGCGACCGAAAGGGGACGACGCGGGGCCGGCGGCCCTTGCCGACCACCATCACGACCTGGTCGTCCAGGTCGAGGTCGTCGACGGTGATGCCGACGCACTCGGAGCGGCGCAGGCCGGTGTCGAGAGGGCCGTTGAGCTGGGCGGACAGTACTGATGGTCGGGACGGCCGGATTTGAACCGGCGACCCCCTGCTCCCAAAGCAGGTGCGCTGACCAAGCTGCGCCACGTCCCGTGCTCATGGCCTCTGAGCTGCGAGGATGCTACATTCCGACCTGACGGAAGGCAAGCACAGCGCTTACTGCGCATCTGCTTCGACCTTCGGGCCTGCCCGTCGGAGCCGCAGGAGAGGCGATGGCAGCGTCCGAAGATGCGCCCGCCGGCCGTGCCGGACCAGCCCATCCCGATTCTGAGCGAGCCCCAACTGCGTACCTTGTTCGCTGCCTGCGCCGGCAAGGACTTCGACGCCCGCCGCGACACCGCGCTCCTCATGGTGCTGCTCGACGCCGGGCCGCGCCGCGCCGAGCTGCTCGGTATGCGCGTCGAGGATCTGGACTTCGAGTACGATGTGGTGCGCGTGATCGGCAAGGGCCGGCGGGAGCGAGCCTTGCCGTTTGGCCGTAAGACCGCCATGGCGCTGGACGCTATCTGCGCGCCCGCTCGCGCCACCGGCGGCGGGAGTCGCCCTCCGCGGTTGGGACACGCCCAAGTCTGGAGGCGGAGGAGGCCAACGGCGGGGATCAGCTTGCGGTCGCGTGAACCGCTTGTTCGATCAGCTTCACGAAGCGTGTCGCGTAGTGCGTGAGGCCGCCCACGTGGCTCGCGTCGTCGAACTGGACCGTCGTCGATCCAGCGCGCTGGGCCATGAACCGCTGCAGGTCAGGGTCGATAGCGCGGTCGGCGCCCGAGACTGCGTACCACGACGGGAGAGCGTGCCAGGCGCCGGGCCCGGATGGACTGCCGAAGATGAACAGGCTCGACGGGCGCTGGTCGGCTGCTATCTCGGCGGCCAGCTTCGGATTCAAGTCCTGGGCGAAGTCCTCGCCGAAGAACTGCGGGTCGACGATGACGAAGGGGAACGACGGGGCGAACACCAGATGTGCCAGAAACGCCCCCGGCACGTAGCCAACGCTCAGGCTGTTGATCGTCTCACCGGTGTCGGGAACGTACGCCGCGGTGTAGACCAGTCCGCGGACGTCGCTGCGCCCGCTGGCGGCGTTGGAGATCACGAACCCGCCGTAGGAGTGTCCCACCAGGATCTTGTCTCCCGGGATCGAATCCAGCGTCGCCTGCACGATGGACACGTCGCCAGACACGGAGTCGAGGCCGAGCGCCGGCGCCGCCGTTTCGTATCCGTCCTTGTGCAGCGCGGCGGCCACCCGGTCCCATCCCGCGGGCGATGCGAAGGCGCCGTGCACGAGCACGATCGTCGGGTCCGACCCCGCCGCTCGGGCGCTGGTGGAGAAAGATGAGAGCGAGAGCATCAAGGCGGCCGCGATGAGCGCGCCGAACCGGAGCAGGCGGGCCCTCCGGTCCACGGTGACGCTTTGGGTCAGACCGTTCATGACACCCTCCTTCGACGAATGACCTACTCCTACCCCACGACCCCGGCAAGATCAAGATTTGTCCGGTTCGTACCACCCACCGCGTTGGACCCGGTCTGAGGTGGCAGGCAGCTTCGCATGGCGTCGCATGCGCGCCCGTGGACACCAATTCCGACATTTGGGGTCGCGGGGGACGGCGCGCACGGTGACGCGCCGCCCACCGTGTCGACTACCGCAGTGACCTGAAGGCTGCCCGGATCTCCGCAGCGAACAGCTGGGGCTGCTCCCAGGCGGCGAAGTGGCCGCCTCGGTCGAGCCGGTTGTAGTGGATGAGGTTGTCCGGGTACGCGCGCTCGGCCCAGCTCCGCGGAGCCTGGTACAGCTCGTCGGGGAACACGCTGATGGCGAACGGTATGGTGATGGCCTTGGCGTCGAAGAAGTCCGCCTTGTTCTCCCAGTAGAGGCGAGCCGCGGAGACCCCGGTGTTGGTCAGCCAGTAGAGCGTGATGTTGTCGAGGAGGTCGTCTCGCGTGAGGTCGCTCTGGAGCGTCCCCTCGAGGACCTGCTTGACCAGGCCGGGCTGACCGGTCCCGTCGCCGTGGTCGAGCATGAAGGCCGCGAGATCGACCGGCGAGTCGGCCAGCCCGTACAGCGTCTGCGGACGCGTCGCCATGATGTTCGCGTAGGCCACGTGCTTGGCGTAGAAGGTGCGCAGCTGCTCGTAGGCGGTTCGCTCCTCGTCTGAGAGGCCGGACGGCGGCGGGTCGCCGGTCTCGAAGCCCTTGACGACCGCTGCGGGGGCGGTGCCGGGCATGTTGGAGTGGATGCCGAGCAGCCCCGGGGCCGCCTGCGCGCCCATGGCCTGGGTCACGGCCGCGCCCCAGTCGCCGCCCTGCGCCACGAACTCGGTGTATCCGAGGCGGTTCATCAGCACGACCCAGGCGCGCGCGATCCGCACCGGGTCCCAGCCGGTGGCGGTCGGCTTGGCCGAGAACCCGTGACCCGGCAGCGAGGGGATCACCACATGGAACGCGTCCGCCTCGCTGCCGCCGTGCGACGTCGGATCGGTGAGCGGCCCGATGATCTCCAGCTGCTCGATGATCGAGCCGGGCCAGCCGTGCGTGACGATCAGCGGGAGTGCGTCCTCGTGCGGCGAGCGCACGTGGAGGAAGTGGACGTCGAGCCCGTCGATCTCGGTGGTGAACTGCGGCAGCGCGTTCAGCCTCGCCTCGCAGCGGCGCCAGTCGTACTCGGCCGCCCAGTAGCGGGCCAGCTCCTGCATGGTCGCCAGCTGCACGCCCTGCGAGTCATCGTCGACCGTCTCGCGCTCGGGCCACCATCGCCGTTCCCCCTCATCGCTGCAGGGACGACCGATCGACACCCGTCGGTCGTCCGGAACCCTCGCTGCATTGCCGTGCCGACACGGTGCCGGCGGTCCGCCTAGTGTCGTTGGCGCCGGCTGGCGTTCGCATCCGCCGGTGGCCAGCGCGACTGGCCAGCCTCGGCCTGGCGGCGCACCACCGGCCTTGTGGGCGGCGGTCCCTACCACCTGCCCTCGGCTCGGCGGGCGCCGCGGACTTGACCAGGCCGGACGGCCACCGCGATCCTTTGCAGCTTCGAGCCGGCCGGCACCACGGTCAACGGGCACCGCCGGGGCACACGGCCCCGGTCAGCAGCGGTCTCCGACGGGCGATCCCTCCGTCTGGTCGAGGGACGTCTCCGGGTCAGGCGGGTTCGCCGCCGATCAGCTCGGCGGTCTCCATCTCCTGGGTGTAGCTGCCGAAGCGGGCGGCGCCGTTCAGCTTGGCGCGGTGGTGGAAGGCCTGCTGCGCCTGGGAGGCGTTGGCCGGCTCGCCCTTCCACGCCTTGAGGGCGGGGGCCTGCAGCGCCCGGCCGTAGGAGAAGCTGAGCTGCCACGGCTGCGCCGGGAGGCGGTTCATCGCGTCGAGGTGGGCGGTGGCCAGCTCGTCGCTCTGGCCGCCGGACAGGAACACGATGCCGGGCACCGACGCGGGCACCTGGTCGCGCAGGCAGCGGACGGTTGCCTCGGCGACCTCGCGCACGCTGGCCTGCTCGGGGCAGGTGCTGCCCGACAGGACCATGTTCGGCTTGAGCAGCATGCCGTCGAAGCGGACCCGGTGGGCGCGGAGCGCGGCGAACACGGCGGCGAGCGTCTCGGCGGTCGCCCGTTCGCAGCGCTGGATGGTGTGGTCGCCGTCCATCAGCACCTCGGGCTCGACGATCGGCACCAGCCCGGCCTCCTGCGACAGGGCGGCGAAGCGGGCCAGCAGCTCGGCGTTGGCGGCGATGCAGCCGGCGGTCGGGATGCCGTCGCCGATGGTGATGACCGCGCGCCACTTGGTGAACCTCGCGCCGAGGTCGCGGTACTCGGCCAGGCGGCCGCGCAGGCCGTCCAGGCCCTCGGTGATCTTCTCGCCCTCGAAACCGGCCAGCGGGCTGAGACCCTTGTCGACCTTGATGCCGGGGATGATGCCCTGGCCCCGGAGGACCTCCGCGAACGGGGTGCCGTCGGCCGCCCGCTGCCGGATGGTCTCGTCGAACAGGATCACGCCGCTGACGAACTCGCCGGCGCCCGCGGTGGTGAACAGCAGCTCGCGATAGGCGCGGCGGTGCTCCTCGCTGGACTCGACCTGGATGGACCTGAAGCGCTTCTCGATCGTCCGCGCGCTCTCGTCGGCGGCCAGGATGCCCTTGCCGGGTGCGACCAACGCGCTGGCCGTGGCCGCGAGGTCTTGTGCGTTCATCGTGGCTCCCTCGTCCTCGTGCGCGGCTCGTCCGCGCGACTGGCGTGCTGCCGCAGGCCGGGAGCCCGCGGTCTGGTCTAGCGGTCTGGTCTAGAGGTTCCTCGAACAGGTCCGCAGCAACCTGCTGGCCAACTGGGGATCGCGGTCGTCCAGCTCGTGGCACTGCCGCTCGCGGACGTGCACGACGCCGTCCACCCTACGGACCAGGTCGCGGAAGATCGGGATCAGGCTACGCCGCTCGACCGGCCGCGGTGAATGGAAAGGCGGCGGCCCGCGAGTTCGCCGTCGCACTGAGCCGCCGCCCGGAAGTGGGGAAGTCCCCACCAGTCGTTCGCACCGCGGCGCCGTCCGGTTCGGCCGCGGGGAGCAGGACCGTCGGCGGCGCCCCTGCCTGCGGGGGTGATCGCGCAGGCCGAGCGTATACTGACCCGCGCCTGCCCGTCTTGCGGGCTTCTCCCGCCGCCGCCGCGCCCGCGCCGGGCCGGCACGAGCGAACCGAGCATCCGCCGACCCGACCACCCGCCACCGGAGGCATCCGTGCGTAGCACCGTCGAGCCCGTCGAGCCCACCAAGCTGCGGATCAACATCGTCGTGGAGCCCGACGAGCTGGCCCCCGCGATCGACCGCACCGCGCGGCGGCTGGCCAACGAGGTGCGGGTCCCCGGCTTCCGCAAGGGCAAGGTGCCGCGCCGCGTGATCGAGGCCCGCATCGGCCGCGACGCCCTGGTGGCCGAGGCGATCGAGCACGAGGCGGTGCCCGAGTTCTACGCCCGCGCGATCGAGGAGCACGGCGTCCGCCCGCTGTCCCGGGGCAAGGTCGACCCGCCGGCCTGGGAGGAGGGCTCGCCGCTCGAGTTCTCGGCCACGGTCGAGGTCAGGCCCGAGCTCGACCTGCCCGCCTACCGGGGCGTCGCGGTGGAGCGCCCGGCCATCGAGGTCAGCGACGAGATGGTCGGCGCCCAGCTCGACCGCTTGCGCGAGCGCGTCGCCCAGCTCGAGGTGATCGGCCGGCCGCTGGCCTCCGGCGACTACGCCCAGATCGACCTGCGCGCCACCCGCCACACGGTCGAGGTGCCGGAGCTGTCGCGCAGCGACTTCCTCTACGAGGTGGGCTCGGGCAGCCTGGTCGAGGAGCTGGACAAGGAGCTCGAGGGCTCCCGCAAGGGCGACATCCTGCGCTTCACCGTCACCGTGCCCGAGAGCGCCGGCGAGGAGCTGGCCGGCCAGAGCGTCACCTTCCAGGTCCTGGTCAAGGAGGCCAAGACCAAGGTGCTGCCCAAGCTCGACGACGAGTTCGCCCAGGAGGCCAGCGAGTTCGACACCCTGGAGGAGCTCCGGGCGGACCTGCGCGAGCGCCTGGAGAAGGCCGCCGAGCAGCAGGTCGCGAACGAGCTCGAGACGCGCGTGCTCGAGGCCTACCTGGAGCAGGTGGAGGTGCCCCTGCCCGAGTCGCTGGTCCGCGACGAGCTGGAGTATCGCGCCAGCCGCTTCGTCCAGCAGCTCGCCCTGATGCAGGGCAACCTCGACCAGTACCTGGAGGCGACCGGGATGACCAGCGAGCAGCTCGAGGCCGACCTGCGCGCCCAGTCCGAGCGGGCCGTCACGGCCCAGCTGGTGCTCGAGGCGGTGGCCGCCGCCGAGGGCATGGAGGCCAGCGCCGCCGAGGTCCAGGCCGAGATCGACCGGCAGGCCCAGCGGGTCGGCCGCGACCCGGAGGAGATCGCCAAGGCGCTCGGCGGGAGGGAGAGCGCCGTCATCCGCGGTGATATCCTGCGTAGCAAGGCGCTCGCGTTCCTGGTCGAGCATGCGGAGGTGGGCAACCCAGAGGAAGCGGCGGCTGCGTCCGGACAGTCGACCGTGGCGGGGGAGGCCGGGTCGACCAGTCGAGGGTCCTGAAGCTTCGAGGCTCCCGGTGCCAGCTCAAGGAGTAGCGACGATGCAGCCAATCTCCGACTACCTCGTCCCGGTCGTCGTCGAGCAGACCAGCCGTGGGGAACGGTCGTTCGACATCTACTCGCGGCTGCTCAAGGAGCGCATCGTCTTCCTCGGCACGCCCCTGGACGACACCGTCGCGAACCTGGTGATGGCCCAGCTCCTGCACCTCGAGAGCGAGGAGCCGGAGCGGGACATCAACCTCTACATCAACTCGCCGGGCGGCTCGGTCACCTCGCTGCTGGCGGTCTACGACACCATGCAGTACATCAAGCCGGACGTGGTCACGATCTGCATGGGCCAGGCCGCCTCGGCGGCCGCCGTGCTGCTGGCCGCCGGCACCAAGGGCAAGCGCTTCGGCCTGCCGCACTCCCGCGTCCTGATCCACCAGCCCTCGGGAGGCGCCGAGGGCCAGAGCGTCGACATCGAGATCCAGGCCAGGGAGATCCTGCGCATGCGGCGCATGCTCGACGAGATCCTGGCGACGCACACCGGGCAGTCGGTCGAGAAGGTCTCGCGCGACACCGACCGGGACTTCATCATGACCGCGGAGGAAGCGAAGGCGTACGGGCTCATCGACGACATCATCGAGAGCCGGCAGTCGGCCGACGAATTGGTCGCCGCGGCCGCCAACGGGGGTCGCTGACGGTCCGGGGGAAGCGCTAGCGGTCGGTCACGACGGGCGCGTACCCTCCAGCGAGCAGCGGGACACCGCACGGGGAGACTCGAGCAGATGGCCAAGTTCGGAGACGGTGGCGACCTGTTGAAGTGCTCCTTCTGCGGCAAGTCTCAAAAGCAGGTCAAGAAGCTGATCGCCGGACCGGGCGTGTACATCTGCGACGAGTGCATCGATCTCTGCAACGAGATCATCGAAGAGGAGCTCTCCGAGACCAGCGAGCTGAAGTTCGACGAGCTGCCGAAGCCGCGGGAGATCTACGAGTTCCTCAACGACTACGTGATCGGCCAGGAGGAGGCCAAGAAGGTCCTCTCCGTGGCCGTCTACAACCATTACAAGCGCATCCAGGTCGGCGCGAGCGCGGCCAGCGACGTCGAGCTGCAGAAGTCCAACATCATCCTGCTCGGCCCGACCGGCTGCGGGAAGACGCTGCTGGCGCAGACGCTCGCCAAGATGCTGAACGTCCCGTTCGCCATCGCCGACGCCACCGCCCTGACCGAGGCCGGCTACGTCGGCGAGGACGTCGAGAACATCCTGCTGAAGCTCATCCAGGCGGCGGACTACGACGTCAAGAAGGCCGAGACCGGCATCATCTACATCGACGAGATCGACAAGATCGCGCGCAAGTCCGAGAACCCCTCGATCACCAGGGACGTCTCCGGCGAGGGCGTGCAGCAGGCCCTGCTCAAGATCCTGGAGGGCACCACCGCCAGCGTGCCGCCGCAGGGCGGGCGCAAGCACCCCCACCAGGAGTTCATCCAGATCGACACCACCAACGTGCTGTTCATCTGCGGCGGGGCGTTCGCCGGCCTGGAGAAGATCATCGAGTCGCGCATCGGCCGCAAGGGCGTCGGCTTCGGCGCCGACCTGCGCCGCATCGGCGACAAGGACATCGGCGAGATCCTCGCCAGGGTGCTGCCCGAGGACCTGCTGAAGTACGGGCTGATCCCGGAGTTCATCGGCCGCCTGCCGGTGATCTCCTCGGTGCACTCCCTGGACAAGGAGGCTCTGGTCCGCATCCTGGTGGAGCCGAAGAACGCGCTGGTCAAGCAGTACCGCAAGTTCTTCGAGTTCGACGGCGTGGAGCTGGAGTTCTCCGACGACGCCCTCGAGGCCGTGGCCGACCAGGCGATCCTGCGCGGCACGGGCGCGCGCGGCCTGCGCGCCATCCTCGAAGAGGTCCTGCTCGACGTGCAGTACGACCTGCCGTCACGCACCGACGTGCGGCGCTGCGTGATCACCGCCGACGTGGTGCTGCGGGGCGTCAATCCCACCCTGGTCCCGCGCGACCGCGAGGCCGGCACGAGCGAGCGCACCCGGCGGGAGCGCTCCGCCTGACGTAGATGGTCGAGCGGGCATCCCTGCGCGCCACCGTCCGGCAGCTCGCCGAGGGGCTGCTGCACGTCGCCGAGCTGACCGCGATCGCCGCCGCCGGCTGCCTGCTCGGAGCCGCCCTGTTCGCCTGGCTCGTCGGACGCGCCTACGGGCCCACCGCCGTGCTCGTCTGCGGCTTCGTGGGCGTCGGCATGATGTTCGCCGGCACCTGGCAGAACATGCCGATGGGCCCGCTGGCGCGGCGCCGCAGGCGCGCCGCCGACGAGCGCCACCGCGAGGAGGAGCGCGACCCGGCCATGCGTGCCCGCCGCGAGATCGAGGGGCGCCGGCCCGGCACGGTGATCTCGCAGGGCGGCATCCTCAGCGTCGCCGGCCTGCTGCTGGTGATCGTCGGCTTCCTCGCCGACGTGCTGGTCGACCGTGGCTAGCCCCTCGGGTCGATACCGGCTTGAGCGGATCGGGCGGGACCCGTACGCTTGACCTCGGACAACGAAGGGAGCGACGTGAGCAGGTTCGCGGCCACTCTGGCGGCGCAGACCGCCTCCGCTCTGCGAGTACCTGCCTAGGCCCGCACGCCGGGCCTGGGGCGCTCCACCGCGCCCGTCCCCGAGCCCAGTCCGCAACGGCTCCGCGCAGCACGCCGCCCGACCCAGGCCGCGCCCACCCAGCCTCCCCGCGCGGCGTCCGACCCGCCGGAGGGCCACGGACCTTCGTTCTCGGGGCCGGCATGGTGAACCCGCCGGGTCTCGGCCATCCACCAGGCGATGCGACAGGAGCGACCCGTGACCGACGCAGCAGGGCAGAGCGAGCTGCCCAAGACCTACGACCCGAAGGCGGTCGAGGAGCCGACCTACCAGCGCTGGCTGGACGAGGACCTGTTCCGCGCGGACGCGGCCTCCGGCCGCCCCCGCTGGAGCATGGCCCTGCCGCCGCCGAACGTCACCGGGTCGCTGCACATCGGTCACGCCCTGGACCACACCTACCAGGACTACCTGGCCCGCTTCCAGCGCATGCGCGGCTACGAGGTGCTGTGGCTGCCCGGCATGGACCACGCCGGCATCGCCACCCAGAACGTGGTGGAGCGGGAGCTGGCCAAGGAGGGCATGACCCGCTTCGACCTCGGCCGCGAGGCGTTCGTGGAGCGGGTGTGGGCGTGGAAGGCGGAGTCGGGCGGGCGCATCCTCGGCCAGATGCGCCGCCTCGGCGACTCGGTGGACTGGTCGCGCGAGCGCTTCACCATGGACGACGGGCTGTCGCGGGCGGTGCGCGAGGTGTTCGTCAGCCTCTACGAGCAGGGCCTGGCGTACCGGGGCCAGCGCATCATCAACTGGTGCCCGCGCTGCCTGACGGCGCTGTCGGACATCGAGGTGGAGCACGAGGAGGTGCCCGGCGAGCTCGCCCACCTGCGCTACCCGCTGGCCGACGGCTCCGGCTCGATCGGCGTGGCCACCTCGAGGGCCGAGACCATGCTCGGCGACACGGCCGTGGCGGTGCACCCGCAGGACGAGCGCTACCGGCACCTGATCGGCCGCACCGTGCGGCTGCCGCTGGTGGACCGCGAGATCCCGATCGTGGCCGACGAGGCGGTCGAGCGCGACTTCGGCACCGGCGCGGTGAAGGTGACGCCCGCCCACGACCCCAACGACTACGAGATCGCCCAGCGCCACGGCCTGCCCGAGGTGAACATCTTCACCGAGGAGGCGGTCGTCAACGCCAACGGCGGGCGCTTCGCCGGGCTGGACCGCTACGCCGCCCGCCGCGCGGTCAAGGAGTCCCTCGCCGAGCTCGGCCTGCTGGAGCGGGTGGAGCAGGCGCCCCACGCGGTGGGGCACTGCTACCGCTGCCGCACCGAGGTGGAGCCGCGCCTGTCGGAGCAGTGGTTCGTGCGCACCCGGCCGCTCGCCGACGAGGCGGTGGCGGTGGTGCGTGGCGGCCGCACCCGCTTCGAGCCGGAGCGCTACGCCAAGACGTTCTTCGCCTGGATGGACGGGATCCGCGACTGGTGCGTGTCCAGGCAGCTCTGGTGGGGGCACCGCATCCCCGCCTGGTACTGTCCGGACGGCCACGTGACGGTGGACCGCGAGGACCCGCCCAAGTGCGGCGAGTGCGGCGCGACCGAGCTGCGCCAGGACGAGGACGTGCTCGACACCTGGTTCTCCAGTGGGCTGTGGCCGTTCTCGACCCTCGGCTGGCCGGAGCGCACCGACGACCTGGCCGACTTCTACCCGACCACGGTGCTGGTGACCGGCTACGACATCATCTTCTTCTGGGTTGCCCGGATGCTCATGTTCGGCTGCCACTTCGAGCCGCCGACGCCCTTCGACGTGGTCGCGATCCACGGCATGGTGCGCGACCGCGAGGGCAAGAAGATGTCCAAGTCGTTCGGGAACGTGATCGACCCGCTCGAGCTGATGGACCGCTACGGCACCGACGCGCTGCGCTTCGCGCTGATCCGCGGCGCCAACCCGGGCGCGGACGTGCCGCTGGCCGAGGAGTGGGTGGAGGGCGCCCGCAACTTCTGCAACAAGCTGTGGAACCTCGGCCGCTTCGTGCTGGCGGCCCGCGCCGAGGCGCGGGTCGACCAGCCGTCGGACCAGGCGCCGCCCGAGCCGGCGGGGCTGGCGGACCGCTGGCTGCTCTCCCGCCTCGAGGACACCCGGGCGGCCGCCACCGCCGCCTACGAGGGCTACGACCCGGCCGAGGCTGCCCGCCTGCTGTTCGCCTTCACCTGGAGCGAGCTGGCGGACTGGGCGGTGGAGCTGGCCAAGCCGCGGCTGGCCGCCGGCGGCGAGGGCGCCCGCCAGGTGGCGGCGACCCTGACCTACGCCATCGACGTGGTCGTCCGCCTGCTCCACCCGGTGATGCCGTTCGTGACCGAGGAGCTGGCCCGCGCCTTCGGCGCCGGCACGATCGTGCGCGGCCCCTGGCCGGCGGAGCGGCCCGGCGACCGCGACGAGCACGCCCAGGACGAGATGGCGGCGTTGCAGGAGGCGATCACCGCGGTGCGCCGCTTCCGGGCCGAGCACCGGGTGCCGCCCAGCCGCCGGCCGCGGCTCACGCTGGTGCCCGCCGGCACCGAGCAGGGCAACCTGTTCCGCGCCGAGGCCGACAGCATGCGCCGGCTCGCCAGGCTCGATACGGTGGAGGTCGGGCCGGCGCCGTCCGGCGCCGGGCCCACCGCCAAGCTGCTGGCCGCGGGGGCCGAGCTGTACCTGCCCCTGGAGGGCCTGCTCGACCTCGACGAGGAGCGCGCGCGGCTGCGGCGCGAGCTGGAGACGCTCGACAGCGAGCGCGCCAGGGCCGTCGGTAAGCTGGGCAATCCCGCGTTCGTGGAGCGCGCCCCGGCCGCGGTGGTGGACAAGGCCCGAGCGCGGCTGGCCGAGGTCGACGAGGCCAGGGCCAAGGTGGAGGCCCAGCTCGCCGAGCTGGGCTGAGCGGGCCGGTTCCGGGGGGACGACGATCGAGGAGCGCCACGTCATGGACTACCGCGAGGCCGTCGACGCGCTGTACGCCCGCATGCCAGGCAAGCTCGGGCCGAGCCTGGAGCGCGTCGAGCATCTCGCCGAGCTGCTGGACCATCCCGAGCGGACCGCGCCGGCGGTGCACATCACCGGCACCAACGGCAAGACCACCAGCGCCCGCATGGTCACCTCGCTGCTGGCCGCGTTCGGCCTCGGGGCCGGCCTCTACACCAGCCCCCACCTGCAGGACGTGCGCGAGCGGCTGGCGCTCGCCAACCGGGTGATCACCCGCGAGGAGCTGGCGGAGACCTGGTCCTACCTCGAGCCGTACCTCGCCGAGGTCGACCGTGCCCACGACCAGCCGGTGACCTTCTTCGAGGCGCTGACCATGCTCGCCTTCACCTGGTTCGCCGAGCTGCCGGTCGACGCCCAGGTGATCGAGGTCGGCATGGGCGGCCGCTGGGACGCCACCAACCTCGTCCACGGCGACGTGGCGGTCGTCAACCGGGTCGGCGTCGACCACCCGGAGCTCGGCGCCACCCCGGCGGAGGTGGTGGTCGAGAAGGCCGGCATCATCAAGCCGGGCGCGGTCGTGGTCAGCCAGGCCCAGGACGACGACGTGCTCGCCGTCCTCGCCGACCGCGCCGCGGAGGTCGGCGCGCGGCTGCTGCTCGAGGGGCGGGACTTCGCCTGCGAGCGGCGCCGCACCGCCGTCGGCGGCCAGATCCTCGACCTGCGCACGCCGTCCGGCGTGGTGGACGAGGTGTTCCTGCCGCTGCACGGCCGCCACCAGGCCGACAACGCGGCGGTCGCGCTCACCGCCACGCAGGCGTTCCTCGGCGACCGGGCGCTCGACGACGGCGCCATCCGTGCCGGGTTCGCGGCGGTCACCTCGCCCGGGCGCCTCGAGGTGGTGTCCAGGCATCCGCTGGTGCTGCTCGACGGCGCCCACAACCCGGACGGGGCGCGTGCCCTGGCCGCCGCCCTGCTCGAGGAGTTCGTGGTCGACCGGCGCACCCTGGTGGTCGCCTGCCTCGCCGACAAGGACCTGCGCGGCATCCTGCAGGCGCTCGCGCCGGCCGCGGGCCGGCTGGTGGTCACCGCCAACCGCAGCCCGCGCTCGGCCAGCGCGGAGCGCATGCGCAAGGAGGCCGAGGCCCTCGGCCTGGTCGCCGAGGTCGCCCCGGACGTGCCCACCGCCGTGCGCCAGGCGGTCGACGCCGCCGGCGAGTCCGAGGCGGTGGTGGTGACCGGCAGCCTGTACACCGCCGGCGAGGCCCGCGACCTGCTGCTCGGCGCCGGCCCGGCCTGACGGCTCCGCGGCGCAGGCCGGTATCATCGCGGCGCCGTGGCCCGAGCCCAGCTCAGCCGCTCCGCCCGCTCGGACCTTGCCGCTCAGACCTTGCCGACGCGCTTCCCGGAGGCACCCCATGCCCGCACAACGCACCCTGGTGCTCTGCAAGCCCGACGCCGTCAGGCGCGGCCTGGTGGGGGAGGTGGTCGGCCGCCTGGAGCGCAAGGGCCTGCGGCTGGTCGCCATGGAGCTGCGCGTGCTCGACAACGCGACCGCCAGGAAGCACTACGCCGAGCACGAGGGCAAGCCGTTCTTCGACGACCTCGTCTCGTTCATCACCGGCGGCGCGCTGGTGGCCATCTGCGCCGAGGGCCCCGACGCGGTGACTGCGGTGCGCACCCTGATGGGGCCGACCAACCCGGTCACCGCCGCGCCCGGCTCCATCCGCGGCGACTACGCGCTGGTGATCACCTACAACCTGGTCCACGGATCGGATTCCGAGGCTTCGGCCGAGCGCGAGCTGGCCCTGTTCTTTCCCGATCTGGGCCTACTGACGCGCGCCTGATAACAGGGACACAACGACCACAGCGGCCAGCCCGCGCGCTTCGGGGGGCTGGTGTAGCATGCCCGAGTTCCCTCGGGTCGGTGCGACCGCCGTCCGGTCGTCCGGTCTTCCGCCGTGCCCGCGACTTCGATCGCTGCCACCGCCCAACTCCCTGAACGTCCGAAGGAGCTGGTCTCGTTGCAGAACGCCTTCCGCTTCCTCGGCCGCGACATGGCGGTCGACCTCGGGACGGCCAACACGCTGGTCTACGTGCGTGGTCGCGGGATCGTGCTGAACGAGCCCTCGGTGGTGGCGATCAACACCAAGAGCAACGCGATCCTGGCGGTCGGCGCCGAGGCCAAGGCGATGATCGGCCGCACCCCGGCGCACATCGTCGCCATCCGGCCGCTCAAGGACGGCGTCATCGCCGACTTCGACACCACCGAGAAGATGCTCCGCTACTTCGTGCACAAGGTGCACCGGCGCCAGTTCATGGCCAAGCCGCGGGTGGTGGTGTGCGTGCCGTCGGGCATCACCGGGGTCGAGCGGCGGGCGGTGTTCGAGTCCACCATCCGCGCCGGGGCGCGCGGCGCCTTCATCATCGAGGAGCCGATGGCCGCCGCCATCGGCGTGGGCCTGCCCGTGCACGAGCCCGCTGGCAACATGGTGGTCGACATCGGCGGCGGCACCACCGAGGTCGCCGTGGTCGCCCTCGGCGGCATCGTCACCAGCCAGTCGATCCGCATCGGCGGCGACGAGCTGGACGAGGCGGTGATCAGCTACGTCAAGAAGGAGTACTCGTTGATGCTGGGGGAGCGCACCGCCGAGGAGATCAAGATCGCGATCGGCTCCGCCTTCCCCCTGCCCGACGAGCCCAAGACCGAGATCCGCGGTCGCGACCTGGTCAGCGGCCTCCCCAAGACGATCACCGTGGGGGCGGAGGAGATCCGTAAGGCGATCGAGGAGCCGGTCAACGCGATCGTCGACGCGGTCAAGAACACCCTCGACCAGACCCCGCCCGAGCTGGCCGCCGACGTGATGGACAAGGGCATCGTGCTCACCGGCGGCGGCGCCCTGCTGCGCGGCCTCGACGAGCGCCTCAAGCACGAGACCAGCATGCCCATCCACCTGGCCGACGAGCCGCTGCACTCGGTCGCGATCGGGGCGGGCCGCTGCGTCGAGGAGTTCGAGTCGCTCAAGCGCGTCCTGATCGCCTCGGAGTCGCGGTAGCCATGCCCCGGCTGCGGCTGCCCGAGCGCCCACCCCGTGCCTGCCGAGGCGCCGAAGGCGCCCGGACGGCCCTGCCGACGGAGGCTTGGAGGCGTCCGCCTCCCTGGTGACCCGTGTATCAGCGATCTCACAGCGCCCGCAACGTCCTGGTCGTGCTGCTGCTCGCGGCGGTGGTGCTGATCACGGTCGACTTCCGCGAGTCGCCAGGCGGTCCCATCGACCGGGTGCAGGGCGCGGTCGGGTCGGTCTTCGGACCGGTGCAGCGCGCGCTGGCCGCGGTGGTGCGCCCGGTCGGCAGCGTCGCCGGGGCGATCTCCGACCTCGGTGACCTGCGCGGTGAGAACCGGCGCCTCAGCGCCGAGGTGCAGCGCCTGCGCGCCGCCGAGCGCGCCAACCAGCAGCTGGCCGGCGAGAACCAGCAGCTCAGGGACACGTTGCGCATGGCGGCGCGGTGCGGCTGCAAGACCGTCGGCGCGACCGTGGTGGCCAGCTCGGGGTCGAACTTCCAGTGGTCGGTCACGATCGACGCCGGCTCGCGCCAGGGGATCGGCCGCGACATGGCGGTGATCAACGCCGACGGGCTGGTCGGCAGGGTGACCTCCGCGGGCCCGGACTACGCCACCGTGCTGCTGGCGATCGACCCGTCGAGCGGCATCGCGGCGCGCCTGTCCAGCGGCGAGGTGGCCGGCCTGGTCCAGGGGCGGGGCAGCGAGGGCCTCAGCTTCGAGCCGCTCCACGCCGGCGCCTCGGTGAGCGTCGGTGACCTGGTGGTCACCCAGGGCTACGCCGGCGGGGTCTTCCCCCACGGGCTGCCGATCGGCCTGGTCGAGGAGGTCGGGCCGCCGCGGGCCGGCCTGGTCCGCACGGTCTCGGTGCGTCCCTTCGCCGACGCCGGCGCGCTCGACCAGGTCGCGGTGGTGGTCTCCAAGCCGGCGCCGCCGCCCGCCGCGGGCGCCGGTGGTGGCGTCCGTACCGGGCTGAAGGGGCGCTGAGCATGCGGCGGGTGCTGGTGCTCGGCGGCGTGATCGTGGCCGCGCTGCTGCTCGAGTCGACCGTGCTCGCCCCCTTCCGGGTCGGCGGCGTCCGGCCGGACCTGCTGGTGATCACGGTGGTGGCGGTCGCGATGGCGTCCGGGCCGACCACGGCCGCCTGCTTCGGCTTCTCCGCCGGGCTCCTGGCCGACCTGCTGTTCGCCCGGCCGGTGGGGGTCTCGGCCCTGGTCTACACGTGCGTCGGCTTCGCCGTCGGCCTGGTCCGCGTCTACGTGGTCGCCTCCCGCGCCTGGGTGCACCTGGCGCTGGCCGGCGCGGCCAGCCTGGCCGCCGCGTGGTCCTCCGGCCTGGTGATGCGCGTGCTCGACCTGTCGTCATGGGGCTTCGTGGGCCGCAGCGGCCCGCTGGTGGCGCTGTACAACCTGCTGCTCGCCCCGGTCGTCTACCCGCTGGTCCGCCGCCTGGCCGCCCAGGCGGGCCAGGAGCAGGCCTACCGCTGGGAGGGCCGCTGAGGTGCAGCAGCTCGACCAGTCCCGGCGCCTGCGCCTGTCGCTGTTCTCGATCCTGGTCTTCGCGCTGTTCCTCGCCCTCTTCTCGCGCCTGTGGTACCTGCAGGTGCTGGCGGGGGACCGCTACGGCGACCTGGCGGAGGGCAACCGGCTGCGCCGGGTGGTGGTCGACGCGCCGCGCGGGCGCATCCTGGACCGCAACGGCAGGCCCCTGGTCCGCGACCGGGCCGCCTGGGCGGTCACGGTCAAGCCGTCCGAGCTGGGCGAGCAGCGCGGGGCCGTGCTCGGCCGGTTGGCCAAGCTCCTCCACGTCCCGAAGGCGACGCTGGAGGAGCGGCTGCGCGACTACACCGGGTCACCCCTGCGCGGCGTCCCGGTCGCCGAGGACGTGCCCCGGTCGGTCTTGTTCCACCTCACCGAGCACGCCGAGGACTTCCCCGGGGTCGCCCCCGAGGTGCTCGCCCTGCGCGAGTACCCGGGCGGGTCGCTGGCCGCGCACCTGCTCGGCTACGTCGGCGAGGTCTCCAGCGCCGACTTGAAATCCGGCCGCTTCCGCAGCCGCAAGGAGGGCGACCAGGTCGGCAAGTCCGGAGTTGAGCTGACCTACGACCGGCTCCTGCGGGGCCGCCCCGGTGTCCGCGACCTCGAGGTCAACGCCAAGGGCGACGTGGTGCGCACCCTGCACGCCAGCGAGCCGGTGCCGGGCAACGACCTGCGCCTGACCATCGACCTCGGCGTGCAGCGCACCGTCGAGCAGGCCCTGCAGGCGGGCATGGAGGCGGCCCGCAAGCTGCCGGACTCCTCCCGCGGCGGCACCTACCCGGCCAGCGCCGCCTCGGCGGTGGTCCTCGACCCGAACGACGGCTCGCTGATCGCCCTGGCCAGCCTGCCCGAGTACGACCCGCGCAAGTTCGTCGGCGGCATCTCCCGGCGGGACTTCGCGGCCTACTCCAGCGACCCGGGCAAGCCGCTGATCGGCCGGGCGGTGCAGTCGGTCTACCCGCCCGGCTCGACCTGGAAGCCGTTCACCGCGGCGGCCGCCCTGCGGACCGGCGTGATCACCCCGACCTCGCGGTACACCTGTCCCGGCTCCTACCGCCTCGGCAACTACGTCAAGCGGGACTGGAAGGCCAGCGGCCACGGCTCGGTCGCCCTGCTCGACAGCCTGCGCGAGTCCTGTGACGTCTACTACTACAACGTCGGCGCCGCCTTCGGCGCCGCCGAGAACCAGCAGGAGGACCGCGGCGAGAAGATCAGCGAGCAGATGCAGGCGACCGCGCGGACCTTCGGCTTCGGCCACGCGCCATCCCTCGACCTGCCGTTCGCCGCCGGCGGCACGGTGCCCGACCGGAGCTGGCGCCGCGAGTTCTGGGAGGACAACAAGAAGGTGTACTGCGCCGGCGACAGCGCCCTCTACAAGGAGCTGTGCCGCTACGGCTGGCGCTGGCAGGGCGGCGACAACCTCAACATCGCCATCGGCCAGGGCGACTTGCAGGTCTCGCCGCTGCAGGTCGCCAGCGCCTACGGCGCCATCGCCAACGGTGGCACGGTGTACGCGCCGCACGTCGGCAAGGAGGTCACCGCCTCGGTGACCGGCCGGCGGCTGCGCACCGTCCAGCCGCGGGTCTCCTCGGTGGTGCGCCTGCCGCCAGGCGACCTGGCCGCCATCGGCGCGGCCCTGCGCTCGGTGCCCGCCGCCGGCACGGCCGCCTCCGCGTTCTCCGGCTTCCCGCTCGACCGCTTCCCGGTGGCCGGCAAGACCGGCACGGCCGACCTGCCACCGCGGGCGCCGTTTGCCTGGTTCGCCTCCTATGCACCGGTTGGAGATCCGAAGTACGTTGTGGTGGTGATGGTCGAAGAGGGTGGGCACGGCGGCGAATCGGCGGCGCCGGTGGCCCGGGTCATCTACGAGAAGCTGTTCGGCCTGCCGACAACAGGTCCGAAGACCGGCAACGACCGTAGCGGCTGAGGTGCCATGCAGGAATCGTGGGGGACGTACAGCGACCGGGTCTCGCGGCTCGGCTGGGAGGGCGCCAGCGAGCGGCCGATGGCCTGGCGGGCGCCATGGCGCCACCTCGACCTCGTGGTGGTCCTTGCCGCGCTCAGCCTGGCCCTGCTCGGGATCGCCGCGATCTACTCGTCCACCTTCGCCAGCCTGCGCGAGCAGGGGCTGGCGGAGGCGACCTTCGCCAGGCGCCAGCTGCTCAGCCTCGGCGCCGGGGTGGCCGGCATGGTGCTTGTCGCACTGGTCGACTACCGCCGCTACCAGGCGTACGCGGTGCTGGTGTTCGGCGCGGTCGTGCTCCTGCTCACGGCGGTGCTGACGCCGCTCGGCACCGCCACGCACGGCGCCCAGTCCTGGTTCGGCCTCGGCCCGCTGCGGCTGCAGCCGTCCGAGTACGCCAAGGTCGGCATGATCGTGGTGCTGGCGGCGGTCCTCGACAGCCGCGGCGAGCGGCCCGGCCTGCGCCGCCTCGTCCTCGCGCTCGGCGCGACCGCGCTGGTCAGCGTCGAGATCCTGCTGCAGCCCGACTTCGGGACCCTGATGGTGTTCGTGGCGGTGGTGTTCGGCATGCTGCTGGTCGGCGGGGTGCAGCTCCGCTGGCTGCTGGTGCTCGCCCTGATCGGCGGCATCGGCGTGGTCGGCATGTTCAAGCTGGACGTGCTCAAGGAGTACCAGAAGCAGCGCCTGACCGCGTTCGTCA
>WNFV01003529.1_pt1 | contig 19927 bp, 17 predicted proteins | sample 5400101 | NCBI WGS metagenome assembly WNFV01 (sample SAMN13153361, study PRJNA577476) | soil metagenome | isolation source: 115 cm soil or saprolite under grassland replicate 1 | place: USA:California | collected 2016-06-15 | reverse complement strand
TCTTCTGCCTACGCATCAATCAGTCTGTTACCAGACTGACTGCAAGGCTGAATTCCAGGCCCGTGGCTAGCGGTTACCTGGGCAGGATTCGCACCTGCAAGATTACGCGGCATTGCCAAGCCGCTGCTAATGGGCGACCTCGTAAATGAACTGTCCCGCCGTCTCACCCGCAGCATTCCCTGGGCAACGTTCAACTTTACGCAACCGATTATCGACACCTCCACCGAGATCGCCACCGGCTCCTCGGCCGACCTCGCAGTGATCCTGATCGGGCCGGACCTCCGCCAGCTCCGCGGCTTTGCGCAACAGACGGTCGCGATGCTGCGTCAGATCCCCGGCGCCGCGGATACGTCGATCGAGCAGGAGGCCGAGCAAGCACAGGTGCGGATCGCCATCAATCGCGTCCAGGTCGCGCGCCACGGGATCAACGTCGCCGACGTGCAGGACGTCATCGATCTCGCCCTGGGTGGCGGTCCGATCACGTCAGTCTTCGAAGGCGACCGCCGGTTCGACGTCGTTGTACGCTTTGTCTCCCCGGCGCGCGCCGACCCGACCGCCGTCGGCAGCATCCTCATCCCCACGCGCGACGGCGGCCGGGTGCCGTTAAGCGAGCTGGCCGGCATCCGAATCGTTGACGGCCAGACGATCATCGCGCGTCGCGAAAACGAACGCCAGATCACCGTGCGCACGAATATCCGCGGGCGTGACCAGGGTGGTTTCGTGACGGACGCGCAGGAGCGCTTCGAGAGAACCGTCAAATTACCCTCCGGATACCGGGTCGTCTGGGGTGGGCAGTTCGAGAATCTGGAGCGGGCTCGGCAGCGGCTGAGCGTAATCATTCCGATCACGATCGGGCTCATCTTCGCGCTCTTGTTCGTGACCTTCGGGTCAGCACTTGACGCGTCGCTTGTGCTACTCAACGTGCCCTTTTCGCTCGCGGGAGGGCTCATCGCGCTCTGGCTCAGGGGCATTAACCTGAGCGTCTCCGCGGCAGTCGGGTTCATCTCACTCTTCGGTGTCGCCGTCATGAGCGGGGTCCTTTACATCTCGGAGATCAACCGCCGGCGCCGCGAGCCTGGCGTAACGCTTCGCGATGCCGTAGTCAGCGGCGCGCGGGTGCAGTTTCGCCCACAGCTGATCGTGATTCTGGTTGCAGGGCTGGGCATGATGCCGGCCGCGCTCGCCCGCGGTATTGGCTCGGATATCCAGCGGCCGCTCGCCACGGTTGTGGTCGGGGGCCTGACGTCCACGCTGCTCCTAACGCTGCTCGCCCTCCCCGCCGTCTATTGGCTCGCGGAACGGTGGAGACGCGCAAGCTAAATTCGCGCCTGCAGACCGCCGTGTGAAGCACCAACGTGTCAACGCGAATGGATCCGGCAGTGGGGTACTTTTAATTTAATTGAACGGAGGAGCGCGAGAAATGACAACATTCCAGAGACGCCGGTTATCGGCACGTCATTCCCTCCCTATGGTAACCGCTTTGGCTGTCTTGGCGCTGGCCTCAGCCTGTGCGGTCGGCCCGGACTTTCATCGTCCCGTCGCACCGTCTGTCGACGGCTACACGCGACAGTCCTTGACGACGACAGCCAGGGCGGAAATCCCCGGCGGCGAGGAACAGCGTTTCGTCAATAGTCAAGACATCTCGCATCAGTGGTGGATGCTGTACCAGTCGCCTCAGTTGAACGCGCTGATCGACAGGGCCATTAAGACCAATCCGACTCTTGTAGCGGCGCAGGCGGCGCTGCGACAAGCGATGGAACTCGTCTATGCACAGCAGGGTTTCTTCTATCCGACGATCCAAACCAACTTCTCCCCCAGCCGTCAGAGGGACACGGCTACTTTAGCGCCCCCCTTGAACACGAACCAATTGACTTACAACCTCTTTACGAGTCAAGTCAGCGTCGGTTTTACGCCGGATGTGTTCGGCGGCAACCGCCGCCAAGTGGAGTCGCTGAGAGCCCAGGCCGAGTCCCAACGTTTCGAGCTCGAGGCGACATACGTGACGTTAACGTCGAATCTGACGACTGCCGCGATACAAGAAGCGTCGCTGCGGGCGCAGATCTTGGCGGCCGAGGAAATCATCGGAATCAGCACCAAATCACTGGCGTTGGTGCGCCGCCAGTTCGAGCTTGGGGCGGTGGCAGGGCTGGATGTGGCGGCGCACGAGGCGGCGCTCGCGCAGGTGAAGCAGGCGCTGCCGCCGTTACGGAAGCAGTTAGAGCAGAACCGAAATCTGATAACGGCGCTCTCCGGTGCTCTACCCACTGAAGATCCTGTTGAACAGTTCGAACTCGCAGCGCTCCATTTGCCGGAGGACCTGCCGATGAGCTTGCCGTCAAAGCTCGTGGAGCAACGCCCGGATGTCCGAGCCGCCGAGTCTCAGATGCATTCCGCCAGCGCCGACATCGGTGTGGCGATCGCGAACCGGCTGCCGCAGTTCACGATCACCGCGGCCTACGGCGGTACCTCGACCATGTTTACTCAGATGTTCGCCAATCAGAACCCCTTCTGGAGTTTGGTCGGTAACGTCGCTCAGACGATCTTCGCGGGCGGAACCCTGCTGCACCGGCAGCGGGCGGCCGAGGCTGCTTTCGAGCAAGCGGCGGCACAATACCGCAGCACCGTCATCACCGCATTCCAGAACGTGGCGGACACGCTATACGCGCTTCAAACTGATGCGGAGAGCCTCCAAGCGGCGGTTTTGGCTGAACGGGCTGCCAAAAGGACTCTCGACCTCACGCTGAAGCAACAGGAACTCGGATACGCCAATTACCTAGGGCTGCTCAGTGCCCGGCAAGCGTATCAGCAGGCGCTAATCACGCGCGTGCAGGCGCAGGCAAATCGGTTTGCCGACACGGCGGCGCTGTTCCAAGCACTCGGGGGCGGCTGGTGGAACCGGCCTTAGCCTCCTGAACGAGCAAGTTCGAGTCATCAGTCGCGCTGGAGCAATCCGCGGGTACTTGGGACATCAATTTTTAACCTGTGGTTGGCCGGAGGGCCATTGTTGCAATTATTGTTGCCGGGCAGGTCGCGGAAAGTTGGCACAAAACATGAAGAACCACACAACGCAACGGGAGGCTGTTGTGAGGATCATCACGGTGAAATACGGGGACGGAACGGGGAAAGAGGATGCAACGGCTTGGCCCACTCCGTACAACAATTCAACCCGACTATTCTATCCGATAAGAAAAGGAGGGGCAAAGAACATCTTTGAGGTCTCCAAGCGCGCTTTCGGCCTTTTGCTCATTTTAGTCCCCCTCCTTCTTGGTTGTGATCAGGCGCATAAGGCAGAGGAGTTGATTGCTTCGGCGGAGAAATCCGAGAAAAAAGGGCAGCTTCAGGGAGCTGCTGACCTCTATCGTAAGGCGGCGCGCGTGAGCCCGACTGACTTTGATCTTCAGTTTCGGACTGCTGTCCTTCATCTCAAGCTTGATAGACTCCAAGAGTCCGAGGAGCATCTTAAGCAAGCACTATCTCTCAGGCCCGAGGTTGCCGCCTGTCCAGTTTTTTTTCAATGAGACAAAATCGAAGCATGAAGTGAGTCGTTTTTGGTTTCGGGACTCTCGATTTGAGAATCCGGTTGTTGCTGTTGAAAAACGGCTTCCGTATTTGCCCCAGGATCGACGATCTCGATTCGACCCTTACCTCGGGTACCCCCCTCGATAGACGCTTGACTGGTTTTTTGATGGTCAGCCCAGTAGGCTTTTCGTTTCTCTCGGGTCCTTCTTTTCATCTCGTTTAATTCTTGCACCAGCGCGCTTTTGTTATTGAGCTGATGGACGTAAGTCGGAGTGAAATTATATAGCGCCTGGTGCGGCCGGCGCTGATTGTAAAACTCAATGTAACGGCCTAACTCTTCCCGCGCCGATTGTTCATCGGGATAATTTCCCACCAAATAAATTTCTTCCTGCTTGACGGTTCCATAAAACCGCTCCGTCAGCGCATTGTCAGTCGGCCGTCTCACCCGGGCAAACGATAACTCGGCTCCCATTGTCGCAAAGAACTCCTGCGTCACAGCGCAAGTGTTGGGCGAGCCCCGGTCGACCCTGAGCTCGGGCTTGGCCTTACCGTGAACGGAAATGCCCTGGCTCCTCAGCCCCGCCTGGTAAACTGCTTTCACATATCCCGCATGCACCGTCGGCACCACCTCATACGCAATCAGCAACCGCGAAAAGAAATCGATCACCGTCAGCAAATACCATCGGATTCCACCCACCGAGAGCTTGGTCCAGTCACTGCCCCATAAAAGATTTCTCTGCCATGCCTCGTAGCGTGGAGTTTTCCACGGCGCCGCTCGCCGCTCATACGCCTCCACTTGCCCCAGCGCCTTGAGATGCCCGTAGACCGCCGAGGCCGATAGATACACTCCTTGCTGCTGCAATACCCCCTGGATCCGCCGATGCCGGTACTCCGGATGCGCCTCCTTGACCCCTTCGATCATCTGGCGTTCCTCCACCGTCAACTCATATGAACTTTGCCGCTTGTCCTTTTTCTCTCCCTCCCCTTTTTTCCACCGGTAATAACTCGATCGCGCTACGCCCACATTGCCCAATACCTCCCTCACCGATCCTCCCTCGCCCCGATGGGCTTCAACCCATTCCACAACCACTTGCTTTTGACCCGCCACCAGCCGCCCCCTCTCCCTCAATCCAAGTTCATCTCTTTTTTTAACTCGCTGATCAAAAGCGCCTGATTGAGCACCACCTCCTTGAGCCTTCGATTCTCCGCTTCCAAACGCTTCAGATCCGCTGGCTTTAACGCCCGGCTGTTTCTCAACGATGCCCGTACTCCAACGGCCAACTGCCGCTTCCACTTGCGATACAACGAGTCAACTATCTCATGCTTCGCTAATCCCTCTTTGATCGTCCTACATCGCTCGATGTCTTTTAAAATCTCGAACTTTTGCTCAGGGGTGAATGTTCGCCGCACCTTTCTCTCTCCCATCTTCCCGTCCATCTCGTTCCTTTCCTCCTCGGAACGACTCACTTATTTACCCCATTTCTGTCTCATTAGTAAAAAAACAGGTCAGCCGTACATCTCAATCTTGGAGTAGTCTTCCTTAGGACAGGAAATAAAGAAGAAGGCAGGAAAGAACTCTTAGAAGCCTTGCGACTGGACCCGCGCTTGACTAAGGCCTATTACAACTTGGGTTTAGTAGAACTCAACGAAAGTCGCTTGGAAGAGGCTGAGAAGCTTTTCAAGAAAACCATCTCGATTGATCCTAACCATCAACCCTCCTACGTCCGGTTAGGAAACTTGTATGCAAGGCAGAAGAAGTTTTCCGCTGCTCTGGAAGTCCTTGATCAAGCTCTCAAGCTCGACCCGAGCGATTGGTTGGTCTATTTCAACATGGGAGTTGCTCATAAAGGTATGGAGAAAAATGACCAATCCCTAGCCGCTTTCACTAGGGCTGTAGAACTAAACCCCTCTGATGCACGCACCCGCTACAACCGTGGGACTCTTCTCCTGAAGATGCGGAAGTACCGGGAGGCGGTCCAGTCTTTTAAGGAAGCCATCCGGCTCAACCCTTTCTTACAGCGATGCGTTTTACAATCTGGCTGCGGCCTATGGTCACTTGGGCGATAAGGCGAACGCAGCGAAGGGGCTAAAGAAAGCTGTCGAGTTAAATCCTGCCTTGGCGTCCGAGGCGCGAATGGATGATGATTTTAAAAGCCTTTATTTAGATCCGGACTTCTCGACTGTCACGAAACAGGTTCCAGAGTGATCCCGACCGTGAAAGCAGAAAACTCCGCAATGCCCGCTTTTGACTTAAGGTTCTTCCCTGGGAGACTCGATAGGGTCAGCGACTTGGCCACATGCTCGATCCCTTAGAGCAATCGGTCAATCATTAGAGCGACTGCGTGTCAGTTGCTTTGACCTGGAGAAGGACCGTGAAGATAATCTAGTCCATATGACAGCTGGTGACATTGCAACGAAGGCAGAGTTGGGAAAGAAGCTACTAGAAAGAATCGCTCAGACGGTTTGGCGATTTCCCGATCCCGATGACACGATAAGCCCGCGTGAATTGGGAGTCAAAGCGAACGTAAGAGACGTTACTGTTTCGCCCGAAGAGGACCGGAAAGTCGAGCGGTTGTTAATCACAAAGAGAGCGCGCGAAGGAGTAATCTCTTAGACTGCTTGGCCGGACGGTGTCTTAACGTTTCTTACTTCGCCAAATGACTCGCGATCGCGCGAGCATAATAATTAACAGAACGGTGCAAAGCAGCGCGAACGGATTCCCCTGTCCGGTAACGAGTTGCTGGAGAGCAAAAAGAGTCGCGCACAAGGCGACTCCACCGATCAGCATGTTGGTCAAGATCGGTCTCTTAATCGCCGCGGCGATAGTAATCGCCAACGTGAGCGAGTTGGCCAGAAAGATTACAGCGAAAAGAGTCTGCATGCTGCGCCTTCCAGTTGGACAGTCTATTTGAAAAAGGCAGGACGAAGCAAATATCAGCGGCGTCCTCCATTATCGCTCGGCCGGAGCCAGCTGTAGTTAACGATCTTCTAGCACCTCCAATGCTGCACCGTCTCCCAGACCAAAGTAACCACGAATCATTTAGTGGGAGTGGTGAGAAGGAGTCTAAATGGTGTTACCCTGACGTAAATGAGTAAAGATAAGCTTGATCACGTTCATCGCCGGGAGAGTGCCAAAGCTCCGACCATTCCACATGCCGAGCCGATCCGTGGTACGCACGTTGAAATCAAGCAGGAAACTAATCCAGTCAAACGTTTTTTCAAGCTGCTCGGTCCTGGTCTCATTACCGGCGCCGCTGACGATGATCCTTCAGGCATAGGAACATACTCGATTGCAGGAGCGTCGCTCGGATTCGCCACCCTTTGGACAGCGATCATTACTCTTCCGCTGATGGCTGTCGTCCAATTTGTTTGTGCGAAAATCGCTTTGGTTACCGGCAGAGGTCTAGCTGGGGTTCTCCTTCATCATTATTCCCGAAAGCTCCTCTACCCGGCCGTGCTCTGCCTTGTGATCGCTAACACCATCAATGCCGGCACGGATATCGGCGCCATCGCCGCCACCATCAATCTGATTATCCCGATACCCATCACCGTAATGATCATTCCCATTGCGTCTATGATCGTCGCATTGCAGATTTGGGGGTCTTACCGCCGAATTGCAACTGTTTTTAAGTGGCTCACGCTTGCACTGTTTGCTTACATTGCCGCGGCGTTTCTCGCCAAGCCTGATTGGCAGCAGGTGCTAAAAGCGACATTTATCCCTCAATTGCGTTTCGATCATGACTACCTTTTGACTCTGGTGGCCATCTTAGGAACGACGATATCGCCGTATCTCTTCTTCTGGGAAGCCAGCGAAGAGGTGGAAGAAGAGATCAGTGACGGCCGCAAGAGTCTTGCGGAAAGGAAAGGCGCAACCGGCGCAGAACTAAACCAGGCGAAGTGGGATACTATCGTCGGCATGTTCTTCTGCAACATCGTTTTCTACTTTGTGATACTGGCATCCGCCGCCACGCTGCACGCTTCAGGTAAGACGGACATTCAATCTGCAACCGACGCCGCTCAGGCTCTCCGCCCAATTGCCGGCAATGCCGCGACGATTCTATTTGCCATAGGTATCATCGGCGCGGGTTTTCTTGCTGTACCCGTGCTCCGTGGGTCGAGTGCATACGCGGTCGCCGAGACATTTGGCTGGAAGTACGGTCTCGACACAAAACCTAAGCAAGCTAAACAGTTCTATGCAGTGATTACGATTTCGACCTTTATCGGCGCACTGATCAACTTTATCGGGATCAATCCAATTGCTGCTCTTTTCTGGACCGCTGTCATTAACGGTGTGTTAGCGCCTCCTCTGCTTGTCATTATTATGATTGTTTCGAACAATAAGAAGATTATGGGCAATAGGGTGAATGCGCGATTCACCAATTTTGTCGGTTGGGCAGCAGCAGTAATAATGTTTGCAGCAGCGATCGGTATGTTCGTCACTTGGCAATAAACATCATGCGTCCTTCCTTTGACTGTTCCTGACGCATTCCGATGCAGATACGTCGTGCGCTTTGGTATTTTTGTCTCTTATAGCTATACTAGGTCTTCGTTAACGCAGATCTAATGTGAGAGTCTAAGAGATCACATGGCAAGCAAAGAAATAGTATGTTGCCTGAGCCGTTTACTGCAAACTTCTTAACCCAGTTAGAAACTCTTAGGTTACGCACGCGAAAGGAATTTCTCGGCAGCCATACGGGAAGCTACTCTTCGCCTCGCCGCGGCACCAGTTTGGAGTTTGCCGACTACCGCAAATATTCGCCCGGTGACGATCTTCGCTATCTCGACTGGGGTATCTACGCTCGCACCGACCGGCTTTACGTTAGAATCTTCCGCGAGGAAGTCGACCTGTTTGCGTATGTCTTCATCGACGCCAGCGCCTCGATGGGCTTTCCGTCGCGCGAAGAAAAATTTTTGCCGGCCAGTCACGTGGCGCTGGCGCTTTCCTACATCATCTTGGCGAATCATGATCACGTCAAGCTGCACCTGTTGCAGGACGGAGGCGGCAGCGCATCGCAGTTTTACCGCGGCCGCCGCCGCATGGCGGATTGCATCGATTTCGCCACTTCGGTAATCCCCGGCGGATCGCTGGAACTGGGACCTTCTCTCAGCGAGCATCTCAAACGATTGCATCGCCCCGGAAAGGCCATTCTGATTTCGGATTTCCTCATGCCCGCAGCCGCCTGCCAACAGGGACTTAATTTGTTGCGCGGTTTTGACCTCGATGTCGCCGTTATTCAAGTCTTGGCGCGTGAGGAAGTCGATCCAGCTTTCCCGAACGGCAGCTTGGCCTTAGTCGATAGCGAGTCGCAAATAGAAATTAGCTATCAGTGGGGCGGCGGCGCGCGGCGCGATTATCAGACGAGATTGGCGCATCACAACCTGGAAATCCGCAGCTTCTGCCACCAAAGCGGCATCCACTATTCGCTCTACGTCACCGATCGCGATCTGAGCGATTTCGTCTTTGCCACGTTACCGGCGATCGGCCTGTTCAAGTAAAGAGTATGGAATTTCTTAATCCCACCGCTCTGCTCGGCCTGCTCGGTTTACCGTTGCTGTTGATTCCGTACTTGATAAGAAAAAAACCGCGGCGCTTGGTATTTTCCAGCCTGTTGCTGTTCATGGAGGGTGGCATCCAGGCAAGCGGCCGGCCCTGGGGGCGCATGAATCTGCCGCCGATATTCTTTCTCCAGCTTTTGCTTCTCGCCTTGTTGATCCTGGCGTTAGGCGAACCGGTATTTTCCGTTCGCCCAACCAGCATCGCCGTCGTTTTGGACAACTCGGCAAGCATGCAGGCATTGGAAGACGGCAAGACACGATTGACCTTGGCCAAGGACGCGGCGAGCTCTGTCATCGGCGAGCTCGGCGCCACGGGAAAGATTGATCTCTACTTGACCACTCCGCGATTGGCGAAAGTCCGGGCGGCGCCGTTAACGCCGGATGAAGCGAAAGGCGCCATCGGCGCTATTACTGCCTACGATCTCGGCGATCCGTCGATCGATTACGATCACGTGCTGGGCCAGTTGGCGCGGGAGCGAAAGTATGAGCGCGTCTACCTGATCACGGACCACCCGGGGCGCGGTCAAACCGCCACCGCGCGAGTAATAACCGTCGGGCGACCGCAGCAAAATCTAGCCGTAACGGGTTTCGAAATTCATCGCTCTTCACTGGCCAATGCCCGTTTGGAGGCAAGCGCCAAGCTCACTAACTTTTCCGATCGGGATGAAAAAATCAAAGTCGTTCTAAAGAGTAGCGGTGCGACGCTCGCCAGTCGCGAGCTCGCGATCGGCGCCGACAAGACCGCCACTGTAACCTTCGAAGGATTCGCCGAACAGCCAAGCTACGAAGTTGCCATGGAAGCGCGCGATGCCCTGCCGCTCGACAATCGCCGGTTCGCGGTCGCGCCGGCTTCACGCAATCTGCAAATCCTGGCCGTCACCCCGCGTCCGCAGGCGATGATGAGCCTCAAGTCGATTCCCGGCGTCAGCGTTGACGTTATCTCCCCCGGCGAATACGAAAAGTCCGAGCGCACCGGTTATGGTTTGGAGATTTTTCACTTTTCGGCTCCTGCAGCGCTGCCGCAAAACCCCGCGCTGTTCATTCTTCCGCCGGAAACCCACTCCTTGGCCAAACTGGGCGCGCCGATCTCAAACCCCATTGTTTCCAGCTGGCGCGAGCCTCATACACTTACCCGCTATATTAACTTCAGTTTGTTTCGCCCGACCTATGCCCGTCCATTGAAGCCACAGAGCGCGGGCGACGTGGTGATAGAAAGTCCCAACGGTGCCCTCGCTTTCGCGGCCGAACGACAGGGAGTTCGCTATCTTACCCTCGGTTTTGATCCTCTGCCGTTTTTGGGTCGCGACAACTTGCCGATGTCGATTTTTACGCTCAATTTTTTTGATTGGTTTTTTGAGAGCGGCGGCTCGAGCGGTCAGGCGACAGGAGAACCCATCCGACTGGGCGCGGTTCAACCCGGCGACGTTATCACCACGCCGTCGAATGGCAAAATCTCACTAAAGCCCGAGTTTGGTCATTTCTCGGCCACGTATTACCAGGGCATTTATCAGCGCAGTCGCGGCGCCAAAAATGAGCTTTACGCCCGCAATCTGCAGGACACTAACGAGTCCGACTTGCGGACGCCCGCGCCGATCGAACTCCGGGGCGAAGCGCCAAATTCGACCAGCGCCTCCGTGCTATTTTCATTTTGGCCCTATTTGCTCATCGCTTCGCTGACGCTCTTGTTGATTGAGTGGTTCATCAGTCCGCGTATGGACTCCTTTAGATTTCGCCGTCGCGCGCGGCAGCTTGTGTGAGAATAGAGCGGGACCGATGGGGGACGGACACGGGAGCCGACGACGGAAGACCAGAGTCCGGAAGTGAGAAATGTGAAATCCCATCCCATTAGTTCCGCCTGGCATTGGCAGCCTGCGAGGCCGAGGTCTACAGGATCCGGCGGAAAAGGATGACGATTGAAGCCTAGCGAGCGAGAACCATGAATACACTTTTCGCCAATATCGAGTTTACTAAGCCGTTTTTTCTTTGGCTGTTGCTCGCCTTGCCGTTGCTGTGGTTTCGCTATCGCGATCGGCGGTTGCTCGTCCTGATATCGCGCACGGTGATTCTCGCTCTCGTGATTTTCACGCTCGCCGACCCGCAATCCACCAGCGAGCAAGCACGCACTCAAGAAGAACGGATTTTCGCCTTTGATTTTTCGGCAAGCATCGCTCCTGGGATGCGTCGCTGGATGAAAGACGCTATGGGCCAGTTGCCAGCGCCCAATCGAAACGATCGGGTTTTCGTGTTTGGCTCCGCAGCGACTGAAGTTTCCAACTGGCGAGAAATATTTGACGGCGACGGAGCGAAGTTTTCGGGTATCGATCCGGAGAAGACCAGTCTCGAGAATCTTTTGAACTCCGTGTTAGCTCTACCCACCGCGCCGAGAAGTCTCTATTTGTTTACCGACGGTTGGGAAACCCAGGGCAGCGTCGAACGTCTGATGCCGGCGCTTGCAGCCGCCGGCATCAAAGTCTATCCGATCCTGCCGGCGCAGCGCCCCGCCATCGCCAACGTCGCGGTAACGAAACTCTTGGCGCCGCCTCAGGGCAATAGCGGTGAGAACTTGAACCTCAAAGTCGTGCTCGACAACCAAAACGACCGCACGGTCGAGGGCACATTAACTGTCACCCGCAATGGCCAACCAATCAAGACCGAGGCGATCAAGCTAAGCCCGGGAAGCCAAAGTTTCACGTACCAAACCACGCCGACCGAAGGCGTCCTGACAGCGTACCAAGCCACTTTCACTGCTCGCGATCGTGATGCTGACCGTTACCCGTCGGACAATCACGCCTTGGCATGGGTCTCGGTTCGTGCCAAAGTAAAGATTTTGCTGATCAACGGTCATAGCGGCGCGGGGCGATATTTGGAGGAGATTCTCAAACGTCAAGGGCTCGACATCACCGTGCGAACGGCAGAAACAGCGCCGGCGCTAAAAGATTACAAAGTCGTGATTTTCAATAATGCGGAGCGCGATAGATTCCCGGTCGGCTATCTCGCGACGGTGGAACGACATGTTGCTAGCGGCAATGGATTCATCATGCTCGGCGCCGATGCGAGTTTCGCCCCAGCGAGTTATCGCCAGACGCCGATTGAAAAAATTCTTCCCGTGGATCCTAAAGAACCGCCCAAGCCCGAGGAAAAAAACCGGGCGGTGGTCTTGGTCATCGACAAGTCCGGCAGCATGCGCGATGACAACCGTATTATCTACGCCAAGGAAGCCGCCAAGGGCGTGGCCCGGCAACTGAAAGACATTGATCTGCTGGGCGTCGTCGGTTTCGACGACAGCCCATTCGTCGTCGTTTACCTTGAAAGTATGGCTCGGCTTCGCAGTGTCGTCGGCGCCCAGATCGACCGTCTCAAACCGGGCGGACAAACCTACTTTCTACCGGCGCTGCTCGAAGCCAAGCGTCAACTGGAGCGGGTCAACGCGTCGCGCAAACATATCATCTTATTGAGCGACGGCGTCACCCGAGGCAGCCAGGGCGAGCTGGTGGATCTCGTGAGCGTGATGAAAAGCGACTCGAAGATCACCACCTCGGCCGTGGCGATCAGCACCGAAGCGGATGTCCGAATCATGAAACGAATCGCCCAGTACGGCGGGGGCTTGTTCCACCATGTCGTCGATCCGTCGACTTTGCCTCAAATCGTTTTGGAGCAACTCCAGGATAAACCGAAAGAAGAGCCACAAGAGAATCGCCCTCTCGTTCCGGTGCCAAATAACGGCTCGGAACTACTCGCCGGCTTCGGCGCCCGGAACTATCCGACGATTTTGGGCTATATGGATACTGAGCTTAAACGCGGCGCTCACTCGGACCTCGTAGTCACCCGCGAGGACCGTCGGGCTCCCTTGCTTGCTTCATGGCGATACGGAAAAGGAAAATCCGTGGCCCTAACGACCGACTTTGAGGGTCGCTGGACGCGAAATTGGATTCCGTGGGGAAGCTTACAGGGATTCTGGGGACACATTCTCGACTGGCTCAGCCCGCCCGAGGAGAATCTGGTTCCGGCCCACGAAGCGAGAGTGAGTTTCGTCGAAAACCGGTCCATCCTAGATTTGTCGGTCTTCGATGAATCCAGCGCCAATAGTCAATATCGATTCACTGTCACTGGTAAGGCGGGAAAATCAGAAGGCGTGCTCAGTAAGTTAGCACCAGGGCACTACCAAGCCGCCCTTCCTATCTCGCAGCCGGGCGACTATCGAGTCGACCTTTTGGAAGAACGAGGCGGGCGCAGGATCGCTTTTCCGCCAATCGGATACACTTTGCCTTACGATATTAATACCGAACGTCCGCGCCCGGAGTTTAATACCCGATTATTATCCCGCCTAGCCGAGGCAAGCGGCGGCGAAATCAATCCCAAGCCGCGGGGGAGCAGTTTAAGTAATAGGGATGTCGTAACCAAGAGCTATGAGCCGCTGAGACAGCCTTTTATAGTCCTGGCGTTTTGCCTGTTCCTACTGGAAATAGCGCTAAGAAAGTTCCTCTTCGCTGAGTCCGACTAATCGTCGGAGAACCGGCGCCACCCAGCCACTTAGTTAAATCCTTAAGCATTTTCATTAATTACTGCGATTTTTTATTTGACAGATCGCCCAAAACAGACTATTAGAGAATCTTCTTTCTATGCGTCCGGGTACAAAAAGCGACAGAAGCTCTGGAAACATCTTTATTCAACCCGGATGCGGCCGGTTTCTCCCTCGTAGCTTAAATTTCTTCGTCTGGCTTTGGCTCATCACAGCGCTTTCGGCGTTGCTTCCTCACGAGGTGCGCGGGGCAAAACAGAAAACCGTCCGCAAGGATGCGCCCAAAGGCAAGCCGGCTCCCGCGTCTCCGGCTAGCAAGCTCACGGACACTCCAGCTCATAAAACATTGCTCCCTCCGCCGATAGCGTCGCCGGTTGATCCGTTAGAAAAGCGCGAACATGTAATTCATCGAGTACGGGCCGGTGAGACACTATCTCAGGTTCTTGCTCGTTACTACGTGCCCGACGCGGAAAAGCAGTTCTGGGTCCGCTCGATCATGCGTAATATGGGCAGTCCGGTATTACCGGCCGGCAAAGAGGTTCATCTTTATTTTGCCAAGCCAGCCTTTAAACGCCCCAGCGGAGTCGCCCCCGGCACGCTAAAAGCCATAGAATTCGATCAAAGCGACGCCTTCACCTTAACCTGGGAAAAAGGCATTCGCGGCATTCTCTTTCAGAAACGTGAAAAACCGTATGACGTCGAGCTTAAGACGGTAAGTGCGTCCCTTGAGAATTCCCTATTCGAGGATGGCCTCAAGGCCGGCATTCAACCGGCGTTACTCTCGCAGTTGGCGGAAATTTTCACGTGGGATGTGGATTTAGAAAAAGACATCCGCGCTGGCGATAGTTTCAAGATCTTATACGAGCAACGAAGCCGAAAAGGCCAGGAAACCAAAACCGCTCTGCGCATCCTAGCGGCCGAGCTGATTAACGCCGGGCAGAAACTCACGGCGATCTATTTTGAGAAGGACAAAGGGCAGGGAAATTATTATAATTTGCAAGGCCGAAGTCTGGCGCGCTCGTTTCTCCGTTTTCCCTTGGAGTTCACTGCCATCACCTCTCATTTTGCCGAGTCGCGGTTTCACCCGATTCTTCGAACCTATTTACCTCACCCGGGCGTCGACTTTGCCGCCCAAAGAGGAACCCCCATTCACGCAGTGGGCGATGGGATCGTTACCGAAGCGGGCTGGAATGGCGCCTACGGTAAAGCCATTGATTTAAAGCATGACGCGACCTACACGAGCCGCTACGCTCACATGGATAGCTTCGCCGACGGAATTCACCCCGGTATGGCTGTTACGAAAGGCCAGGTTATTGGCTATGTGGGGTCCACCGGACGCGCAACGGGTCCCCATCTTCACTTTGAGCTCTACAAGGACCAGCAATACATAAATCCGCTCAGCGTCGATTTCCCAGCGGATGAAATTATTGAACCAGCTCTGCAAAAAATGTTTGAAAACCAGATGCGTACTTATCTGGTTGAGCTGACTTCCGCGCCCCAATCATAGTCCTGCAACGCGATGCGTTGTCGGTCATTTAAGTTTCATTCAGAAATTGGCTAGTCTCTGGCAAGAGAACGTGTTCAGCTTGCCGTAACGAAACCTTGTCTTCAGTCCACTCAAACCGCGCCGTCAAGACCAATGTACAGGGGAAATTGACTCTTCTGTGCGCCACAGCTGGAGGCGTCGGTTATGTGCCGATCTTTCCCGGTACAGTGGGCACGCTGGTCGCCATCCCGTTTTCTCTCGGTTTGAACCGCCTTGCTGAGTTCTCGCCGGCGATCGCGACCATAGCTTTGGTCGGCGCGATCTTCTGTGCTATAGCTCTCGCTACCAAAGCCGCCGGGTTGCTGCATCAGAAGGACCCTGGAATTATTGTCGTTGACGAGATCGTCGGATTCTTGCTGGGCAACTTCTCTGCTCCCATGACGCTTCCTGTTCTGCTCGCGTCCTTCCTCCTGTTTCGCTTTTTTGACATCGCCAAAGTGTTTCCAGCGTCTCAGTTGGAACGGATTCCGCACGGCGCCGGTATCGTCCTGGACGATATCATGGCAGGAATTTATACCCTGGCTGCCGTGCGGCTGCTACTTATATGGGGAATATTATGATCGAAACCGTGGTGATTCTCAGCACCGGCGATGAGCTCACGACTGGCAGGGTCGTCGATACCAACGCTGCCTTCCTTGCCGACCGCCTTTCCGCCGCCGGCATCAAGGTCGCAGCGGTACTAAAAGTCGGGGATGACCAGGAGAGATTATTCTGGGCGTTTCGTCAGGCGCGCGATCTCGGCGATTTCATCATCGGCACGGGCGGCCTTGGGCCAACCGCGGATGATTTAACCACTGAGACAGTCGCGAAGTTTCTCGGCCGCAAGCTGATCCAGGTTGAACCAATCGCAACCAGTCTAAAAAAGCGATTTGAGGCGCGCGGCATTCCCTGGACCCCTAACAATCTAAAACAAGCGCTTTTCCCTGAAGGAGCGACCATCATTCCCAATCCCTTGGGTACCGCCCCTGGTTTTTGCGTCAGCCTCGGCGACGGAAAGAATCTCTTTTGGCTTTCGGGCGTACCCCAGGAAATGATCGCGATGTTCAACGATACGGTGATGCCCTGGATCGCAGAGCAGCAGGGCAAGGCGGCCGAAAATGTCGCGTGCACGTTCAAGATCCATGGCCTCACCGAATCAAAACTGGACGATTTAGTGAAGCCGATCGATCTCGGTTCCTACGCCAAACTTTCGTTCCGCGCTCATTATCCGGATTTGACCATGCGCTTAACCGTGCCGGCCGGATCGACGCAGCCACAGACGTTCATTGAACTTTGTGACCGAATTCGACGCATTCTTGGCTCTCATATTTACGCCGAAGGCGACCTCACCTTGGAAGAAGTCGTCGGGCAGCTACTATTGGATAAAAACCAGACATTGGCCCTGGCTGAATCCTGTACCGGTGGTTTGATTAGTCAGCGCATTACTCGGATTGCCGGGAGTTCGGCCTACTATTACGGTGGCGTTGTAACTTATTCCAATGACGCCAAAATGAAATTTCTCGGGGTTAAGCCCACGACGTTGGCAGAACATGGCGCAGTGAGCGAAGAGACAGCAGTGGAAATGTCTCAAGGCATCAGAGCGCGAACCGGCGCCAGTATCGGCCTTAGCGTCACCGGAGTTGCCGGACCGTCAGGCGGGAGCAAAGAAAAGCCCGTTGGCACAGTCTGGATCAGTATCGCTCAGAAAAGCCGCCATGAAGCTCGATCTTTCCGCTTTCATGGCGACCGCGAGCGAATCATCCTTGGCGCCTCGCAGGCCGCGCTTAACTGGTTGCGCATGGCCCTCATGGGTTAGATTTGTGATTCGCGCTTTCATCGCCGTGGAGATCGATCCTCAAGTCATCGACAAAATTTCCGCGGCGATCAATCAGCTTAAATCGCGAGTTTCAGGTATTCGCTGGGTTAACGCAATGAATATTCATCTGACACTCAAGTTTCTCGGCGACGTCGAAGAGACCCAAATCAATCAAATCGGCGCTGCGCTCGAAGCACAGCTCCACCCCTTTCCGCGCTTCACCATAAATGCTAAAGGTTTAGGGGTATTTCCAGACTTGCGACGGCCGAGAATCTTGTGGGTTGGTTTGACGGGGATTCAGTTGGCGTCGCTTGTTTCAAGATTAGAATCTGCTCTGGAGCCGCTTGGTTTTGCCCCGGAGAAAAGAAGTTTCACGCCGCATTTGACCATCGGCCGATGGCGGCAAACTGACCGGGCGTCTAAAACCCTCGGACAAGCACTGGAGAGCTGGAAGGATTACCAGTTCGGCGCTACGAACGTTGACGAAGTGATTTTATTTCACAGCAAGTTGAACCCTGAAGGCGCGATTCATACTAAACTGCAAATAGTAACACTCACGAGCGCACAAACCGGTGAGTGACGGGCTATGTGAAGGAGACTGGCAATGGACGTGAATCGAGAGAAAGCGCTTGATCTTGCGGTAAGCCAAATCGAACGGCAGTTCGGCAAAGGCGCCATCATGAAACTTGGCGATGGCGGCGTGCCGAAAGATCAGCCGATTGTTTCAACGGGCTCTCTCGGTCTCGATATCGCGCTCGGCATCGGTGGTGTGCCTCGCGGCCGCGTCGTTGAAATTTACGGCCCGGAATCTTCCGGGAAGACGACGTTGGCCTTGCACATTGTCGCTGAAGCACAGAAGTACGGTGGCATGGGCGCTTTCATCGATGCCGAACATGCGCTGGATCTGGGTTATGCCAAGAAACTCGGCGTCAAGACTGACGACTTGCTGATCTCCCAGCCTGACCATGGCGAACAGGCGTTGGAAATCGCCGAGACCCTGGTACGAAGCGGCGCCATCGATGTTCTCGTTATTGACTCGGTTGCTGCCCTGGTTCCCAAAGCGGAAATCGAAGGCGAGATGGGCGACGCCCATATGGGCTTACAGGCTCGCCTGATGTCGCAAGCGCTGCGAAAATTGACCGCAACGATTTCTCGTTCCCTGACCGTGGTCGTCTTCATCAATCAGATTCGCATGAAAATCGGGGTCATGTTCGGCAATCCGGAAACGACAACGGGCGGCAACGCACTCAAGTTCTATGCCTCGGTGCGCATGGATATCCGGCGGATCGGCGCCCTGAAAGACGGTGATAACGTCGTCGGCGGCCGCACGAGGGTTAAAGTCGTCAAGAACAAAATGGCGCCGCCGTTCAAAGAGGCCGAGTTTGATATTCTTTACGGCACCGGCATTTCCCGTGACGGCGAAGTCGTCGACCTCGGCAGCGAAATAGGCGTGATTGAAAAGAGCGGCGCTTGGTATTCCTACGGCGGCGAGCGAATCGGCCAAGGACGCGAAGCAGCCAAACAATTCCTCAAAGAACACCCGGAAACCGCCAGCGCGATTCTTGCCAAGGTGATGGACAAAGCCGGCGTCAAGCGGCCCGAGCACGAAACCTCCGCAGCGGCGGCGCCGATAGAAAAGAAGGAAAAAGCCAAAGGCAGGTAGCCCCGATACGTCCTCGATAGCTCTGAAGAAAATTCCCTTTAAGCCGAATCGAGCTCCGCTACCAGCAGACGCGCTGCAGCAGGCGTTACGTTATCTTGGTTATCGGCCTCGGAGCGAAGCGGAAATCCGAAGCTATCTACTTCGACGAGGTTACATTCCTGCTGTCAGCGACCGCGTGCTCGAAAAGCTCCGTTCATTAAATTACGTCGATGATGAATCATTCGCGCGCAATTGGGCGCTCGCCAAAGCCCAAAGCCGCGGCTACGGCCCGCGAAGAATCGAGCAGGAGCTCAGAGCCAAAGGCATCGTCCAGTCCGTGATTCGCGAGGTCATCCGAGAGACCCTCGACCATTGTGACGAAAAAACGCAAGCCAAACGACTTTTGGCCAAACGATTTCGCAGCGAAAGTCTTGGCGACGTGAAAACATTGCGCCGTGCCGTCGCGTTTCTGCAGCGGCGCGGCTACAGCAGCCAGGTCATCTCGGACCTGCTGCGGTGCCCGAACGAAGAAGTATAATCGCGCCATGATCACTGGAAACGACATACGCAAGTCTTTCTTGAACTACTTTATCAAACAGGGCCACACCGCGGTGAAGAGCTCTTCATTGGTGCCGGAAAAGGATCCGACATTGCTTTTTACCAACGCTGGCATGGTCCAGTTTAAAAACGTCTTTCTCGGTCAAGAACGGGTGCCTTTCACGCGCGCCACAAGCGCGCAAAAATGTCTGCGCATCAGCGGCAAGCATAACGATCTCGAAGCCGTGGGTCGGGACACTTATCACCACACCTTTTTTGAAATGCTCGGTAACTGGTCCTTTGGCGACTACTACAAAGCCGAGGCGATCGAATGGGCCTGGGAGCTATTGACCAGGGAGTGGGGCCTTCCGAAGGATAAACTATACGCTACCGTGTACCTCGACGATGATGATGCAGAGAAACTCTGGCTCAAGATTGCTGCTCTTCCCGCCGAGCGGGTAATGCGTTTCGGCGCGAAAGAAAATTTTTGGGAGATGGGCGAGACGGGTCCTTGTGGTCCGTGCAGCGAGATCCATCTCGACCGCGGCCCCGAAGCTTGTGATATGAAAAGTGTGCCGGGGCATGAATGCCGGGTGAACGGCGATTGCGCGCGCTACATCGAGCTGTGGAACCTGGTTTTCATTCAATACAACCGCAAGGAAAACCGCGAGCTCGAAGAATTGCCGTCGAAGCATGTCGACACAGGCATGGGGCTGGAGCGGATCACCGCCGTCCTGCAGAAAGTTCTGTCGAACTATGACATCGACTATATGCGTAATCTGACGGCGACGACGGAAAGACTTACGGGAAGAA
>WNFV01007105.1_pt1 | contig 19930 bp, 19 predicted proteins | sample 5400101 | NCBI WGS metagenome assembly WNFV01 (sample SAMN13153361, study PRJNA577476) | soil metagenome | isolation source: 115 cm soil or saprolite under grassland replicate 1 | place: USA:California | collected 2016-06-15 | reverse complement strand
CCATCCGTGCCCCGTCGAGCACCCAAGTGAGGTGATCGTGCCGGCTGGTGTCCTCCCGCACGCCCGTCCAGGCTCAATCCAATCTCTCCGAACACCGAAATCCCAGCAGGAGAAAACGGACACGGTGGATCCCGGCTAACCATGTCGACCTCGACTTGGCGAGGAGGAACGTAGCCTCGGGCTATCGGCAACCGATTCCCCGAGCCTTGTCAACTGTGCGAGCGCTGGGCAGGTCGTGTCGGCTGTGGCGGGCGGACGAGCACGGCGGCGTGGCCCCAGGGCCGCGTGGTCCAGGCGACCTGGGCGAATCCGGCCGCCCGGTACAGGCGGACGCGTGCCCGGCCGTCGGCTTCGGCCAGCAGGGTGGCAGCCTCGGCGTCGGCCATGGCAGCGAGCGCTTGGCCGAGCGCTCGACCGGCGCCCGGCTCGAGGCTGGCGAGCGCTTCGACATGCCAGACAGGCTCCGGGAGGGCGTGGCGAACGCGCTCCCGGCCCTTGCGCAGTGGGTTGCTGGCAAGTTCGACGGCGATGAAGGCCAGCATGAACCCGATGAGGATCAGCGGCGGGGCGTCGAGCACCAGCTCGACGGCAAGCCGCGGCAGCAGGGCGCGGAGCGCCTGGTCGACGGGCGCCTCGAGGACCGCACAGACTCCCGCACCGACTCCGACGCCGACGACCACCAAGGCCAGGCGATTGACTGGAAAGCGCCACGGTTGCCCGGTCCGCCGGATGGCCAGGCAGGCCGAGGGAGCGCCGGTGATCCAGGTCTCAGCCACTACGGCCATCAACGCGCCGGCGATCCACAAGATGACGGCGCGGATCAGGGGTGGTCGGACGTACCAGCTCAGCGCGTCGGGATGGCGGTCGCTGGCGCGCCGATGGGCACGGGCCAATAGCAGGCCGACCTGTGCGGCGTCCCGCCAGCCGGCGCGCCGGATCTCGTCTTGCTGGGGTCCCGCCGGGGTGCGGGTGGGGCCGATTGGACAGAGCATCGCTATCTCCGTATAACAGCCTGGTTTCCTGATCGGCGTAGCTATGCAACTCGGCCGTGGGATCGGCCATCTGCCCCAAGGTCGAAGTATCGTCAGATGGGATCGACCGCGCCAGGCCGGTGGCCGATCGGCCGGGTAGCGGCGAGCGGGGGCTCGTCGGTGCCGCATGCCTGTGGCTTGCGGCACGGAGGTTGGTATGGTCAGCCCGCCAGCTTGCCGATGCGCTCTCCTGGTTCGAGTTCAGCCATCGGCGATGCCGTCATGATGGCCAGAGCGATCGTGCGCCGGCTGTGTGCGCTGGCGATCCTGGCGGCCGTTGTTGCCGCGCCGCCGCCGCTGCTGGCGGCAACGTGCAATGTTCCGCGGCAGGTCGCGGCCATCCTGGCCAGCATCACGGGCTCTGGCACCGAGGGCGTGTGCGGCACGACGAGCCCGGTCGGGTCGCTGATCGGCTTCATCGTCCTGTCGGCCTGGGTGTACTTGGTGCTGGTCGCGGCGCTGCGCGCGTTCGCGGTGCTCGGTACTCGCGCTCGGATCGCTGGATCGGCCCGGCTGCTGGTGCTGACGAATCGGTTCCTCGGTGGCGGGTGGGTCCGCCGGCTGGTGGACGTCACCATCGGGATCGGGATGGTCACGGCCAGTGGCAGCGGCCATTTGCTGCCGCCACCAGCCACCAGGCCAGCGGCATCTCCGCCGGCTGCCGCACCGGCGCGACAGGCCAGCCTGGGCGAGCTCGTCACCGCACTGCTGGGCCTCGATGACCCCTCTCGCCCGGCGGCCGCCCCTGGCGATAGTCAGGAGAGGCTGTACATCGTGCGGCCCGGTGACACCTTGGCCCTGATCGCTGAGCGGGAGCTGGGGAACGCGGACCTGTGGGCGTGGCTGTTCGAGCTGAACCAAGGGCGGCTGATGCCGGACGGGCAGCGGCTGGAGTGGCCCGACGATCTTCGAGCGGGCTGGGAGCTGATCCTTCCTCCGGCCGATCTCGTTGGTGCCCCGCCGACCTCCGCACCGCAGGCAGCACCGCCGACCACCGCTGGCCCACCCTCGGCGGCGCCGGCTGTCCCAACGACGACCTCGCCGCAACGGCGCCGGCATCCGGTGTCGGTGGAGCTGCCGTCGGGATCGGCGGTGGCGTTCTCGTTGTGGCTGGCGATGTCCACGGCGCTGCTGGTCGCGCTGCTGCGACGGCGACGCTCGCGGATGCCGTCGGCACCGGAGCCGGGGATCTGTCGCTACCAGCCGGAGGCGGCCAGCGTCGCCGAGCAGCTCGGCACTCGGGCACGAACAGTGACTCCTCCCGACGAGGGCGAGGCGACTGCGGCGGACGACCTCGGCCGTGGAACACGCGACATCCCCGCGCAGGAGCAGTTGCCGGTGCCGCCGCTGGAGGACCTGACCAGCGAGGACCCTGCACGGGTACCGGTCGGGGAACGCGACAGCGAGACGGTCGACCTGGATCTGGCCGGACTCGGCGCGCTGGTCCTGGACGGGCCTGATGCGATCAGGATGGCACGCGCCGCCGTGGTGACCATGCTGGCGCAGCGCGGGCCGCTGGCGGCTGAGCTGCTGGTGGTGGGCGACCTCCTCCCTGGCGTGCCGGAGTTTCCGGGCCTGCGCCGCCTTCCTGATCTGCCGACCGCCCTGGCCTGGCTGGAGGCCGAGGTCATCCATCGGCGTCGCCTGCTGGAGGGCGAAGAGCTCGACGACTTCGCCGCCTGGCGTCGAGGCCACCCGGACGATCCCCTGCCGGCGCTGGTCCTGCTCACCGACCAGGTTCCCCTGCGGGAGGCCGGCCGCCTGGAGGCGCTGACGGATCAGGGCCGGCGGCTCGGGATCGGTGCGGTGGCCCTGGGCGGCGACCTCCACCAGGCGGCGACCATCGAGCTGGATTCCGACCGTCGAGTAGCCAGCGCCACACCCGCCGTCATCGAAGCGAGGCTGCTGGGCGCCCGGATGTTCGCGCTGAGCGCGCCAGAGGCGGCCGACCTGCTCGCAACGCTCGCCAAGTCCCGCGCCGACACGCCGGGCATCCCTGAGCGCCCGGAGCCCAAGCCCGAGCCGTTTCTAGTCCCCGCAGCCAGCAAGGAGCCGCCGCTTCGGGTACGCGTTCTCGGGCCGTACCGGGTCGAGACCTCCGGCGGCGAGGAACTGCGCGCCGGGGTCCGCCGCAAGGCGCGGGAGCTGCTGGCCTTCTACCTGCTCCACCCCGACGGTGCGACCCAGGAGCAGGCGGTCGGGTCGCTGTGGCCCGAGGTACCTCTTGGTCGCGAGGCGCAGTGGTTCTGGAACGCGCTCGGCAACCTCCGCACGGTGGCGCGCCGCGCGACCGGTGATCGCAGGCTGGACGTGATCCGCCGCGACGGCGACCGCTACCGCCCCGATCCGGACGCCTTCGACGTCGACCTGTGGCGGTTCGAGTCCGGCCTCGCGGACGCCAAGCGGGCCGCGGACGCGCAAGACGCGGACGCGGAGAGCAGCGCGCTCACCGGGGCGGCGGCCGCCTACGGCGGCGAGCTCCTTGAGGGCAGCCCCGACGCCTGGGTAACCATCCCCCGAGAAGACCTTCGGCGCCGTGCGGTGGATGCATTCACCCGATTGGCCCAAGTGCGTGAGACGGCAGGGGACGACGAAGGGGCCGTTGCCGCGCTCGACAAAGGGATCGCTGCCGACCCGTTCGCCGAGGAGCTGTACCGGCGGGCGATGCGGCTCCAGGCGCGCCTCGGGCTCACCGACGACGCCCGCCGGACCTTCAAGGAGCTGGAGCGCCGGCTTGCCGACATCGACGCCGATCCCGATCCCGCCACCCAGGCGCTGGTCGCCGAGCTGCTCAAGCCGCCGCCTCGCACCCGCTGAGCAACGAGGCTGTGGGCCAACTCGAGCTCGACGTGCCAGCCTCGGTGATCAGTTCCGTCGAGTCCGACGCATCGTCCTGTGGATGAAGTTGCTCAACCAGCACCAGCCTGCGCAGCATACGCGATCGGCCTGATTTTCCGCTCCTACTGCGGTTCAACCGGGTGGCTGAGGCATGATCGCGCGACGAGGCTCGCTGTGAAGGATCCCTGGCACATCGGCCCGCGCATGCGCTACTGGCGCAAGCAGCGGGGGATGACCATCGCCGTGCTCGCCGACCTGCTCGGCCGCGCGGCGAGCTGGGTCCAGATGGCCGAGACGGGCCACCGCGTGCCGTACCGGCTCGACGACCTGATCCGCATCGCCACCGCGCTGCGGGTGGATCTGGGCACCTTCCTGTGCGATCCGATCCCGGGTGTGTCGGACGACGCTCAGCGCGACGTGCTGATGGCGTTGCGCGACGCCTTCTCCGATCCCGAGCCGCGCTCGGCGCTGGCGCGTCTTGCGGATCGCCTTGCCGAGGCGGAGTCTGGTGAGGATCTGATGCTGGTGGTCCTGCCCGGAGGGCGATGGCAGTTGGTCAACCGACGCGATGCCATCAGGATGGGCGCGGCGCTGGGGATCAGCTTGGCTGCTCCGGCCCACGGCCTCGATACCGAGCAGGCGGGAGCGCTGGCCGCCTCGCTGGAGTCCCAAGAGGTCGGCCATGATGGGGCCGCAGCCATGCGGGCAGTGGTCGACGCGTACCGGCGTCTGGACGACGAGATCGGATCGGCCGTGCTCGCGCCGCTGGTCCAGCACAACCTCCGGATCGTCAGAGGACTCAAAGCCAAGTCGGACAAGGTGCGGTCGAGCCTAGGTACGGCCGTGGCCGAGTTCCACCAGCTCGCGGGGTGGCTGTGCTTCGACGCAGGTGATTTCGGCTCAGCCCGTAGGTATTACGGCGCCGCGCTGCGCGTCGCCGAGCAGGTGGAAGAGACCCAAGTCTCGGCTCGGGTGCTGACGGACATCAGCTACCTGGAGACGACCGCACGGAATCCGTCCGAGGGCATCCGTGCTGCCGCGTCGGGACTGGAACGCGCGGGTCGGACGCCCTCAGGGACGCTTCAAGCGGCTGCGGCGATCTTCCAGGCGCGAGCGCACGCCGAGGCCGGCGAACGCAACGAGGCCATAGCCGCCATCGGCCTCGCCGAGGAACGGTTGCATGCGGCCAACCGGCGAGACGATCCCTCGTTCATGTACTACTTCGGCTGGGCCGTCCTGGATGCGCATGCGGGCCTCTCGTACGTCGCGTTGGGCGAGCCGCAATCCGCGAGCGACGCGTGCAGCCGCGCCGTCGAGGAGATCGATCCGGCATTCGTCCGCGACAAGGCCCGCTACCTCGTCTACCACGCCAATGCGTTGGCCCTGGCCGGCGAGATCCCTGAAGCGTGCCGGATCGCCTCGCGGGCGGCTGGACTCCTCGAGCGAACCAGCTCCGCCCGCACCACCAGGCTCTTGAAGGAGTTGCACGCCGCCCGGCTCCGGCACGTCTGGCACCTGCCGGAGGTCCGCGAGCTCGGCGACCGTCTGTACGCGCTATAGGCATCAGGGTCGCTCTTCCGATTCGTGGGATTCCCACAAGTCGCGCTGTTGCGGCACGGCGGTTGGTCAATGCTGCGGTCCTCACAAGAGGAAGGAGGACCCGTTGCGGAACCACTCCCGGCCGATCCCGCCGAAGCAGCGTCTCTCGACCTGTCAACTGCCCGGCGTAGCCGACGTCCGGTCGCGCCATTGCGGTCACTGGCACCGACAGATGCACCGCACGAGGCGCCCTCAACGCTCGAAGCGTACGTCAGACCCGCGAAGGGTGCGGCGGCCCGGAGCCCTGCCGATCCCCTCCGGCAGCCCCCAGGGCTCCGGGCGCCCGCCACCCACGCCACCGGCGACGAAAGCGCCACTGGCGCTGGGCGCGATCCTGAACCGGGTTGCCGGCCTCCGGGTCGAGATCGCCGCCGTCGACGCCGATCTTGGCCCCGAGTTGCGGGACGCTACGCGGCGGGCGGTCGTCCTCGTGCGGCTGCTGGAGGCACAGCTCGCGCGGGTCGCCGGACTGGAGCAACGCCTGGGCCGGGTCATCGGCACCGTCGAGGAATCAACCGGCCGGAGGTGCGACGGCGGAGCCTATGAATGCTTGGCTGGACAGCTCGGACTCCTGCGGGTCCGTTCCGCGCTGAACCGGTTAGTCCTGCCACAGCCCGCCGCGACGACACGGAGCGCCAACCGGATCATTACCAGGCTGCCGTTACGCCCCTGAGTCACCCCTAACAAGGGAGAGGCGCGGCCCAGGTGGGGCTGCGCCTCTCCCCTTCAGCCTGTGCTCAGCGCCGTTGGGGCCGAGTCCAGGGCGGTCGGCCATGGGTGGAGAGCCGCGGGGTCCCGGGGTGGCGGTCCAACTCCGGGTCGGCGGCGTCTTGATCCTGCGGGACGTCGCAGCGACAGGAGCCGTCGTCGCGGAAGTGCGGCGCCCACAGGATTCCTTGCGGGCAACGGTTGGCTGTGGTGATCAGGATTCGCATCGGGCGCCCGCCTCCGGGTGCTCGCTGCTCGGGGGTGGGAGCCCGTCGAGGGCAGCCCGGCAGTCGTCCAAGAGCTGACGGATCGCCTTGTCGGGCCCGGAAACGGTGAAGGTGGCGGTGTGGTCGAGGCCTGCCGTATGATTTTCGGCCTCGATGTGCAGGTAGACGGTCGGCTCGCCGGTCACGTCGGCGAGCATGGCCTGGTTGACCCTGATGGCCGGCAGCGCGTCCAGGTCGACCAGCAGATGGATGCTGCTGTGGGTGGACAGAGGTCCGACCGGGGTTCGAGACTTGCGTTGCATCGAAAGCATCCCTTTCGGTGCCGGGCCGGGGGACGTGCCACCGTCCGCCCGGCCACTCGCGGATGGTCAGATGGGCGATCCGCGCCTATCGCATCACCTCCTCGCCGTCGCCGCTGGCGAGTGCAGCCGCGAGCCGCTCCACGGTGGCGATGGGCAGGCTGCGCCCCTCGAAGGTGCCGCTGGTCCCGGCGCCGCTCAGGTTGATGTGGCCGTAGCCGATCAGCGCGTCGGTCGCGTACCAGCGGATCGTCGTGGCGCGGTTGCCGTCGTCGTGGATGCTCGATCCGGGGATCAGCGCGGCCAGCCGCTCGGCGGCGCGGGCGCGGTTGGCCTGGTCGTCGGCCTGCTTGGCAATGTGGGCTTGGACCTTGCCGAGCACATCGGTGTAAGCGGGCAGGAGCCGCCGGGTGATCTCCCGGGCGATGACGGCCGGACCGCGCGCGATTGCCACCGTGATGCTGACGTGCTCGCCGGTCCTGAAGTAGTAGTCGCTGTGCGGGTAGACGCCCGCAATCTCGACACGGCCGCCGTCCTTGTACTGGCGGTGCAGGTACAGGCTGCGCCCGTCGGGGTGGTCGAGGCGAGCTCTGCAGCCGAAGTCGTCGACCGTCCGGGCGGTGAACCCGTCAAGGTGGGAGGCGACCGCGCGGGCCAGCCTGGCAAGCTCCGGGTCATGCGCCACCGCGACCACCTCCTCCCGAGGTCTGGTCGCCGAGACGGCGGAGGAGTTGCTGCTCGTGCTGGTGGAGCCGCACTCGGAGCGCTTGCAGGGCGGCGATCTCGCGGGCGACCGCGGCGAGGTCGCGGTGGATCGCCCGCTGGCCGGCGCGCAGGCGCAGCCGCCGGCCGGTGCGGCTGTCGGCCCACTCGGCCACTGCCGGGAGCACCAGGGTGCCGGCACGACTCCGGGCCGCCGGCACCGGGGCCAGTCCGCTGCCACGGGCCAGCTCGACCGCATCGCGAGGCAGTACCCATCCGCCGTGAGTCGCCCACGCACCCCGGCCGCCGGACCACTCGATAGAGTGCAGCCAGAGCCGCAGGGTGTAGTCGACCTGGTCGAGGGTGACGTGCTCGGCACAGCGCTGCGCCTGGGCGTTGTCTCGGTAGGCCGGCCGGGTCTTGACCCAGCCGGGCAGGGTCGCGGCGCGGACGATGTGCTCGCTGGTCGCCCACACCCGCAGCACACCCAGCGGGGTCGCCACGAACGCCTCCGGGATGTCGATCATCGGACGGCCTCCCCACTGGCGCCGCGGGGCCGGCGCCGGTAGATCGCGGCCGGGTCCGGATGGACGGTGTGGTGAAGGACCTGCCAGCAGTCACCCTGGTTGCCGGTGGCACGGACCAGGTCCTGGCCGACCCAGCCGGGGTCGCGGTTGCCGGTGACCTCGACCAGTAGCACGACCGCGACCTGGCGCGCGGCGATCCCGTTCTCAGCAACGTGCGGGGTGGCGCGGCGGAGCACCTCGGCCCAGCGCCACACGTCCCGTTCGGCCATGACCACCGCGGCCGGCGGCTGCTCGCGCAGTTCGATGGCGTGGGCGATGGATACCGCCAGGTCCCACGCGAGCTCGGCCACCCGGCGGCCGAGCTGGCGACGCTGGGTAGACTTGTCCTGCATCGGGAAACCAACCTTTCCTTGATGCGGCTTCCGGGGGCGGTGCAACGCCCCCGGAAGCAACCTTCGACTCGGGACAGGGTTGGAGGATTACTTGCCCGCTGCCGCGACCTTGCCCGTCGCGGCAGCGGTCTTCTTGTTGCCTCGGCTGGTCGCCGGCCTGCGCGCGGTGCCGCTGGAGGGCGCGGCGCCCTTCGCGGCTCGGCGGCCGGATGGCCTGGCGGGACTGGAGCCCTGTGAGGGCGACTGCGACGGCTGCCCCGCCGGGATCGTGTAGCGGCGAGGCTTGTCGCTGGCCAGCGCGACCTGGCCGGCGTCGACGAGCCGCCGGAGCTGGTAGTCCACCGTGGCGCTGGCCCGGCCGATCCCATGCGCGACGTCGATCAGGGAGAACTGCTGACCGGGCTCGCTGGCCAGGTAGGCGCGGATCTCCTCACGCAGTTCACCGTTGCCCGTGCTGCCAGATTCCGAGTCCACGCTCGCCGTCGCGGCGACAGTGCGCGCCCTTGGCTTGGAGGCCGCTGGCGTCGCGGCGCGCTGGGTGGGCTGCTCCGGAGCGGCCGGCTCCGGTGAGCTCTCGGCCTCTGCCAGTGCCGGCTGGCTGCGGGCAGCCTGGGCACCGTGGGTGGTGATGGCGTAGCGGCGCGGCTTGGGGCTGGTCAGCTCGACGTGACCGGCGCCGATCAGCTTGTCGAGCGCATAGGCGACCGTGGCGCTGCGGCGGCCGACACCATTGGAGATCTCGACGAGCGAGAGGCTCTGCCCGGCGCGCTCGGCCAGCCAAGCGCGGACCTGCTCGCGCAGCGCATCCCCGCGAGCCCTCGAACCGCTGTCGCTGGTGGTTGGCGCGTTGCCGGTCGACGGGCTGCTGGTGGTCGAGGTGGACGCACCGCTCTTCGGGTTGGTGCGCCGGTTGGCGGCCGGACGGCCGGTGGCTGCCGAGGTCGCGGCCGACGCCGTCTGAGTCGTCTCCGTGGCCGGCTGGGCCGGCGGGGCGAGGCGCCGGGCGACCTGGAGCGTGCGGGCGGCGGCCAGCAGCGCGACGCCGGAGGCGAGCAACGCGAGCACGTTACTCGCGTTGGTGAGGATGGTCATCTTGCTCCCCTTTCTGGAGAGACGGGTTGCTTGCGCCTTTGGTAATAGCAGGCTGGGAGCGCCACGCCAAGGCTCATTTCCCCAGGTCAGCGGCGCATTTCCTGCGGCGGTCGCAGGTGGTGGGCCAGGATGGCCGCGGGGATGCCCAGGGAGCGCCAGGAGCGACGTAGGCCGTCAGGCCCTCACCCCAAGCACGGCCTGAGCGGAGGCGGCGCCAGGAGGCCTCAGGGGATCCTGGTGCGGCTGGGGCTCTACAGGTTGGCGAGGTTGACGAGCTTGCGGCGCGGGCCGCGCTGGCCGAGGGGCAGCCAGACTGGATCCGCCGGGTGGCCCCCGCCCATGTCAGGACTCGCGGTCGCTACCAGCACTGGCGGCTGGCCGATCACTTGGCGCACTGCGGCCTCCCTCCGCCCGCCGGGGAGCCACAGCAGCACAGGCGTGGCGATCCCGGAAGCGGCGGCCAGCTCCGCGTAGCCGTCCAGCTTGGCGGCCAGCCGGGCCAGATCCTCGGTGGCTCTGTCGTACTCGAGGAAGAAGTCGACCTCCGCGCCGCCCTGGCGCCAGCGACCATACCCGTCCGGACGGATGATCTGGCCCCACCGCTCGGCGCAACGCCGCTCCGACCACCACGCCAACAGCGCCGCGTCCACACGCCGCCGGGCGGCGGCCGCCAGGGCGGTGAAGAAGCCGTTGACGCCAACCTGGTGCGCCAGGTGCTGGGAGTGCGCGATCCCAAGTGCCCGGTCCCTTCGCCAGCCAAGCTGAGCGAGGGTGCATCCCCGCTCGGCGGCCAGCACGGCGGCGCCGGCGGGGCCGAGCACGTAGTGCCAGGGCGCGGAGCCCTCCCCTCGTGGCCACGGCGGCCGGAACCGGTCCAGCACTCGCAAGCCGGTGAGGATGACCAGACGATGGCGGGCCGTGACCGCGGAGGTGAACACCAGCTCGGCGCACTGCGCACTGGTCAGCACGCGGTGCTCCCAGAGCAGCCGGCACAGCTCCCGATCCCGGGCGGTCAGCCGGCTGGCCAGCACCGCAGGGTCCGGAATGGGTGGCCGTCGTGCGTGCGTCTGGTGGCCTGGGATGGCTGAGGTCCTCCTGCGCTATACGTGTCGCGGCGGGCTCGATCGTTGCTCAGCTACCGGACCTTGCTCTGCCGATTCCTGCATGGGCACCGCTCTGCGCGAGCTTCCGAGCGTTCCGCTGCCGTCCACCGACGATGTGTCGAACTCTCCCCGCGACGGCACGCCGAGCGTTCCAGGTCGAGGCCGTGGCAGCCGCCGGGCGAGCCTTTGCCCCCGGGCCCGCGGCCCGCCCGCCTACGCGGCGCGCCCACGCGCCGCGTAGGCCCTCGATCCGGGGACGGAGATGCCCCAGGTGCGAACATCCCGTCCCCGGATGGGGAGTCGCGGCGTCGCAAGGCGCGGCGGCACGACCGGTGGGCTGCGGACTGGCTATGACAGGGGCCAGCCAGCCGTAGCCGGCTGGCAGAGCGGCCGGCAGAGCGGCCGGCAGAGCGGCTGGGAGGCTGGCAGTTCCCAGCCACCGCCAACCACTCGGACTCGATCCGCTGCGCGTTGCCTCGGTCATCGGTGCGGGCTGGGGCGGGAGGGGCGGCGCGGATCGGCCGGTGGGACGGGCCGGGGCAGGCGGGGGTCGTCGTGGGCGAGATCGCGTCGCAGGGCGGCCCGTTGCCGCTGGGACTCGGTGCGCCCGTAGGCTCGGCGAGCCTGCGCGCGGACCTGCTTGGCGCGGCCGGCCACTGGCACCGGCAGTGGCCGGGTCAGCAGCGTGCAGGCGGGCTGCTCCTGCTCGTCAGCCAGGGGCCGCACTGCCGCCTGGTAGGCGCCGAGGTGGGCGAGGTCGTAGGCGGTCAGCTCGGGGAAGACGTGGGGTTCCAGGTGGCGAGCGTCCTCCGGGCTGGTGGTGAAGTAGACCTTGGAGCGGGCGTTGGCGGCGGCGGCCTCCCGTAGCTCCGGGGGGAGCTGGGCCAGGTGCTGATGGGCGAGGACCAGGCTGAGCCGGTAGCCGCGGGCCTCGGTGAGCAGCTCCTCGTACCGGTAGGGCAGGTGCAGGAAGTTGTGCGCCTCGTCCACGTAGAGGGTGGCGTCGGTGCGGGCGGGCTCGCCCGCGCGGGCACGTGCCAGCGCTGCCTGCCAGGTTCTGGCGACCACGAAGCTGCCCAGCAGCCGGGCGGTATCGTCGCCGAGGGTGCCCTTGGGCAGGCGGGCCAACAGCAGCCCGCCGTCGAGGACCGTGGTCATGTCGAAGCTCGAGGTGGTCTGGCCGACGACCTGGCGGACGAACCCGCGCAGCAGGAACGCGCGCAGGCGGCTGAGCGCCGGGCCGATGGCCTGCGCCTGCCCGGCAGGGGTCAGCGACTCATACCACGCCCAGAACCCGCCCAGGCCCGCCGCGTCGCGCGCCAGGACCTTGGTGCGGCGCTGGCGGAACCCCTGGTCGGACAGCAGCCGGGGGACGTCGGCAAGCGTCGCCTGCCCGTGGCGCAGCAGCGTCAGGCAGGCCGAGCGCAGCACGTCATCGGTCCGCGGCCCCCAGGCCCGCGCGAAGATGCGGTGGAAGATCTCGACGACATGGTCCACGGCCAGATCGGGGTCGGAGCCTTCGAGCATGTTCAGCGCCGGCGGCGCGGCCGGCTCGTCAGGGTCCAGCAGCACGACCTTTCCGGCCGCGCGGGCGGGCAGCCGGTCGAGCACGTCGCGGACCAGGTCCCCGCGCGGGTCGATCACGACCGCGCCGCGGCCGGCGTGGGCGTCCTGAAGGATCAGGTTGGCGAGCAGCGTCGACTTGCCCGAGCCAGTCGCGCCCACCACGTGCAGGTGGTGACGCGCATCCGCCGGACTGATCGCGACCGGGCGGGCCGTGCCGGCATCGGCGTCGCCGAGCACCTTGCCGACCTGGGGCACGGCGGGCGCGGGAGGGACGGCCTTGGCGCCGGCGCGGGCCAGGCCCGGCACGCCCAGATCCCAGGGCAGGTGCGCCAGCGCGGCCAGCTCGCCGGTGCTCAGGAGATCCCCGCGTCCAAGCGTCCGTGCGTGCAGGGCACGGGCGGGCCGGTGGAGCCGCTTCCGCGTGAGCCGGTTGCGGCCGGCGTAGACGGCGAACGCGGCCGCGATGCCATGTGCGCGGCTGCGGGTCCGTCCTCGGGCGTTGCGCTCGGTATGCGTACTGACGCCGTAGCGGATCAGCGCCTCCCAGCCGGGCCCGGCGGCCTTGTCGAGGATCTCTCGGACTTCCCGTGGCCGCTCCGGGTCTTGGCCATAGGCCGCGGGGGTGCCACGGCCGCCGGGAACGAGCAGGTCCAGCAGCCGCCCGACCACGGTTGGCGATTGGCCGCGCCGCAGCTCCCTGGCCACCCTGCGACAGCGGGCCAGCCGCCGCCCCCGGGCTGGACGGGCGAGCACCTGCACCACAGTGGTCTCCCCTGGCCCGCGCTCAACGGCGCCGAGCAGGGCACGCAGCGGGTCGGTGTCGTGGTCGGCGCGCAGGCCGAACCACTCCGGCGCGGCCAGTCGCAGCACCCCGCCCCGCACCGACCCGCCCAGCCGCGGCGGCACGATACCGGGTAGCCAGAGCCCGATCTGGAGGCGCTCGGCATCCCAGCGATACTCGAAGCAGACGTGCGGTCGGCCGAGCAGCACGCGGCGCTGCCGCAGCAGCCCGTGCAGGTTGCGCCACAGCGCCAGCGCGCCGCCCGGATCGACCTGGGGCGGGCTGAGGATCTCGACCAACCGGGCGCCGCGTCGCATGCGCGCCGAGCGCCAGCGCCCGAAGCCCAGCCGCAATCCGGCGGCCAGGACCAGCCCCACCAGCAGCGCCGCTGCGCCCGCCTTCAGTGCCAAGGCGGTGGCGCCTCCATGCGAGCCTGCCCAGCGGGCGATCGCCCCCAGCGGGTCGAGCAGGAACCGGCTGATTGGGCTCTCCAGTGGGATTCCAGGGTCAGCATTGGACAGCCGGGCCATGACCGGGAAGGCGGCGGGTACGAGCAACGCACCTCCAGACGGGCGAGTCCGCACGGTTCAGCTCGAGCGGGACTGAGCATCGACGACGAGCAGGCGCGCGCCGATCCATTCCACGACGGGAACGGCCACGGCGTTGCCCATCATCCGGTAGCGGACGGTGTCAGCGACCGGCCGTCCGGCGGCGTCGGTGGCGGTCCAGTCGTCGGGGAAGCCTTGCAGCCGCTCGCACTCCCGCGGGGTGAACCGGCGCACCACCAGCTCGTCCCGCCCCGGGGTGCCGTAGGCGACGAGATGCCGGTCGCCGGTGTTGAGCGTGTAGGCCGGGCCGCCCTCGCGCCAGAACAGCGGCGACCAGCCGCCGGCCTGGATCACCCACAGCTTGCCGCTGACACCAGACCCTCGGTCGCGGCGATCCGGTTGAGCGCCTCCACCAGCTCGGGCGGCAGCGGTCGCGTCCTGGGGTCCGCCGCCCTCCGCAGCACCTGGCGGGCCAGGCTCGGCCGCAAACAGTATCTCGGCGGGACAGACAGCTCCACGACAGCCGACAACGAAGACGCGCCGTCGCCGCTGTCCGAGCCCGAACCGTGCCGCGTCCAGTACCGTCCACGCCACCCCGTACCCGAGGGCTCCCAGCTCTTCGAGGACCGTCTGGAAGTCGCGGCCCTGGTTGCAGTGCAGCAGCCCGGTGACGTTCTCGAGCAGAAGCCAGCGCGGGCGTAGCGCGCCAACCGCTCGCGCGAGGTCGAAGAACAGCCCGGACCGGCGGCCGGACAGGCCGGCGCGTCCCCCAGTGTTGGCGGTGGACAGGTCCTGGCACGGGAACCCACCCGTGAGCAGGTCGAGCGGTGGCCGGGGCCGAGCAGCCCACCAATCGATCGCGGTCCGGATGTCATCGTGACGGTCCACCTCCGGGAAGTGACGGGCCAGCACACCACGGCAGGCCGGGTCGATCTCGACCTGCCCGACACAGCGCATACCGACGCGCTCCAGCGCCAGGTCGAAGCCGCCGACCCCAGCGAACGCCGACAGGACCGTCATGGGCCGGTTCACCGCCGTCGGGCCGGCGATGGCGTGACGCAGGACACGGTGCCGCCCAGACCTCGGCGGCCGACTGGACCGGTGTTCATGGACAGGCAGCGGGCACCTCCTGTTGCTCTAAAGCGCCTATGGCTATGCGGCAGGGACGCTTGGTCGGGTCGCGCCCAGGTAGGCCCGCCTCGTGTAGGGCTCGACGCGGACCAGCGCCCCGGTATGGGGCGCGTCAACCATCTGGCCTGAGCTGACGACGATCCCGACGTGGGTGACGTTGGCCGGCCCGGTGCCGAAGAACACCAGGTCGCCGGGCAGCAGTGGGGAGTCGAGAGGAAGGTGGAGGCCGGCGTCGTACTGGGCCTGGGCGGTCCGAGGCAGTTGGATGCCGGCGACCTGGTAGGCGGCGTGAACCAGCCCGGAGCAGTCGAAGCCGCCCTCCTCCAAGCCGTCGCCGCCCCAGCGGTAGGGCGTGCCAAGCTGCGCCAGCGCGAACGCCACGGCCTGACTGGCGGCCACGGTGGGCGCCTCCGCGGTGGCACCATAGCCGGCCGCCAGGTTCAGGACCCGGTCAACGTAGGCGCGGTCGTGGTTGTAGGCGAAGACCGCGCCGGCAAGATCCCCGTGGCCGTCGGCCAGTGCCTGGCACAGGTAATCCGCAGCAGTCGGGATCGCATCGGCCGGGTCGTAGGGCGAGGCGGTCCCGTCGGCGTCCCCATCGACGGCGAACCGCCAGAAGGCATCGCCAGCAGGGCCCACGCCGATCCCCATCTGCATCGGCCCCGCCGCCCCAGCAGAGTTCGCACCGCTGCGCACACCCGGAGCAGTCGAGCGGCCATGGTCGGACTCGACCTCCCCGATGGCCGCCAGCACAGTCCACGGAAGGCCCGGGCAGCGTCGCGCGGCCTGCTGATAGAGCGCCAGATAGACAGGCGGGATGCGCTCCAGCGCCTGGGCTGTCGGCGCCAGTGCGCCTCCACCGCCCGGCAGGATCGTAAGCACGCTCGTCGCCGCGGCGACGACCAGCATCACCATGAACAGGATCGCGACGAGGCCGATCACCGTCGATCGCATCACCGGGCGGGAACCTCCTGCTCCGCCATCGGCGTCTCGGATGGATCGCTTATGAACTCTGCGGCTGTCGATATCAGGTGTGGTTGGGTGTGGTTGTCCCCTCCACGGGCTGCGGAAGGAGCCGTCGCATGGACGCCGAGCGGGTCCCGATCGACCTTGCCGCCTACGAGCAGCAGATCCGGACCGGCCACTGCTTTGTGTGCGCCGTCGTCCAGGGCAATCCCAGCTACGACTACGAGCAGGTCATCTTCGAAGACGACGCCCACATCGCCTTCCTCGACCGCTACCCGACCCTGCACGGCAAGGTGCTGGTGGCTCCCAAGGCCCACATCGAGCACGTCGTCCGAGGCCTCAGCCGGGAGGCGTTCCTCGATCTGCTGGCGGTCGTGCACCGGGTCGCCCGCGCCGTCGAGCAGGTGGTCGCACCGGAGCGGACCTACCTGGCATCGATGGGCAGCCAGCAAGGCAACGCCCACGTCCACTGGCATATCGCACCGCTGCCGCCGGGCACCCCGTTCCAGCGCCAGCAGTTCCACGCGCTCATGCTCGAGGGCGGCGTCATCCCCTGGTCGGCCGCGCAAGCCGCCGCGCTGGCCACCGACCTCCGGACAGTCCTTGAGCGCGGTTAATAGTCGCCGAGCGCGTAGCGCGCCGTGACCACGGCGCTGCCCGAGCCGACGGTCGATCAGGGCGTCTGGCTGCAAGGCACCGCCGATGGGTGCCGGTAGCCTTACGGCATGAGCGAGGCCGAGCTTGCGCGGCTGCGCGAGACGTTCAACCAGGCCGCCGAACTCTACGACCGTGCGCGGCCCGGCTATCCGCCGGCGCTGTTCGATGAGCTTGCGGTGCTGGCAAGCATCGGACCCGCCTGCCGGGTCCTGGAGATCGGCTGCGGGACCGGGCAGGCCACAGTGCCGCTGGCCGAGCGCGGCGGCCAGATCGTCGCGGTGGAGTTGGGCGCCGACCTGGCGAGGGTCGCCCGCCGCAACCTCGCCCGCTTCCCGGATGTCGAGGTGGTCGTCGCAGCGTTCGAGGACTGGCCACTGCCCACCGAACCATTCGACACGGTCGTGGCAGCGACCGCCTGGCACTGGCTGACCCCCACGGTGCGGGTTGCCAAAGCGGCCCAGGCGCTGCGGCCCGGCGGCGCGCTCGCCACGATCTCCACCCACCACATCGCCGGCGGCACCGAGGCGTTCTTTGTCGAGGTGCAGGCCTGCTATGAACGCTGGGACCCCGACACCCCGCCCGGGCTGCGGCTGCCCACCGCGGCACAAATCCCCCACGACAGCCAGGAACTGGAGCGCTCCGGATGGTTGTTCGATCCGGCGATCTTCCGCCGCTGGGAATGGGAGCTGCCGTATTCGACAGCGGCGTATCTGGACGTGCTGCACACCTACTCTGGGCATCGCGCGCTTGCGCCCGCCGCCCAGCAGGGCTTGCTGGGCTGTATCGCCCGGCTCATCGACGGCCACTACGGCGGGCAGATCACCAAGCGCTTTCTGACCGAGCTGCGAGTCACGCACCGCCGGGTCGGATGACGGCGCCTTGACCAGGTCTGAGGTGACCGATCGGCGAGCCGGAAGCAACCCCTGCACACCAGCTTCCTGATTTCCGCCGGTTCGCCGAACCCTGGGGTTGAACAGGCCACTCACGACCCATCCACCCTTGCGTTCCGCTCCTCCGCCTCCAAAGCCGCCAGGAACTCCGGGCTTGTCGTGACGAGGCGGTGCTCGGTGGGGCTGGCCACGGGTTGGAAGGCGACACGTTCGGCGCCCGCAGCAAGGATGCCCTCGCCTGTGCGGGCGCCAAGCAGGAACGCCCGCTCCCCTTCCGACAGGCGGAAGGCGTCCGCCAGCGCGAGGATCGCCTGCGGGGCCTGGCCGAGCAGGATCTGGGTAGCCGCATTGGCGACCACGGCCTTGCCGAGCTCGGAGTCGAGCAGGTCGCCGACGTCCTGGGTGACCACGGTCAGCCCGCACCAGTGCTTGCGGGCCGACTTGGCCAGCCGCCGCAGGAACCTGGCGCCGGCCGGGTCGCGCATGAGCCGCCACGCCTCGTCCACCAGCACCAGCCGGCGACGGCGTCTCCATGGATCGGCGACCTGGCGCCAGATGGCGTCCAGCGCCAGCATCGTCCCCACCGCGGTAAGCTCCTCGGGCAGGTCGCGGAGCCCGAACACCACCAGGTGCCCCTCGGGGCGGGTGGTGGTCGGGCCGTCGAACAGGCCCCGCCAGGAGCCGGTCGTGTAGGGCGCCAGGCGGGCGGCGAGCCGCTGCGCAGCCGCATCCTTGTCGCCGTGGAGGGCGGCCACCAAGTCGCGGAGCAGCGGGGCTGGCCGGCGATGGGTCCGGGGGTCGCTGGTGATGCCGGCCTGCTGGTAGGAGGCGACGACAGTGCGGTCCAGCGCCGCGCGCTCCTCGCCGGGCAGCGCCTGGCCGGCCAGCATCTCCACGAGCGTGTGCAGGAACAGGGCGCGGCGGGTGAACGCGTCCGGCTCGTCGGCGAGGTCGAGCGGGTTGAGCCGCACGCCAGCAGCGCCGAGCGCCAGGTAGGCGCCGCCGGCGGCGTCCGTCATGCGGCGGTACTCGCCATCCGGATCAACGATCAACAGGTCGATGCCGCGATACAGGGAGCGGAGCGCCTCCAGCTTGGCCAGGTAGGACTTGCCGGCGCCGCTCTTGGCGAGGATGACGGCGTTGTGGTTCTCGAGGGCGAACCGGTCCCATACCACCAGCCCGTGGCTGCGCAGGTTCCGCCCGTACAGCACGCCGTCCGGCCCTGTGGCGGTCAGCTCGGCGGAGGCGAATGGGAATGCCGCCGCCAGCGCGGTCGTGTCCAGGGTGCGGCGCACCTTCAGGGTGTCCACGCCCAGCGGCAGGCTGGTGATCCAGCCTTGGAGGCTGCGGTAGCTGGCCGGGTAGGCGTCCAGCAGCAGCGACCCAAGCAGCGCTCGGACGCTGTCGGTCTGCTCCTCCAGCTCGACCAGGTCCCGCCCGCGGACGGTCACGTACACGCCGACGCGGAACAGCCGCCCCTCACCCCTGGCCAGCCGCCTCGCCAGCTCGCGAGCGTCCTCAGCGGCCGCCTCCACCTCGACGTCTCCCAGCCGCTCGCGCTCGGCGTCCACGCGGCGGGTGGACTCCAGCCGCGCGAGCTGCCGCCGCAGCCCTGCCGCCGCCACGGCTGCCGCGACGGGCTCTACGTGCACGGCCACGTCCGCCGCGGCCGGATGGGTGACCAGCGGCTCCAGCCAGCCGCTGGCGACCTCCCTGGGATAGCCGGTCACGATCAGCGTCCCGCACCACATCTCACCGACCCGGACGGCACGGGGCGCGACCTCCACCGCATCGGGGAACGGCAGCCCCGCATCCGGACGCCGACCCAGCCGTCGCGATGACCGCCGGCTCATCGGCCACCTCCCTTGATGACCTCACCGGACGCCGACAGCCCACCCGCCGACGGGCGGGGCTGGCCGGGCCGCATCGACGCCGCCACCGCGACCATCGCCTGCTCGCCATCGAGCCGGCGCAGCGTCACCCCTGCTCCCGCCAGCAGCGAAGCCGCCTGGTCGGCGCGGCGGGCCAGGACCTCGGCAGCCGCCGGGCCACCGGAAGGCTCGGCGAAGACGACCAGGATCTCGCGGGCCAGCACGTCGCGGCGGGCCGCCAGCGACGACAGGAACCCGGCGTGCTCGCGGGCTGCGGCCTCCAGCGCCGGATGCGGGAGCCCGCCGGCGGCCCGTTCGATCGCGCGGACGCTCCCGGCCAGGTCCACCGGGACCGCCCGCACCAGCACCTGCATCGGCGCGGTGATGCTGTGCAGCAGCCGGGCGAACCCGCGCACTAGCGCGTCCTGCTCGGCCTCGGTCCGAAGCGAGAACGCCACCCCCGATGCCTGGCAGATCACCGCCGCGCCTTCGGCGTCAAGATCGAGCATGCCGTCCTGGCTGACGCCCACGACGGACAGCTCCAGCGGGGCAGGGACCACGCCGTCCACGTCGGCGAGAGGCGCGGTGCGGGCTGCACGCCCTCGGGAGCCGGCACCATCCACCGCGGCGCCCGCCGCTGCCGCCACGCCGCCAGCACGAGCCGGTCAAGCGACAGCCCGTCCCGGCGGCCGAGCGCCAATCCCAGTCCCACCAGCAGCACCATCCAGGCGGCCACCAGGGCGGCGACCACGGGCAGGACCGTGCGGACGGCCACGCCGACAACCCAGGCGACCAGGGCGGCGCCGGCCAGGATGCCGAGCTGCCGGGCGGTCAGACCGGCCAGCAGCCGGTCCTCCCGCTCCACGTCGGCGGGAATCGTCACTCCATACGATGCGCCCGTCCGGTTCTCGGTGCGGTTCACTGGTGGTCACCCATCCCTTCCACCCGTTGGCCGGGCGCCAGCTGCCGGTGCTGTATGCGCTGCGCACGGGCAGGGGCCTG
>WNFV01003527.1_pt1 | contig 19939 bp, 15 predicted proteins | sample 5400101 | NCBI WGS metagenome assembly WNFV01 (sample SAMN13153361, study PRJNA577476) | soil metagenome | isolation source: 115 cm soil or saprolite under grassland replicate 1 | place: USA:California | collected 2016-06-15 | reverse complement strand
GCGAATGGATCTTACTCCTTCTCGACATATTGCAGCACCATTCGGCTGTCAAGGCGCGCTGCGCTTGCCGAGCGCGAGACTCCTGAGCTAGAATCAAGCAATTCTACAGGGAGGGTGAATATGGACGTTGTTAATCTCGACGAAATGATGACTACGAAAAAGCGCAATATCCATCTCTTTGGCACCGGTAACTTTCGATCGTGGATGCTTTACTTCGTTCCAGGTGACGGCACGGATATGCACTATCACGCCAATCCTGAAACTTTTTTGGTTCTTTCCGGCAAGGGCGTAGTCAAGGGTTTGAAGGGGGAAGAACGTCCGATTCGGAAAAACGAGGTCCTTTTCCTGGAGGCTAAGGATTATTACCAAATCACCAATAATGGAACCGAACCATTAGTGCTGTTTGGCAACCGCTCAGAAGCGTTCGGCGGACAACATATGAAGGTTGATGGCACGGATCGCAACGCTGGAGCGTGATATCATTGAGTCAGGGCGCTCAATTGACATCCGAAAGGACAGTGATTATGGTACCCTAAGCCGAGGAATTTACATGCCTATTTACGAGTACAAATGCCAAAAGTGCGGCACGTTTGAGACCACGCAGAAAATTACCGACAAGCCGTTGGCCAGGTGCCCCACCTGCAAAAGCAAGGTCAAAAAACTCATCTCTAACACATCGTTCCAGCTCAAAGGTACCGGCTGGTACGTCACCGATTACGCCCGTAAGGGGCAAAACGGAGATGCTAAAAGCGCCAACGGCTCAAAATCATCGTCAGAATCCAAGAGCGAAAGCTCGTCGGCCAGCAAAGATAAATCGTCTACGGAGTCTAAGGGCGAATCGAAGAAGACTGAAAGTTCTTCGAGCAAGAGCGAGAAATCCTCGGAGTCGAGCTCGACGTCAACTTAACCCGGGGTCCTTACCACAGCGGGCTTAGCTCCGGAACACTTTTTTATCACATTCAGACGGCGCCTGCGGGCGCCGTTGTTGTTTTTGGCGGCTGCAATTTTGTCGCATCGACAAACGGGTCTAGATTTGGAATACATTTTTCGCTATAGCTGAGGCGAAAAGGCGGAAAAATTTTAGAAGGAGGGTTTCACCAATGGCTCAGACCATAGACAATATCGTCGATCCGAATGATTCGAGCTTGACGTCGGAAATGGTGCAGTTTGCCGGCGCCGCCGGAACTGTCAGCGCCTACGTTTCGCGGCCAAAGGATGGCAGAAACTTGGGCACGGTTCTCGTGATTCATGAGAACCGGGGACTTGTCGGGCATATCAAAGACGTCGCCCGCCGTTTCGCCAAGGATGGCTTTGCGGCCATCGCGGTGGACTGCATGGGACGGGTCGGTGGCAGTGATAAGTTCGGGGGAAGCGATGCGGCTACGGAGGAAATCAAGAAGGTCAACGGCGGGATGGTCGCGGAAGATTTGAGCAGCGCTGTGGCGTATATGAAAAAGCAGAATTACGTCAACGGCAAATTTGGCGTCGTCGGCTACTGCTGGGGCGGAGGTCAGTCGCTAAATTTCGCGACCAAGTGCAAAGATCTCAATGCCGCGGTGGTTTACTATGGCCGAAATCCTGATCCGCTCGATTCGGTCGCCAACATTCCCTGCAAGGTCATGGGTAATTACGCCGCTGACGATCCGAACATCATGCCCGGTGTAGAACCCTTGAAGGCGGCCATGGCAAAAGCCGGCAAAAGCTTTGACGTCAAGGTGTACCCCGGCGCAAAGCACGCGTTTAACAATAATACTAATGCGGACCGCTATAACCCAGAATCTGCGAAGGACGCCTGGTCGAGAACGGCTGGATTCTTCAAAGCAAACTTAGCTTAAAAGCAAGACGGACTATCCGTTCGAGAGGCGGCATGTGGCCACATCTTCAACAGGTGTGGTTACATGCCGCTTTTAGTTTTTCTCGTCAAGCTCGGGGCGCCGGCCCACGGCCATGCGGGCAACTTCGGGGGTGATTGCGTAGGGGCCTTCGGTCGTATCGCGCCAGATTTGTTTTGTCAGATCCGCATTTCCACCGGTCACTACGTAAGACAGCGCTCCGCTTAGGGCGCCGATGGTTACCTCGATCGCCTTAATGGGTAAGAATAATATGTTGCCCGCCGTCACACCCACGCCGACTCCGGCTTTTTCAATGGTATCCTCGGCATTGCCCAAGATGGGAAACACACAGGTCAACACCAGAGCCAGTAAAGCCGCGACGCGCCTAATTTGATTCAACATTGAGCTATCCTCGCATAAAAAATCTCGAACGAATAGATTCGACGCCGTGAGTCGGATTCCAATAGCGCCGCACGCCGAAGTAGTAACAGCAGGCTTCGTTATCGAGATCGTTGTTGAAGCAGCGGAGTTGTCCGTCTTGAAAGCGTACCCGCGCGAGACAGGTGCCGCCGGGAATCGAAGAGGTCATCACTTCCATGACCACGCCGATACCCCATTCTTCGTAGCGCAGGTGATTGACTTCATCGCCGACCCCGAGATAGAGACGCTTGCTTTCGGCCGCCGTCGCGGATTTGTCATTGCGGCGATGGAAATGTTTTAGTGTCAGCGCGATGTTGGGACTCGAGGGTTGCGCAAGCTTCGCGCAGTTACGCTCAGACGGCCGGCTCATGTTTTCTGGGTCACGAGTTTTCCTCTTCGCCGCCTCACTCCCATTTCGCGATAAGTTGCCTTTACGTATCATCCTTCAGTCCCGTTCTAAAATTTTATCCTCGCGGGCCACAAGGTCATAATCGCCGAAATCGACTTCAATAGTCAAGCTCCACAATCGGTGTACCGATGTTTTTCGTTGCCCTTTCGATAGCGACGGTAACACGGCAAATAGAATTTTCCCATTTCGATGTGACCGTGCGGTTACAATTTCAAGAAAGTTGCGATAACTTCGGCCAACTCCGCCGGATTGTCGTGATGCACCATGTGGCCGGCGTGATCGATGGTCACGCGACGGTGATTCCGTATGGCATCATAGCGCTCTTGTTTGTCTGTTCGCCGCGTTTGCCGGCTCTCCTTGCCGTCGACAATAAGCACCGGACATTCGATGCGACGAAAAAATTCCAAAGCCTGCAGAGTGTAAAATGGTTGCGGCGCGTTGGTGCGGTGGAGCGGATCGAACTTCCAAATCCACCTGCCTTGGTCGTTTTGTTTCATGCCGGCGCGCGCTAGTTCGAGCGCCCATGCGTCATTCAATCGAGAATTCGTTTGCCGCAGCTGGCTGGCGCCCGCCTCGACGCTCGTGTACACGCGAAAGTGATGGCGCCCGCGTTCGCGCACTTCGGTGATCCACTTTTCCATTCTCAGCGGCGCGTCGGAAAAATTCATGCCCGGTGGCCCAATGCCTTCGATGAGGACGAGTTGACTCACGCGCTTTGGAAACGTTCCGGCATAGAGAAAGGAAATGGTTCCGCCCATCGAGTGGCCGATGAGCTTAAGCTGCGTTACACCGAGGGCTCGAATCATGCATTCGAGATCGAAGACGTAATCGGGAAAATGATAGTAGCCGCCGGCGCCGATCCACCCACTATCGCCCTGACCGCGACAGTCGGGAGCGATGATCCAAGCCGATTTTCCCAGTTGTTCTTGTAGCGAGGCGACGAAGGGTCTCCAACTATGTGCGAGATCCAAATAGCCATGAACCAGCACGAGCGGTTCGCCGGTGGGCTCACCCCATTCGAGATAGTGAATCGGAAGTCCCTGAGAGTCGACGAACTTGTCACGTGCTTCCGACATGCGATTCGGTTCTATCGATCGGAACTTCGACGAAATCGTTGTTTTCGTTGGACCAGGCGAAAGCACGGATAGTTTTTACCGCGCGGTTATAGATGGAGATGACGATTTGGGCGCTCTCGGGATAGGTGGGTTCGCCGAACGGACTGGCAAACGCTTTGTCTTCATCCGAAAAATAAGCGTCGTGTTCGGGGTGTGAATGATAAAACGCCTTGAGCTTATGACTCCTGGCTTCGCCTGCGATCACCGACTCGAGCTCCAGTGGGTCCATCGCGTAGGCGATCGCGGCTGTGCGCGGATACGTCAGCGGGTCAAGCGCGTGAAGTTTGTTTTGGATGTTTTTCAGGCGATGTACGTAGTCCAGTCCGGCCGCCGAAAGCACCACGCCGCAACATTCTTCTGGAAAGGTTTCCTGGGCGTGCCGGGATATCTCGTTCCACGCTTCTTGCGTGAGCAGCAATAAGCTTGGTCTATTCATCGACGTGGTTTACGCGATTCTCTTCATTATTATTTAACATGAGAGTAGGTAGCATTGCCATTGTAGCGACCCGACGAATCGCCACACGACTGCGACCGGCATGTGGGCTAAAAATATTTAAGGTCTTGGTTTTTCCCGCGATGAAAAATCGGTGTAGTGAAACCTGCCAGGGTTGCCCTTCGCACAGGCAGGCACGGTTATGATTGGAGATAGTTATTCTAACTAGAACCGCGGATGTGTCGCGTTCTTATAGCGCTGGTAAGCGTTCAGCACTAGAGCGGCGAATTCGTCGGCCAATTCGAGATCGTTGTCGAGGCGATTTTGAATCTCCGCCGGTCCGACGTTGTAGGCGCTCAGTGTCAGCCTTAAGTCTCGAAACTGCTTCATTAGATCGTGCAGATAGTAAATTCCCAAGCGGATGTTAAGCTGCGGATCGTCCAGCGATTCGGGTCTAAATGCAATTGGCCGCAGTCCGTGTTCTCGACCGAGTAATTTGGCCAGCGACTTGCCCGTGTCGGGCATGATCTGCATGATCCCGCGCGCGCCACTCGGCGACACTGCAGTGTGCTGGAAGCCGCTTTCTATTTGAATCAGCGCCAGCACCAACAGGGGATCGAGCTTGCGCTTGAAACTTTCCTCCCAGATGACTTCCGAGACGTTCCAGATTTCGGCGTCGGCGATATCCGGGCGGTGCGACTTGATGATCGAATAGATCCGGACGAGTTCTTTCGGCCGCGGCTTTTCCGACACCTCGACCGGTTTGACTTTAGCAGCGGATACCGCTGTCGCCTTCTCGGAAAATTGTTTAGATGCGAATAGTGCTGGAGCAAACAGCGTAGCAACAAAAATCAGCTTGGCGCAATGGGCGTCCCAGCTTAAAGTACGAGCGCGCGTTTTTTTAGGACGTTTCTCCATACTTTATCGAGCGACTAGTCAATTACAAAAAGGTTGGAGGCAATCAGTTTGGTTGAGAGCTTCTGCGTAGGTAACAAAAGGAGTAGACGAAGTCAACGCGCGGTGATAAAAATTTGGCGACTTTTCTGCGAACTCTGTGCCTCCGAGCTGAGTCGAATGTTTCCTAAATTCGAAATTCGAAATTCGAGATCCGAAACAATTTGAAAATTCGAAATATTTAAAATCCAAAACTCAAGTCCGAATCGAAGTCGTTTGGAACATTGAATCTTTTTGTCATTTGATATTGTTTCGAGCTTAGGATTTCGTGCTTCGAATTTAGCCGTCTATCCCTTGGCGGCCTTTGCGCCTTTGCGCGAGGCAATCCGATGTGGTTGCGGCTCGGCCGCGCTGCGCCTCTGTGGTGAAGGAAGCGAGTCTATCTTCCGGTGCGCGCCAAAGAGTGCACCCAACCCTGCATGCGGGTCTTGGCGTTCTGGATGTCTTTTTCACTGAACCAGTTTTTGAGATCGACTCTGTCAACCGGATAAACCGGACGCATGAAGTCGCTCTCGTAACCGAACGGTACGGTCGCATCGATGCCCATACCGCCCTCGAACATAGTATTCGACGCAGTCCACTCTCTTTCGCCCGCGGTCATGCGTTCGGCGGGCATGAAGGTCTGGCCACGGCCGCCCGGGAGTGGATTGATAATATCGGTCTTTGGATTGACGCGGGTGGTGAGACACCAGATGATGTCGTCCATGTCGTAAGGATCGGAATCTTCGCTGACGGCGATCACCAATCGCGAGCCTTGTGAAGTCGCCAGGATGGCGGCCATGAAATTACGCTGCCACCCTTCCTCGATGCGATTGCGTTTTTTGACCTGAATGATCGCTCCGCCCCAATCGGTCATGCAGTAAGGAATGTTGACGTCCATCATGATTCCCGGTTGCATTCTCTCGCAAAGCTCAAACATCGATGCTTCGCGGATTGTCGTGTCGATATTGTGGTCGTCTAGAGTATGTACGCCCAGTGTGAAAATAATCGGCTTGCTTTCGCGCTTGCGTGTGGTGACGGCCGTAACATGGAAGGTTGGCGCCTTGTACGCCTTACCCATATAGCCGGCCCACTCCGGATGGAAATGAAAGCGGCCTTGAATACCAGCCTTTTCCGATTCGGCAGTTTCGAACCGTCGGTCGCGGGGATTGACATAACCCTCGAGGACAACTTCGGCATCGGCGAGGCCGTAGGCGTCCACCGTGCGAGCTTTCACCAGACGCATCGGCGCACCTTGCACGGCGCCGGCCATACCGACTTCATCGCAGCCCTGCGGCAGGATGACATAATCGAAACCTGCGCCGGCGAGGAGTGTCCCTGCGGGAGGCAGGCCGAAGTTCATGGTGATGGGCACCATCTTGTTGTCTTTGTAGTACTTGCTGACCACCTGCCACATATGCGAGCCGGGAGAGATTTGAAACGTGCCGACGTTGCCCCAGCGGAAGTTCATGCGGTTGTACCCGAGGTCCGTACCGCCGTTAAAATATTCTCCAGAGATGAGCCGGTTACCGGAACCGACCGTGAGCTCGGGCTCGATGTTGGTATGGCGGATCGGCACCACGAAGTCGTTGGCTTCAGCCGGTTTTTCGTAAACTTCTTCTTGCACCGGCGCGTCCTTTTGATCGACGACGATAGGCGCGATTGGATGAGTAATCGCATAGGCCAACTTTCTCGTACGGTCGGCGTGATCCTTCCAGCCGAACATCTTATTGATCACGTTCATGTCGCCGAACAGGTTGGTAATACAGCGGTGATGCGGCTTGTCCTTGACGTTGTTGAACAAAATCGGGCAGCCGCCGTCTAATACTTTCTGGATGCCGGTGACTTCCAGGTCGGGATTGACTTCTTTATCCGTGACAAGGATGTCGCCTTCTTTTTTCATCCATTCGATGGCACTGCGTAAATCTCGGACCTCTTCCGGCGCTGCTCCATCTCTTTTTGCGTTTGCCATTGCTTTCCTCCGAATATTTTACGTCTTTTGCAAGCTAAGGTTCTTACGATCGCGAAAAAAGAACGACTCTGACTTATTAATTCGAACTTTTTAGACCCAATCGGACAACAGATACGCGGGAAAATTCTAAGATTCAGGATGTCTGGACGGAGTAAATCCATATACGACAATTTTCTCAAAGTCAACGAACGCACCATCGATATTGGCTCCCGATCGCGCCAAAGTTACGCGAGAAATTGCGCGTTTGCGCCGCGCGACCGAGAGCTTTCGGAGGCAGCGACCCTTTACAGTTAGCCGACGGCTTGCTATCACTGCCTGAATTGTTTTTGGATTTACTGGGGAGAATCTATGACGGACGGTGCTCAACGTTCTAAACAAGACTGGCTGCTTCTCGTCGGTCTTTTCTGTTTCTTTTTTTCCGGCGCGGCCGGTTTGATTTATCAGGTGGTGTGGACGCGGATGCTCACCCAGATTTTCGGCAATACCACTTATGCGATCGCAACCGTGTTGTCCGCATTCATGGCCGGCTTGGCTATTGGCAGCTATGTCTTCGGTCAGATCGCCGACCGAGGGAAAAACGATTTTCTGTTGTACGGGATTCTCGAAGCGGGCGTCGGGGTGTACGGATTCCTAGTGCCATGGATCTTTGTCGCGGCGCAAAAAATCTATGGGCCGATTTTCGGGCTGAACGAAAGCTATCCATTTCTTTTTAACTTGGTGCTGTTCTTTCTCTCCTTTGTTTTATTGGTCTTTCCGACTCTGTTGATGGGCGCGACATTGCCGGTGTTGAGCCGATTTTTCATCCGGAGTTTTGCCCAGTTCGGCCGCCGAGTCGGCGACCTGTATGCGACGAACACACTGGGCGCGGTTATCGGCTGCGCCGCCGGTGGATTTTTTCTGATACCGACGCTAGGAATGCGTCGGACGGTTTATGTGGCCGCGGGAGTCAACTTGGTGATTGCCGTCGTCATTCTTATTGTCGATAGGATCCGCGACAAAACCCCGCTGGAAATTGTCCCGGAACCAGCCGCAGAGGAAGCCCGCGCTCCAGAGGCGCAAAATGCTTCGCTATTGCGTTGGGTGGTCTTGATGTCTTTCGGATTGTCGGGTTTTGCGTCGTTGGTTTACGAAAATGCCTGGACCCGGTCGTTAACATTGGTGATCGGCAGCTCCATTTATTCGTTTTCTACGATGCTTGTCACGTTTTTGATCGGTCTGGCGCTCGGCGGTTTTATTTACGCGCGCTTTCTCGGTGAACGCGAGGCCAGATTGAGCACCTTCGGCTTAATCGAACTCTGGGTTGGCTTGTCGGCGCTCGCGACCATACCTCTTTTTGAAAGACTGCCGTTGATCTTTCTGCGCTTGCTGCACGGATTTGGCGACACGTTCACGGTGTTTCTCTATCTGCAAATTTTCTTATCCTCACTGGTGATGTTCATTCCGACAGTTCTCTTGGGGATGACGTTTCCCTTGGTCGCGCGTCTGTTTACCCAGAGCCTGTATCGAGTCGGTAGCGGCGTTGGCAGCTCCTACGCGGCGAACACGCTCGGCGCGGTTCTCGGCGCGTTTGCCGGCGGTTTTATCCTGATTCCAAACCTTGGCGTGCAAAACACGATCATCTTCGCCGTGGTGATGAATCTTTTAATCGGAGCTTGGCTCGTCATCAGCGATTCGAGACTTTCATTCGTGCCGCGATACGGTCTCGGATTGGCGGTAGTTGTTCTGGCGGTTATCGTTCCCCTGAAAATTCGCCGCTGGGATCCCCATGTTCTCACCAGCGGTGTGACGATCTACGCCGACCGTTATGAATCGCTGCCCACCGATTCACTGCGTATCGAAGAGATGCAGCGCGACGATGTTCTCTATTATCGCGAGGGCTTGACGACGACCGTGAGCGTGCACCGCATTCCGGGGAGCGACTACCTTTACTTCAAATCGAACGGCAAGATCGACGGGTCTTACGGCGATGCGTTGAGCCAGCTGATGACCAGCTACGTCGCCATGCTGCTGCACCCGAAGGCCGAAAGGGCGCTCACTATCGGGCTCGGCACCGGCATGTCGGCAAAGGCGCTCGCGACATTCAAATCGTTGAAGGAAATCGAAGTCATCGAGATCGAGCCGGCGATGATCCAAGCGAGCAAATTCTTCGACCGCGCTTGGGTCGCAATTGATAAGCTTCCGCCGGGCGTCACTTTTCCCGCAACGCCAAGCGTTCGCCCTCGATTCGTATACGATTCTGTTGACGACGACCCGAACAGCCGAGTGTGGTACGATAACAAAGAAAAACGGCTCTACTACAAGGGCGTGATGGAACCGGAAGCTCGCACCGAGTTGATGAAACGGTCGGAAGATCTCGATTACCGCGGCGCCATCGACCGCCTTTACCGCAACGCCCGCCAGTCGCGCCACTCGAGCGTGCTCGAAGACAAGAGAGTGCGCGTGATACCGACGGACGGGCGCAATTATATCCTAGCGACGCCCAAATACTACGACGTCATCACCGCCGAGCCGTCGAATCCATGGATCGCCGGAATCGCCAATCTCTACACTCGCGAGTTTTATCAAGTCGTCAAGTCAAAGATTAAAGATGACGGCATATTCGCCCAGTGGTTTCACAATTACTCCATGTCGCCCGACGATTTCCGCATGGTCTTTCGCACCTTCGTGGAATCATTCCCTTACGTATCGCTGTGGAGCATGAAGGAAAGCGATTTTCTCTTGGTCGGCAGCAAGAAAGAGCAGATTTTCGATTATGCGGCGGTCAAAGAAATTTATGACAACAACAAAATGCTGCGATCGGATCTCGATTATCTCGGACTGTCCGATGTGTATGCGGTCCAAGGGTTCTACCGCATGAATCGCGACGGGTTCCTCGCTTTTTCCAAGGGCGCGTCGATCAATACGGATGACGGCGCGGAGCTCGAGTTTTCCGCGCCAAAAAATCTGCGCCGTTCGACGACCGAGCTCAATCGTAGAATCATGACGCCGTTTCTCGTCGACACGCCGCCATGGCTTAAATCCAAGCCGCCCATACCGGAGGCGATGCATCATTTTTACCTGGCGCAAGCGTACACGGCGAGTATTGCGAGGAACCGCGCGTTGGCCGAGCTCGAACAAGCGATCAAGCTTGATCCGAAAAATCCCAAGTTTCACCTCTTGAAGATGAGAATCTTGCTTGAGCAGGACAAAAGCACAGAGGGCGCCAAGGAAGCACTCGCAGCGCTGGAGCAAGGCGCGGAATATATCCCGGAAGTTTTGGCCATGAGCGACGAATTCTACTTGCCCGAAGCGAAGATGATTTATCAAAAGACCATCGAGATGGGCCACAAAGAAGTTCTGCCTTATCTCGGATTGGGCAACATCGCGCTTCATTCCGGCGACCTGCCGGAAGCCGAGAAATGGTTTACCCGGGCACGCGATCTGCAATCCGATCACCCGGCCGTATTGCTGGCATGGGGACGTCTGATTGGCGCGAAGGCGCAAAAGTCGACGGACGAAGGTCAGGTCAAGAAACAGATGCAGGAGGCGCGGTCGTTGCTCGAGAAGTCCAAATCCAAGGGGGAGGAGTCTGCCACGGTTCATTCCGAGTTAGGAGTTGTTTATTATAAGCTCGGCATGTGGGAAAAGGCAGCCGATGAATATTCGGAGGCTTTGCGTATGCGGCGCCGAAGAAATGATCTGCGTTATTCGCTTGGGCAGGCTTATGCGCAATTGGGAAGAATCAAAGACGCCGAACAGAAATATCGCGAGATCCTTTCGCTCGCACCCGACGATGCGGAAGCGTTGAAAGCGCTGCAGGACTTGGGCAAGAGATACTAGGCTGCCTACATCACCGAAATCGTGAAGGCCTCCGGCAAATTACCGGAGGCCTTTTTGTTTTCACGCAGGTCGGTAATGGTTCGATTCGCAATATTTTGTCAGGGCGCTGCCCGCGCTCGTCCTTCCGAATAGGGCAGGCACAGTGGCCTGCCCCTACTTTCCATCGGTCACACCAAATTGAATCCTAGACTTTGAAGTTCCTGATCGTTCCATTTATGCTGGCGTGCACCTGGTTCCGGGTCAAGGAGGTTTCCAGTGTTGAAAGAAAAAATTGGCGTTATCGGTGCAGGAAAGATCGGTTCTGCAATTGCTCGCGGAGTGATTCGTGCCGGGCTGGCAAATATGGAGGATGTCATGGCCAGCGATGTTAGCGATGCGTTGCGGCAATCGATCGCCCAAGAGCTCGGCATAAAAGTGACGCCGGACAACAGCGAGCTGTGTGATTTCGCCGACATCGTTATCCTCGCGGTCAAGCCTCAGATCGTCGACCCGGTGGCCAAAGAGATCGCCAAAAAAATCGGCAAAGCCAAACTCGTAGTTTCTGTTGCCGCGGGTGTGCCGTTGGCGCGGATCGAGAGTCAATTGGCACATGGAGCGCGTGTCGTCCGCGTAATGCCGAATATTCCATGCGTCGTCGGCGCCGGGGCGGCCGGCTTCGCGGGCGGCTCCCACGCGATCGCGGAAGATTTAGAAAAGGTTGGCGCGATTCTTAACAGTTTCGGCATCGGTTTGCCGGTTGAAGAAAAATATTTGGATGCGGTAACCGGGCTCAGCGGTAGTGGTCCTGCCTATGTATTTTTATTCATGGAAGCGCTCGCCGACGGCGGCGTGCAAGTCGGATTGCCGCGCGACGTCGCGTTGAAGCTAGCGATGCAGACCGTCTACGGCGCCGCGCGCATGGCGCTCGAAAGCAATAAACACCTCGGCGAGCTGAAAGACGAAGTCACTTCACCAGGTGGCACGACCATCGCGGGACTCTATGCCATGGAGCAAAAGGGTTTCCGGGGCACGGTGATTGATGCGGTGGTCAGCGCAACAAAACGATCGCAGGAGTTAGGGAAGGGGTAGGAAGACAGTTGCGAGTGTTGGGTGTCGAGTGTCGAGGTGACTTTGCTGCCCTGACCAAACGCATTTGTTTCCTCGCCCTCAGGCAACGACGAACGATGATGCGCGGTTTATTCGCTGTTTTAAGGCAATTTTGATCGGAGGCTTTTGGGGAGCTACCATTGTTATACTCCTTCGGTTGGCTTTCAGATCGAACATTGGTGTGGCTGACGGTATTGCCGGTGCGATGGCCGGCGCAGTTGTCGGACTCATTCCCGCTTTGTGTCTTCCGAATGGTTTTTCACTTCCGAAGGATATAACAACTATTACGCATCGAGCCATTGGTGTATTCTGTTTGTGGGTGGGTGCAAACGGCCTCGTGAAAGGAGAGATTCATGGCATTGACCGCAGGGGTTTCTTGCGTGCGTTCAACGAACCTGTGTTATGGGAAAGGGATCCGCTGCTCTTTTTAACTTATTTTCTAGTGTGGAGTGCAGTAGGAATCATTACCACTGCCATACCGGTTTTCTACTTTCTAAAGGCGATCCGTGACACGTCAGGATTTACCTCAGCGCCATTGCCCGGTGAAAAGACGCTTCTCCCTACTTATCGCAAGTGGAAGGACTTGCCTGAAAACTTTCAAGCAATCTTCGTGTTTACAATAGTACTGTCCTCCATCCTGGTGTTTTTCTACTTGGCTTTGGTACTTGGATCGTGATGGAGAAGGGATCGTAATTCAGGTTTGGCTTTTGAGTTAAGTGCGGAGGTGCGATGGGTATCGGCGAAATACGCCTCCACCCATCCTACGATTAGATTCATTTCCGAAATTGTAGGATGGGTGGAGCGAAGCGATACCCATCATCTGCACCACCATACCCATCAACCGGCAATCCATCGATCACTTGCGACGATTCTACGGGGTATTCTAATATCCGCGGGTGACGAACTATCGGCGCAATTTCATTCCCGGCGGCAGCTTCTTTTTTACCGTTAATCTCGCCGACCGTCGGTCGAACATCCTCATCGATCGAATCGATCAGCTTCGAAGCGCATTTCGGTATACGCGCACGCGACATGACTTCGCGATCGATGCCATTGTGGTGTTGCCTGACCATCTTCACACGATCTGGACGCTGCCGCCTGATGATTCGGATTTCGCGATGCGGTGGCGGTTGATCAAGACGATGTTCTCCCGAAGCGTTGAACGAGGCGAGCGACGCTCGGCAAGTCGGAGCACGAAGAGCGAACGTGGAATATGGCAGCGACGATTTTGGGAGCACACGCTACGCGATGAGAACGATTTCGAGCGGCATTGCCATTACATCCATTTCAATCCGGTAAAGCACGGGCATGTATCGGCAGCAAGCCAGTGGCCCTATTCCTCGTTTCAACGATTTGTGAGGCTCGGGATATATCCGGTTAATTGGGCTGCGATGGAGCACATCGATGGAACGGAGTTCGGAGAGAGGTGATGGGTATCGGTAAAAAACGCCTCCACCCATCCTACGAGATTTTTAATTCGACGTCTGTAGGATGGGTGGAGCCCTTCGACGTGCCTCAGGATAAACTCCGCGATACCCATGCCCTGTTATTTATCCGTCCAACGTTCCACCGATTTTTTTTCAAGATAACCCGGCTTGCCACCCTTTTTGGATTCGACGCGCAACCAATCGCCTTCGACGCGGACGACGTTGATCTTTATTCCTGCTGGAAGTGTGGTTACGGTCTTGTATTTTGTTCCCGGTCCTTCGCGGAGCTCGACATCCTTGATCGTCCGGTAGGCGCCGGCTGTTGATGCGAGAGTCGCCGCTTTCGGAGGAGGCGGGGTTTGCGCAGTGGTTTCGCGGAGCGCGAATTTTTCGTCGATGTAGCCGGGCTTGTCGCCGTGCTTCGATTCGACCTTTAGCCAATAGCCTTCCTTCGCCACGACATTAATCTTGATGCCTTTGGGCAACGTCGTAATAACGGGATGATTTGTCCCGGGTCCGGCTCTCAGCGGAACGTCGGCTGTCGTCGTGTAAGTGCCGCGTGTGCTCTGGGCGTAGACAGCGTCAGTGGATAAACTCGGAAGAGACAATAACCCGACCAGAAGAGCCGCGAGCGATAAAAATTTCTTCCACATGGAAATTGTCTCCTCGTTTATTAGACGATTGGTTTCTTGGTTTGATAGCCAATTTAAGTGAGCCGATCGAGCCATTTCACTTAACCATTAAGTTCATGATTGATCCACCAATCACCGGCGGGTCAAGTCCTTTCGGCGGTCTTCTGCCGCCCTATTGCCCTGTGTTGTCGGTGAAAATAGCCATCTTAAAATTTGAGCGGGTTATTCCTTAAGCCCATTTCCGTGCTAATAAGGACGGGTGAAACGACTCTGCCAGATTCTCATCGCGGCACTGGCCGGCTTATCTGTTCTAACCGACAGTGCTTCGGCGATTTTGCTCGACGCTCTCGATCCTGCGCGGCAGTGGAAAGTGGAGCGGATTCAATTTTCCGGAAATGAAAAATTTTCGGCCGACGAGCTGAGCGACATTATCGTGACCAAAGCACGGCCGTGGTATCGCGTGTGGGAGGCAAGGCCGGCATTTGATCCGATCACCTTCAGCAGCGACCTTGAAAGATTGCCGCGCTTCTATGAAGCGCAGGGTTATTACGGCACGACTGTTACGTACGACCTCACTGTCGATGAAAGCGAAGGACTTGTCGCCGTGCAGATCGAGGTACGTGAGGGGATGCCCGTCTCGATCGCCGAGATCGACGTTGAAGTCGTAGGAAGCGAAGCGGATCGAAAACCTCCGCCGTTCCCGAAGGAATTGCCGGTCAAACGTGGAGAAATCTTTCGCGAGGCGGATTATCAGCAAGCAGAGCAGGTTTTACGCGGCATTTTTTTGGAGAACGGCTATGCTCACGTGAAAACTGAGCGTAAGGCCGAAGTAGACTTGGATGAACATCGCGTTCGCATTCGCTATGCCGTGCATCCGGGACCCATTGCCGTTTTCGGCCAGACGGAGGTCAAGGGCACGGACACCGTCGATCCGAAACTCGTTTCAAGAGAGCTCGTCTACCAACCCGGCGAAACATATTCGCAGGCGAAAGTCATCGAATCCCGTGAAAAGATTTTAGCTTTAGATCTCTTCGGTGCGGCTAAACTCGCGCCGGCGGAAACCGCGGGCACTCCTGCAGTCGTGCCCATGGAGGTGGAAGTCGCGGAAAAATCGCATCGAGAAATCAAGCTCGGGTTGGGATATGGCACGGAAGATCAATTTCGCACCCAACTGGAGTGGCGCCACTTGAATTGGCTCGGCGACGGCAGGCGTCTGTCTGTCCTCGCAAAATATTCCTCCATCACGCTTACCGGGGCGATCAATTTTACTCAACCGCATTTTCTTTCCCCGCGCACACAGGGGATTGTCAATATTAGCTATGAACAGGAAAAGGAGGACACCTACGTTCGCAACGTGGGCCGCTTCGGGCCTCGACTCGATCATCGATTTTCTTCCACACTGACCGGCTTTGTCGGCTACCGTCTGGAACACGACAAGCTCAACGATATCGGGCCCGCTACTGTACGCGCTCTGGGAGAGATCAAACGGAAGGGAATTCTTTCCGGACCGACTATGGGACTCGTATGGAATACCGCGGATGACCCGTTTAACCCGAAAAAGGGAGAGGTAGTCTCCCTTACGGTCGATCAGGCAGGCACGATCTGGGGTGGCGCATTCAGCTATTATAAGATGACAGCGGAGGCAAAGAAGTACATCGATATCGGTTGGAGGACCGTTTTCGCGAGCCGGCTCAAGTTGGGACTCGGCGACGCCATCGGTTCCGACAAAAATTTTCCTCTATTTGAACGTTTTTTCGCCGGCGGAGAAAAGAGCGTGCGTGGCTATGGCCGGCGGCGTCTTGGTCCGTTGAGTGCCAGTGGCGACCCGCTGGGCGGGCTGAGTCTTTTGGAGGGCTCCCTTGAACTGCGTCGACCAATCTGGAAAGAATTAAATGGAGCTGTTTTTCTCGACTTCGGCCAGGTTTCGAAGCGATCATTCGATGTCCCGGTGGATGATTTGCAGTTCTCCGCTGGTTTCGGAGTGAGCTATGCGACACCCGTTGGACCCCTGCGGTTGGACATCGGCTTTCCCTTCAAGCCGCCGCGCGGCGATCAATCCTGGCAAATTCACTTCAGTATCGGAGCCTATTTCTAGCCGATGCAAAAATTCTGGCGCATCATAAAATGGTCCGTTCTGGGCCTGGGGTTGGTGTTTCTGCTCGTCGTAGTCGGGCTGGTCGTCTATACGCGCACAGAAAATTTTGAGCAGTGGGCTCGCGAGCAAGCGGTCGCTGCGGCCAACGGATCGATTCGCGGGACAATTAGCCTCGAACGATTGGAAGGATCAGTGTGGCACCAGCTCACGCTGCATAATGTCGCACTGCATTACGAAGGCGCGGAACTCTTTCAGGTTCCTCGTGTGGAGCTGTCGTTTTCTTTATTGCCGTTAATTTGGGGAGAATTTTGGCTGTCACGAATCGATGCCGTGCAAGCGCGCGCGCACCTGAGCCAGGATCAGCAAGGACAATGGAATGTCGTCGAGGCGTTGTCACCACGGCAGCCCGAACCCGAAAAGAAATCCGACCTTATTGTGTTGGTGAAGTCGCTCCGTTTACACGATGCGAACGTCGATCTCCGCCTTGCCGGCAGCGAGGGAACACTTCACCACCTCAAAAATCTTAATCTGGATGGCAATATCGGCATTCGCCCTTCGGGTGTTGCCCTTGACGTTGGCGAAGTTGCTGCGGGACTGATTTCACCGGGGCACCCTGAGCTCAACTTGAAGGGCGCACTGGAATACCAGCAGTCCGCTGCGGTGCCGACGCTGCTGAAAGTAAAAAACCTTTGGGCAGTGAGCAGAAATTCCCGCGTGAAGTTAAACGGCCAGATCGCCGAACCAAACGGAGAAGCGGTGAAAATAACCGCCCAGGCGTCGCTCGATAAACTCGCGCCTGCGGATATTGCCTACTTTGTTGCTGACTGGCCGTTGAAGCGCGATCTCGCCGGCGATTTGACCATCGACGGGCCTCTTGCTGATCTCAAGGGCAGCTTGAATCTGGCCAGCGTGGGCGCGAAAGTCGCCGGGAAATTCCGCGCTGATGCCGCACAGAGTCCGCTTCGATATACATCGGCGCTGACTATCAGCGGCTTCGACTTGCGTCAGTGGCTGGAGAGAAAGGATCTAGCCGGAGTCGTGCACGGAACGGTCGAAGCGGGTGGGACCGGATTCTCGCTGCAAAATACTGCCGGAAAGACACAATTCGAAATTCGCTCGACCGAAGTGCAGGGTTGGGCTCTGGGCACCATTTCTATGGAAGGCCGGCTGCAAAATAGCGTGGCCGCACTGAATGGGCGTCTCAAGAGCAAAATGGGCGGCGCTAACTGGTCTGGAAAAGTCGCTCTCGGTAGCAAGCGGCCTACCTACGAACTGGCGCTATCGGTAAAGGAGCTTGATATCCAAAAGGCGTTGCCGGATGGCAAGGCGGTCGAAGGCAAACTCAATCTTCAAGCCACGGTAAAAGGCGCCGGATTCAATCTTGCCGATATGAACACGCGCGCCGAGATGCGCATTCTGCCATCGTCGTTAGGCCCGGTGAATCTAAAGGAAGGCTCGCTCGACGCAACCCTGAGCGAAAAAAGGATCCGGATTTCGCGCGCCACGCTCAGTGCCGCCGAGTCAACGCTTACGGCTAGCGGTGAATTCGGCGTCGATGCCAAAACAGCCGGCAAGCTTGATTACCGTTTCCGCGCGGCCGACGTCGCTCCCTGGCTATCGCTGCTCAATAGGAAAGGTTCCGGGTCGGTCGATCTCGCCGGTCAGGCCCAAGGCAATCTCGCAGACGTGCAAACCCAGGGAACGGCGCGGTTGTCGGGCTTGCGCTTCGAAGGAATCGCCGTCAAGAACGGCGACGTCAGGTTTGCTGTTCGCGGATCCAAGGATCAAGTTTTTCCCCAAGGAGTAGTCACGGCTAGTCTGACCGACTTCGATGCCGGACTGGCTTTGCGACGAATTGACGGAACGGCGAAACTGTCGCGGGATCCGTCTGAGTCGATTCAGCTCGAGCTAAGCGCCCAGGATGCTAATGATCGCAAGCACGCTTTGAGCTGCGCGGTCAGTTTCCCGCCCGATGCCATAGCGGTGCGTTTAAGCCAATTTTCTTTGTCGTCGCCGGACGGCTCATGGAAGCTATCGCGCCCCGCGACAGTGACAAAACGCAACGATGAGTTCTCGATCGAACAGCTCTCAATAAAAAACGGTGACAAGGAACTTTCGTTGAACGGCAATTTCGCATTTGCCGGCAAACAGGATTTGACGCTAAATGTCGATCGACTCCCGTTGGAAACAGTGACGGCGTTTTTTCCGCAGCCACCGAAGATGTCCGGGCTTCTTGCCGTGCAGGCTCGGATCGCCGGAACCGCCGCCGCTCCCGAGATCGCGGCGTCAGCGAGGCTGACTGATTCGATGATTGCGGGTCAAACCTATGCGGGCGCCAACGCCGACGTTAACTACAAAGACAAACGAGCGTCGCTGCGGCTTGCGGTACAACAAGACACGGCTCACACGCTGAACGGGAGCGGCACGGTGCCGCTCAATCTGAGTTGGAGCAGCGGCTGGCGCGCCGAATTCGCCGACGGTATGGAGCTGCGCGTTCAAAGCCCGGGTCTCAGCGTCGGCTTTTTAAACGCTTTTAGTGGTAAGTCCATTGAAAACATCACTGGTGAACTGAGCCTCGATGTGCTCGCGCGTGGCTCTATGAAGCAGCCGGATCTTCGTGGCACGTTCCGATTGCGCGACGGAAAGCTCAAAGCAGTTCCCCTTGGCGTCGACATAAATCAGATTGTCGCGGCCGGCAGTTTGGATTCGCGTAGTCTGATCGTTCGCGAGCTCTCGGCCAAAGCGAAAGACGGTGAGATCAAAGGCAGCGGTTCGCTGGCGCTGAAAGATAATGACATCAGCGGGGTCAAGCTTTCGCTCACGGCAGAGCGCTGGCCGGCGATCGAAACCCAGCGCCATCAAGTTAAGGTCGCCGGCAATGTCGACGTTCAAGGAACCTTGGCCGCCCCGAGAGTTACCGGACAAATCACCGTCGCCGAGGGTTCGCTACGTCCGGATCTCGCCTTCTTGGAACAAAGTAAAGTGCCGCTCAAGCGCGATGAAACCATCGTCGTCGTCAAGGACAACGGGGAAGGCCGCCAGCCGATCCCTCGAGCCGAGGAGCGCCCCGGATCAAGCGACAACACGCTTTTTAAGAATGCCAGCCTGGATCTCACGCTGCGCGCGCCGGGCAATGTTTGGATAAAACATGCCGATATGGTTGCCGAGCTGTCGGGAAATCTGCGTGCGACAAAAAGGCCTGAACGCGATATCGATCTAACGGGCCGCATCGATATTGTCAGGGGTTGGCTCAATTTCCAGGGGCGAAGATTCCAACTGAGCAGGGGAACGATCCAGTTCACCGGTGGCGACAAGATCAATCCCGCTCTCGACATCGTGGCGCAATATCGTTTGCCGGAATATCAGGTGGACGCCGCGATCGGCGGGACGACAGAAAAGCCGTCTTTAACGCTCACAAGCCAACCTCGATTGGAACAAGCCGACATTCTCGCTTTGTTGCTTTTCGGTAGACCCATCAATGCGTTGAGCCGAAACGAGCAGGGCTCGCTGCAGCAAAGCGCCATGAATATTACGACCGGTTTTGTCGCCGGAAAGATCGCGAATTCAGTTTCCGGAGCGCTTGGGTTGGACAGCTTGGGCGTGGATGTTCGCGAAGTGGATTTTTCCGGTGGCAAAGTCGGTTTCGGCCGGTATGTCGGGACCAAGACCTACATCGCGGCCTCACAACAGCTTTCGGGGGAGCACGGACGTGAAGTATCGTTGGAATATGAGATCGCGCCCGATTGGAAAGTAGGCACTACCACTA
>WNFV01009089.1_pt1 | contig 19961 bp, 22 predicted proteins | sample 5400101 | NCBI WGS metagenome assembly WNFV01 (sample SAMN13153361, study PRJNA577476) | soil metagenome | isolation source: 115 cm soil or saprolite under grassland replicate 1 | place: USA:California | collected 2016-06-15 | reverse complement strand
AGGTGATGACGGCCTATCTCGTGCTCCGTGACCACCCGCTACGGCTCGGCCAGGACGGCCCGACGATCACGCTCACCGACGCCGATGTCGCCGACACCGACCGGCGGCGCCGACAGCAGGAGTCGGTCGTGTCCATCGCGGCCGGAGAGCAGTTGACCGAACTGCAGGCGCTGCAGGCGCTGCTGCTGCCGTCGGCGAACAACATCGCCGCGGTTCTGGCTCGATGGGACGCCGGCTCGGCGGACCGGTTTGTTGCCTGGATGAATGCCACCGCACGGTCGCTGGGCATGACCCACACCCGCTACACCGACCCGAGCGGCTATGACGACGCAACCGTGTCGACTGCCGCCGACCAGGTGCGCATTGTCGATCGCGCCATGCGCCTGCCGGCGTTGGCGAGTATCGTCGCCACACCGAGCGCGACGCTGCCCGTCGCCGGCACTGTGCACAACACCAACACATTGCTCGGGCACGACGGGTTTGTCGGCGTCAAGACCGGCTCGGACGCCGCGGCCGGCGGCTGCTTCGCCTTTCGGGCCATCCGTTGGATCGACGGCAAGCGGACGACGATCACCGGGGTCGTGTTGGGCCAGCCCGGCCACGACCGGATCGCGGCCGGTCTCGCGGCCGCCGACGCCATGGTCGACCGCATCGGCGGTCATCGGGCTGTGCCAGATCTACGGCAACGAACCCTGCCACCACGAACTGCGCCCCGAAGCCATCGATCACGGTTGCCCGCCCAGGTACGCCGACCCTACGCACGATCCGCCGAGGTACGGTGAGTCCAGACCCAGCACGATCTCGTTCGGAAGATGAGCCCCGCAGAACTTCGCGATTACTGCCTCTCGTTTACCGGAGCCGAGGAGACGTTTCCGTTCGGCCCTAACACCTCGGTGTTCAAGGTCGCGGGAAAGATGTTCGCCTTGTCTCAGCTCGGCGCCGACTCGCTTCGCGTGAGCCTCAAATGCGAGCCGCAGCTGGCCGAGGCGTTGCGCGCGGCGCACGTAGCTGTGCTCCCCGGATACCACCTCAACAAGCGCCACTGGAACACCGTGATCATCGATGGCTCGCTCTCCGAAGACGCCATCGGCGACATGATCGAGGACTCCTACGACTTGGTCGTGAGCAAGCTGCCGAAGACGCGTCGTCGCTCTCTCGGCTGGCGTGGCGACCCTTTCTGAGCTCGTCACGCCGAGGCAAGCAGGAACCACGCGGGCCGCGTTGTTGCGCTGATCAGGACGGCGCGAAAGTCCGTGGTTGAGATCGCGCCCCTACGATTCTGACCACTCCTATCGAGGGCGGATAGTGATTCACGAGACGTTCATTGAGGTCGCCGAAGATTGCCCGGCGGTTCGCGCCGAGATCCCGCCGGCGCGAGATAGTCGACCGACGAAGGCAGCGATCGAGTACGAGCTGATCGCCGGCGAACCGTACGCCCTGACCGAGGAGGAGGTGGCGTTTCGGACGCGTGCAGTGATGCGAGACATCCCAGAGGCTGAATGGCCTGCCGAGCGAGATCGCTTTCTTTCGCAGAAGAAGCCCCGTCTTCGCGTCAGTGCGCTGGCTAAACGCTACGGATGGGGGATTCACATCGACTCGCTGGGTCGCGTGGCGCTGGTTGCGGTCGAGTCGCCGGAGTATCAGCGTCTCGCTGCCGACCCAGCGCTCCGCCACGTCCGAGCGTTCCGGACTAAGCGCGCCTGACCGGGCGCCGCGCCGGCGTCGCCGACGTCACGGCGGAGTGTCTACGCCGTCCAGCGGAAACCCGTGGCCTCGGGTCGCGGCGTCAGTGGGCTGGCCGGGAGGTCGCCCGGTGGGTCCTCCTCGTTGTAGGCGCTCGGCGCCACGTCGTTGGGCGCATCGGCGTGGAACAACGCAGCGAGCAGCTGGATCTGTCCGCGGCCCACGCCCAGCTCGGCCATACCACCGCCATACATGGGCCGATGGTCCCGTGCACAGCGTGCGTAGACCTCGAACAGCTCGCGCAGGCTGCCGATGCGCGAGGGCTTGACGTTGACCACGCGCGCGGCGAGCGGCGTCGCGCCGATGTCGTCGGCGCTTCGGATCGGCGCGTCGTAGGACAGGCGCTCGAGGTGATCGCCGAGCCGCTGAGTGATCTCGGGCAGGTCGTGGGGGTCCTCCAGATAGGCGTGCGGAAAGGCCGGGAGAACGCGGTCGTAGAGCGCACCGAGCGCCTCGGGATCCTTGACCTCGAGGCCGTACTGGCCCTTGAAGTCGATCGTGTCGACCGCCCCGGTTGCCGCGACCTCGTCGACGAGCGCTGGCGGCCAGGTCGCCTCCGCGTCGAGCTTGAAGCGCACGCCGGGGGAGCGAGCGAGCCGCCGGCGCACCGGCTCGATCGAAGGTTGCTTGCCGAGGCCGAGCGAGTTGACGAAGCGCACCGGCTGCGGCTCCAGCCCAAGCGCTTCGTGCAGCGAGTGACCGGCCTGGCGCAGCGCGAGGTCGAGCGCCGCGGACTCGAACGCCCACTGGCGAAAGCGCAGCGCCCCGTGCCACTCCGGCGGCTCAGGCCACAGCTTGAGCGTCGCGAGGTGCTCATAGAAGCCGGCCAGTGTCCATTCTCCCTCGAGCGGCAGCGCCGGTCGGGTCTCATGCAGCGCGGTGCCGTCCTCGCGGAACACGGAGATGTCCTCGCCGAGCCCGTCAACGCCGGCGCCGACGAGCCGCACGTGCGTCGTGATGCGCTCGAACTCGTGAGCGAGGACGGCGTGCAAGCGCTCGTACTCGCACGCCTCGATCACGAGCGGGAGCCCCGCGAGGCGCGGCCACAGCGACTCGCCGTTCATCGTGGCGCTCCCGCATTCATCGCCACCACTGTCTCACCAGGCTCCTGATCGACTCTCACTGACTGCGGCACCTACGTCCCGTGCTTCAGTCGGCGGTGGCGGGTCGATACTGCGGGCGGCCGGCGGGCCGGTAGACCTGGATCGTTACGCCCTTCGAGTCAGCTCGCGAGTCGACCAGGTCAAGCGCAATGTCCGGGCCGGCTTCGGGGAACAGGCGCGTGCCCTGGCCGAGGACCACGGGGACGATGAGCAGGTTGATCTCGTCGACGAGGTCGTTTTCGAGCAGCCATCGGATCAGGGCACCGCTGCCGTGCACCTGCAGCTCACCCCCGGCTTCGCTTTCAGCTCGCCGATAGCAGTCGCGACGTCACCGGAGAGGACGGTCGTGTCCGCCCAGCGCGGTTCGGTGAGTGTGTTCGATACAAGGTACTTGGGCTTTGTGTTCAAGGCATCCGTGATCGGGTGGTTGCGGGGATCTTCCGCCGCGGCGCGAGCCCGCTCCTCTGCGCCCCAGTAGCCGGCGAAGAGCTCGTAGGTCCGCCGGCCGAACAGGAACGCGTCGGCGCGCTGGTAGGTCTCGTTGATGAACGTCATGGTCTCGTTGTCGAAGACCCCCATGGCCCATCCGCCGCGCTCGAATCCGTTCCTGCGGTCCTCATCCGTCGCGCCGCCGTTTCCCTGCATCACGCCATCGACGGTGACTTGCGTCATGGTCGTCAGCTTCATGGGTTGGTCCTTATCTCTCGTGGGGGCCTTTCTCGTTATGACCGTACCGAGGCGCGGATCTCATCGCTCGGGCGCGGCTCCGTGCTGCAAGTTCACTCCGCGTCCTTCCCGAACACGGGCCGCAAGTCGGCGATGTCGTACTCCTGAACGGACACCGTGACCATCGCCGGGCGCTGGTTCGTGTCAGGGCCGCTCGGGTCGGTGCCCTTTTCGCGAGTGGCTTCCCTGGGCGCTCCCGTTTGTCGGCGGGATCGCCTTCCACGAACTGCAGGACGTCCCTGTCTTTTCCGGCATCGCACGGGTGCGTCCGCCAGGGCTTCACCGTCGCCCGCTGGACATACAACTTCGCCACCGTCGGCATGCCCGTGAAGGTGATCGCCAGATCATGATGTGCCCTCTGACGGACTCGAAGCGTCGATGAGCTTCGTCTCTCGAGGTTTTCGCGGACGGCGGCGCGACGAAGGTGTCGACGCGCGTCGCGCCCGCCAGGCCAGTGCCTGACCGACGACTTCCCGGTGCACTCAGCCGGACCGACGCCCAACGCCTCGCTGGAGAGTGGACCCTTTCGGTTGTTTACAGCGGTGAGCGGACGACGTCGGACGCAAACAGCCTCCACCGCGCGACTAGCCGGAGGTCATGTTGTCTACCTGACACGAAAGTGGAGCCGCTAACCGCTGGGGAGCGACCGCCGCGGAGCGGAGTGCAGCTACAAATTGGACATTTGCAGCAAGTTTTCGCTTCGGGGCCAACCGCTGATGCTGCCCGTTTGCGGCCCAGGTGTGCGCCGTTTGCGCCTAGAAAGACAACAGAAGAATGCGATTTGCAGGCAGATCTCGTAGACGGGAGCGACGGGACTCGAACCCGCGACCTCCGACGTGACAGGCCGAGTCCGGCACAACGACGCCCGACGACGAACGCCTCTGAACAGCCCCATTTGCAGGTGCTTCTTGCCCCGACCTCGGCTCGGCTCCGCATGGTTGAGCGGAACATCCAATCGATGTTTGGGCCACGACTGGGCCGTACGAACTTGTCTCAAGAGACAACCAGTTCATTCGGAGGGCCAAGTTGTCGGAGGGCCAAGTTGTCGGCGTCACTGCCGGGCATACCGGTCCGCTCGGCCCCGAAGAGACTTCCGCTGCGGGTGGCGGGGGCGGGGCGAACCGCCCCGCCCCCGCTCTTACCGCGACCTATCGGGCGAGCAAGTTTCAGTTCGCAGGGGTCGGCCGCCAGGCCGCGCCGAAGTCGTTCACCGTAGAACTCTGCGTGATGTCGAGCACGATCCCGCCGTCGTCGTTGATGATCGCGACGTCCGCGAAGCCGAACGTGCCGCCGACGACCTCGTCGAGCTCGAGTGAGAGCCAGTCGCCCTCTGGCGACCAGTCGGACGTGACCTCGTTCGACGAGGTGTTGGTCAGCTGCCTTAGGTGGCGGCCGTTCGCGTCCATTACGAAGAGGTCGCTCTCCTCACACGTTCCGCAGGCTTCGTCCTCGAACGCGATCTCGCGGCCGTCAGGCGACCAGGCCGGTTCGCCCGCCTGCACCCCCTCCGGCGAGAGCCGCCGCGTGTGTGAGCCATCGGGGCGCACGGTGTAGATCGCGAAGCGCCCGTCGCCGCGGTCGCTCATGAACGCGATCAGGTTCCCGTCAGGAGACCAGTCGGGCTGATGTCGAAGAACGCCGGGTCGTCGACGATCTTCACGTCGCCTGAGCCGTCCGCGTTCATGACCCAGATGTCGCGGTTCTGGTCAGGTCCGAAGCGAACGAAGGCGATCTGCGAGCCGTCGGGCGACTGTATGTCGGCGAGGGTGTTCGTCGTCAGCCGAGCTTGGTTCGAACCGTCGCTGCCCATCACCCAGAGCTCGCGGCCGAAACCGGAGCCGCGAGTGAAGACGATGCGCGCTCCGTCGGGTGACCAGGCCGGAAGTTGTCCGCCGCGGGGCTGTTCGTCAGGTTGACGGCATTGGTGCCGTCGGCGTTGATCGAGAAGATCTCGAGGTTGCCTGTCCGGTCCGTGACGATAGCGAGCGTGCCGCGCGGCGCAGGCGCCGCAGCGGCCGCAGCCGCGAGCACAAGCGCGATCGCCAGCAGAACTGCCGCTAGCACCGCACGCCAACTCCGATGTGGGGACTCAAGAAGCATCAACCTCCTCTTTCAGAGTGATATGTGCACGGGGCAGCCGGAGCCGCGCCTCGGCTTTGCGGCTGCGTTAGGGAGTGCCGCCGTAGATGTTCTGATCGTGCCCCCCGGCGTTTCGACAGTTGTCGAGACTGAACGTGCCGTCCGGGTTGGCCGTAAGGCACTGGAGGACGTCGAAGCCGTCCTGCACCGCCTCGCGCGGGTCGGGACCGGGTACGACGTCGCGGTTGTCCGTCCAGACGCCGAAGAACGTCGTCCCCTTCGCGTCGATCCAGAGGTAGTCGCCGTGGAACGGCAGGTCCCGGCCGGCGACCAGCTCGTACTGCGGCTGATGCCCGACCGTCGAGACGACCGTCGGAGTCCAGCTGACGCCGTCGCTCGACGTGGCGATGAACGTGTTCAGCACGTTGCAGACCGACGGCGCGGGCACACCGCACGAACTGAGCCCGCTCCCGCCCGGTGGGTTGGGCTGGTTCCCGATCGGCCGGAAAGGCGAGTAGAAGGGATCGGCCCGCGAGTCGTAGTAGACGATTCCAAGCTCGTCGGTCGCCTTGTTGTACTCGATGTTTGGCCAGTACTGGTGGCCGACGGATAGTTGATCGGCCGCCACCTTCGTCCAGCTCGAGCCGCCGTTCGTCGACTTCGCGACCACGACGTGCGACTGCCCGTCGGGGCCGTAGGTATCGCCGTTGTCGGCCGCAGGGGTCAGCTCCTCCCACGTGACGTAGAGGTTGCCGTCGTCGTCCGCCGTTGCCTGCGGGAGCGTCCCGTTCCGCGAGAACACGAAGCGCGACACGCACAGGAAGGGTCCGTCGCCGCAATCGCGCGCCGAGCCGCCCGAAACGTAGACGTCGCGCGACTCGTAAGGGGCGATCCGGGTGAGCGTGCGCGGATCGCTGAAGTGCTTGCCGCCGTCGGTCGAGGTCACGAAGACGATCTCGTCGTTGACCGTCGGCGGCGACTGGCTGAACTCACGCCAGAAGACGTAGAGATCGCCATTCGGCCGGACGACGATGTCGCTGCCCTGGGCGCTCGCGACGCCCTTCGAGATCTTGATCGGCTTCGAGAACGTCAGCCCGCCGTCGGTCGAGCGCGAGAACAGGATCTGGTCCTGGCCGATGCCGAAGGCCGGAAAGAGCGTCCACGAGAAGTAGACGTTGCCCTCGAATCGGCTCGACGCCCAGTCGTCCACCTTCAGCGACGGCTTGTCGTGGAACCTGCCCGCGAACGGGAACTGTCCGGGCGTGCCTTCGCCCACGATTACCGTTTGGTCGAAGTCGATCCCAAGCGGGGCCGCGACGCTCCTCGTGTACCTTGCGACGTAGACGTGGCCGTTTGTTGGGGTGACGAACCCGCTCGGGTTCGTCTCCAGCTGGTTGTATGAGATCCCGCCGGCGAAGAGGTGGCCGTCGTTGTCCCAGTCGAGCACGGGGTCGCCCGAGATCGACTCGTGCGAGCGCATGAGCGGCGACGCCGCCCCATCGGTGCTCGTGTCGCCGGGGTAGCCCGGCAGCAGCGAGTCCGTCCAGGACACGCCGCCGTTCGTGGAGACGTAAATACCCTGCCACGCGACGTTGAACTCCAGCCCGATGCAGCCGTCGTTCGAGCTTGCGACGACGAAGCTGGACTCGGCGGGCCTGACCGCGACCGCCGGCTCGTTCTGCGACAGCTCCCCTCCGTCGTCGCCGCCGGGCGTCGGCGTCGTCGCATCGCTCCCGCACGCGACGATCACCGGATCGCTCCCGCCGTCGTGACGGACGTACGTTGCCTGGTCTGTGACCTTGACGTCCGCGACCGCGGCTGAGGAGATCACCAGAGGGACGGCGGTGAGGACCGCCAGTGCAAGAAGGAATCGCTTCATCCCTCCCCCTCATTGATGATTTGATGGTGAGGCGCCGATTCTAACCCGGCGGGCTCACAATCGGAAGGCTTTCTCCCGGTATCCCGTGGTCGGTTGAGCTCAGCCTCGGCGCCTACTGCGTTGGCGCGGGGAGGGGCAGCGCGGTCACGCTCTCGAGTGAGGCGTGGCTCCTCGCCGAGCACGAGCGGATGGTCGACGCATGGGCGCGCGACGTTTGGGCGGCGGGGGAGCCGCACCACCCACCGTCCGTCAGTGGATGAGCGCACCCTGCCGCGGCTATCGCGGAGTTGGCGCCGCTGTTGCTGAAAATGGCCTTCTCTCTTTCGCCTGACCAGGCAACGAACAAGAGCGGTGGGTCCGCTTGACCCGATCTTGTTCGTGCGACCGGCTACAAAGCTCGCGCGCGAAATGCGTATTTGCAGGCCTTTTGCTCGCCAGACAACGGGCCACGATTGGCCCGCGGAGCTAACCTGTGCGCCTAGTTAGACAACAGCAAGTGCCCATTTGCAGGCACTTTTAAATACGGGAGCGACGGGACTCGAACCCGCGACCTCCGGCGTGACAGGCCGGCGTTCTAACCAGCTGAACTACGCCCCCGGGGACGGCCATTGTAACGGTGGCTCGCCGGGGTCGCGGCTAGCCTGCTTGGGATGACGAACCTGGACTGGGGCGCTCTGGCGCTCGTCGGGCTGATGGCGCTTGCCGGTGCTCGACGCGGGCTCATCGCCAGCGCGCTGGGGCTTGCCGGGATCGTCGCCGGCGCCGTGATCGGGGCTCGTCTGGCGCCACATCTGCTCTCTGACGGATCGCGGTCGCCCTACACGCCCTTGATCGGGCTTGCCGGGGCTGTTGTCCTTGCAGGGTTGCTTCAGACGCTCGGGCAGTTCGCGGGCTCCTTCATTCGGTCCGGGCTCCGGCTGCCGCCGCTCCGGACCCTCGACACTGCCGGCGGATTGCTGGTCGGCGCCGCTACCGGCTTCGGGATCGTCTGGGTCCTCGGCGCCGTGGCGCTTCACGTGCCCGGCCAGACCGACTTCCGGACCGCGGTGCAGGAGTCGAAGATTCTCCAGCGGCTCAACGAGATCGCGCCGCCGCAGACCGTCTTGCGAGCCCTGTCTCGCATCGACCCCTTCCCGCTGATCGCCGGACCGCCGACGCCGACCGAGCCTCTCGATCCGCGTGTGCTCTCGCAGCCCGGCGTGCGCCGCGCGGCACCGAGCGTCGTTCGCGTGCTCGGGACCGCGTGCGGGCTCGGCGTCTCGGGCAGCGGCTGGGTCTACCGGCGCGGCTTCGTCGTCACCGCCGCACACGTCGTGGCCGGACAGACGGACACACGAGTGCAGCCCTACGGCTCGCGCCGGACGCTCCACGCCACCACGGTCGCCTTCGACCGGCGCAACGACGTCGCGCTCCTGCGCGTGTCCGGGCTGCGCGCGCGGCCGCTCCGGCTTCGCGATCCGAAGTCGGGTGTCGCCGTCGCGATCCTCGGCTATCCGGAGAACGGCCCGTTCGATGCTCGGCCCGGGCGCCTCGGCCTGACGAGCCCGGTGCTCCCGCGCCCCGGCCGGGCCCTGCCGAAGCGGATCACCTCCGTCAGCGGCCTCGTGCGGCACGGCAATTCGGGCGGCCCGGCCGTCGACGCGAGCGGCGCGGTGCAGACGACGATCTTCGCGGCCGCGAAGGGAGCGGACGGCGGCTACGGCATCCCGGCCGACCTGATCCGGGCCGCTGCCAAGCGCACACGCGGCTCGGTCTCGACCGGCGACTGCGTTACCTGACAGCCACTACAGAAGCTCGAGAACGCGCAAGGGCTGCCTGAAGGGCGCCACGAGGCAGATGCCCGCGCCGCGGCCGCGCGACGCCTCGATCAGCTCGCCCGCCCGCGTGAAGCCGATCTCGGCGGCGTTGGCCCCGGCATCGCGCAACTCCTCCTGCATCCAGTCCGGCACGACGATCCCGGGCACCTCGTTGTGGAGCCTCAGGGCAAGGCGGTAGCTCGTCAGCGGAAAGATCTCGATCAGCACGGGAATCGGCCAGCTCCCGCCGAGCCGCTCCGTGAAGGTGTCGAAGATGTCCATGTCGAAGACGATCTGCGTGATCGCGAACTTCGCGCCGGCCTCGACCTTGTGGTGGAAGCGCTCGAGCTCGAGCTCGAGATCGTCGGGCGTTGGGTTCACGGCAACCCCCGGGAAGAACGAGGTCGGCGCGTCGATCGGCCTGCCGTTGAAGTCCTCGCCGCGGTTGAGCTTCGTCATCAGCTCGGTGAGGCCGATCGAGTCGATCTCGTAGACGCCGCGCGAGCCGGGGTAGTCGCCGACCTCCGGCGGGTCGCCGGTGATCGCGAGGATGTTGCGGACGCCCTCCGAGTGCGCTCCGAGCAGCATCGACTCCAGCCCCATCACCGACGCGTCGCGGGTCGTCAGGTGCGGGATCGTCTCGATCCCCGCGTTGCGCTCGATCGTCGCCGACACCATCAGCGAGCTCATCCCGGCGCGCGCAGTCGCATTGTCGTTGATGTCGACGAAGCCGACCTGCCCCGACTCGTGGAGGGCCTGCGCCAGCTCGACGAGACCCCTGCTCGAGCCGCCCAGAGGTGGGTCGAGCTGCACCGTCACCACCCACTCGCCTTGGCGGAGCGCTCGGGCCAGCTCGGTCTCTCGCTGCTCCTCCCCGAGGGCCACGACGAGCTCGCGCTCGGTGAACTCGAGCGGCGCGCGGGGCTTCCGCTCTTCGTCGACCGCCGAGCGGATCGCGGCGATCATGGGCGGAGTCGTGCCGCAGCAGCCGCCGATCAGCCGCGCGCCGAGATCCCGGGCGTGCGCGGCGAACTCGGCGAAGTAGTCGGGCGCCGCGTGCGGGTAGATCACGCGCCCGCCGGCGAGGCTCGCGAGGCCGATGTTCGGCAATGCGGCGAGCGGCTTGCCGTTCGGGCGCATCTGCTCGAGCGCAGCCAGGGCCGCCATCAGCCCGGCTCCGTGATTGGCGCCGATCGCGGCGACGTCGAGCTCCGCCAGCCGCTCGGCAGCCTCTCGCGCGGTCACGCCTGCGAGGGTCTCCGCTTCTTCGTCGAACGTCATCAGCGCGACGATCGGGAGGCTCGAGACACTCCTCACGCCCGCGATCGCGTCCACTAGCTCCTCGAGATCGAAGAACGTCTCGACCGTGAACAGGTCGGCGCCCCGTCCTTCGAGCACGCCTGCCTGCTCCGCGAACAGCTCCCGCCGCACGCGCGAGGTCGCGCTCTCGCCGAGCGGGCCGATCGAGCCCGCGATGAAGACGTCTCGTCCGGTCATCTCGCGCGCCTCACGGGCGAGCTTCACCGCAGTCGAGTTGATCCGCTCGAGCTCGTCCTCGAGGAAGTGGGCCGCCAGCTTGCGGCGGTTCGCGCCGAAGGAGTTCGTCTCGATCAGCTCCGCGGCTCCGCGCCCGCGTTGATGAAGCTCACGTGGAGCGACACGACCGCCTCGGGTGCTCGGAGGTTCGCCTCCTCCGGACAGCGCAGGCGTGGCACGGCGGCGGTGATCAACGCGCCCATCCCGCCGTCGGCGACGATCACCCCTTCGGCCAAACGCTGTTGGAAACGGCTCATGCAGCCCAGCTTACGGACGCACCAGAGTGAAGTGGTGCGGTCAAGCCTCAAAGGGTGATAGATGAAGCGAGGGGGCCTCGCCCATAGTGAGCAAGTTCCGAATGAGGCCCCGATGCGGCGGGGGCCACTCGGAAAGGTCAGATGAAGGCTCGGGCGAGGCTGGCGGCGGCCTCGCCCTCGAGCTTTCTGGGGCCGTTTTAGAGAACCTCGGAGAGAAACTCGCGGACGATTCGGTTGAACTTCTCAAGCTGCTCGAGGCTCGGGAGGTGGGCCGCGCCATGCATGACGACCTTGCGTGCGCCCGCGATTTCTCGCTCGAGGTCGTCGACGATCGCGAGCATGTCCGTCACGTCCTCGTCGCCGACGATCAGGAGCGTCGGGGCGCGGATGTCCGAGCGCGAGCCCTCCGGTCGGGCCTCCGGACCAGGCGGCGGGTCCTGGGCGTCCGCCGCGAGCTGGATCTCGAACGCGAGCCGCTGCATCTCGCCGACTCGTGCACGCATGGCCGGATCGACGGCGCCGGGGCCGCGGCGAGGCCCATCGACCCAGAGTGCGAGATTCAGCTCGACCGCGCGGTCGAGGTCGCCTGCATCGAGCGCCTCGTCTTCTTGCTCTCCGAACCGCCGCACGTCCTGCGACCAGTCCCAGCCTCCTAGGCCGGGCGCGACCAGTACGAGCGCCGACACTCGCCCGGGTGCGGCGACCGCGACGTCGAGCGAGATCCGGCCGCCGAACGAGTTGCCGACGAGCACCGCTCGCTCGATCCGGAGCTCGTCGAGGAGCTCGACAAGCTCGCGCCAGTGGGAGAAGGGACCGCCGCCCAGCGGTGAGCGCCCGTAGCCGGCGATGTCGTACCGAACGACCCTGAACGCGTCGGAGAACGCAGCGAGCTGCTCGTCCCACATGCGGCTGTCGGCGATGCCCGCGTGAACTAGGACGATCGCCGGCCCGCTCCCCACATCGTCGTAGTGAAGACGCATCCAGGCAGCCTAAAGCTTGCGTTGCGAAGTGCCGATAGGAGGCCAGGCTCCTTCGGTCGAGGACTGACGGCAATCATCCTTGTGGCTTAGGGGCCTTTTTCTTGGTCCTCGTGGATGACGCGGCCCTCCATGCCGCCTGCGATCGTCACGACCTGTCCGCTAACGTGGCCCGACAGCTCGTCGGACGCCAGCACGACGACCTGCCGGGCGACGTCCTCCGGGCGCGCCACCTTTCGAAGCGCCATCGTCCGCGAGATCCGTAGCACCTCCGCGTCGTCGACGAGCCCGCGTGTCATCGGCGACTCCGTCCAGCCCGGCGCGACGGCGTTCACGCGCGCCCGTGGCGCGACGCGGACGATCTCGTTCTTGAGCGACAGCAGGAGCCCGCGGACGATTGCGGACTTCGCCGCGGCATAGTCGGCGTGCCCGGCCTCGCCAAACAGGCCAGCGGTCGAGCCGACCAGCACGAGGCTGCCGTGGCCGCGCTGAGCCACCCCTCGGAGAAATCCGCGGGCCGTGAGGAAGGTGGCGGTCAGGTTCGCCCGTACGGTCTCCTCCCAGCGGGAGAGCGGGAGCTCCCACACCGGGACGTCGTCCCGAGGCCAGACGCCGGCCACCGCGGCGCAGACGTCGAGCGGGCCGGCAGCGGCGAAGAGGCGGTCGACATCCTCCTCGTCGGTCAGGTCCGCCGGGACGAGCTGCACGTTTCGCAGCTCGGCCGCGAGCGCCTCGGCACGGTCCACGCCACGGTTGTAATGGGCCACGATCTCGCAGCCCTCAGCGGCAAATTCCCGTGCACACGCCGCACCTATGCCACCCGACGCGCCGGTGACGAGCACTCGTTTACCAGCCAGGCCGGTCTCCATCGGTCCGAGCAAAAGGCTACAGAGGTGTAATCAAACTGTTTCAACTTCCGGTCCGGTCGTACTAAGATCCCACGCGGTCAGGGTCAGAGCCGGAGGTAGGTCGTACCGGCTCTTCGCATGTCTGAGGCAGGTCTTCCCGTCCATTCGCGCGAGGTAGCCGGAGGTCCCCCATTGCTTACGGTCGAAATCTCCCTTCCCGACGTCGAAGAGCTCCACAAGCTGGTGCAGGAGGGGCTCGAGAAAGGTTTCCTCAACTACGACGAGATCGTCAGCGGCATCGAGGAGGTCGAGCTGACGAAGGAGCAGGTCGAGGACTTCTACACCTATCTGATCGACCACGGGATCGAGCTCCACGAGGGAGAGACCCACAAGCACCCGCCACACGAGCAGCCGTCGCTCGCCGAGGGCGAGAAGACGCCGCCGAAGCTCGACCTCACCGTCGAGCCCTCGCTCGACTCGCTGCGCCTCTACCTGCGCGAGATCGGGAAAGTGCCGCTGCTCACCGCCGACCAGGAGGTCTACCTCGCGAAGCGGATCGAGCGCGGCGACATGCTGGCGAAGCGGCAGATGATCGAGGCGAACCTCCGCCTCGTCGTCTCGATCGCGAAGAGCTACCTCGGCCGTGGGCTGTCGTTTCTCGACCTGATCCAGGAGGGATCGCTCGGGCTCATTCGCGCCGTCGAGAAGTTCGACTACCGCAAGGGCTACAAGTTCTCGACCTACGCGACCTGGTGGATCCGCCAGGCGGTGACCCGCGCGATTGCCGACAAGGCGCGCACGATCCGCATCCCGGTGCACATGGTCGAGAAGCTCAACAAGGTCGTCCACATCGAGCGGCAGCTGATCCAGCGCCTCGGCCGCGAGCCGCGCCCCGACGAGATCGCCGAGGAGCTGGACATGACGACCGGCGAGGTGCGCGAGATCCTGCGGATGGCGCAGCACCCGATTTCGCTGGAGAAGCCGATCGGCGAGGAGGAGGAGTCCGAACTCGGCGACTTCGTCCAGGACGACTCGGCCGAGTCTCCCTTCGACACCGCGCAGGTGACCTTGCGGCGGTCGGACATCGAGAATGCACTGGCGTCGCTGCCGGACCGGGAGCGGAAGGTGATCGAGCTGCGCTTCGGTCTGAACGGCGAGCCTCCGTGCACGCTCGAGGAGGTCGGCCGCGCCTTCGGCGTCACGCGCGAGCGGATCCGCCAGATCGAGAACAACACGCTGAAGAAGCTCGAGTCGCTACCTGAGGCCCAAGGCCTGCGCGACTGCGTGTGACCGATCTCGATCGAAATGCGCGTCAGCGCATTTCGATCGACTGGATCACGACCGACTCGAGCGGCTTGTCGCGCGAGTCGGACGGGGCGTTCGAGATCTCGTCGACGGTCTCCATGCCCGACGTCACTCGGCCGAAGACGGTGTGCTTGCCGTCGAGCCACGGGCAGGCGTCGGCAGTGACGATGAAGAACTGGCTGCCGTTCGTGTTCGGGCCGCTGTTTGCCATCGCGAGCGCGCCTCGCTCGACCTTGTGCTGGTTGGGCTCGTCCTCGAACTTGTACCCCGGGCCGCCCGTTCCCGTTCCGAGCGGGCAGCCACCCTGGATCATGAAGTCGGGAATCACCCGATGGAACGTGAGGCCGTCGTAGAACCCCTTGGCGGTCAGGTCGCGGAAGTTCTGGACGGTCTTGGGCGCGTCCTCGTCGAAGAGCTCGACGTCGACAGGGCCATGGTTGGTGTGCAACGTGGCGGTGGTCATGCCGCCAGCGTAGAGGAACGCGAGCGTCAGACCGCGGTCAGGTCCGAGTCCGCCGTCGTCGCCGGGCGGAGGTCGTGCGCGATCGCCAGGAACGTCTTCGCGAGGTCCGGATCGAAATGCGAGCCGGCCTTGTCGTCGATCTCCCCGAGGGCGTACTCGAACGGGAGAGCCTCGCGGTACGGCTGCTGGGTCGTCATCGCGTCGAATGCGTCTGCGAGCGAGAAGATGCGCGCGGGAAGCGGGATCTCTTCGCCGTGGAGCCTGCGCGGGTAACCGGAGCCGTCCCACTTCTCGTGGTGGGAGCCGATCACCTGCCGCGCGACGCCATTGAGATACGGGGCGCTGGCGACGATCCGCTCACCGAGCCAGGGGTGCTCCCGGATCTCGTCGAGCTCCGCCTCGGTCAGCGGGCCCTGCTTGAGCAGGATCGTGTCCGAGATCGCGAGCATCCCGATGTCGTGGAGCCGGAAACCGTACTCGAGCTGGGGATCCTCGATCAGCTCGGGCGCGAACGACTGCGCAATCCGCATCGCGATCCTGGTCACGCGGTCGCAGTGCTCGCGCGTCTCGGCGAACTCGCCGCGGCGGTAGTCGCGTAGCTCCAGAGCGCGCGAGAGCGCGCGGACGGTCGCGGCCGAGGCGTCTGCGACCGAGATCAGATCCGGCTCGGCAAGCCCGGTGTGGTCGCTGCTCACGAGCACGCCCCCCGCGCGACCACGGTGCCGGGTCCGCTCTTCTTCCAGGACTGGCCACCCACGGTGGACGACGTGCAGTAGCTCGTTTCCGTCAGATCGCTCAACGCGTACACGGAAGAGACGATCGACTGGTCGTACGCGTCCTTGAGCCCCGGAAGGGTCATTCCGACGTAGGTCGCCTTGTCGGCGTAGTACGCCTCGATCGAGGGGACGAGAACCTGCACGTTTGCCCGCGCCACGGCGCTGTTCGCCTTGGCCTGGTATTCGACGTAGGAGGTCAGCATGATCGTGAGCAGAGTCCCGATGATCGTGATCACGATCACGAGTTCTATAAGGGTGAAGCCGTCCTCGCTCGCTAATGGTTTTCGAGTCATGGCCGCAGTGGGGCCGGGGAGCCCAATCGCCTTCATCGGCTCTCGGCGCCCTCGACATTAGAGTGGCCGTCGGAACTAGAGGAAAGGGAGCCAGACCGGTATGTTGCGGCCAACATCCGCACGGCCAGGCTCCGGGGAGAGGGGGAACGGAGCCCGGCCGCAAGCCTGGCTCCCTGCGACGAGCATTGTACTCCTCGGCGGGTCGAAGAATGGCCGCGCTCAGTCGCCCGCGTGCCGGTTTCGGGAGCTGACGACGAGGGAACCGGCGGGCCGTGAGAGCGCCTGCGGCGCGTCGCGCTCCCTCGGGAGAGCTCAGGTGCGCGTCCGACGGGAGCCAGAGAAGAAGGTGCGTCCCGCGGCGCACCGCACTCGGCGTGCCGGCGGGCATCGCCGTTGGGCTGCTATCCGGCTGCGGGTCTCGCCAGTCGACGCTCTCGCCCGAGAGCCACGCGGCGCGCGAGATCGCGACGCTCTGGTGGATCATGCTGATCGGCAGCGTCGTCGTCTTCGGCGTCGTCCTGCTCCTGATCGTGCTAGCCCTGCTGCGGCGCCGAGCGGCCTCGACGACCGACGATCGTCGCGCTGTCGGGCTCGTGTTCGCGGGCGGCATCGCGGCGCCGATTCTCGTGCTCTCGCTGTTGTTCGTGCTCGTCCTGCGGACCCTGCCGGCAACGTCCGCGCCGAAACCTGGCCGCACCCGGCTGACGGTCGAGGTCGTCGGCAAGCAGTGGTTCTGGGAGGTGCGCTACCCCGGCACGAACGCCGTCACCGCGAACGAGATCCACATTCCCGCCGGGACGCCGGTGCTGCTCCGCGTCCGATCGGCGGATGTCATCCACAGCTTCTGGGTGCCGCGCCTGAACCGGAAGATCGACGTCGTCCCGGGGAAGGTCAACGAGATCGAGCTCCGCGCGGACAAGCCCGGCAGCTACCGCGGCCAGTGCGCCGAGTTCTGCGGGCTCCAGCACGCGAACATGGCGTTTCTCGTCTACGCGGAGCGACCGGATGCCTTTCGGCGGTGGCTCGCTCGGGAAGCGAGGCCGCGCGTGGCGCCGGCAGCCACTCAGTCCGAGCGAGGCGAGCGAGTCTTCCTGGAGGCGTGCGCCGGCTGCCACACGATCCGCGGCACACCGGCGAACGGCGAGCTCGGCCCTGACCTCACCCACCTCGCCAGCCGCACGACGCTGGCAGCGGTCACGATCCCGAACAGCAAGGGCTATCTCGGCGCGTGGGTGCTCGACCCGCAGCACGTCAAGCCGGGGAACAAGATGCCCGCCCTCCGGCTGGCCGACGACGACTTCGCGGCCTTGCTCGCCTACCTCCAGAGCTCGAGGTAGCGGCAGATGGGCGTCCTCGTCACGAGCCCCGAGGCCGCGGAACGGGTCGCGCGGCTCGAGCAGGTCTGGCAAGCGCCCCCGCGCCTGATCGCCTGGCTGACGACGGTCGACCACAAGACGATCGGCAAGCGGTACTTCGTCACCTCGTCGCTCTTCTTCCTCGCGGCCGGCGTCGAGGCGCTGCTCATGCGCACCCAGCTCGCGAGGCCGGACTCCGAGGTGCTCTCCCCCGGCGCGTTCAACGAGCTCTTCTCGATGCACGGGATCACGATGATCTTCCTCTTCGTCACGCCGATGCTCTCGGGCGCGTTCGGGAACTACCTAGTGCCACTCCAGATCGGCGCGCGCGACATGGCATTTCCGCGCATGAACGCGCTCAGCTACTGGATCTACCTCGCCGCCGGGACGTTCATGTACATGGGGCTCTTCACAGGCCGCGCCCCGAACGTCGGCTGGTTCAACTACGTCCCGCTCGCGGGCAGGGAATACACGCCCGGGCTGAATGACGAGTTCTACAACCTCGGGCTGATCTTCCTGACGATCTCGTCGACGATCGGCGCGACGAACTTCATCGTCACGATCCTCAAGCTGCGCGCGCCCGGGATGTCGATCAACCGGCTGCCGATCTTCTGCTGGTCGATCCTCGCGACGTCGTTTTCCCTCGTCTTCGCGCTCCCGGCGCTGACGGCCGCGAACGTGATGCTCGAGCTCGACCGCCTCTCCGACTTCCACTTCTTCGACCATGACGCCGGCGGCGACCCGGTCCTCTGGCAGCACCTCTTCTGGATCTTCGGCCACCCGGACGTCTACATCATCGTGCTGCCGGCGCTCGGGATCGTCTCGGCGATCGTCCCGGCGTTCACCGGCCGCCGCATCGTGGCGCGCGACTGGGTCGCGCTCTCGACCGTGCTGACGGCGCTGATCGGCTTCGGGGTCTGGGTGCACCACATGTTCGCGGTCGGCCTGCCGCAGATCACGATGGTCTTCTTCGCCGCCGCGAGCCTGTTCGTCGTCGTCCCGAGCGGGATCCAGATCTTCGCCTGGTGCGCAACGCTCGTTCGCGGGCGGCCGCGGCTCGAGACGCCTCTCCTCTACGTGCTCGGCTTCCTCGTCACGTTCGTGATCGGAGGCGTCACGGGGATCATGTTCGCCGCGATCCCCTTCGACCAGCAGACGACGGACAGCTACTTCGTCGTCGCCCACTTCCATTACGTGCTCTTCGGCGGCGCGGTGTTTCCGCTCCTCGGCGGGATCCACTTCTGGTACCCGAAGGTGACCGGCCGGATGCTCACCGAGCCGCTCGCCCAGATCGGGTTCTGGCTCGTCTTCGTCGGCTTCAACCTGACGTTCTTCCCGATGCACATCGCCGGCCTCTTTGGGATGCCGAGGCGGATCTACACCTATCACGCCGGTCTCGGCTGGGATGCCGTGAATCTCGCCTCGACGATCGGCGCCTACCTGCTCGCGTCGGGATTCGCGCTCGTCCTCTTCAACATGCTCGTCAGCCGGGTCGCGGGCGCTCGAGCCGGCTCGAACCCGTGGAACGCCGACACGCTCGAGTGGACGACCGCGTCGCCGCCGCCGGACTTCGACTATCCCGTCATCCCGGTCGTCCGCAGCCCGGAGCCTGCCTGGGATCTCGAGGCGCGCGCAGAGGAGAAGCGCCGGCTCGAACGCGGCGAGCTCGTCCTCGACGCCGGACACGAGACGCCGGCGACGACCGAGCTCGATGCCGAGCTGGAGGCGATCCTCGAGATGCCCCCCAACTCGCCGTGGCCGCTCGTGCTCACGCTTACGCTCGCGGCGCTGTTCAGCATGCTGCTGCTCTCGCACTTCGTCGTTGCCGGGATCTTCGCCGGACTGGGGGTGCTCGTCGCCGCGGCCTGGCAATCGAAGGAGCCGGGAGCGCCGACGCCGGTACGACCCGACGCCGTCGCCCGAGCGAGCGGCTGGTGGGGCATGGCGGTGCTCGTCGCGACCGAGGCGACGCTGTTCGCCGTCCTGATCGCGAGCTACTTCTACCTTCGCTTCGAGACCGTCGTGTGGCCCCCGTCGGGCACCTCCGAGCCGAAGATCCTCGTTCCGCTCGTCCTCACCGGCGTCCTCGTGACGACGAGCGTGCCGATGGCGCTGGCGTCCGGGGCGGCGCAGCGCGGCAAGCTCTGGCAAGCGCGGCTCGGCCTGTTCTTCGCGCTGTTCGTTGGGAGCGGCTACCTCGTCTGGCAGATCCACCGCCTCGCCGAGAGCCTCGAGACGTTCCGCCCGCAGGAGAACGCCTACGCGTCGCTCGTCTACACGCTCGCCGGCGGCCACCACGCGCACGTCGCCCTTGCCTTGCTGTTCAACCTCTTCCTCCTCTGGCGGCTTCGCCACGGTCTGACGACCTACCGCGTGAACGGCATTCGGGCCGTCGCGTTCTACTGGCATTTCGTCAACGTCCTCGCGCTTGCCGTCACGGCGACGCTGCTTTCGCCGGCCTTATGAAGCTCTCGCTCCTGCAATGGACCGGCTTGCTCGCGGCGCCGCTCGCGTGGGCCGTCCAGCTCGTGGTCGGCTGGGGCGTCGAGGAGGCGGCCTGCGGAAAGGCCGGAATGCGCTGGGATATCCCGACGGAGCCGGTTGAGGCGGCCCTCACCGCCACCGCGGCGGCGGTGGCGCTCGTGGGCGTCGTCGCCGCTTCCGCCCTGCTGCGCGAGACCAGGCTCCGAACGATCGACCCGCGCGGCCGCGTCTCGTTCATGGCGGCGAGCGGCCTGCTCGCGAGCGGCGTCTTCCTCGGGCTCATTCTCATGGGCGGGCTCGGTGCGATCGTTCTGCCGGAGTGCCGGCCGGGATGAGAGGCG
>WNFV01003522.1_pt1 | contig 19962 bp, 21 predicted proteins | sample 5400101 | NCBI WGS metagenome assembly WNFV01 (sample SAMN13153361, study PRJNA577476) | soil metagenome | isolation source: 115 cm soil or saprolite under grassland replicate 1 | place: USA:California | collected 2016-06-15 | reverse complement strand
ACATCGCGCGCCTGCGCCTGAACGCGACATCTGCGCTGTTCACGCGTCGCGACGTGATCGTTGTCGCGTCGGTCTCGTGCATCTACGGCCTCGGCTCGCCGGAGGAATGGCGCGAGCGGATGATCTACCTGCAGGTCGGGGAGCAGCACGACCGCGACCTCGTCCTCCGCAAGCTGATCGACTCGCAGTACGTGCGCAACGACGCGGTGCTCGGCCGCGGCCGCTTCCGTGTCAAGGGCGACGTCGTCGAGATCCAGCCGGCGAACCAGGAGACCGCGTACCGCCTCTCGTTCTTCGGCGACGAGGTCGAGCAGATCACGCACTTCGATCCGATCACGGGTGAGGTCTACGCGAAGCTCGACAACATCGCGATCTGGCCGGCGACCGAGTACGTCACCTCGACGCCGACGATCGAGCGCGCGGTCGACGAGATCCGGCACGAGCTCGAGGAGCGCGTGAAGGAGCTCGAATCCCAGAACCGGATGCTAGAGGCGCACCGCCTGCGGCAGCGCACGGAGTACGACCTCGAGATGATGAAGGAGCTCGGGTTCTGCAACGGGATCGAGAACTACTCGCGCATCCTCGAAGGACGCGCGCCGGGCACGCATCCGTTCACGCTGCTCGACTACTTCCCGAGCGACTTCATGGTCTTCGTCGACGAGTCGCACCAGACGATCCCGCAGATCGGCGGCATGCACGAGGGCGACCGCTCGCGCAAGCAGACGCTCGTCGAGTACGGCTTCCGGCTGCCGTCCGCGCTCGACAACCGGCCGCTGCGCTTCGACGAGTTCCTCGACAAGGTCCCGCAGCTCATGTTCGTGTCGGCGACGCCGGGGCCGTTCGAGCTGCGCCACTCGACCGTCGTCGCCGAGCAGCTGATCCGGCCGACGTTCCTCGTCGACCCGGAGGTCGACGTGCGGGAGACGCGCAACCAGATCGACGACCTCTTGAACGAGATCCGCCGCCGCGAGGAGGCGGGCGAGCGCGTGCTCGTCACGACGCTGACGAAGAAGATGGCGGAGGACCTGACGGACTACCTGCTCGAGTCGGGCGTCAAGGCGCGCTACCTGCACTCCGAGATCGACACGCTCGAGCGCATCCAGATCATCCGCGCGCTGCGGCTGGGCGAGTACGACGTGCTCGTCGGCGTCAACCTGTTGCGCGAGGGTCTCGACCTGCCGGAGGTGTCGCTCGTCGCGATCCTCGACGCGGACAAGGAGGGCTTTCTGCGCGGCAAAACCGCGCTCGTCCAGACGATCGGCCGCGCGGCGCGCCACCTGAACGGCAAGGTCGTGATGTACGCGGACAAGCTGACGGAGGCGATCAAGGGCGCGCTCGACGAGACGAACCGCCGCCGCGCGACGCAGCTCGCGTACAACGAGGAGCACGGCATCACGCCGGAGTCGATCGTCAAGGGCGTCAGCGACATCGCGGAGTTCCTGACGCTCGAGCAGCCGCACGTCCCGTCGTCGAAGCGCCGCCGCGGCGCGAAGAAGGTCGAGGGCCTTTCCCGCGAGGAGCTGGAGAAGCTGGTGATCGAGCTCGAGGAGGAGATGTTCGCGGCGGCGGAGGAGCTGCGCTTCGAGTACGCGGCGAAGCTGCGCGACGAGATCAAGGACCTGCGCCGCGAGCTGGTCGCGGTGACGGCGGCGTGACACGCCGCGTCAAGCAGTCATTCCCTGATTAAGCCTCCAGCGTTGTTTGCTCCTTTCTTCGCCTGAGGAACATGATGTTGTCGCCGGTTAGCAAATCTTGGTTGGCCGTTGAGGTCGGTGCGCGGGGTTTAACAATAGGCGACGCCGCTAAACAATGGTTGGCTGCCCGGGCACGAACGAAAACCGCGTCGACCCGATCAACATCGTCTTCTACGACTGGGGAACTTGGGGTCGCGCAGTTAGTCAGATTCAGTCGCACGCGGGGTGGACAGATCAGGGCGGGTCGAATCAGACGTTCGTCGATCACGGCAATTGTTACGACATGATCGCGCAAGCGGCAGATGGTGGAACTCTTTCGACCCGGAATCACATCCGCTTGCACCCGATTCATGAGGACCCTGTGTACGGATGGACTACGGTCGGCGATGCGCATCACGAGGACTACATCTGGTATTGCGGCCATGCTGTTGACGCCAACGGATCAAATGGGAGCGGTTTCGATCAAGGGCGGAGAAACCTGCGGGTCTCGATGGAAAATGGCGGTCATCCTTGGTACAGCTCGTTCTGGGGTAACACACAGAACATGCTGCAGTGCGACAACGAGTACGCCGGCTCCGACGGATACACCGTTTTCATCTGGCTGCATCAAACGAACCACTGAGGGGGAGACATGAAGAAGGTAATGATCCTCGTCGCAGCCAGCGTCCTGACCGCTGCGTCAGTCGCGGTGGCTTTTGTCGCGCAAGGTGGCCAGGCGGGCGATACGGCGTCTCAGAAACCGCGGAACACGTTCACCCTCGCAGCGGCTCAGGCGATGACGGACTACCCCGTGTACAACGCGGGTGCGTCCGTTGAGGGATTGCCGCTCGTCGCGGTGCTTCGGCGCGACGACTCAGCGGCTAAATACGTCTCATTCATCTACGGGAGCTGTTATCCGACCGGCGACATGGGCTGCGCGCCTCCCGCCGAAGTACAGACTTGGCCAGCGTGTGTCCGGAACCCATCTCTCTACAAGCGTAATAGACCGCCCTCGCCGGTTCCTGAACCCACGTCCGTGCGAGACGTTCCTGCTGCATTCTTCGACGATGGGCAGCGCCTCGAGATCCAGGCTGGCGCCGCGACTATCGTCATTTTTGCTGCCTCGCGAGACGTGGTAAGGCGAATTGCCGACGAATTGCGGGGCGTAAACAACAGCGTCGAGGCTGGCGCGCCGCTTCCGCATCCAACGCCCGGAAGTGTTGAGGGGACGTTGACGTGTAGGTGATCGCGTTGGTTCTCGTCGCCGCCGCCTTATTTGGCTTCTGCGTCGGGCGATGGTGGGCGACCGGTGTTCCGGCGACTGCTTGGACGATCCAGCTCCTCGGTCGGCAACAGGGATGGTGGGGGAGCGGTGTAGGTGATGGGTGGGAGTTGGCTCTGATAGCGGGCACAGCACTCGCTGCTCTCGTTTCGGCTGCCGGTGTATTCGTGCGACAGAACGTCCATCGGACGCACCTCAAGTAGCAGCCGGCTTTCTCGGCACAGACGCCGAGTATCAGGACGTCAACGAAACCGGGTCAACCCCAACCTCAAACGGCCCGCCGGAGCGGGCTGTTCGGGTTGACGTGGCTTTCGCCGCACGCGACTGATTGGTGGAGCGTCCGCGAGGCCGCGCGGCCGCACGGGGACTCGAACCCCGACCGGCCTGAAAGGAAAGGGCAGTCGAGATGGCGTCAAGCGCGATCCGGGAATGCTGACGCGTGGCGCCGGCCCGCTCGGCGGCTCAGCGAGGCCGTAGAGCACGTCGGGATCGAGGTCCGCGCCGTTGGGCCAGACGATCGTCTCGCCGTACTCATCGACTTCGACCTGCGCGAACGACCTCGGTTCACGCAACTCTTCGAAGATCGGACCGCCGAGGAGCGGCTCGATGTCGACGTCTCGAACCTCGCCGTCAGCGAATACGACCCGCACGACATACGGGTCGAGCGCGGTCGCCATCTTGACGGCCGGCGCGATCACGGAAGCGGTTCGATCGGTTGAATTGCCTCCATCCGTTCGGCGCGCTCCCAGTTGGCTTCGAGCTCGGCCCGATGGACCGACGTCCACTCCCGCACGAGGCGCGCCGCGCGCGGTGGAAGCTCGCCGTCCACCAACTCGCCTGATGCGATCGCAACACGCGCCCGGAATTCGTCGTACAGCGCATGAAAGTGCGGAGGCGGTGATCCTTCACGAACATCCTGATCACAATGCCATAGAGGCGCTGATCGTCGGCACGGATACCATCCTCGAGCGTACCGACGGTCATCCTCCGTAACCAGATGGCCGGAAGCGGCACATCCAGTTGCGGACGGACCTGCATCTCTGCTGCGACTTCGCGTAATCTCCCGCCGTGCTCCTCACGATCATCCTCGCGGCGGTCTGGGGCTTCATCGTCGGCGGGCTCGCGCGCTGGGCGCTGCCGGGGCCGGATCCGATGACGTGGTGGCAGACGATCCTGCTCGGCCTCGGCGGCTCGATCGTCGGCGGCCTGATCGGCCACGTCCTCTTCGGCCGGCCCGGCGGGCTGATCCTCGCCTTCGTCGGCTCGCTGATCCTGCTCGGGCTGTACCGGAAATACGTGCAGCACCGGCCGGTCTTCAGGACGTAGCGTTGTACTGGGTCTGGCTGATCGTCGTCGGCGCCGTGGTGGGCGTGCTCGGGCGGCTGCTGCACCCGGGCCGCGAGCCGTTCGGCTTCTTCGTCACGATCCTGATCGGGATCGTGTCGCTCGTGGTCGCCGGGATCGTCTTCAGCAGCTTCTGGTGGGCGGCCCTCGTCGGCATCCCGGTCGCCGTGCTCCTCGTCACGCTGTTCTCCCGCGAGACCGAGCACCCGGCCGTTTAGTTTCCTCGTTCGTCGCGCGGCAACAACGCACGTCATGCACTGGGTATGGCTGATCATCGTAGGAGCGATCGTCGGCGCGCTCGGGCGGCTCTTCCACCCGGGCGTGGATCCCATGGGTTGGATCGTGACGATCCTCATCGGCATCGCCTCGCTCGTGATCGCGTGTGCGATCTTCTCGAGCGGGTGGGTGCCGTTCGTCGTCGGGATCGTCGCCGCCGTCATCCTCGTCGCCATCGTGGGGCGGTACCTCGGAGGACGGCGCGGCCGGGTCGCGACGACCTAGGACGCCGTCAGGGGCTCACGGCCGCGTGCGAACACGCGCTCGGCCGTGAGCTCCCAGCGGTTCTCGCGCCAGGTCAGCGTGTGGACGGCGAGGCGCGTGTCGTCGAACTCGTAGACGTGCAGCCCGCGTGCCTCACCGCGGCGGCGCGGGCGCGGCTGGCCGAGCCCCGGCGCGATCGAGACGGTGACGCCGTGCTCGCCGCCGGTGGCGATCTCGAACTCGCGCCGCTCGGCGACCGTGCTCTGGTGGATGTGGCCTGCGACGATCAGCTCGGCGCCGGCGTCCACGAGCGAGGCGAGCACGTGGTTGCGGCGCGCGACCGGCTTCTTGCGCGAGCGCCACGGCGCGCCGATCAGGTGGTGGTGCAGCACGGCGATCCGCAGCGGATTTCCCTCGGCGCCGCGCAGCAAGTCGGCGGCGCGCCGGAGCTGCTCGTCGCGGATGCCGCCCGACTGCTGCCGCCAGGCGCGGACCGAGTTGAGGCCGACGGCGAGGATGCGCTCGGTGCGGAAGACCGGCTCGGTCGTCTCCCATTGCCGCTCGAAGTCGGAGAACGTCCGTGTGAAGCGGGCCGGGAACCGGTAGGGGATGTCGTGGTTGCCCGGGACGACGAGCAGCGGCGGCCCGAGCGCGCGCAGCAGCTCCGCCGCCGCGGCGTGCTGCGCCGGCGTGCCGCGATGCGCCAGGTCGCCGCTCGCGATCACGAGCTCGGGCGCGTACCGCTCGACCACGGGTGCCAGCGCCCATTCCGCCTGCGACGCGCGGGCGCCGACGTGAAGATCCGACACATGGAGAACGCGTGTAAGCACCGCCGACCGAGGCTATACACTCGGCTTGTGACGGACGAGTCGACCGAGATCTTCGACGACCTCTACCTCGGCCTGCGCGCCGGCGGCGCGCTGCGCAAGCAGCGCCGCGGCGAGCCGCTCACGACCGAGGAGCAGGACGCGCTCGGCCGCTGGCAGCGGCTCTCGGCGTGGCGCAAGGCGATCGCGATCGGCGGCTTCGCCGTCGGCACCTTCGGCCTCGGCTTCACGCTGGGCGGCTTGATCTTCGGCCGCTGGCGTAAAGCCTGACCCGTCCCTCGAGCCGGCACCTCCGGAGGAGCCTTGACGGGGGTCAGACCCCTGACATGGCCGTTTCGTGCAAAGACCCTGCATCTCGCGGGCACACGGCTCGAGCGGCCAGGGCGATGCCGGACATGACGAGGGTCAGACCCCCGTCATGGCTCAAACGGCCAGCCGGCGTCGCGATGCTCTCCGCCCGTGCACACGCGCGGCGGCGAACCAGGAACGTCGCAACGCGCCGCTCTAGCTCTCCGCCTCTTTCGCCGGGAACAGCACGGTCGGCACGTCCTCCTTGGACGGATCGCGGTTGAGCACGGCCACGTCGACGAGCGTCGTCAGCACCGCGACCATCGGGATCGCGAGCACGACCGCCGGCGCCCACAGGATCCCCGTCGCGAACACCGACACAATCACGAGCAGCGGCGAGAGTCCGACGGCGCCGCCGAGGATGCGCGGCGCGATCAGGTAGTCCTCGAGCTGCCGTTGCACGAGCACGACGATTCCCGCGGCGATGCCGACGCCCCACGATTCCGTCAGCCCGACGCCGACCGCCAGCACACCCGCGACGATCGGCCCGATCACCGGCACGACCTCGACGATTCCGGCGAACGCGCCGAGCAGCAGCCAGTACGGCTCGCCGATCGCCCAGAACGCGAGCGACAGGATCGTGCCGACGACCAGGATCAGCAGACCCTGGCCTCGCACGTACGAGCCGAGCTTCAGGTCGATCAGGAACCACGTGTCCTGCACCGTCTTGCGTTTGTCTCGCGGGAGCAGGCAGCAGATGTAGTCCATCGCGTGGTCGCGTTCGAAGATCCAGTACGCCGCCGCGGCGAGGACGAAGAAGACGCCGATCAGGATCTCGAACGCCGTCACCGTGATGTGCAGTGCGGGCCGGACGAGCGTGGACGCGCGGGGCAGCTTGCTCAATCGGTTCTGGAGCCCGACCAGGATGTCGTGCCTGATCCCGGTCGAGTGGCGGGCGGCGTCGCCGAGTTGCGCGCGCTGCGCCGGCACGCTCTGAACCGCCTGGTCGACCTGGGAGATCGCCCGCGGCACGGCCAGCCACAGCAGCAAGCCGACGGCCACGGCCAGCACGACGTAGTGGATGAGCACCCCGACCGGCCGCGGGACGCGGCGCTGCGCCAGCCACTCGATTCCCGGCCGCATCGCGGCGGCGACCGTGAAGGCGAGAAAGAGGAGTGCGACGAGGACCTTCAGCTTCCAGAGCGCCAGCGCGAAGACGACGACGCCGACGGCGACAACCGTTACGACGAATGCCTTGCGAGCGGCATCTGCCATGGAACGACGATTCCCAGGACGGCCGCTGACAAAAACCGGCGCTAGTGCTTCGAGCGGCGGTCGTGCGTGGAGCGGTGCGACCCGGCCACGCTCAGGCGGCGCCCGCCGTCGAACGACGAGCGGTACCAGCCGCGGCGCAGGCTGTCGACCTTGACGCGCGTCCCGCTGTGCGGCGCGTGCACGAACCGCCCGTGCCCGACGTAGAGCCCGACGTGGCTGAGGCCTCCGAAGAAGACGAGGTCGCCCGGCCGCAGCGCCCAGCGCCCGACCCGCCGGCCGCGGTGGAACTGCGACACGGTGTAGTGCGGCAGCGAGACGCCGAAGTGGCGGTAGACGTAGGCGACGAAGCCGGAGCAGTCGAAGCCGCCGCGCGGCGACATCCCGCCCCAGCGGTAGGGCACGCCGAGGAACCGCTTCGCGTAGCGCGCGACGCTGGCGCCCGCCTCCGCGTGGGCGACCCGCGTCGAGCGCTTGGCCGCGGCGCCGGCGAGCGCCGGGAGGGCGAGCGCGCAGGCGAACGCGAACAGGATGATGAGGGTTCGGAGCCGCAGCATGGTGGAGCCGGGCCGGCGTGCGCAGGCGGCTCATCCGGCCGCTGCGTGTCGTCGGTCGAGGCGGCAGTCAAGCATATGGTCCGGCGGAGCCTCGTCCCCCGGAAGGGGGGTCTCGAGGGTCTGTACGAACGCACGTTCGCCCGGTAGAATGGCCGCGTATGTCCTCAGATCAGCTTGTCGTCCACGGCGCCCGGGAGCACAACCTCAAGGACGTCACCGTCACGCTGCCGCGGAACAAGCTGGTCTGCATCACCGGCCTGTCGGGCTCCGGCAAGTCGAGTCTCGCCTTCGACACGATCTACGCCGAGGGGCAGCGGCGCTACGTCGAGTCCCTCTCCGCCTACGCGCGCCAGTTCCTCCAGATGATGGAGAAGCCGGACGTGGACTCGATCGACGGCCTCTCGCCGGCGATCTCGATCGACCAGAAGACGACCTCGCGGAACCCGCGCTCGACCGTCGGCACCGTCACCGAGATCTACGACTACCTGCGTCTTCTTTATGCGCGCGTCGGGCGTCCGCATTGCCCGGTCTGCGGGCGGCTGATCTCCGGGCAGAGCCTCGAGTCGATCGTCGACCAGATCCTCGCGCTTCCCGAAGGCACGCGCTTCACCGTCAACGCGCCGGTCGCCCGCGACCGCAAGGGCGAGTTCAAGGACCTGCTCGAGGAGCTGCGCCGCGAGGGCTTCACGCGCGTGAAGGTCGACGGCCAGCAGAAGCTGCTCGAGGACGAGATCCCGCTCGACAAGAAGTTCAAGCACACGATCGAGGTCGTCGTCGACCGGCTGGTGCTGCAACCCGACCTGCGCACGCGCCTCTGGCAGTCGGTCGAGACGGCGACGCAGCTCGCCGAGGGTCTCGTCGCGATCGATCTCGTCGACGAGGGCAAGGAGCTGATCTTCTCCGAGAACTTCGCCTGCCCCGACCACGGTGTGTCGCTGCCGGAGCTGCAGCCGCGCATCTTCTCGTTCAACTCGCCGCACGGAGCCTGCCCGCGCTGCACCGGCCTCGGCTCGCAGCAGGAGATCGATCCCGACCTGCTCGTGCCGGACGGCACGGTCTCGATTGCCGACGGCGCACTCGTGCCGTGGTCGGTCGGCAACTCGAGCTTCTACGAATCCGTCATCAACGCGATCTGCGAGCGGTACGAGATCGATCCCGACATGCCGTGGGACGAGCTCTCCGACGACGAGCAGAACCTCTTCCTCTACGGCACGAAGGGCGAGCGCGTCTACGTGCAGTACCGCAACCGCATGGGCCGGCGGCGTTCGTACATGCTCGCGTTCGAAGGCATCGTCCCGTCACTCGAGCGTCGCTACAAGGAGACCGACTCGTCGCAGCAGCGCGAGCGGATCGAGGAGTACATGTCGTTCCGTCCGTGCCCGGTCTGCAAGGGCGCGCGCCTCAAGCCCGAGGTGCTCGCGGTCACCGTCGGCGAGGAGTCGATCCACGAGTTCACGCGGATGTCGGTCACGAAGGCGCTCGAGTTCCTGAACTCGCTCGAGCTGACGCAGACCGAGCAGCTGATCGGGCACCGGATCATCAAGGAGATCCGCGAGCGGCTGACGTTCCTCGACAACGTCGGCGTCGGCTACCTCAACCTCGACCGCGCGTCGGCGACGCTCTCCGGCGGCGAGGCGCAGCGGCTGCGGCTCGCGACGCAGATCGGCTCGCAGCTCGTCGGCGTCCTCTACATCCTCGACGAGCCGTCGATCGGACTGCACCAGCGCGACAACGGGCGGCTGATCGAGACGCTCATGCGCCTGCGCGACCTCGGCAACACCGTGCTCGTCGTCGAGCACGACGAGCAGATGATGCGCAGCGCCGACTGGCTCGTCGACATGGGTCCCGGCGCGGGCGAGCACGGCGGCCACGTCGTCGCCGAGGGGACGGCCGCGAAGATCGAGAAGACGGAGGGCTCGGTGACCGCGGACTTTCTCTCCGGGCGGCGCTCGATCGCGATCCCGCCGCGGCGCGGCCAGGACCGCGACTTCTTCAAGGTGATCGGAGCGACGCAGCACAACCTGAAGGGGATCGACGTCGACTTCCCGGTCGGCAACTTCATCTGCGTCACCGGCGTTTCGGGCTCGGGCAAGTCGACGCTGGTGAACGAGATCGTCTACAAAGCGCTCGCGAACCGGCTCAACCGGATGCGCGTGAAGCCGGGCGAGCACGACCGCGTGGAGGGGATCGACGTCTTCGACAAGGTGATCGAGATCGACCAGAAGCCGATCGGGCGCACGCCGCGCTCGAATCCGGCGACGTACACCGATCTCTTCACGCACATCCGCGAGCTCTACTCGCTGACGCCGGAGTCGAAGGTGCGCGGCTACAAGCCCGGACGGTTCTCGTTCAACGTGCGCGGCGGCCGCTGCGAGACGTGCAAGGGCGACGGCCAGATCAAGATCGAGATGCACTTCCTCCCCGACGTCTACGTTCCGTGTGAGACGTGCAAGGGCGCGCGCTACAACCGCGAGACGCTCGAGGTGCGCTTCAAGGGCAAGTCGATCGCCGACGTGCTCGAGATGTCGGTCGAGGAAGCGCTGCGGTTCTTCTCGAAGATTCCGAAGCTGCGCCGCCGTCTGCAGACGCTGCACGACGTCGGCCTCGACTACATCAAGCTCGGCCAGCCTGCGACGACGCTCTCGGGCGGCGAGGCCCAGCGCGTGAAGCTCGCGTCGGAGCTGTCCAAGGTCGCGACGGGGACGACGCTCTACATCCTCGACGAGCCGACGACGGGACTGCACTTCGCGGACATCGAAAAGCTGCTCGAGGTTCTGCAGCGGCTCGTCGACAACGGCAACACCGTGCTGGTCATCGAGCACAACCTCGACGTGATCAAGCAGGCGGACTGGCTCGTCGATCTCGGCCCCGAGGGCGGCGAGGCGGGCGGCGAAGTGATCGCCGACGGTCCGCCGGAGAACGTCGCGCTGGTCGACGAGTCGTACACGGGCCAGTTCCTCCGCGGGCTGCTTACCGCGCGGGAGGTCGCGGCGGCGTAGCCGTGCGCGCGCTCGCCGCAGCCGCCGGCGTCGCGCTCGTGCTTGCCTTCGGCGCGAGCGGCTCGACGCAGCGATCGTCGGCGGTCTTCAGCGTCGACAGAACGCAAGCAGCGCAGGTCGCGGCGATCGTCGACTTCGTCCACGCGTGGAACACGCGGCAGCTGGCGAAGGCGTTGGCGCTGCTGACGCCGGACGCGAACTTCAGCGACTGCGACTACCGCGCGCACAAAGCGGTCGTCTTGAAAGGAAAGGCTCAGATTGCGGCGTGGCTCCGCAAGCGCTTCGCCGACCGCGACGTGCTGACGATCGGACGCATCTGGAACGAGAATCCCGACGAGAATCGCGTCGCGGGCGTCGACTACGACCGCCGGACGAGCACGCTGTTCCCGGCCGGAACCGTGCCGGAGCTCGCGTCGAAGGTCGTCTTCGCCGCCGACGGCCGCATCCGGGCATTTGCGAACGGCCCTGGCGGCGCGCCTGCCGACCAGCAGGCACGGCTGTGCACTCCCTAGGCCGGGTCGGCCGTTCCACACCGAATCCTTACCGAATGGCGACCCGTTTTCACGCCGCTCGGCCGTTGTATCCAGGCATGGACGAGCAGACGATCGAGCTGGCGACGAGGCAGGGCGGCGGGATCGTCGTCCGGCTGCTGTGGACGCCGGGCGAGGATTCGGTCCGGATCGCGGTCGAGGACGGGCGCACCGGCGAGGAGTTCGAGCTCGAGGTCGCGCGCGCGGACGCGTACGACGCGTACACGCATCCGTTCGCGTACGCCGCCGCGTAGCTACTTGGTGTTGATGGCGTCCAGGCAGCCCCTGTACGCCGACTGCTGATCCTGCTTCGTTGCCTCGCCCTCGCCGATCTTCTTCGCGACCTGCTTCGCGGTCGCGTTCGAGGGCAGGCCGTTCTGCTGCGCGAGTTGCTGCACGGGATAGAGCGAGCAGACGTTGTGCGCGGCGGTGTAGGCGCCGTTCTTGAGCCCGCCAGACTCGGGCTGCTCGGTCGGTTCCTGGCCCTGCGTGCCGACCGGGCCACCGCCTCCGCTCGGAGGGGTGTTCGTGCCGCACCCGGCGACGACGCCGAGCAGCACGAGCGCGACGACCAGCACGAGGAGGCGTTTCATACAGGGGTAGCCTAGGCGAAATGCGCACGCCCGTCCAAGCGGCGCCGTCCCCCGAGCGGGCGTGGCTGCTGCGCGCGCCACTCGTGCTCCTGCGGCCGCGCGACGTGTTCGCTGCCTTGCGCGACGAGTCGGACGAGGCGGTCGACGCGCGGCAGGAGCCGGTGCTCGCGCTGATCGTCCTCGCGGGCGTCGCGGCCGTCCTTGCGACTCCGGTCGCCCGCGGACTGCTCGACGACCCGGCGACCGACGGCCTCGTCGTCGCCGTCTGGGCGTTCGTCGGCGGCTTCCTCTACGGTGCCGCAGGCTTCTGGCTCGGCGGCGCGCTCCTGCACCGCGCGTCGCAGGCGCTCGGCGGGCAGGGAACCTATCGCCGCGCGCGCCACGTCGTCGCGTTCGCCGCCGCGCCGGTCGCGCTGTCGCTGCTGACGCTCTGGCCGCTCGCGCTCGCTGCGTTCGGGAACGGGCTGTTCCGCTCGGATGGCTCGGGTCACGCGGTCGTCGGCTGGGGCGAGGCGGCGTTCGCGCTCTGGTCGCTCGCACTGCTCGTGACCGGCATCCGCGCCGTCCACGGCTGGACGTGGCTGCGTTCGCTCGCGGCGGCCGCGCTCGCGGCGGTCGGGCTCGCGGCGCTGTTCTTCGGCCTGGAACTGCTGGCTTAGCTGCCGGACTAGCCGCCCGCGCTACTCGACACGAACGCGGCGACGTCCTGGATCTGCTCGGTCGAAAGCTGATCTTTGAACGACGGCATCAGGTTTCGCCCGTTCGTCACACGCTGGACGACGAGCGCGTAGCTCGGCTTCGTCTGGTCGAGGTTCGGACCGACGGTTCCGTGTGAGCCGGCGGCGGCGAGCGTGTGGCAGTTGTTGCAGCCCGCACTCGCGAACACGTCCTTTCCTGCAGCTGCGTCGCCGGGACCGCCCGGCGTCGTCGCGGTCGCCGTCGAGACGCCGCCTTGGACCGTCACGTTCTTCGTCGGCGCCGTCTCGCGTCCGAGGAAGAAGAAGAGGACGCTCATCCCCGCGGCGAGGCCGAGCGCGACGAGCACGAAGGCGGCGGACGCGACGTCGTCGCGTCGCCGGCGCCGCTCTTCCGCCGGAACGAGCCCCGCGCCGCGCACGGTCTGCACGAGGTTGATCACGAACAGGATCTGTGCGACGCCGATCACGAGCACGACGGGCACGGAGAGCTTCGTGAGCGTGTCGAAGCGATCCGGGAGCACCGCGTACCGCCGCGGCGCTCCCTGCAGTCCCTGCACGAGCCAGAACGCCGAGTGCACGGTCTGCCCGCCGAACGTGAGCCAGATGTGCCACTTGCCGAGCGCCTCGCTGTACAGCGGCTTGCCGACGAGGTCGGGCAGGAATGCGTAGACGGCCGCGAAGATCACGAGCCCGATGTTCAGCAGCGCCATCTGGTGGAAGTGACCGACGATCCAGAGCGTGTTGTGGACGACCTTGTCGAACGCGATCGTCGCGTTCACGACGCCGGACAATCCCGCGAGCAGCCAGCTCAACAGGCCGAGGAAGAGCGCCGTCCCCGCGGAGTTCCACTTGAAGTTCGACCGGTGGATCGTGAAGCCGAGGCTGTAGATCGAGAGCGCCGACGGGATCACGAGCGCGAACGTCGTCGGCTGCATCGCGACGTTGATCGCCGACTGGACGGTGCCGTCCGGATAGTCGAGATAGACGTGGTGCGCCCACACGAGCACGTTCGCGATGACCGCGATCACCCACGCGACTGCGATCACGTTGCCGGCGACGAGGTCGCGTCCGGCGAGCTTCGGCACGAGCAGGTAGTAGAGCGCCGCGGCCGGGAAGAGCAGCAGATAGACGACGGGATGACCGAACCACCAGAGGACGTTCTTCGCGAGCAGCGGGTCGACCGAGACGCTCGGGCTGATCGCCTGCACGATCATCTCGACGAGCAACACCGCAAGCGGGAGCGTCGCGATGATCATGTCGATCGCGATCACGGTCAGCGGGATCACCGCATACGGCACCGGCTCGGGGTTCGTCGCGTAGCGCTTCGGCCAGAGGTAGCCGAAGCCGAGCGCGACGCCGAGCCGGTTGGGGAGCTTCGTGCTGACGGCGTGCAGCGCAGGGCCGAGCACCGTGTCGAGGACCGCGACGCACCACGTCACGATCGAGAGTCCGACGAGCAGGACCGACGCGCTGAAGACACCCGTCGCGAGGTCGCTCCACTTGCCCGAGCCGTAGAACGGGAGCGGGTAGAGGAAGACCCACGAGCCGGCGAAGTGCATGAGCAGCGTCGTGACGAGCACGCCCGCGACGCCGACCACCATCAGCCACCAGGTCAGCTCGGCGAGCGCGGAGCCGAGGCGCCGCAGCGGCACGTTCAGCTCCGCGAACACCCACCACGCGAAGCCCATGACCGCGAAGCCCGCCCAGCCGAGGAACGCGCCGAGCCCGTGCGCGGTCATCACGGCGTACCAGCCGTTGTCGGAGATGCGCCCGTAGTCGGCCTGGCTCATGCGGAGCAGCAGCCCGAGGAATCCCGACGCGAGCAGGATGACGGTCGACGCGACCAGGTAGCGCAGCGTCAGCGAGCGTGCGCGTTCGCGCGCTTCCGCCGTCACGACGCCTTCACGGTGAACTGGCCCTGCATCGCGCCGTGGCCGAAGCCGCAGAACTCGAGGCAGAGGATCTGGTAACGGCCGGGCTTCCTGAACGTGTGGACGAGCGTCTGCGTCTTCCCCGGCACGACCTGCGCCTGCGCGACAAACGTGTTGTCGGGGTCGTAGATCCCGAAGCCGTGGTTGACGTCCGTCGAGGCGAGCTTGAAGACGATCCGGCGCCCGGCGGGCACGGTCGCCGGCTTCACCTGCCACGAGAACTGCCGCGCGGTCACGTTGACGACGACGTCGCCGTCCGTGCTGCCGCGTCCATAGGGCGTGAACCAGATCGTCGCGAAGAGGAGCGCGAGGAGGAGCACGATCACGGCGTAGAGCCAGGTGCGCTCGCGACGCGCGAGCTTGTCGGCGTCGACCGCAGGCTTGCGGCCGATCGTCGTGAACGCAAGCACGAACGCGAGCAGGAACCCGGCCGCGGCGACGGCGCCGTACGCAACCGCGATCAGTGTCGCCGTGCGGCCCACCGGAGCGGGACTCTAAATCGTCGCGGGCTCAGGTGTCGAGCGTAGGTGTCGTGACGCGCGCTTCGAACGCCGCGAGCTCCTCATCCGAGATCGCATACGTGTGCTGCTCCTCGGGGAACGCGCCGCTGCGGACCTCCGAGACGTAGGCCTCGAGCGCGTCCCGGATCTCGCCGGAGAGGTTGGCGTACCGCTTCACGAACCGGGGCAGGTGTCCCTCCGTGAGGCCGAGCAGGTCGTGGTACACGAGCACCTGGCCGTCGCAATCCGCGCCGGCGCCGATCCCGATCGTCGGCACCGACAGCCGCTTCGTGATCTCGGCCGCGATCGGCGAGGGAACGGCTTCGAGCACGATCGCGAAGCAACCGGCGGCCTCGAGCTCGAGCGCGCCCTCGACGAGCCGCGCCGCCTCGGCCGCGGTGCGGCCCTGCGTCTTGAAGCCGCCCAGCATCGTCGCCGACTGCGGCGTCAGGCCGACGTGACCCATGACCGCGATGCCCGCTCCGACGATCGCGCGGGCCCGTGACACGGAGGGGCCGGCCCCCTCGAGCTTGACGACGTCGGCGCCCGCCTCCTTCACGAAGCGGATCGCGTTGCGCAACGCGTCCTCGTCGGAGACCTGGTACGAGCCGAAGGGCATGTCGCCCACGACGATCGGGCGCCGGGCTGCGTTCACGACCGTCCGCGTCAGGAAGAGCATCTCGTCCATCGTCACGGCGGTCGTTCCGGAATGGCCGAGCACGACCATCGCCGCGGTGTCGCCGACGAGGATCAGCTCGACCCCTGCGTCCTCGGCGAAGCGCGCCCCGGGAGCGTCGTACGCGGTGACCATCACGATCTTCTCTCCCCGCCGCTTCATCTCGGCGAGTTGGGGCAGCGGCAGCTTGGCGGCCGGAACGCTCACTGGATTTCTCCTTTCAGGACGACGTTGTCGATCAAACGGGTCGAGCCGACGTGGACGGCGGCTGCGAGAACGCGTGTGTCGCCGTCGTCGAGGACGTCGACGTAGTCGGCGTCGATGCCCGGCTCGGCGGCGAGCAGCTCGCGCGCGCGGTCGCGGTCGCGCGTCGCGAGCGCGCGAGGGAGGGCAAGCGCGTGCTCGCGCTCCTCGGGCGAGAGGTACACGTTGCGCGACGAGAGCGCGAGGCCGTCCTCGTCTCGGATCGTCGGCAGCACGCGCACCTCGACGTCGAAGTCGAGGTCGCGCACCATGCGCCGGATCACCGCCGCCTGTTGCGCGTCCTTCTGACCGAAGTACGCGCGCTGCGGACGGACGATGTTGAAGAGCTTGCAGCAGACGGTCGCGACGCCGCGGAAATGGCCGGGGCGGAACAGCCCCTCGAGCGGCTTCGAGAGCTTCTCGACGTCGACCCATGTCTGGAAGCCGGCCGGATAGAGCTCGTCGACGCTCGGCATGAACACGACGTCGACGCCTGTCTCCTCCGCGAGCCGCAGGTCGCGCGCCTCGTCGCGTGGATAGCGTGCGAAGTCCTCCTGCGGCGCGAACTGCGCCGGATTGACGAACACGCTCGCCACGACGACGTCGCACTCTTCACGCGCCGCGTCGAAGAGGGAGAGGTGGCCGCGATGCAGCGCGCCCATCGTCGGCACGAGGCCGACGCCGCCGTCGCGCGGCAGCGCTCGCAGCTCGGCGACGGTTCGCGCGATCCTCACGGCCGCGTCGCCTCCGCGAGCACGGTGTAGAGCGGCTCGAGCTCGGGCGCTTCGGTGTGGATCGCGCGGACGTGCGCGTCCACGGTCTTCCAGTCGCCGCGCGCGATCGGACCGGTCAGCTCGAAGCCGTTCTCGATCGTGCGCGTCATCAGCGGGACGAGCGCCTCCGGCGGCGCGCCGGCCGCTTCGAACAGACGCGATGCGGCGCGGTGCAGCGTGACGAGGTAGTTGGACGCGATCGCGGCGCCCGCGTGGTACACGGGGCGCGCCGAGTCGGCGAGCTCGAACGGCTGGAGGTCGAGCAGGCGCGCGAGCTCGAAGCCGCGCTCCCGCGCCTCGTCGCTCTCGCTCGTGACGGCGGCCCACGCGCCGTCGAGCTGCTCGGGTCCCCGTGAGCGAGTGAACGTCTGCAGCGGGTGGACGCTGAACCGCTTCACGTGCGGGTCGAGCGCCGAGAGCGGCGTGGCGCCCGAGACATGGGCAATCCAGCCATGTTCGAGGGACAGTCCCTCGGCCACGGCCGGAATCGCCGTGTCCGGCACGCAGAGCAGGATCAGGTCGGCGTCCTCGCGCAGCTCGACGCCGCGCTGCTCGAGGCGCGCTGCGACGGCCGATCCGACGCGGCCGCGTCCGATGACGTTGACGCTGTTGAACAAAGCTCCAGTTCCGTTCCGGATACCGGGCATGACCAGTGTAACCGGCGTACGCTCGTGCACGTGACCCCGGTCGAGCGCGCACGCCTGCTGTCCCTGCTCCGGAGCCACGCGGTCAACCCGCTTTCGTTCCTCGTCAACTACGCGGCGGCCTGGGAGGCGTTCCTGACCGCGCGCGGCGGCGCGCCGTACCTGCGCGACGGGCGGGCGGTCCTGCTCTGGGCGGATCCGCTCTGCGCGCCCGGCGACGTGGCCGACGTTCTCTCCGCGTTCAGCCGCGAGATGCGCGCCCAGCGCTTGGGCGTGGGCCTGCTGGCCGTCGGCGGCCCGACCGCGCAGGCGGCCCGCGCGTGCGGCTACTCGGTGCTGAAGATCGGCGAGGAGCCGTGGTTCGACCTCGCGACGTGGAGGAGGCCGCGCGGTGACCGCGGCAAGAAGCTGCGCTGGTGCCTCAACCGCGCGCACCGCGAGGGAGTCGAGGCCCGCGAGTATCGCGTGGACGACGGACGCGACGAGGCGCGTGAGGGAGAGATCGCGGCGGTGCTGGCGCGGTGGCAGCTGTCGCTCGCGCGGCCGGTGGCGACGTCATTCCTTGCCGCGTCGCCGTTCTCGGCTGTGGAGGAGAAGCGGATCTTCTGCGCGTACACCGGCGACCGCCTCGTCGGCTTCCTCGCGTGCTCGCCGATCTACGCGCGCAACGGCTGGTACCTCGAAGACCTCGTGCGCGATCCCGGCGCGCCCGCCGGCACGACCGAGCTCCTCGTCGTCGAGGCACTTCGCTCGCTCGCCGCCGACGGCGCGAGTGCCGCCGCGCTCGGGCTCGTCCCGCTGCGCAATCCGCGCGAGCAGCTCGACCGGCGCGCGCGCTGGCTCGCCCTGCTCATCCACTCGGCGGTCCGGACGTTCGACCGGCGCTACGGCTTTCGCGCGCTCGAGCGCTACGAGTCGAAGTTCCGGCCGTCCGCGTGGGAGCCGCGCTACGTCGCGTTTCTGCCCGCGCTGCCGCGCCCGTCCGTCGTCCGCGCGGCGCTGCGGACGCTTTAGTAGATCCGCGCCTCGAGCGCGGACTTGACGCGCGGCCAGTCGTCGTCGATCACCGCGTACCACGCCGAGTCGCGGCGCTCGCCGCCGCGCACGAGCATGTGCTTGCGGTGCACTCCCTCGAACTCCGCCGGCAGCGCCGCGAGCGCTGCTCGGGCGCGTTCGTTCTTCGCGTCGGTCTTGAACTCGACGCGGCGGCAGCCGACCGTCTCGAACGCGTGGCGGAGCTGGAGGTACTTCGCCTCGGTGTTCGCTCCCGTACCCCACGCGGACGGGTTCAGCCACGTGTTGCCGATCTCGAGTCGAAGGTGCTCGGGCGCGAGGCTCATGTAGCTCGTCGAGCCGACGACCTCGCCCGTGGAGAGCGTCGCGAACTGGACGCGCGTCTCCGCGGCGTGCTCGGCGAAGGCGACCTCGAGCCATCGCTCGACGTCGCTCGTCACCATGAACCGCCAGATGCGCTCGTCGGCCGCGGCGGCGCGCAGCCCGTCCAGATGCGCCTCGGTCAGCGGCTCGAGCGTGACGAAACGGCCGTGCAGTACGGATGCAAGCTCAGACCACACACGCGCATCGTGCCTCAGCTGCGGTCGAGCAGCTAGCGGAGTCTGCCGACCGCGCCGCCGATCAGGAGGATCAACGCGACGGCCGCGAGGATCAGGATCGGCGCCGGCGGCGAAGTCGCACCTCTCGCGGCCGTTCGTATGCTCTCTGCGACCCGGCGTCGACCTTCGGCCTGAAGCGACCGCGCAGCCGAACCCGCTCCGGCAGTGGCCGCGGCGTTCTCGCGGACCGGACTCTCGCGAATCGCCGCGAGGAGTGCGCCCCGGATCGCGTCCTCCGCGTTCGAGTAGACGCGCACGTCGTCCGGCAGGTTGTGGAGGGCGCTGATGTAACAGGCGACCGCGTATGTCCTGGAGATTCCGCCGGTCTGCCAGTCGAGCATCACCTCGCGCCCGCACGGCTTCGTCCCAGCGGTGACATTGCTCGGAAAGAGCGCGATCGCCGCGGAGCCGATGAGTGCGAATCCGATCGTTCGCATGCCGGAAGCGGTCCGGTATGCCCGGAAGCCCTCCGGAGGAATCTAAGAAAACGGTGAAGATTCGTACGCTGCGGTGCTGCTGGAGCGTGACGAGTCTTCTGCGAAGTACGGATGCGAGCTCCGGCTACACGGGCCTATCGTCGCTGAGTGAAGGTCGCCTGGGTATCGGTCGCGGCGCTCGTCACCGCGCTCGCGACGGGCCTCGGCGCGTTGCCGTTCCTCGTGTTCCGGCGTCCGAGCACCGCCTGGCTCGGGATCGCGAATGCGATCGCTGCGGGTTTCATGCTCTCCGCGGCCGGCGCTCTCCTCATCGAGGGCGCGCTGAAGGGCATCGGGCGCGTGCTCGCCGGCGCCGCCCTCGGCGGATTGACCGTCGCGCTCGCGCGCCGCGCGATCGGACATCGGGAGGACCTCTCGGTCGGCGCGATGCGCGGGGCGGACGCGCGCAAGGCGATCCTGATCGTTGCCGTGATGACCGTGCACTCGTTCAGCGAGGGGATCGGCGTCGGCGTGTCGTACGGCGGCGGCGACAAGCTCGGCATCTTCATCACGGCGGCGATCGCCGTGCACAACATCCCGGAAGGACTCGCGATCAGCCTCGT
>WNFV01008847.1_pt1 | contig 19965 bp, 19 predicted proteins | sample 5400101 | NCBI WGS metagenome assembly WNFV01 (sample SAMN13153361, study PRJNA577476) | soil metagenome | isolation source: 115 cm soil or saprolite under grassland replicate 1 | place: USA:California | collected 2016-06-15 | reverse complement strand
CGTGGGGCCGTACGCGTACCTGCGTCCGGGGACCCGGCTGGCCCGCAAGGTCAAGATCGGTACGTACGTGGAGACCAAGAACTCGCAGATCGGCGAGGGCAGCAAGGTGCCGCACCTCAGCTACGTGGGGGACGCCACGATCGGCGAGCACACCAACATCGGAGCGGCTTCGGTGTTCGTCAACTACGACGGGGTGGCCAAGCACCGGACCACGATCGGAGACCACGCGCGGACCGGGTCGGACAACATGTTCGTGGCGCCGGTGGAGGTGGGCGACGGGGCGTACACCGGGGCCGGCACGGTGGTACGGAAAGACGTACCACCGGGTGCTTTGTCGGTGTCGGGTGGGCCGCAACGGATCTTCGAGGGCTGGGTGGAGGAGCGCCGCCCCGGAACCGCGGCGGCCGAGGCCGCGCGCCGCGCCCGCGAGGCCGAGCCGGGCCAGGGGGACCGCGGCGACGCAGCGACCCGGCCGGGTGCGGAAACTTCGGGTGACAACAACCACCCTGGTGTGCGCGAGATCCAGCCGACAGGTGACACTGACACAGAGCAGGGGTGAAGCTCAGCTGACGTGGGGGGCAGCGGCCGGACACGACCGGCGACCGGCGTACGCGCGACAGGGGTCACACAGTGGTACCGAACGAGGGGGAGCACAAGAAGACCATGGGCGGCATCGTCGCGGAGAACCGCAAGACTCTGATGCTCTTACCCGGGCGGGCGTTCCCTGAGCTGGCCCAGGAGATCGGTCGCTACCTCGGCATCGAGCCGACCCCGACCGACGCGTACGACTTCCCGAACGGGGAGATCTTCGTACGCTACCGAGAGTCCGTACGCGGCTCCGACGCGTTCGTGGTGCAGTCGATCAGCGACAAGCCGAACAACTGGCTGATGGAGACGTTGATCATGGTGGACGCGTTGAAGCGCGGCTCCGCCAAGCGGATCACCGCGGTGCTGCCGTACTACCCGTACTCCCGGCAGGACAAGAAGCACCGCGGCCGGGAGCCGATCTCGGCGCGGCTGGTGGCGGACCTGTTGAAGACCGCCGGCGCCAACCGGATCCTCACCGTCGACCTGCACACCGCCCAGATCCAGGGGTTCTTCAACGGCCCGGTCGACCACCTGTTCGCGCTGCCACTGCTGTCCGAGCACATCGAGCGGAAGTACCAGGGCCAGCCGCTCACCGTCGTCGCCCCCGACTCCGGCCGGGTACGCGTCGCCGAGCGCTGGACCGACCGGCTGGGCGGCTGCCCGCTGGCGTTCATCCACAAGACCCGGGACATCACGACGCCCGGGCAGGTGGTCGCCAACCGGGTGGTCGGCGAGGTCGAGGGCCGGGTCTGCGTGATCGTGGACGACGAGATCCAGACCGGCGGCACGATCTGCAAGGCGTCGGACCTGCTGTTCGACGCGGGCGCCGCGGAGGTGGTCGCCGCGGCGACGCACGGCGTCCTCGCGGATCCGGCGACCGAGCGGTTGAAGAACAGCAAGATCAGCGAGGTGGTGCTCACCAACACGCTGCCGATCCCGCCGGAGAAGCGGCTGGACAAGATCACCGTACTGTCGATCGCGCCGCTGGTGGCCCGGGCGATCCGTGAGGTGTTCGACGACGGCTCCGTCACCACCCTGTTCGGCGGCCTCTCCGGCTGAGGGACCGGGCGTCGCTGAGGCTGGTTTGCCGTCGCCTGGCATCCTCTAGCGAGGGTTCCGAATTTACGGGGGTACGGGTGGACGAGCCTGCCGAGCGGGTCGAGTTCAGCTTCGACGCGGCCTGGTACCGGCGTTTCAACCTGTCTGTATTCATCTTCTTCAGCTTCGCGATCAGTGGGTTCTACCACCTGATGATGGTGGGGCTGGTGGACCTGGTGACCGGGGCCTCCCGGCCGATCGACCTGTGGACCTTCGCGCTCATGCCCGGCCTGATGCTGGCGCTGGGGGTGCCGGCGGTCCTGGTCACCGCGGCGAAGTCCGGTGCGGCCAGGCGCCTCACCGTGCTCACCCCGTACGGCGTGGCGGCGCCGCCGCAGAAGCTCGGCGGGCAGCGCACCGTCATCGCCTGGCCGTACGTGGTCGGGGTGGCGGCGCGGCGGGTCGGGCTCGGCGCGCTGATCGTCCTCCGGCTGGCCGATGGCAGGCAGTTCAAGATCTCGCCGCCGTTCGGCTGGCGACTGTCCGACCCGCGGCTGGCCGCCGCCCTCGACACGTTCCGCGGGTACGCCCAGCGGTACGGCGGCCGGACCGATGTACCCGTGAAGTCCGGTGCCGGCACGGCGGCCGCCGTCTACCTCGCTGTCCTCGCGATCGTGGGTCTGTTGGGCTGGGTACGGCTGGCGACCGTACCGTTCGTTCCGCCGTGGGCGCCGCACGCCGAGTCGTTGCCGGACGCCTGCGCAGCGGTCGGCGCGGCGGGCCTGGACCGGGTGTGGCCGACGCCGGAACACAAACGGCCCACGGCAACGCGGTTCGCCGCGATGAGCCTGATCTCCCACCGCTGCACGGTGAGAATGAGCGTGTCCAGTGGTCGCGAGTCGCGGTACGACAGCGTCGAGGTGACGATCGAGAGCCACTCCGGCCTGATCTCGAGCGACGCCAAGGAGGCCTACGAGGACTTCCTGGAGGACCGCAGTTACGAAACGCATGTGACCGGGGCCAAGGTCGGCGACGAGGGGTACCTGGCCAGACCGTCCGAAGCCGAGGCGACAGTGGTCGCCTGGCGTGGCAACGTGCTGGTGTCGGTGGAGCTCGACGGGAATCGCCGGGACCTGCCCGAGGTGGCGGAACGGCTGGCGGCGGGCGTACTGAAGCAGGTCAGGTTCGAGTGATCGAGATCCGCGCGGGCTTCGTACGGGCGCTCGAGGTCGCCGTCGTGACGGTGCTCGGGTTCGCGCTGGCCACCGTGGTCGCCGCCCAGGTGACCGAGGACGGCCCGATCGACTACCGGATGCTGGGCTCGATGACGGCGCTGATCCTGGTGATGGAGCTGGTGCTGCTCGGGCCGTGGTGGCTGCTGGTGCTGGCGCGACGGCGGGTCACGCTGACCGACAAGGGCATCCCCGCGCTGGGCGTCGACTGGTCCCAGGTCACCGGCGTCGCCCCGGTGTGGCGTGGCAACGCCCGCCAGGTCGGCATGGCGGTGTCCGGTCGCGGCGTGTTCCTCCCGGCGCCGTTGGGCGCCTGGTGGCGGCCGGACTCACGGTTCGCCCGTGACGTGACAACCATCCGGCGGTACGCGATCCAGCACGGCGCCCGCCTCGACACCCCTGTACCGGGCCGGTCGAAGGCGACCATGATCGCCACGGCGCTGGTGGTGGTCGCGATCGCGGTCAGCGTCGTGGCGGTGCTGCACCGGGGTGTGATCTCGCCGTGGACGCCGGTCGCGGGTGATCTACCGGACGGCTGCGCGGCGCTGGACGATCCGGCGTTCGTCACGTTCTGGCCGAGAGATCGCATCCTGGCCAGCGGTGAGGACACGGCCGGCTCCGACTACGTACGCAGCGTCGAGTGCCACGTGACGCCGGCCCTCGGGACGCGGACCAGGTGCCCGTACGCGCACCTGACGCTGCAGTTGATCGCCAGCCGGGACACCTGGCTCGGCACCGGCGTCGGCGACGCCATGGACCGGCTGGACGACGAGCGGGAGCACGTCTCCGCGATCGAAGTCTCCGGCCTCGGCGACGACGCGGTGCAACGCGACGACGGTACGACCGTCGAGCTGCTGGTACGCCGCGCCAACCTGACCGTACGGGTCGCGGTGCAGCGGAAGGACCCGGCGGCTGAAGCCGGAGCCACCGAGGCGGCCCGGGCGCTCGCCGGCGTGGTGCTGAAGCAGGTGGAGTTCCGCTAGCGCAACGCGACCCAGGTGGCTCGCGCGGTGGCGTACGGGTCGCCGCCGTCGGACGGCCAGAGCGTGGTCGCCACGTACGCCTTGCGACCGTCCTGGCCGAGCAGCACCCCGGTGACCACGCACCGGCTGCCGGGCCCCGGCATCGAGTCGATCCGCCCGGTCATCCGCCCCAGCACGTACGGCCGGGCCTCGATGTCGACGGACCAGCCGCCCGGGCAGTCGAGCACGGCCCAGACGGTGGCCGGCGAGACGTCGTCCGGCACCACCAGCGGCGCGGCGGTACGCCCGTCGGCCAGCCGCCCCGGCGCCAGCCGCAGCCCGTCCGTACGCTCCGGCCCGCAGACGTAGCAGGTGGGGAACGGGTGGCTCACGAAGCCGGGATACTCCCGCGACACCTGCGACGCCTGCGCGTAGTCGACCGGCGGCACGACCTCGGTCACCTCGGCGGGGTGGCCGGTGGCGACCAGGGTGTCGCCGTCGTACACGGCGACGCCGTCGCCCTCGCCCTTCACCGTCAGCTCGGTGTCCAGCGGCGGCGGGACCCGCAGGGTGACCTCGACGGACGCCGCGTCGACCTGGCCGGCGACCAGGCCGCAGCTGTAGCCACCGTTGCCCGTGCCGGGTGGACCGTTGAACCGCGCCGGAACGATCATCTGTCGGCCTTTCGGATCACGAGTTTGAGACCAGACCAGACCTCGTCGATCGCGCACACCTTGACGTCGACCCGGCCATTGGCCAGCGCGTGGTCCCGTACCACATTCTCGTCGAGGTCGGTGGGAATGCCGGAGGCGCGCTTCGGCCAGGCGACCCACAACGCGCCGGCGGGGGTGGTCTTGCGGTGCAGCGTGGGATAGCGGCGCCGCAGCCGCGCGGCGTCCTGGCAGAAGCACAGGATCACGTCGTACGGGCCGGCGCCGGCCCGGCGGTGCGGGGCGCAGGCGTCGAGGTCGAAGTCGGGCGGGGCGCCATCGAGCAGCACCCGCGAGTCGTTGGTGACGCCGAGCTTGCGGGGCAACGGCGTACCCGAGTAACCAGCCACGATCCCGGAGCCTATCTTCGCCACCCGGGTGGGGCGGTTTCGGCCAGGCGGGTAGACTACTTCGGTTGCCACGGCGAGGGTGCCCTCCGGGCCCGTGATCGACGCGGTGCTCGGGCGTGTCGCCCGCCGCCCTGGCACCTGAAGGCCAGCATCCGCCACAGCGCACGTTTTGAGCTAAGCACTTTATGGAGGAGTACTCCCGTGTCCGAAGTACGTATCAGCGCCGAGCCCCGCACCGAGTTCGGCAAGGGGGGTGCTCGCCGCACTCGCCGGGCCGGGAAGATCCCCGCCGTGCTGTACGGCCACGGCGAGAAGCCCAAGCACATCGCGCTCCCCGCGCTCGAGTTCGCCGCCGCGATCCGTCACGGTGGCCTGAACCAGCTGTTCGAGGTGCTGGTCGGCGACGGCACCAAGACCCTGGCGCTGCCGAAGGCGCTGCAGCGCGACCCGATCCGCGACACCATCGAGCACGTCGACCTGCTGATCGTGCGCAGCGGCGAGCGGGTCAACGTCGAGCTTCCGGTGATTCTGACCGGCGAGGCGACGAAGGAAGGCCTGCTGGTGCACGACATGAACACGCTGTCGATCTCGGCCGACGCCACCAAGATCCCGGACCGCGTCGAGGTCTCCATCGAGGGGCTGCAGGTCGGGCACCACATCACTGCCGGCCAGGTCGCGCTGCCCAGCGGCGTCGAGCTGCTCACCGACCCCGAGGCCTCGGTGGTCACCATCGTCGCCGCGCCGACCGCCGAGCAGGTCGAGGCGGAGCTCGCCGAGGCCGAGGCCGAGGCCGGCGTGGAGCGCGAGGCCCCGGCGGCGGAGGCGGAGGCCGCTGAGGCCGAGTCGGCCGCGGCTGCCACCGAGGAGCCGGCCGGCGGGTCGGCCGAGGCCTGAGCCGTCTCAGTGTGATGACCGAGCCGTTCCTGGTGGTCGGTCTCGGAAACCCGGGCCCGGGGTACGCGGGCAACCGGCACAACGTGGGTTTCATGGTCGCCGACCTGCTCGCCGAGCGGGTCGGCGGCCGTTTCAAGCGGCACGGCAAGACGCACGCCGAGGTGTGTGAAGGCCGACTCGGCGGGTACGGCGGGCCGCGGGTCGTGCTGGCGAAGCCGCTGTCGTACATGAACCTGTCCGGGGGGCCGGTTTCCGGGCTGCTCGGCTTCTACAAGGTCCCGGTCGAGCGGCTCGTGGTGGTGCACGACGAGCTGGACCTGCCGTACGGGGTGCTGCGGCTCAAGCGCGGCGGCGGCGAGGGCGGCCACAACGGCCTGAAGTCGATCTCGAAGTCACTCGGCGACAAGGACTACGTACGGGTGCGGTTCGGGATCGGGCGGCCGCCGGGCCGGAAGGATCCCGCGGACTACGTACTCGAGGACTTCTCGTCGGGGGAGCGCAAGGAGCTCCTGCTGTTTCTGGAGCAGGCCGCCGACGCGGTCGAGGCGGTCGTGACCGACGGCCTGGAGAAGGCGCAGAACTCGTACCACGCGAGCTAGTGATCACGGTATGGGCCAGTTTGCCCGGTAACCGTCACGGATTCGTCTGATGACACGTTGTTACGACAGGTGCACGGAAAGTGCGCCATGTCGGCGTGATCAGGAGGAGCCGGGTGGCGGCGAACGGGACTGTCTCGGCTCTCCCGGTCCAGGTCGAGCCGTCCGTCCCGCTGGCCGGGCGTACGTCGTGGCGGGCCTGGGAGGCGCGGTACATCCGTACCCTGCTGACCGTCGACCTCGCGGTCGGTGCGCTGGCGGCGGTCGCCGCGTTCGGGCTGCGGTTCGGCCCCGGCGTCACCCTCTACAACCGCTGGTACGTGCTGCTGTCCGCGGTGCTGCCGATCGCCTGGGTGCTGTGTCTGGCGCTCAACCGTGGCTACGAGAGCCGCTACCTGTTCGTCGGCACCGACGAATACCAGCGGGTGTTCCGCGCCGGGCTGGCACTGCTCGCCGTGGTCGCGATCGTCTCGTACGGCCTGGACATCCAGTTGGCGCGAGGGTACGTACTGATCGCGCTGCCGGCGACCGTACTGACCTGTGTGGTGACCCGGTACGCCCAGCGGATGCACCTGCACCGGGCTCGCGCCAACGGCAGCTACCTGCGCCGGGTGATCGTGGTCGGGCACGAGCGCGCCGTGGCGCACCTGACCCAGCAGCTGCGCCGGGAACGGTTCCACGGGCTGCAGGTGGTCGCCGCCTGCCTGCCCCTGCCGGCGGACCGGGTACGGGGCGTCGAGCTCCCCGTCTACGGCACGTTCGACCAGGTCCCCGCCGCGGTACGCCGGGGCGGCGCCGACACCGTCCTGATCCTCTCCTGCCCGGAACTCGACGGCGCCGAGCTGCGGCGACTGGCCTGGCAACTCGAACGCGACGACGTGGACCTGATCGTGGCGAGCGCCCTGATCGACGTGGCCGGCGACCGTACGACGATCCGCCCGGTGGACGGGCTGCCGATGCTGCACGTGGACCATCCCCGGCTCACCGGCGCGGCGCGGCTGGCGAAGAACGTCTTCGACCGGGTCGGCGCCGTGCTCCTGCTCGCCTCGCTGGCGCCGCTGCTGTGCACCGTTGCGCTGCTGGTCCGGCGCGGCTCGCCCGGGCCGGTGCTGTTCCGGCAGACCCGGGTCGGCCGCGACGGCCACGAGTTCACGATGTTCAAGTTCCGCACCATGTACGTCGACGCCGAGCAGCGGCTGGCCGAGCTGCTGGACCACAACGAGCTGGACGGCGTGCTGTTCAAGATCCGCCACGATCCCCGGGTGACGCCGGTCGGGCGGTGGCTGCGGCGGTGGTCGCTGGACGAGTTGCCGCAGCTGGGCAACGTACTGCGGGGGGACATGTCGCTGGTGGGGCCGCGACCGCCGCTGCCGCGCGAGGTGGAGGTCTACCCGGACGACATGCGGCGCCGGTTCGTGGTGAAGCCGGGCCTGACCGGGTTGTGGCAGGTGAGCGGCCGCTCCGACCTCAGTTGGGAAGACACCGTACGGCTCGACCTACGGTACGTGGAGAACTGGTCACTCTCGTTGGACTTGGTCATACTGCTCCGTACGCTGACCGCGGTCTGCCGCGCGTCCGGCGCGTACTGACTTCTCGTTCTCTTCAGGGGTGATCCGCGCCGTGGCGCCTGCAACAAACTCGCCGCAGGATGCTGCGCTGCTCGACGACGGGAGGCTGGCCGCGTGGCTGGCCGAACGGGCCGGCCAGCTGTTGCTGGAGCTGCGCGACGAGCTGGGTTTCGGCGACCCGGCCGCGCTGCGGGCGGCCGGCGACCGCCGCTCCCACGAGTGGCTGCTGAAGGCCTTCGCCGACCATCGGCCCGGCGACGCGGTGCTCTCCGAGGAAGGCGTGGACGACCCGGTCCGGCTCGCTGCCGAACGTGTCTGGATCGTCGACCCGCTCGACGGCACCCGGGAGTACGGCGAGGCGGGCCGTACCGACTGGGCGGTCCATGTCGCGCTGTGGACCCGGGACCAGGGGCTCGCCGCCGGTGCCGTGTCACTACCCGCCCAGAGCGTCGTGCTGTCCACCGCGGCTCCACCGCCGAGGTCGGCGCCGTCGGGCGAGCGGTTGCGGATCGTGACCTCTCGTACCCGTCCGCCTGGGTTCTTGCCGGAACTGGCCCGCCGGTTGGGGGCGGACCTGGTGCCGCTGGGGTCTGCCGGGGCGAAAGTGTGCGCCGTGGTGCAAGGTACGGTCGATGCGTACGTCCACGCGGGGGGCCAGTACGAGTGGGACAGCGCCGCCCCGGTCGCCGTGGCCTTGGCCACAGGACACTACGCATCCCGGCTGGATGGCAGCACCCTCGGCGGACTACCGGGTGTCGCACCTCGACGCTCTGGAGGCGGAGAGCATTTTCGTCTTCCGGGAGGTCGTCGCGGAGTTCGAGCGCCCGTGTCTGCTGTTCTCCGGCGGCAAGGACTCGATCGTGATGCTGCACCTGGCGACCAAGGCGTTCGCGCCGGGGCCGGTGCCGTTCCCGGTGATGCACGTGGACACCGGCCACAATTTCGCCGAGGTGCTCGAGTTCCGGGACCAGCGGGTGTCCGAGCTGGGCGTGCAGCTGGTGGTGGCGAGCGTGCAGGAGGCGATCGACCGGGGGCTGGTGGTGGAGCCGCCGAGCGGGATGCGTAACCCGATCCAGACGCCGGTGCTGCTGGAGGCGGTGGAGAAGTACCGGTTCGACTCGCTGTTCGGCGGGGCGCGCCGGGACGAGGAGAAGGCCCGGGCCAAGGAGCGGGTGTTCAGCTTCCGGGACGACTTCGGCCAGTGGGACCCGAAGAACCAGCGCCCGGAGCTGTGGTCGCTGTACAACTCGCGGGTGCACCCGGGCGAGTCGATCCGGGTGTTCCCGCTGTCCAACTGGACCGAGCTGGACATCTGGCACTACATCGAGGCCGAACGGATCGGGTTGCCGTCGATCTACTACGCCCACCGGCGTGAGGTGGTCGACCGCGACGGCATGCTGTACGCGGTCAACGACCTGCTGCCCGCCGGGCCCGGTGAGGAGATCTTCACCGAGACCGTCCGCTACCGCACGGTCGGCGACGCGACCTGCACCGCGGCGGTACGGTCCGACGCGGACACCATCGACAAGGTGATCGAGGAGGTGGCCGCCACCCGGATCACCGAGCGGGGCGCCACCCGGGGCGACGACAGGGTCAGCGAGGCCGCGATGGAGGACCGCAAGAAGGAGGGCTACTTCTGATGCCCGCACCCACTGAGCCGGCTTTTGCCGGCTCCGCCGGCGCTGACCTCGCCGTGGCGGCCACCGGCAAGCAGGCAGACCTGCTGCGGTTCGCCACCGCCGGCAGCGTGGACGACGGCAAGTCGACCCTGATCGGCCGGCTGCTGTACGACTCCAAGGCGATCTTCGAAGACCAGCTCGCCGCGGTGGAGGCGACCAGCGCGTCCCGCGGCGACGAGTACACCAACCTGGCGTTGCTCACCGACGGCCTGCGGGCCGAGCGGGAGCAGGGAATCACGATCGACGTGGCGTACCGGTACTTCGCGACGCCGAAGCGGAAGTTCATCATCGCCGACACTCCGGGGCACATCCAGTACACCCGGAACATGGTCACCGGCGCGTCGACCGCCAACCTGGCGCTGATCCTGATCGACGCCCGGAAGGGCATCGTGGAGCAGTCGCGGCGGCACGCGTTCCTGTGCTCGCTGCTGCGGGTGCCGCACATGGTGCTGTGCATCAACAAGATGGACCTGGTCGACTGGTCGCAGCAGGTGTACGAGCGGATCCACGCCGAGTTCACCGCGTTCGCCACCAAACTCGACGTCCCCGACCTGACCGTGATCCCGGTCTCCGCGCTGCACGGCGACAACGTGGTGACCCGCTCGGAGAAGACCCCGTGGTACGACGGCCCGTCGCTGCTGCACCACCTGGAGCACGTGCACATCGCGTCGGACCGCAACCTGGTCGACGTACGGTTCCCGGTGCAGTACGTGATCCGGCCGCAGCAGTCCCGCGGCGTGGACTACCGGGGGTACGCGGGCCAGGTCGCGTCCGGGGTGCTGAAGCCGGGCGACGAGGTGATGGTGCTGCCCAGCGGCTTCACCAGCCGGATCGCCGGCATCGACCACAACGGGCGCGAGGTCGACCAGGCGTACCCGCCGATGTCGGTGGCGATCCGGCTCGAAGACGAGCTGGACGTCTCCCGCGGCGACCTGATCTGCCGGCCGCACAACCAGCCGCACGCCACCCAGAACGTCGAGGCGATGATCTGCTGGATGGACGAGCAGAAACCGCTGCGGCCCGGCGTCAAGTACGCGATCAAGCACACCACCCGCTCGGTCCGGGCCATGGTGAAGAGCCTCCAATACCGGCTCGACGTCAACACCCTGCACCGCGACGAAGCCGCCACGTCGCTGACCCTCAACGAGATCGGGCGGGTACGGCTGCGCACCACCGCGCCGCTGCTGTGCGACGAGTACCGCCGCAACCGTACGACCGGCGGGTTCATCGTGATCGACGAGGCGACCAACCGTACGGTCGGTGCCGGGATCATCATCGAAGCCGGCTGATTGGGGCTGGCTGGCCCCTCGCCCTGGGCCGTCAGACCGGCTACGCTCCGCCGCAACGAGAATTCAGGCGGTGGCTAAATGGCGGATGCGGTCGTGCTCGGCGAGACCCAGCTGGAGGCTGCGGCGCTGGTCGACGAGGCGGCCTGGGCTGCCGCCCGGGAGTACGCCACCGCTCCGCACACCGCCGTCGAGGAGACGCCCAGGCTGCGCTGGCTGATCACCGGAACCCCGTACGAGGGGCTCAACGGCATCTACTGGGTGGCACAGGGTCAGCCCGTCGACGCCGCGCTGGAGCCGTTCCGGCAGGCCGACGTACCGATGTTGTGGCATGTCGGGGCGACCAGCCCGGCTGCGCTGCCCGCCATGCTGCGCGACGCCGGCCTGCGCCCGTACGACGCCGAGCCGGCGATGCTCTGCGAGCTCGACGGCCCCGTGTCCCGCTGGTCGCTCCCCGAGGATCTGGAGATCCGGCGGGTCGGCACGGAGGCACAGCTGCGCGCCTGGGTACGCATCTGGGCCGGCCCCGCGAGCGACCTGGTCATCGAGCGGCTGATCGCACTGCGGGCGCCGTCGGCGTTCGGGGTCGGTCCGCGTACCCCCCATGTGTTGGGGGTGCTGGGCGGCGAGCCGGTCGCCTGCGCCGCGGTGTGGGTGGGGCGGCCGCCGGGCCGCACCGGCCGGCCGGTCGCCTGGCTGGAGCACGTCGCGACGCAACTCCCGGTACGCCGCCGCGGCATCGGCACCGCGCTGACCCGGGCCTGCCTCGACATCGCGCGCCGCCGCGCCGCGAGCCACGCCGCACTCACCGCCTCACCGTCCGCGACGCGCCTCTACCGCCGTCTCGGCTTCCAAGACGTGGGTACGGTCACCCGCCACCTCTGGACCCCATAGCCGGCCTCGCGGGGTCGACATGGGCATCTGGCGGCTCTATGGTGTCCGCTTTCACGTGTCTGGCCGCATGAACGGAGCCGCCCAAGCCGTACGGGATCACCGACCTGGGGAGGTCTGCCGCAGTGACCAATGGGAACCACCGGGCCCGACCCCGCCTGCTCCGAGGGCGGCGCCACGTCCTGCTTGTCGCGCTGTCCGCGATCCTCGCACTGCTTGGTGCCCTGGTCTTCACGGCCGACCGGCGAACCGCCAGGCAGGGGCCACTGACGAGCGGAGCGCTGGCCGCGGGCCAGTGCTGTGCGACGGCGTCGCCACCGGCCGCGCCGGTCTCGTCGCACATAGCGAAACCAGCCGCCAGCCCCGATCAGGACTGCGCGGTCGCGCCGGCTGACAGCATTTGGCGTACCCGCGTCGACCGCCTCCCGTCGCATCCGCTGTCCGCCAGGTACGTCGACAGCATCGGCGCCGACCAACACCTGCATCCGGACTTCGGTTCCGGCACCTGGGAGGGCAAGCCGTTCGGCATTCCGATCACGCGGATCTCGCCGGACCAGGCCACCACAAAGGTCGCATTCGAGTACGCCGACGAGAGCGATCCGGGTCCGTACCCGATTCCGAGGGACGCCAGGATCGAGAACGGACCGGACGGCGACGGGGACCGCCACGTCCTGCTCTTCGACCGCGAGAGCTGCAAGGCGTACGAGCTCTACAGCGCGTACCCGCAGCCGGGCGGGACCTGGAAGGCCGGCAGCGGGGCGGTCTTCGACCTGCGGTCCCACCAACTCAGGCCGGACGGGTGGACCTCCGCGGACGCTGCCGGCCTCCCGATCCTGCCCGGCCTCGTCCGCCTCGACGACGTGAAGACCGGCCGCATCGACCACGCCCTGCGGATCACGGTGCCACGGTCTCAGGCGAAGTACGTGTGGCCGGCCCGGCACCAGGCGTCGTCCGACTCGGACACCGCACTGCCGCCGATGGGGCTACGGCTGCGGCTCAAGAAGAGCGTCAGCCTCGACGGACTGGCCCCGCAGGCCCGGGTCGTGGCGGAGGCGTTGCAGACGTACGGCGCCATGGTGGCCGACAACGGATCGGCCTGGTACGTCAGCGGGACCGAGGACGAAGGCTGGCACAACGAGGACCTGGCGACGTTGGGCCGGTTCACCGGTACGGACTTCGAAGCCGTGGACGTGTCCGGCCTGATGGTCTCCCCGGACTCCAGCCGGGCCCGACTCTAGAAGCTGAATCCCCCGGGATGGCCGGTACGGTCGGCGAGCAGCCCGGCCAGCGTGGCGAGGGCGATCTCCGCCGGCGTACGGGAGCCGATGTTGAGGCCGATCGGCCGGTGCACCCGCTCGATCTGGTCGGCCGCGACACCGAGCGACTCCAGCGCCGCGACGTGGGGTGCGGCGTGCCGCGGGCTGCCCATCACGCCGACCCAGCGGGCCGGTGTCTCGAGCACGTCCCGCAATACCTCGCCCAGCTCGGGGCGGTGGTGATCGGTGACGACCACGTCGGTGTCCGCGTCGATCGCGGAGAGGTCTCCGTCGTCCTTGGGGTCGTACAGGCTGACGCGCCAGCCGAGGTCGGTGGCGAAATGCCGTAGGTAGCCGGCGACCGGGGAGTCGAAGACCGCGACCAACGACCGTCCTGCCACCTCGGGCGGCACCTCGCCCTGAGCCATCGCGCATGCCGGATCCGTCATGCCCGCCAGCCTATGTCGCGCGCCTGGGCTGCTTGGTGCTGTTGCGGTTTGTCGACTTTTCGTTGCCTCACCCGCGGTTGAAGCAACGAGTCATCGATAACTGGCGGAGACAGAAGGAGTTAGATGCCGTGGCCGCGGCGGTGGAGGGCGGTGACGACGGTTTCGACTTTGACGACGCCGGCGGCGGCGGCCAACGCGATGGCGGCGCGGGGTTCGCGCCAGCGGGCGCGCATCGCTTTGCGGGCCCAGATGGTGGCGGCGCGGCGTTCGCCTTTGGCGGCGTGCCAGCAGGCTAGTTGGCCGTACACGCGGGCGGCGCCGTGGTCGCTGTCGCCGATTTCGGGGTGGCGGTCGAGCATCCACTCCAGCGAGGCGATCTTGGTGTCGTACTGGTGGGCGAAGTGGGAGTTGCGGCCCCACCGTACGCGTACCAGGGGCTTGTCGACGTGGACGATCGGGTGACGGCGGGCGGCGCGCAGCAGCAGGTCCCAGTCCTCGTTCTGGCTGCCGGGGGCGTCCTCGGCGACCATTCCGATACCGTCGACCAGCGCGCGTCGCCACATCAGGAACGTGGACGAGTGCAGCATCGCCATCCGGGAGCGGATCAGGTCGGCCAGGCCGACCCGGGACAGGCCGGCGAGCCGGGGGTTGACGCGGTCGGCGTACTCCACCTCTATGGCGCAGCTGGCGAACTCGGCGGAGGGGTCGGCACGGAGCGCGGCCACCTGTTCGGCCAGCTTGTGCGGCCACCAGAAGTCGTCGTCGTCGCAGAAGGCCACCAGGTCGGTGTCCAGCGCACGGATCCCGGTGTTGCGGGTGCCCGCGAGCCCGGGGGTACGCGAGTTTGCCAGCACCATCACCGGCCGGCGCCCCGCCCGGGCGAGCAGGAAGTCGGGGCGGGTGCCGTCGTACACCACGATCGCGCGCAGCCGTCCCGGGTAGTCCTGCGCGGCCACCGAGTCGAGGGTGTGCCGCAGTGTCTCGGGCCGGTGGCGGGTGGGGATCACCACGCCCACCGAGGGCCATCCGTGGTCAGTCATCGTCATCACCGGTTTCCCCTGGCCCGAGGGCCGGGCAGATAGCCGTACGCCCGGAGCAGGGGTGCGGTCAGCGCGCCGACGAGCCGCCGTTGGCCGGGCGCGAGACCGGTACGCCACGCGTCGTCGGCGCGCAGCGGGATCCGGCCGGTACGAAAGCGCATCGGGTTGCCCGCGGCGCTGTGGTTGCCGGTCAACTCGGCATGGTCGGGCCGCAGGAAGCCGAGGTCGCCCGGGTCCAGCCCGGCGAACTCGGCCAGCTCCTTGGTGGACCCGACGGGGTCGGTCGTGAAGTCCTCGTACCGCAGTCTGCGGACCGGGACCCCGCACCGGCCGAGAGCGCCGAGCGAGGCGTTGTGGACGTTCCACAACATCGCTGAGCGGGCCGGGTGGTAACGGGTCATCACGTCGCCGTCGGCTTCCGGCCGGCTCACCGTCTTGGTCCAGGAGTACGCCACGCCGCGGCTGTCGCGTACCAGGTGGACCACCCGCAGGTCGATGTCGGGGGACCACCGCAGGCAGTGTGCGAGCGAGGGGTGCTTCGAGGAGTCGATGACCACCCGGGCGCCGGCTACGTCGGCGGCGGCGCGGTAGATCATCCGGTAGTGGTCTGCGTACTCGCGTACGGCGGCGAGGTGCTGTGGTGACAGGCGGGAGGCGCGCAGCCGCGGGATGTGGCGGGTACGTTCCACGGTCGCCTTCAGGTGCAGCACCCGGTCCACGTCGACCGTGTGCCAGCCGCCGAACGCGATCTCGCCGACCTGCTGCCAGAACTCGCAACCCGAGAACGCGACACCGCAGCCGCACCGCTCGTCGTCGCGCAGGTCGCGCTGCCACAGGTGCACCACTTCACCGAGTGGTACGGCACCGGGCAGCCGGCCGAGGATCCGCTCCAGGAGGGTGGTGCCGCTGCGGCCGAGGCCACCGAGGAACAGCACTCGCACCCGACACCCAGACAACCCGGCCGACCCCCTTCATGCGGAGCGTCCCGGCACGGTCAATGACTCAGCCTGGCGCTCCTGGCACGTTCAACGACTCAGCCCGGGCGTTGGATCCGTCTTCGTACGGATTTGTGCAAAGTGCTCCGTGATGTGTCGCTACTACGCTAGGTTGCCCGCCGTGCACACAGAGCGAGTAGTCGTGGGAGGCGTTGGCTTCGACCCGTTGACCGAGCGGGAGGTGGTCGCGCACGTCGCGGCGACGTGGGAGCGCGGCGAGGGCGGGGTGATCGTGACGCCCAACGTGGACATCGTCCGGCAGGCCGCCCGCTCGCCGTACGCGGCGCGGCTGGTCGCCGGCGCCGCCCTGGTGCTCGCCGACGGCATGCCCCTGATCTGGGCAAGCCGCCTCGCCGGCCGCCGGACCCGGGCCCGGACCTGCCGGCGGGTCTTGCCGGCCCGGGTGGCAGGGTCGGACCTGATCTGGTCGTTGTGCGAGTCGGCCGCCGAACACGGTCGGTCGGTTTACCTGCTAGGTGGCGCTCCCGGCGTACCCGAGCGGGCGGCTGAGGTGCTCGCGGCGCGGTACCCGGGCCTGACCGTCGCCGGTACGGACAGCCCGCCGTACGGGTTCGACGAGGCCGCCGGGGGCCTGGCGGCCGTGACCGCGGCGGCGAAGGCCGCCAAGCCGGACCTGGTCTTCGTCGGGCTCGGGTTCCCGCGGCAGGAACGGCTGATCGCGTCGCTCGCCGCCGAGCTGCCGACCAGCTGGTTCGTCGGCTGCGGCGCGTCGATCGCGTTCGCCGCCGGCGCGGTGCCGCGGGCCCCGCGATGGATGCGCCGCACCGGCCTGGAGTGGCTGCACCGGCTCGCCGCCGAGCCCCGCCGCCTGTTCCGCCGCTACATCCTCCACGACGCCCCGTACGCCCTCCGCCTCCTCGGCCAGGCCCTGTTCCGCCGCTAGACTCCGACTTGTGGGCGACTCGGAAGTGGCGGACCGGCTCCGCACAGCGCTCGACATGTACGACGTCGGGGAGCGGATGCAGCGGCAGCGGCTCCGACGCACGTACCCCCATCTGACAGAGCCCGAGATCGATGAACGGATGCGGGCGTGGCGGCTGCAGCGCCCCGGTGCGGCAGGCGGCGATGCTCCTGGCCGGTCCTCCCGCAGGTTCGAGTGAACGTCGTCGAAGCGGCTCTTCGCCGTGCGGCGTCGGATCTCGATCGCCACGCCCGGAAATGGGCCCTGGTCGGCGGCTTCGCAGTTTCGGCGCGTGCCGAGCCCCGGTTCACCCGCGATGTCGACGTCGCGGTGACAGTGCCAGACGACTCGGCCGCAGAACACCTGGTACGTGCGCTGCTGTCCGTGGGCTATCAGCTCGCCGCCTCTGTCGAACAGGAGACCACCGGTCGTCTGGCTACGGTCCGTCTGGTGTCCTCCGTGGCCGATGCCGGCGATGTGATCGTCGACGTGTTGTTCGCAAGCTCCGGCATCGAGGCGGAAATTGTGGCGGGAGCCGAGCCTCTTGAGATCCTCGAAGGGTTCACGGTCCCGGTGGCCAGCACTGGGCACCTGATCGCTCTCAAGTTGTTGTCGCGAGACGACGAGACACCGCCGCAGGATCTGGCCGATCTGCATGCCTTGCTGGCAACGGCGATGTCTGAGGACATAGAACTCGCCCGAGTCAGCGTCGGTTTGATCGCCGACCGTGGCTTCGACCGAGGACGGGATCTCAAGACGGCGCTCGAGGATGCACTACGGCGGCGTACCGGTGGCTGACGGCCTGGTTGGGTAGAGGCGGTCGGTGACGTCGGCGGTGAGGATGCGTACCTGGGCGATCTGGTGTTCGGTCAGGCGCTGCCGGTACGAGTCCAGCGCGGCCTTGGAGTCCATCGGGCGGAACGCGGTCTTCGACAGGCCGAAGCGCATCGACCAGCGGTGCGAGCCGCGCTCACCGTCGCCGCCGCTGGTCGCCGCCCGTACGACCTCGGCGGTACGGCGGGACCAGGTCAGGCCGCAGAAGTCGTAGAGCCTGGCGAAGCCGGTGGCGGGGTCGCGGGCGAGGTCTTCGTACCGCTGGACGAGAACGCCTGGGAGGTCGGCGAACATCCGGTCGACGACGTCGTAGGCGACCTTCCAGAGGGTCGCGACCCGGGTCACGTGGTCCGGCGAACCGATCAGCGACCGCAGGTCGGCGACGGTGTCGGACGTGAGCAGGTCGCGTACCAGCAGAGGTTGTTCCAACAGCTCGTGGAAGTGAACCCGCCAGCCGAGCTTCTGCCAGCTCCCGACCAGTGCGACCGGGTCCCTCACCAGCACGATCGCCCGGCAGCCGAGCCGCTGCACCAACCACCTGGTCGACAGCAGCGCGAACGGGTCGTCCAGCATCGCCCGCCGCCGCCGCAGCCGGCCGACGGTGAAGCTCGTGCCGTATTTCGCCAGCCGCGCCAGGTCGTAGGCGTCGCGGTTGCGGCGCAGCTCGGGGCCGAACCGGTAGCGCAGGCCGACCGTGTCGGTGAACGCCGGCAGCCAGTCGGCGGCGTTGTCGTCGCAGATGTACTGGAACCGGTGGCTCACGGTCGCGTCGAGCACGCCGGGGGAGTGGCCGGGCGGGTGCTCCGGGTTGAGCGGCTCGTTGACGTACACCACCTCGCCGGAGGCTTCCAGCATCTTGCCGACCCAGCTGGTGCCCGAGCGGGGCAGGCCGGTGACGAGCAGCGGGTTCACGTGACCTCCTGGGGACGGCGGATGGCCGACAGTCGCAGTGGTTCCCGCAGCCACCACAGTCCCGCCAGGTAACAGACCGCACCGGCGCCTGCCCCCGCCAGCAGCGCCGGCAGTCCCGGCCCTGCCACGATCCGCGCCACCATCGGGAGTACGCCGAAACAGCCGACCGCCAACGCCGCCGCCGTCACCGTGCCCCGCCCGAACGGGTGCAGCCCGCGGCCCGAGGACAGCTGCGCCAGCGGCAACAGGTTCTTCACCAGCGCCGCGGCGGCCCAGGCGATGCCGCCGCCGACGATCCCCAGCCGGGGCAGCAACAGCAGGTTGAGCCCGACCGCGGTCACCAGCGCCGCACTCACGTTCCCCAGATTCCAGGTGGTACGCCCCGTCATCGCCAGGACGACGTCCACCATTCCGCAACCGCTGGCCACCAGCATCGCCCCGCACAACAGCAGTACCACGGCCACGGCCGGCCGGCTCGCGTACGACGGGCCGAACAGGCCGAGATACAGCGGCGCGAAGATCGCCGTCAACAGGTAGACCGGCCACGCGGTGAGCACCAGCCAGCCGGTGGCCGTCTGGTAGAGCCGCTGTGCCGTGGCGCGATCGTCGTGGGCCAGCGCTTCGGCGAGCCGGGGTTCGACAGCCGTACCGATGGCGGCGTTGCCGAGCTGGCCCACGACGGTGAAGCGGGTGGCGACGGCGTACCCGGCGGCCGGGGCGAACCCCAGCAGCCCCGCGACCAGCAGCACGTCCAGCCGCTGCAACAACAACTGCAGCACGTTCGCCACCCCCCGCGGCCACGTGAACCCCCAGAACTCCCGCCGCAACCCCGGGGAGGCGGTGTGAGCGGCGGGCTGGGGGAGGAGGCGAGCCAGGTAGTGCCAGGCGACTGCGGCGGAGACCAGCCACGGGGCCGCCCAGGCCAGGGTGTACCAGCTGGTCGGGGCGGCGAACGAGAAGACGACCACCAGGCCGGCGAGCTGCAGCGAGGAGCGGCCGAATCGGTCCACCAGCACGGTCGGTCGCATCGTCCGGTGGCCCCGGGTGGCGGCGAGCAGGGTGTCGCTGAGCGCGGCGACCGGCAGCAGTACGGCAAGGATCCGCAGCTGCGTCGCGAAGCCGGCGTCCCCGGCGACGGCCGTGATCCAGGGCGCGGCCACCCAGCCGACGACCCCGAGGGCCACCGAAGACCACACAACGGGTCGAAGTGCGACTGCCAGACAGGCTCGTACCAGGTCGGGTCGGTCCAGGGCGCGGAGCCGGGCGATCCAGTAGACCAGGCCGGTCGGCGTACCGAGTTTGGCGACGACGGAGACCACGACGAACAAGCCGGTCGCGGCGAAGAAGACGCCCGCCTGGGCGTGGGTCAGGCCGCGGGCGACGAGGGTCGCGGTGGCGAAGCCGACGAGGGCGGCGTAGCCAGCCCCGAGCAGATTGAGCACCCCGCCTCGCGCGACCGCCCGCAGGTCACCGGACGGGGCCGACGTCACTGTCGCCATGACGGTACGTGTCCGAGCCAGGTCGCCAGGCGCTCGTCGTACTCGCGGAAATGCTCTTCCAACTGTGACCGCAGCGAGGCGGCGAGGGGCGAGCGCGGCCGGGCGTTGTGCTGTTGGAATCTCACCGAGCCGAGCGGCGGTACGTCGAGAAACCGGAGCACCTCGGAGAAGACCCGCTGCGGCGCGGTGAAGAACAACGCGCTGTCGACGACGTGGATCCGGTCCCTGCCGACCAGCGACGACCAGCGCTCCAGGTGGTCGACG
>WNFV01010119.1_pt1 | contig 19967 bp, 10 predicted proteins | sample 5400101 | NCBI WGS metagenome assembly WNFV01 (sample SAMN13153361, study PRJNA577476) | soil metagenome | isolation source: 115 cm soil or saprolite under grassland replicate 1 | place: USA:California | collected 2016-06-15 | reverse complement strand
GAGCTGACGGCGCGCAAGCGTTATAGCCGCCGGTGGATGTTGAACGGCAGCGTCGCCCTCAACGACGCGCGCGATCACTGGACGTCCCCCGCGGCATACGACGACCCCACGACGATTCCGTTTCAGAACAACGCGCAAGTCGAAGCGAACAACGCTCGCTGGGTCGCGAATGTTGCCGGCCAGTACACACTGCCTGGCGAGGTGAGTGTCGCGGTGAACTACTTCGCGCGCCAGGGCTTCCCGTTCGTGCGCACGATTCTCACGCCGAGCCGTGCCAATCGCGCCGGTACCATTCAGGTGCCGCTCGAGCCGATTGGAGAGTCGCGCCTGGACGTGCTCCAGCTGATGGATCTCCGCATCGAGAAGATGATTCGCTTCGCGAATGGCGTCAGAGTGGCGGCCGGTTTCGACGTCTTCAACCTGACGAACGCGAATACGCCGCTGGTCGTTCGCACGCAGCAAAACGCGACGAATGCCAACCAGGTGAGTATGATCCTCGCCCCACGCATCGGCCGCTTTGGATTACGGCTGATGTGGTAGTGGCCGCATCGGGCAAGGCATGATGGGTCGCCCGCGCCGCCCGTTGTATCGGGTCCTGCTGACGAGCGCCATTCTCGCGTTGGTCGTTGCGGCGCTGCTCGTCGCGTACCTCGAACGCCGCGCTGCCGCACTCCAGCAGGAACAAACCAACGTCATCGTCCAGCAGATTTGTGACCGGACCGCAGCGGTTCTCGCCGCGCACATTCGCAAGCGGCTCGACAGCGCGTTGTTCGAATCGATTGAAGGTATCGGGCATCCGCAAATGCTGGCGTACGACCTTCCGCGAATCGCGACGTACCTGGCGGACGGCTACAAACGAAATCCCTACGTGGACCGCTTTTTCTTCTGGGCCGAGGGCCGTTCACCGCTCTCCGAGAGTCAGGTCGTGTTCTATTCGACCTCGAATGACGCCACCGGCCGTGTGGCGCCAGTGGTCGATCCTCAGGGACGGCAACTTGGATCCCTGGTCTCAGAGCCGGAACTCGGCCGCGAAATCCTTCGCCTGGCGCGCACTGAAGCGCCTGGTCAGACATTTGTCGTGCTCGAACGCACGATTGCCGGCTTTCAGTATCAGGTGATCCTGCACCCCCTCTGGAGCAACGATCGGCGTCTCGGATTCTCCAGCCTCATCGGCTACACGGTCAATCTCGGGAAAGTGGATGCCCGAATGTTTCATGCGCTGCTCGATGAAGACGTGAAAACGTTCCTGAACCCGGACTCGCGCATGCCCACGTTCGCGGCGACGCTTGTGGACGAATCGGGAAAGGTGGTCTACGGACAACAAGTGGCGCCTGAAGTGCCGTCGGGCAGAGCAGCGCTGGATCTCCTCTTCTTTCCGTACGAGCCGCTCACCCAGTGGCTGGCTGGCCGGCCCCCCGTCCGAATCTGGCAGGTCGTGGTCAGCGCGCCAGGGTCGGTGGCGTACACCCACTTTCCTGGCAAATGGCTGGTTCTGGCGATCGTGATGTTGATCGTCATCGCGGTTGTGTGCGCCGTCTCCGTCGAACGGCAGGCGACGCGCCTTTCGCGGATGCAGGCCGACTTCGTCGCGAATGCCTCGCATCAGCTGAAGACCCCGCTATCGCTCCTGTCGACGGCCGTGGAGACGCTGACGTTGGATCGTGTCCCGCCAGAACGGCAAAAGGAGTACCTGAAGATCCTCTTGAGTCAGACGCGTCGCATCACGAGCCTTGTCGAGCGGATTCTCGAGTTCTCACGGGTCGAGGCTGGCCCAAACGTCTATCGAATGGAGCCGATCAACCTCGTTTCCCTGGTGCGGGCCGTCGTCGACCGATTCAGGACCGAAAGTCAGCAGGACAAGATTCCGATTACGTTCGAAAGCTCACGCGAAGTGGTGATCGCGCGTGCCGATGCGAACGCAATCGAGCAGGCAATATTGAATCTGCTCGACAACGCCATCAAATATGGCGACGAGCAGAATCGCGTCACCGTAGCTATCGCACAATCAAATGGGTACGCGGCGATTTCAGTCCGCGACGAAGGCTTTGGCATCCACAGCGGCGATCTGCCGCACATTTTCGGCAAGTTTTATCGGGGACGCACAGGCGGAGACGGACGGCCAGGCTTTGGCCTGGGCCTCGCCGTCGTGGATTCGGTCGCGCGCGCGCACGGCGGGCGGGCGACGGTGCAAACCGCGTCCAGCCGTGGCAGTGAATTCACGCTCCTCCTTCCAGCGATTCCCCCGAACGACCATGGCTTATCGGATTCTCGTCATTGAAGACGAGCCGGAAATGCAGCTGATGCTGCGCGACAACCTGCAGTACGAAGGATATGAAGTGCTCTCGGCTCAGACCGGAGAGCTCGGCCTCGAACTCGGCTTGTCGAAACGACCGGACCTCGTGCTGCTCGATGTCGTGCTACCGCGCATGACCGGCTACTCCGTGTGTCACCGGTTACGCAGCTCGGGCTTCGACTCGCCGATCATCATGATCACCGCGCGGAACACTGAAACCGACCGGATTACCGGCCTCGATCTCGGCGCCGACGATTATCTAGGAAAGCCTTTCAGCGTGTCCGAGCTGCTGGCACGCGTCCGCGCCCAATTGCGTCGTCAGGAACGCGACGCGGTACCTGGAAAATTCACGTTCGGCCGCATCACCGTGGATTTGCACACCGGAATCACGTTTCGCGATTCAGTTCCTGTGGAGCTCTCGTCGCACGAGTCGAAGCTGTTGACGTACTTGATACGCCACGAAGGTCAAACGCTGTCGCGCGACCAGTTGCTGAGAGATGTTTGGGGCTATCCGGAGCTGCCGCTCACTCGCACGGTCGATAACTTCATCGCCCGGTTGCGCGGCAAGCTCGAAGACAACCCTCATCAGCCGCGTCACATTCTGACCGTCCACGGGATTGGATATCGCTTCTTCCGGTAATCGACAGCCACTGCGATCGAAGGCGGCCAGTGCGATCCAAGGCGGCCCTGAAGGGCCGCCACTACATGACGCGGCGCCGCGCGGTGATCGTGCTCGTAGTGGCGGGGCTTCAGCCCCGCCTTCATCCGCTCGCCAAAGACAGACTTTTACAATAGTTACAACTCTCTTTAGTAGCCTGCACCCCTCCCGCGACGAGCCATGCACTGGTGTGCCTTGTCGGCCGCTGTGCACCTGGAGGTTTCAGATGACACGCAGCTTGTTGTCGTTGCTGATGGTGGTGACCTTCACATCGTTGTCGGCGGTTCCGGCGTCGGCGCAGGTCAACGCGGGAAGCATTCTCGTGCGAGTTGTCGACGAGCCCGTCATCGTATCGGGCCAGATCACCAACACCACCGATTCGCGCGGCACGTTTAGCTTTACCCCGCTGCTGCCCGGCGTCTACGCGGTCACCTTCGAGCTGACGGGTTTTCAGACCGTCGTTCGCGAAAACATCATCGTCAGCGTCGGTCAGACCACGCCCGTTGACCTCGCCATGACTGTGGCGACTCTGGCCGAGACCGTGATGGTGACCGGTGAATCGCCGGTGGTGGACACGACGAGCGCAAACGTGCAAACCACTCTGACCGAGGACATATTGCAAGGCACACCCGGTGGCCGTGACATCTGGTCGCTAGTCGAATCGAAGGTTCCCGGGCTCGTCACCAATCGGCCCGACGTCGGTGGCGCGTCGGCCGGGCTGCAGGCCAGCGCCTCGGCGCGCGGCACACCGAGCAGCGGAAACTCGCATTTCATCAACGGCCTCAACGTCGGATCACCGACTTCGGCCGGCGCGTCTCCCTATTACTACGACTTCGAGTCGCTGGAAGAGGTGCAGGTGTCCGTGGGCGCCCATGACGTTTCCGTGCGCTCGGCAGGCATCGTGCTGAATATGGCGACGAAGACCGGGACGGATCAGTACCACGGAAGGAGCGCATTGAACTGGCAGGGCGACGGGACCCAGGGCAGCAACGTCGACGATGAACTTTCGCGCTTTGGGTTCCGCAAAGATGCTGGAGCCACCCAGATGCTGCTCGATGCGAGTGTGCAGCTCGGCGGCCCGATTCTCAGGAACAAGCTGCGATTCTTCGGCTCGTTGCGCGATTGGCGCGCGTACGTGAATGTCCCGGGCTTTCCGGAAGTCGAGCGGACGAAGATCACGACGAGCGATGGCAGCGTTGCATGGCAGGTGAACGCCAAGAACTCGATTACCGGATATCTGAACCTGCAGTGGTATCGAAAGCCAAATCGCGGCGCGGCCCCCACCGAAACGCCCGAGACAACCGCGAACGAAACCTTTTATCTCGGGTTGTATCAGGGGGTATGGAACCGGGTGTTCAACGACCACGCGTTCATGGACGTCAGGGCGAGCTTCAACGACATGAACTCGTACTTCAATCAGAAGGGGACTGAGCAGACGCTTCTCGATTCATCCACCGGGAACCGTAGCAGATCCCGCGCGGTCGATCAGACCACCATCATGCCCAAGCTCCACACGAACGTGAACCTCCACTACTACATCGATGAAGCATTGGGCGGACGACACGAGCTTCGCCTGGGCGTCGATCACCAGCGCGGCGCGCCTGTGAGACAGGATCTAATCCGCATTGATGATCTCGATCTGACCTACCGCAGCCAGCCGGTGCCGACCGCCACGGAAGTCCGGCTCTGGAATACACCAGTGACGACGAGAGCCGGTGTCGACATGACGGCGCTGCTGCTTCAAGACCGGTACACGATCGACAGGCTCACGATTGTGGGCGGTCTTCGTATCGAGCGCACGGAAGCCTACTTGCCGCCGCAGGACAGCCCGCCCAGCCGGTGGTTTCCGGAGCTGCCGCGAACGTTCGCAGCCGTAAACAATATTCCCTTGTGGTACGGAGTGGCGCCTCGGATGAGCGCCATTTACGCGCTCAGCAGCAAGACCGCCGTCAAAGCGTCGGCAGGCCGCTACTTCTATACGCTGTACACCGGCTTTCCCAACAGCATCAATCCGAACTTCGCCGCGAGCGCCACATACGCGTGGAACGACATCAACGGCGATCTGAAGTTCCAGCCAGGCGAGGCGGGCGCACTGCTGTCGCGATCCGGCGGTCTGCTGACGTCGATGGATCCGAACCTCAAATGGCCGTTCACCGACGAGTTGAGCGCCGGCGTGGACCGCGAGTTGATCCCGGGTCTTCGGTTCAGCGCGTCTGTCACATACCGTCGCGAGCGAAACCAGTACGACAGCCTCGACGTGGGCGTTCCCGCCAGCGCCTACACGTTGGTCAACGTCGCAGATGTCGGACCCGACGGCTTCGCCAATACGGGCGACGAGCGGACGATCTCGCTGTGGGATCAGGATCGAGCCACGCTCGGCCAGAACCGTTTTCTCATCACGAACAGCGACGCGCTCAATCGCGAATATCGCGGTCTCGAACTGACGGGCAGCAAGCGTCTGAGCGACCGCTGGCAAATGGTTGCCGGCTATACGCTGTCGCGCGCCGTGGCCAATGCGATCAGCATTGCCAACCCCAATACGCTCGTGAACAGCCGCGGTGTCACTGAATTCGATCGCACGCACATCGTCAAAGTCAGCGGCAGTTACGAGCTCCCGCACCAGATCGCCCTCAGCGGGAATTTTCGATCGCAAAGCGGCGCCCCGATTGCGCGAACCGCGACATACCGCCTGACGCAGGGCAACGTGACGGTCAACGTTGAACAACCGGGAGCAACACGGCTCGATCCGCTGACGACCGTGGACGCGCGCGTGTCCAAATCGTTCCGACTCGGCTCAGGGCGCGATGTCGAACTGTTGCTGGATGCCTACAATCTCGCGAATGCGAATACCACGTGGACCGTGCGCACGCTGACGGGCAGAATCAGCGTTCGTGAAGGGGGCGATCCAACGGGCGCGCTCATCAACCAACAACAGTTTCTGTCGCCAACAGCCATCCTGGCGCCGCGCGTGATTCGGCTGGGAGTGCTTTACAAGTTCTAGCAGCGTCGCGGCGCATGTCGCGACGGCATGCGTCCGGCGAGGCGCGCGTGAAGTTCTGGAATAGGTGGGGTATGTAATGGCGAGTCGATGCGTAACACCGATCACGACATTGATCCTGACGCTGCTCCTGCCGATTTCGGCGGCTGCGCAGCTCACCACGGGCACCATCAGCGGCACCGTCCATGATGCATCCGGGGCCGTCGTCCCCGGTGTTGCAGTGACGCTGGTGAGACCAGGCGTCATCGGCGCAAATCAAACCGCAACCACTGACGAGCGCGGTGTGTACCAATTCACGAGGCTCGTCCCGGGCACGTACGGCGTCAAGGCCGAATTGTCCGGATTCACTCCAGCCACGCGCGAGAACGTCGTCGTCAACGCGGACGCGACCGCTCGCGTCGATTTGGTTATTGCCGTCGGCGACGTTTCCGATTCGATCACCGTGTCAGGAGAAATTCCGCTGCTCGACACGACCTCGACGCTGGCGCAGACCGTCCTCCAACGAGATGTTCTCGACAAGATTCCGTCGGGCAACGATCTCTGGTCGATCGGCCGGTCTGTGCCTGGCGTGATCATGACGACCTACGATGTGGGCGGTTCGAACTCGTATCAGGCATCCTTCCCGCATGCGCACGGCAGCGTCGACGCCGAGAACAAGTACCTGATCGACGGCATGGACGTGTCGTCTGCGAACTTCGTCGGCGCCGGAATCCTGACCTACTACGACTCGACGATGTTCGAAGAGGTCAATTATCAGACTGGGGGCGCTTCCGCCGAGAACTCGCAGGGCGGTGTCGTGATGAACATGGTCACCAAGACCGGCACCAACCAGTTTCGCGGCACGCTGATGCTGTCCGGGTCGAACGAGCAACTGCAGTCGAGCAACGTCACAGCCGATCTGCGTCGCGACCTTCTCGCGAGCGTCCCGGCGAAGGTGCTCGCCGCAAATCCGGACATCCAACCCGGCAACAAGATTCTCGATATGTACGACACGTCCGCGAGTCTGTCGGGTCCGATCGTGCGAAACAGACTGTGGTTTGCGAGCACTGCACGACTGCAGGCGCTCAATCAACTGCAGATTGGCAGCTACAATCCCGATGGCAGCCAGGCGGTGGACGACAACAAGATCAAAAACGGTTCGACAAAAATCTCGTGGCAGGCAAGCCAGGCCAACCAGGTCCACTTTACGTTCAATCGAAATCTGAAATACCGCTATCACCGCAGAGGCGGCACTTTCGTCGAGGACCGTGCGTCGACGCTTCAGGATCAGCCCACGAACATCTATCAGGCGAAGTGGACCTCGGTCCTCTCGAAAAACACGGTGTTGGATGTGTCGAGCAGCCTTCAAAAAGGCGTCACGCCGTCCAGGCAGCAGAAGGAAGTCCGGCCGGGCGACATTCCTCGAGTCGATCTGGTCACGTTGGTTTCATCAGTGGCTGCCCCGAACTACTCGCTGAACCCGCAGTACAAAGCGGTGTTCAACGGCAGTGCCAACTACTTTGTCACGACGGTCGGCGTACTCCACGTCGCATTCTCCATCCGGTCTGCTGGCGCGATACCGCAACGACGCTCCCGACTCGGTTCTCGTGTACAACACGCCGTACGAAACCGTGGCGTTCTTTCATGACAACGCGGTGTTCGTTCAGGACAAGTGGACACCCACGACGAAGGCGACGGTGAACCTGGGTCTGCGGCTGCAAAAGAGCTTCGGCTGGATTCCGCCGGTCTGTCAGCCCGAAACCATCTTCATTCGCGGGCAATGCTTCAACGAGGTGAGCGGATTCCCGGACTATCTCGATCTCGCCCCGCGCTTCGGATTCGTCTACGATGTGTTCGGCGACGGCAAGACGGCGGTGAAGTTCACGGCGAATCGCTATCACCTGTCGATCGGCGGAGGCTTCATCGATCGTTTGAATCCGGTGACGCTGCAAAGCGAGACGCGCCCGTGGACCGACCGCAACAACGACTTGATTCCGCAGCTCGATGAGCTCGGGCCCGGCACGGGATTCAATCTCGGCACGACGAATCGCTACGGCGCCGACGTGAAGCGCGCGCGTTCCGACGAGTACACCGTCGAGTTCGAGCGGCAGGTGTTCGGCAGCATCGTCTTGTCTGTTGGCTATACCCATCGAACGATTACGGACAACCTCGGCGCGAGGAATGTGGCGGTTCCCGCGGAGAGTTACATCCCACTGCAGGTGACCGAACGCGTCAGCGGCCGCGCGCTGACCGTTTACAACCAGGACCCGGCCACGCGCGGCAAGTTCGACGTCCTGTGGGACAACGCTCCCGAGCTCGATAGCAAATACGACGGTGTGGATATCTCATTCAATCGGCGGCTGCGCAATCGCTGGATGCTGATGGGTGGCCTGAGCCTGGGGAAAAACGTGGGCGACACGTACAGCGAAACCAGCGATTTGAACAATCCCAATTTCACGTTCCGGCGCGCGGTCACGCAGTTCGATGTCCCCGTGGCATTCAAACTGTCGGGCATTTACGAGATGCCACTGGGAATTCAGATCAGTGGAAAGGTCCAGCACTTCTCGGGCTTCCCGGAGGCCCCGACCGTTCTCGTGACGAGCCAGACTGTTGCTCTTACCCAGGTGAGTCAGTCGGTACGCGTGGCGCCGGCGGGCGATACCCGGCTGCCGAGCGTCAATCTCGTCGACGTCCGCTTCAGCAAATCGGTTCGTGCGGGAGGAACCGTACGCATCGAGCCTGCGCTCGACATTTTCAATTTGACCAACTCCAACCCCATTCAGGCTCGAGTGACGCAGATCGGTCCGGCGTTCGGCCGGGCGACTGAGATTCTGCGCGGTCGGCTGTTCAGGGCTGGCGTCTATCTCACGTTTTGAATCATGCGTTTTAACCTGGCAGTTGTTTCTCTGATGTTTGTCGCCGCGACGGCCCAAGGGCCGGCCGCCGGGAATCGGTTGGCGTGGGTCGATCGAAGCGGCAAGGTCCTTGGCACAATCGGCGATGCCCAATACAGCTTGCTCTACCCGGCGATCTCGCCAGATGCGACCAAGGTCGCGGTGCGTCGCCAGGACGCGGCGAAAGCGCCGCCGCAGGTCTGGATTTATGATGTCGCACGCGGGACGGGCCGGCGCCTGACCACCGATTCCGCCAACGAAGGCCAGCCCGCGTTTTCACCCGACGGACGACGCATTGCTTACCTCTCGTATCGAAACGGTCTTGGCGATATCTTCATCAGGTCCGCTGACGGATCGGGACAGGACCAGCAACTGACGAGCAACGCCGAACTGCACGATTTCGCTCCGAGCTGGTCGCCGGACGGAAAGCACATCGTCTTTCACACCCAGGATCCGAAGACAGCTGCGCGCAACGTTTTCTACTTGAGCGTCGAGGGCGACCGTACACCGCGGCCCGTTGCCGTCGGTGAGGCGCAGGAAGCGCTCGCGAGTTTCTCGCCCGACGGCCGCTACCTCACGTATTCCTCGAATGAATCGGGAAGTTGGGAAGTATACGTCGTGAGCTTTCCTCCTGGACCCGATCATTGGAAGGTGTCGGTGGTCGGAGGGATCTGGCCGAAGTGGAGCAGCCGCGGCGACGAACTGCTTTTCTTCCAGGGCACCGCGCTCGTGTCGGTGCCGGTGCAGTTCAAGCCTGCGCTCAAGGCCGGCAAGCCGCAGCAGTTGTTTACCGCCGAGCAAGCGGGCATGGACCCGCAGCATCACCATCGACCGAATTGCGGCGATCAAGTATCCTTCGCGCCCCGCGTGGTCCCCCGACGGGAAGGCGATTGCCTTTCTGTGGGACACGGCGGGCAAGCAGGACCTGTTTGTCGTAACGCCGGATCAGAAGCCGATCGCATTGACGGATTTTCCCGTCGATCCTCAAATGCGACTCTCCGATATTGGCGATTTCGATTGGCTGTCAAACGATCGAATCCTCTTCAGCAAGGGCCGGCAGCTGTGGACCGTATCAGCCTCGTCGCCGAACCCGACAGCGGTTGCCGGTGTCGGCGACACCGCTGGCTTTGTCCTGTCGCACGACAAGAAACAGATCGCGTTCGTCCGCGGTGGCCAAATCTGGATTGCGTCGTTTGAGACTCCATCACAACGACAGGTGACGTTCCTGGCCGATCCATTGACGACTTCGTCGCTGTCGTTTTCGCGCGACGACACATCAATTGCCTTCGCTGTCCTTCGCTCGCGAGTGGAGGCTCAGGAGCTGCCGTTCAATGGCACGTGGATTCGGCAATTTCGAAACCTCAGGACCGATCACCGAAACGGCATCGTCTCGGTGTACGGCAGCGACCCCGTCTGGCTTCCCGCACAGGACGACGTGAGCGGTGTGCAGTGGACCGCTGACGGCTCCATCCTGTTTCAGGAGATCTCGGCGGACAAAAAGACGCGCGCCATCAAGGTCTGGCCGGCCGGCGGCGTACCTCGCATCTTGTGGAAAGACCACGATCCTGCCTGGTGGACAGCGTCGATTCAGACCTCCGACACCGTGGTGTCGCCCGACGGCAAATCCGTCGTGTTTGCGAGCGATCGCAGCGGGTGGACGCACCTCTATCTGTTGCCGATCAACGCCAGCTCGGAAAGTGACGCGCGGCAGCTCACATCAGGAAAATACAACGCGAACTTCGGCAGCTGGTCCGTCGACAGCCGGAGGATTGCGTACTACCACAGCGTGGCTGGCAATCAGATGGAGCGTTTCATCTCCGTCGTCGACGTCACGGGCAAGACCCAGCCGATCATGACCGCTCCAGGCGTGGCGCTCGAGCCGCTTTTCTCACCAGACGGCAACAAACTTGTCTACCGGCGCAGCGGGGTCGATCATCCCGTGGATCTGTACATTGCGGACGCGCAACCAGGCGGGCGCATCGCGCGCTTGAGCAACTCGCTGCCGCAGGAGCTGTTGGCCTCGGACCTCACGCCGCCGATTGCGGTGTCGTTTCCAAGTCGCGTCGACGGGAAACCGGTCGCCGCGACGTTGATCGTTCCCAAGAATCTCGATCGCACTCGCAAACATCCGGCAATCGTGTGGATTCACGGCTCCGGACTCGACCAGAACTATCTCGGGTGGCATCCCTACGACTATCGAATGTATTACGCGATGCACCAGTATCTGGCGCAGCAAGGCTACGTGATTCTCACGCCAGACGCGCGCGGCAGCTCGGGGTACGGCCGTGATTGGGCGGTTGGAAACTACAGAGATGTCGGCGGTGCGGAATATCTCGACATCGCGTCCGGCGCCGATTACCTGAAGACGGTTGGTTACGTCGATCCGGATCGCATCGGCGTCTGGGGTTTGAGCTACGGCGGGTTCCTCACGCTGCAGGCCGTCACGGTCACGCCCACGCTGTTTCGCTGTGCGATTGATGTTGCCGGCGTCACCGATTGGGATACGCAGAGTCTCACGCTCGGCCCCGGTAGAATCTACGCGCGCATGGGCACGCCTGTCGAAAACCCTGAAGACTTCGACCGCGCCGCTCCCGTCAGGCACATGGACAAGCTCGTTCGACCGCTCCTCGTCATGCACGGCACGAACGACACCAACGTGTCGTTTCGCGAGTCCCTGACGCTGATCGATACGTTGCTGAAGCTGGGTAAGAGCTTCGAATTGGCCGTGTACCCGGGAGAGATTCACTTCTTTCGCCGCGGCCACGTGCTGCGCGATGCCTGGCGTCGAGCCGAGGAGTTCTTCGACCGTCATCTGAAAGGCGCGTCGACGACCACGAACTAGGCACGATTTGAGATCGATGCTGCGACGCTACTCGAGCGCCGTTATCCAGGAGACCCACATGGCGAAGAAATATCTTCTTATTCCCCTCGCGCTGGTATCGCTGCTCGTGCCTGCCAAGGCGACGGCGCAAGTGCAAACCGGAACAATCCTCGTGAAAACGGTTGATCAACAAGGGGCGGCCATGCCGGGCGTGGCGCTGACGATCAGCAGTCCGGCCATCATCGCCGGCCAGGTCGAGGGTATTACCGACAACGCGGGGATTTACCGGTTCCGAAACCTAGGGGCAGGCCGCTACAACGTGAAGGCGGCTCTCGCTGGATTCCAGACCATCGTGTTGGAAGACATCGTCGTCAGCGTGGGCCAGACGACTCCCTTGGATCTCACGATGAAGGTGGCGGCCCTCGAAGAGACGCTTACCGTGACGGGCCAATCGCCTGTGATTGACACCACGAGCGCCAACGTGAACGTCACGATCACACAGCAGTTGCTGCAAGGCACGCCGGGTGGCCGCGACATCTGGTCGCTGCTGGAGTACAAGGTGCCCGGGCTTATCACCAATCGCCCGGACGTCGGGGGCGCCGCGGCCGGCCTGCAGGCCAACTTCGTGGCGCGCGGGACGCCTTCCTCACAGAACGTGCAGTTCCTCAACGGCGTGAACATCACGTCGCCATCGGCTCCGGGCGCGACAAACCTGTACTACGACTACGACGCGTTCGAAGAGATCCAGATCTCGACTGGAGCACACGATATTTCAGTGCCATCGGCGGGCGTCTTCCTGAACATGGTGAACAAGACCGGTACGGATCGATTCAGCGGCAAAGCAGCCGCCTTCTGGCAGGGGGATGCGACGCAGACGGCGAACGTGGATGATGAGCTCTCGCGTTTCGGGTTGCGACGCGATGCAGGAGCTGTCGATCGACTTTCCGACGTCGCGGTCCAGGTTGGCGGTCCCGTGGTCAAGAACAAGATACGCTTCTTCAGCTCCTTCCGTGACTGGCGCGTTCGCGTCAACGTTCCGGGATTCCCGGAGTTCGACGCCACCACCATCGAGACCGGCCACGGAAACGCCTCGTGGCAGGTGAACTCGAAACACCGCGCGACGGGATATGTGACACGTCAGCTCTACAAGAAGCCAAATCGCGACGCGAACGCGCTCAACAATCCTGAATCGGCGCTGCGCGAGCACAACACGTTCGGTCTCTATCAGGGCTTGTGGAATTCGATTCTGAGCGATCGCGCGTTCGTCGATGCACGTGTCAGCGTCAACGATCTGATTTTCAATTTGTACCAGAAGGGCCAGGACCAATCGCTGCGCGATCTGTCCACCGGCGTCCTGGAGCGGTCTGCGTTGAACCAGTCGCTGAACATTCGGCGACGCTTCCAGTTTAACGCGACGTTCAACTACTACGTCCAGCACGCGCTCGGCGGACGTCACGACCTTCGTTTCGGGGTTGACCATTCGCATTCCCCGGCGAGCACCGACCTCACCCGCATCGACGACGTGAACCTGATGTACCGAAGCCAGCCGACACCGACAGCTTCGACGGTGCAACTGTTCAACTCGCCAGTGCACACGCGACAAGCGGTCGATGTCACCACGCTTTTCCTTCAAGACAGCTATGCATTGAAGCGCGTGAACATCACGGGCGGCGTGCGGTTCGAGCGCCTGGAAGGGTTCCTGCCGGAACAAGACAGTCCGCCGAGCCGTTGGTTTCCGAGCGCGCAGCGCCGGTTCGATGCGGTGCGCGACGTCTTGAACTGGAAAAACGCGGCGCCGCGTGTCGGCGTCGTCTACGACCTGAGAGGCAATGGACGCACTGCGCTGAAAGCGGCCGTCGGCCGCTACTTGTACACGGTCGGCACCGGCGAGCCCAATAACGTCAATCCGAACTTCACATTCAGCGAGACGTATACCTGGAACGACCTGAACGGCGATCTGCGGTTCCAGCCGGGCGAGCTTGGTCCGCTGCTCTCGCGCGCCGGCGGCTCGCTCACGATTTTCCAACCGGACATCGTTCGCCCCAGTACGAACGAGTTCTCAGCGAGCGTCGACCACGAGCTCTTTACCGGACTGAAGGTCACCGGCGGGTTTACCTATCGCAGCGAGCGGGATCGCTACGGGATGATTGACGTCGGCGTGCCGTTCAGCGCGTATCGACTGGTGACGGTGCGCGACATCGGCCGCGACGGGTTGGCCAACACGAGTGACGATCGCGATTTTTCGGTATTCGATCAGGATCCCGCTACGCGGGGACAGAACCGGTTCGTCATCGACAACAGCACCGGCTTGAACCAGACCTACCGCGGCGTCGAGCTCACGGCCGCGAAGCGATTCGGCAACAGGTCGCAGTGGCTGGCCGGCTACACCGTCTCGCGGACGATCGTCAATTCCGAGAACGTCCGGACGCCAAACGACCTCATCAACAGTCGCGGTCCGTCTGCGTTCGATCGCACGCACACGTTCAAGCTGACAGGCAGCTACGATCTGCCGTATGAGATTGCGGTCAGCGGAAATTTTCGAACGCAGTCCGGAGCTCCAATCGCTCGCGTAGCGACGTACGCGCTGACGCAGGGCAACGTCACGGTCAACGTCGAATCTCCGGGCGACGAGCGGTTGGACCGTATGACGACTGTTGATCTCCGCGTGTCGAAGCGGTTCCGTCTGACCGGGACACAAGACATTGAAGTGATGCTCGACGCTTACAACGTGACGAACGCGAACACAGCGTACGAAGTGCGGACTCTGACTGGCCGCATCAACGTGCGAGAGGGCGGAGTGGCCTCAGGGGCGCTCATCAATCAGCAGCAGTTTCTGTCGCCTACTTTGATTCTGCCGCCGCGCATCTTTCGCTTCGCAGCGTCGTACCGTTTCTAGTGTGGCCGCCGGAGAGTACGCCATGGGTCGCTGGGCACTCGGTCTTGTAACGGTTCTCGCGCTTGGCGGTGTTGCTGTCTCGCAGGTCGCGCGTAAGACGTCAACGGCGGACGCTGCCGGACTCCTCACGATCGACACGCTGATCGACATCAAACACCCATCCGACGCGATGTGGTCGCCAGATGGCACGCGGGTCGCGTTCATCTGGGACCGCGCAGGCGTGCTGAACTTGTACGTTGAAGACGTGAGCGGCAACCGGCCCAGCGAGCCGGTTGCGCTCACCAGCTACACAGACGGTGAGCTGGGCAACGCGTTCTGGAGCTCGGACGGGCGGTCGATTTTCCTCGCGCGTACCGGCGATCTCTGGCAGGTGGCCGCAAGCGGAGGACAGGCTCCGCAGCCGGTCTGGAAAAGCGAGACCACAGAATCGGGAATCGAGCTTTCGCCGGACGGTCGCCAGGTGGCGTTCAGTCGTGGAGGCGATCTGTGGATCCGATCGCTCACCGATGGCTCCGAGAAAAGGGTGACGACGACAGATACTCCCGAATCCGGCCCCGTCTGGTCTCCGGACGGTCGCCGTCTCGCCTTTACGACGGCGACGAGCACTCGCCGATCGTTCTCGCCCGACTATCACGGATCGAAAATTCAGTTCCTCTGGTCGGAGCGCGTGGCCTCGCCCGATGTTGGCATCGTCTCGATCGCCGATGGCAAGACGGTTCGTGCTGCTGTCACCGACGGAGCCGAATCCGGCCCGAAATGGATCGACAACAACCAGTTGGTGCTGAACCGGATTGCGAAGAGCTACAAAGAGCGGGAAATCGTGGTCGTCGACGCCGCCACGGGCGAAGGCAAGGTGGTCCACCGCGATGTCGAGGACAAGTGGTTCAACCTGACCTACAACGATTCCGGGCCGGTCCCGTCGCCGGACGGCAAGTGGATCGCGTTTGTCAGTGACCGCGACAAGTGGGATCACCCGTACATCGTCGCGTCCAGTGGTGGACCAGCGATTCAACTGTCGAAAGGCGAGCACGAGGACAGCCGCCTCGCATGGTCTCCCGATGGACGCCGCCTCGCCTTCGATACCAATCAAGGCGGACCGCAGACGAGGAAACACATTGCTGTTGTGGAGATCGACGCGTCGGGGCAGCCACGTCCGGCGATCGCACTGACGACGGGACGTGGCGCAAGCACGTGGCCGATCTGGTCGCCGCGCGGAGATCGCATCCTGTACGGACACACCGACCCACAAACATCGCCTGAATTCTTCGTCGTGTCAGCGTCCCCGAATGCGGCGAGCCCGGTCAGACTCACGGAGTCGATGCCGCGAGCCATCGACCGTTCGAAGCTCGTCGAACCGCGGCTTGTCGAATACCCGTCGAAAGACGGCAAGCCTGTGCGCGCAAATCTGTTCGTGCCGTCGACTCTGGATCGATCGCGAAAACATCCCGCAATCGTCTGGATCCACGGGGACCTCGTGACCGAGAACTACGACGGATGGCACATCCGGCGTGATTACGGCGCCTATTACAGCTTTCACCAGTACTTGATGCAGCACGACGGATACGTGGTGCTTGCCCCCGACTACCGCGGCAGCATCGGATATGGCAAGGACTGGCGGCTGGGCGTCTACCGCGACCTCGGGGGCAACGACGCCTTCGACGTGCTCGCGGGAGTCGACTACCTCAAAACGTTAGGCTATGTCGATACCGAGCGCGTCGGCGTCTGGGGGCTGAGCTATGGAGGCTTCCTGACGCTGCGCACGATCGTCGTGTCGCCGACGGCATTCAGAGCGGCTGTCGACGTGTCTGGCGTCACCGATTGGGGTGACTACATGCGCGATCCCGGCCAGCCGTGGTTGGAAGCGCGGATGGGCACTCGCGAAGATAATCCCAAACAATACGAGCAAGGCGCACCCGTGCGCCAGGTATCGCAAATCGTGCGGCCGCTGCTGGTCCTCGGCTCGACGGCGGACACCAACGTCCCTTACGAGCAGACCGTTCGACTCGTCGACCGGTTGTTGAAGGCGGGCAAGGACATCGAATTCATGATGTACCCGGGAGAGACCCACTACTTCCATCGCGAGCACGTCTTGCGTGACGCGTGGCGCCGCGTGGAACGCTTTTTCAACACGCATCTGCAGCCATCCGCGACGTCTTCACCTGCCTCGTAGGGGGCACGCTGCCACCGCGTTGAAGCTTCCGAATCACGAGCACGATCGCGGCACGCGATCCGGCGCTTCGAGCCGTCAGATTCGTGACATGTTGGTACACCGTTTACAAACCGTTCACCTAAAATACAGCGTTCTACCGTCCGTTGCCTTGCTTGCGAGGCCTGGCGGACGCTCTGGCCAGGTTCACGACGCAAAAACCGAGGAGAGAAGGATGGGTAGGTTGCAGCATAGCGGCTCATGGATCAGGCAGTTGTACACGTCGTGTGTCGCTTTTGTGGTTGTCTGTTGGCTGACTCCGGCCGCGTTCGCGCAGGTGCAAACGGGGAGCATCCTCGTCAAAGTAGTCGACGAGCAGCAGGGTGCGTTGCCAGGGGCGACGGTGACCGCTGCGAGCCCGATGCTGCCGACGCCGATGATCGGGACGACGGACAATTCGGGCGTGTACCGTTTCCCTTCTCTCCCGCCAGCCGACTACGCCCTCACCGTTGAACTCGGCGGGTTTCGCACAGCCACACGCGCCGGCATCGTCGTGAGCGTGGGACAGACCACGCTGCTCAACTTCACTCTCAGCGTAGGCGCCCTTGAAGAGACGGTCACCGTCACCGGCGATTCACCCGTCATCGACACCACCAGCGCAAATGTCAATGTGAATCTCTCGCAGGAAATGCTGCAAGCCACGCCAAGCGGTCATGACATTTGGTCTCTCCTCGAAGCCAAAGTGCCTGGCGTTGTATTGAGTCGCCCCGATGTGGGCGGCGCGAGCGGCAACTCGCAAGGAGGGTTCGTCGCCCGCGGGACGACCTCTCAGCAGAACACGTACTTCGTCAACGGTATCTCGGTGGGCTCGCCGACCTCGATTGGCAATACCTCGCTGTACTTCGACTACAACTCGTTCGAGGAAATTCAGGTCTCGACGAGTGCGCTCGACATGTCAGTGGGAACGCCCGGTGTGTTCCTGAACATGGTGACCAAAACCGGAGGCGACCGCTACAGCGGGCTCGCTTTGTACTCGTACGAAGGGCATCAGCTCCAGTCATCGAATCTCGACACGAACTTGATGAATTTCGGACTGGGGAATCAGGCGGGCAGGGTGGATCTGTTATCGGACGCGAATGCGCAGCTGGGCGGGCCGCTCGTCAAGAACAAGGTGCGGTTTTTCATCTCGCACCGCGATTGGCGCGACAACATCGGCATTGCCGGGTTTCCGGAAATCGACAAGACGATCAATCGCACGACATCGGTGTCTTCGACGTATCAGCTGAATAACAGGAACCGGCTCACCGGTTACATGGCCCAGAATTATTTCATCAGGCCGACGTTTGGTTCGAGCGCGTCAGTCAGCCCCATCGCGACAACCTACGAGGACAACCATTTCCAGCTGTATCAGGCGCTCTGGAATTTCGTCATGAGCAACACGGCATTCATAGACGCGCGCGTCAGCTTTCAGGAACTGTACTTTCCCCTGTTCCAAAAAGGTGGCGACGTGCAGTCCCTGCTGGACCTCTCGACGAACATCCGGCAGCTGAACGCCGCCAACGAGACGATCTCGACGCGACAGCGGTTACAGACCAGCATGAACGTGCAGAAATTCATCGATCGAGCACTCGGCGGCCGTCACGAGCTGCGCGTCGGTGTCGACAATCAGCACTCTCCCGTGACGACAGACGTGGCGGGTGGTGACGTGAACCTGACCTATAGAAGTCAACCGGCTCCGACCGCGTCGACTGCGATCCTCTCGAATACGCCGCTGACTTCCCGGCAGGCGTTGAATCTGCTGGCGATCTTCGCCCAGGACAGCTACACCGTTGGAAGGCTCACGGTCTCGGGCGGCGTGCGCTGGGAACGCCTGGAGGGATACCTGCCCGCTCAAAGCAGTCCGGCGTCCCTGTACTTTCCGGATGCCCAGCGGTCGTTCGACGAGATCCGTAACGTCATCAGCTGGAAAGGCGCCGCGCCGCGCGCAAGCGTGGTGTACGACTTGTTCGGAAAAGGCAAGACGGCGCTGAAGGGCGCGGTAGGCCGTTATCTCTACCAGATCTCGACCGACACCATCAACGGCGTCAACAAGAACTTCTTGTCGAGTGCGACCTACACGTGGACCGACGTGAACCGCGATCTGCAATTCACGCCGGACGAACGCGGTGCGCTGCTGTCGCGGTCGGGGGCAGCTGTCACAAACTTCGATCCGAAAATCAAGCGGCCGTACACCGACGAATTCCTCATCGGCATCGATCACGAGCTCGTCCCGAGCGTGAAGGTCAGCGTCGTTGCGACGTACCGTCGCGAGCGCAACTTGATTGGCAGCGTCGACCTCGGTGTCCCGTTCAGCGCGTATCGGCTCATCGATCGCGTCGATCTGGGTCCTGATGGACTGACCGGGACCAGTGATGATCGGAGCTTCAAGGTTTGGGATCAGGACCCGGCGACCCGCGGTCAGGAGCGTTTGGTGACGACGAATCCGGACGGTCTGAACCAGCGGTACCGCGGAATTGAATTCTCCGCAAATAAGCGGTTCAGCAACCGCTGGCAGATTCTCACGGGATACACGTTTGCCCGTACGACGGTCGACGCCACCAACGTCAGCAACCCGAATGCCCTGATCAACGCTCGCGGATCGACAAATTTCGATCGGCCGCACACCTTCAAGGTGACCGGCAGTTACGAACTGCCGTACGACATTGCCGTCAGCGGCAATTTTCACATTCAATCCGGGCTGCCCATCGCGCGCACCCAGACGTTCGCTCTCACGCAGGGGAACGTCACCATCAACATGACGTCTCCCGGAAGCGATCGCCTCGATCCGCTGTCGACCGTTGATACTCGCATCGCCAAAGTGTTCAGGTCCAACAGGCAGAGCCTCGAACTCAGCCTCGACGCGTTCAATCTGTTCAACGCGAACACGGTTTACAACGTGCGAACGCTGACCGGGCGAATCAATCTGAACGTGGGCGGCGTGCCGACGGGAGCCGTCATCAATCAGCCGCAATATCTGTCGCCCACGGCCATCTTGAGCCCACGTTTGCTCAAGGTGGGCTTCGCGTATCGATTTTGAGCGGTGGCCTCAGTTCTGACGACGATGTCCGCAGGCGGCAACGATCTCGTTCGTGGTCACGGGAAGCGCCGCAGATGACGAGCGCTCCGCTTCTGGCCGGTGTTGTTGCGCTGTTGGGCATCAGCCTTGCGGCGACGGCTCGAGCGACCAGCGAACCGCGCGGCGTTGAGGTTGCTGCTCCGCGCGTCGTCTCCCAGACTTCGGTG
>WNFV01003519.1_pt1 | contig 19970 bp, 19 predicted proteins | sample 5400101 | NCBI WGS metagenome assembly WNFV01 (sample SAMN13153361, study PRJNA577476) | soil metagenome | isolation source: 115 cm soil or saprolite under grassland replicate 1 | place: USA:California | collected 2016-06-15 | reverse complement strand
CCGGCTGACCCCCGCCGAGATCGCCCGGGCCGCGGCCGACGAAGACGTCCACGTCATCGGTTTGTCCATCCTGTCGGGCGCGCACCGGCTGCTGGTCCCCGACGTGCTCGACCGGCTGCGAGGCGAGGGAGTCGACCCACAGCGCGTTCCCGTGATCGTGGGCGGCATCATTCCGGACGAGGACGCCAAGGAACTGCTCGATGCCGGGGTGGCGAAGGTCTACACGCCTCGCGACCACGACCTGACGCGGATCGTCGGGGAGATCGCCGACCTGCTCGCCTGAAGGCCCGGAACGCGGAAGCCGTCAGCTGCTCGTTCGGCTCTTCCCAGACCGGCGCTCATTTCTCTCTCGCCACTTCTTCCAGGCGAATCGCCCGGCGAACAGGAGCACGAAGAGGGCGAGCACGGCGTACCCGAAGCGGGAGAGGACCTTGTCGATGAACGAGAGGTTCCGGCCGAAGTAATACCCGAAGATCGTGATACCCGTGGCCCACACGGCGATGGCCGGCACATCGAAGGCGAGGAACCTCGGGTAGGCCATCCCGGCCGCCCCGGCGGTGAAGGGGATGAACGCCCCGGCGGCGGTGGCATACCGGCCGATGGCCACGGTCTTGCCTCCATGGCGACGGAAGTAGTCCCGAGACTCCTCCACCACCCGGGACAACCGGGGGCCGAAGAAGGGCAAACGCCGAAGAACCCGTATCCCGAACCGCCGCCCCAACCAGAACCCGATGGACTCGCCCGAGATCGCGGCCACGGTCCCGATGACGATCACCGCAGCCAGGCTCATCTTGTGCTGCGCCGAGTACACGCCGCCAAGCGCCAGGATGATGTCGCCGGGAATGATCAGCCCGATGAAGATCGACCGCTCCATCAGGACGCCTCCGGCGATGATGAAGTAGCCCGCCGCGAGGAAGGCCGGCTCGATCCACTGCACGAGGCGCTCCACCAGGCTGAGCCCGATCATCCAGCATGTGTACCATGTGGCCCTCGGTGACGGGAGGAAGGCATGAAGCCTGACGAGGTCAAGTCCGTCGGCGTGGTGGGCGCCGGCATCATGGGCTCAGGGATCGTGGAGGTCTGCGCCAAGGCCGGGCTCGAGGTCACATTCGTGGAGGCGGACGAGGCGGCCAGGGCCCGCGGCTCCCAGGCCATCGAACGTTCCACGGCCAAGGCAGTGGAACGCGGAAAGCTCACTGACTCGGCGAGGACGGAGACCTTGGGACGCATCACGGCGTCGACCAACCTGAAGGACCTCGCCGATGCGGACCTCGTGATCGAGGCCGTCACGGAGGACCTCGACACGAAGCTCGAGGTCTTCCGAACCCTGGACGAGCTGGTCAACCCGGACGTGGTGATGGCGACGAACACGTCATCCCTGCCGATCGCCGAGCTCTCTGCCGCCACCAGGCGGCCCGACAAAGTGATCGGGATGCATTTCTTCAACCCCCCGCCGGTCATGAAGCTGCTGGAGATCGTCCGGGCCCTGACCACCTCCTCTGAGACAGTCGAGTTCGCCAAGGGGATGGGGGAGCGGCTCGGAAAGACCACGGTGTTTGCCAAGGACCGAGCCGGGTTCATCGTGAACTTCCTCCTGATCCCGTATCTCAACAGTGCGATACGGATGCTCGAAGAGGGGTTCACCTCCCGTGAGGACATCGACACCGCCATCCAGCTCGGGCTGGGCCACCCGATGGGTCCGCTCACCCTGCTCGACCTCATCGGGCTCGATACCGCGCTGAACGTTTCCCAGGTGCTGTACGACGAGTTCAAGGACCCGCTGTATTCGGCGCCCACCCTGCTCAAGCGGATGGTCTCGGCCGGTTACCTCGGACGGAAGTCCGGCCGCGGGTTCTACGAGTACGAGGCGTGACCGCGGCCCATCCCCACGCCCCGCGCCGGTAGCTGCGCATGCCCAGAGCCATCGACCTGCACGTCCACCTCCCTTTGGACGAATGGCTGGACAACGCCATCGGACCGCTCCTGCCGGCCACCGAGGCCTACTTCCGGGCCAAGGTCCCCCGGAAGACCATCGAGGAGGTGGCGAAGGAGTACGCGGACCGCGACATCCTCGGGGTGGTCCTGGACTGGGACGATCACTCGGTCACCGGCCGGGGCTGGATGGGGAACGACTGGCTCGCCGGGCTGTCGGAGCGGTTCCCCGGCGAGCTGATGGGCTTCGGCTCGGTGGACCCGCAGGACGACATCGCTCTGGATGAGATGGCGCGCTGCGCCGGGCTCGGGCTGAAGGGACTGAAGTTCCACCCGACCATGCAGCGGTTCGATCCAGGAGATGAGCGCTTCTATCCTCTATGGGCCAAGGCGGAGGAGCTCGGCCTGATCTGCCTGTTCCACACCGGCACGTGCGGGATCGGTGCGGGGACGCCCGGGGCCGGCGGTACCAAGATCCGGTTCTCGCATCCCGGGTTCCTCGATGCCGTGGGGGCCGACTTCCCCGGACTCACCCTGATCGCGGCGCACTTCGGGTGGCCCTGGTTCATGGAATGCCTGGCCATCGCCCTGCACAAGTCGAACGTCTTCATCGAACTGTCGGGCTGGGCCCCGAAGTATCTTCCGCCCGAGGTGGTTCGCGAGATCGGCAAGCGCCTCACCGCGCAGACGCTGTTCGGGAGCGACTATCCCTTCATCTCGTTGGACCGGTGGTTCTCCGAATTCGAGCAGCTCGCGCTCTCACCGGACGCCAAGCAGGCCATCCTGGTAGGCAACGCCTCGCGCCTGCTGCAGCTATAGGGTCCGGCGGTTCGGTCGCCCCGCCGCGAGCCTCCGAAGGTATCCCCACATCTTGGCCGCGTCGATGAAGGCCATCATGGCCGGAACCCCGGCCACGGCGGCCCATCGCTCCGGCGAATCCTCGGGTAGCCGGCGCCAGGCCCTGCGCAACGGCCGCGCCGCGTACGCCGCCCCGGCCAGTGCCGCCGCCCCGGCCAGCCATCTGCGGCGCGACAGCAGCGCGGCGAGACCGAACAGATAGCTCGCGAATCGGACGGCGTGCCGGCGCGCGTACATCCCGGCCGCCGCGTCACCCTCCGCGTACCTTGCGTACTGCCTCCAGGTGGCGCCCAAGGTGGGCCGAACCCGCCAATACGCCACCGCGCCTGGGCAGAGTTCGATGCCGGCCCCTGTCTCGACGAGCCGGTGGTTCAGGTACATGTCCTCCCCGACCTCCAGCCACTCCGGGTAGGCGCCGGCGGTTTCGAACGCCTCTCGCCGAAAGGCCACCGATCGAGCCGACGGCATCCATCCGGGCGCGATCTCGTCGGGTTCGGGCAGGGACACCGCTGCCGCACACGCCTGGAGGAACGAGGCCCCCAGCGGCCGGTAGAAGCCCGCGGAGACGTCGGCGCCCGCCTCGATGGGCTCGAGGATCCGCTCGAGCCAGTCCGGTGCGAGCAGGCAGTCAGCGTCGGTGACGGCCACGACGTCGTGTGCGGCGGCCCGGATGGCGACGTTTCGGCCCCTCGCGATGTTGGCCCCAGGGTCGAAGAGGGCCGTGACGTCCGCGGCCTCCTGGAGCGTGTCGAACGTCCCGTCGGTCGACCCCCCGTCCACCACGATGACCTCATCGGGCGCACGCGTCTGGGCTCGCACCGAGTCGAGGAACTCCTCGATGTGAGGACCGGCGTCCTTGACGGTTGCCACCAGCGAGACCTTCATGGGACGGATGGTAGCGGCTGCGGCGTTGAGCCTGACTCAGGAGACTGACTTGTAGACCTCGAGCGTGCGGCGGGCCGTCTCCTCCCACGAGAAGCGTGAGGACCGAGCCATCCCGGCCTGGCTCAGCCGCGCCGCCAGCTCCCGGTCGTTCACGATGCGCTCCATGGCCTCGGCCAGGCCGGCCACCGACCGCGGGTCCACGGGCAGCCCCGCCTCGCCCGCCACTTCTGGGAGCGACGAGGCGATGGAAACGACGCACGGGACCCCTCTGGCCATCGCCTCGAGGACCGGGAGCCCGAACCCCTCGTACAAGGAGGGGTAGACGAACAGAGAGGCGCCGCGGTAGAGAGCGTCGAGGTCCTCGGGTGAGGTCGTGCCCGTGAGCACGACCTCTCCGGGCGCCTCCAGGGCGAGCTCCCGCATCAGGGCCTGGTGGTGCCAGCCCATCGGCCCGGCCAGGACCAGGGTATGCGGGGCGCCACGACTGGCCATCCGGCGGTACGCCCGGACCAGGCGCACGACGTTCTTCCGCGGCTCGAGCGTCCCCACGAGCAGGATATAGGGCGTTCTGACCTTCAGCCTGGCGAGCGCCTCTTCGATGTCGACGCTCGACGATGGAAGCGACGCGGCCAGCGGCACGACGTGGATACGCCAGGGCGGGGTCCGTGACCGGCGCATGAGGTCCTCAGCGGTGTGTCGGGACGGCGTGATGATGGCGTCGGCTTCGCGCACGGTGCGGAACAGCCCCGTCCGGTACATCAGCCGCCACGGCACCGGATACAGGCCGGGATGAACGACGAAGGCGAGATCGTGCACCGTGACCACGAGCCGCTGCTCCGGGCCCTTGGGCGGGACGGCCGCCGGAACCGGTGAGTGGATCAGGTCGAGCGAGGCCAGCGACGGGGGGAGGGCCGGCCGGCGAGCCACCGCCCAACTCGGGTAGAGGCGGCGGATCGGCCATGGCAGCTCCTCCACCCGATACCGCCCCATCCACGGCTCGGGTGGTTCCGACCCGAACCGGGCGTGGAACAAGGTGACGTCGAGGGAGGGATCGGCCGCGGAGAGCGCCGGGACCAGCTCCCGGATGTAGGTCCCCATGCCTCCCGGGGCGGGGGAGAAGAGCTGATCGACCAGGAGGCCCAGCGTGGTCACTTGAAGGATTCCATGCACTCCACGCCGTCCGTCCCCGCGACGGCGGAATGTTCGGTGCCGGCTTCGATGTCGAGGCGGTCACCGGGGCCCACTCTGTAATTCAGCCCTTCGCGATCCTGGAACACGATCTCGCCCGCCACGCAGAACAGGACCTTGTGGTAACCGTGAGCATGCCAGTCGTAGGTCTGCGCCGAACCCCCGGACCATTTGCGCGGGTGCGGGCAGTTCTCGGCCGCGAAGAGACCGCGCATGATCTGCTCATTGGCCGCGGCCCCCGTGGTCACGCGGACGCCCACTCAGACCCCCCTCTCCCCCGCCAGCGCAATCTTGCTCCCTCGGGGAGCGGTGGTTCAAGGACCGCTACTTCGAGTCGGCCCGCCCCGACCGCGGCTCGGTGCCCCGGCGCGTGTAAGGGTTGAGGCGAGTCTCGTTCCACGGTCGCTCCGACTGGTGGCGGGCTTGGAGGGCGCCGAGCCCGAGGGATTCGAGCCGGCCGGCCAGAGCCCAGGGGCTCGGCCGCACCCTTCCCGAACCGAAGTACCGGTCGAGGGCGGCCATGATCGCCTGCTCCTGTTCTTCGGGGATCCCCGGCGGCAGCTCGTAGCGCATGGCCATCTACAGCGGGATGTTGCCGTGCTTCCGAGGAGGTACCTGCTCCCTCTTTGTGTGAAGCATCCGCAGGGCTTGGATCAGCCGGGGGCGGGTGTCGGCGGGTTCGATCACGTCATCGACGAACCCTCGCTCCGCAGCGACATACGGGTTGCTGAACTGTCCCTCGTACTCGGCGATGAGCTCTCGCCGCTTGGCCTCGGGGTCGGCGGCCTGCTGGATCTCTTTCCGGAAGATGACATTCACGGCCCCCTCGGAGCCCATGACGGCGATCTCCGCGGTCGGCCAGGCGAAGGAAGCGTCGGCACGGAGGTGCTTGGAGTTCATGACGACGTAGGCGCCCCCGTATGCCTTGCGGGTGATCACCGTGATCTTGGGCACGGTGGCCTCCGAGAACGCGTACAGCAACTTCGCGCCGCGGCGGATGATCCCGCCGTATTCCTGAGCGGTCCCGGGGAGGAAGCCGGGGACGTCTTCGAACACGACCAAAGGGATGTTGAAGGCGTCGCAGAAGCGGATGAACCTCGCGGCCTTCTCGCTGGATTCGTAGTCGAGGGTCCCGGCCAGCACCTTCGGCTGATTGGCGATGATCCCGATGGACCTCCCGTCGAGCCGGGCGAACGCGATCACGATGTTGCCGGCCCACAGCGGGAAGACCTCGAAGAACTCGCCGTCGTCGACCACGCGCCGGATGACGTCCTTCATATCGTAGGGGGCCCGCGTCGAGTCGGGGACCGCGGAGTTCAGGGCTGTGTCCCGCCGGTCCGGATCGTCTCGCGGTGCGTACGATGGAGGGTCCTCCAGGTTGTTCGAGGGCAGGAACGACAGGAGATAGCGCACCTGGGCCAGGCAGTCGGGCTCGTCGTCGGCGATGAAGCCGGCGATCCCGGACCGGCTGGCGTGGGTGGTGGCCCCGCCCAGTTCCTCGAACGTGACGTCCTCGCCCGTGACGGCCCGGATCACGTCCGGGCCGGTGATGAACATGTGCGAGGTGTTCTTCACCATGAAGACGAAGTCGGTGATGGCGGGGGAATACACGGCGCCGCCGGCGCACGGGCCCATGATCACCGAGATCTGTGGCACCACCCCCGAGGCGCGCACGTTCCGGTCGAAGATGTGTCCGTAGCCGGCCAGGCTGGCGGCGCCCTCCTGGATTCGGGCTCCGCCCGAGTCGTTGATGCCGATCATCGGCGCCCCCACCGAGGCGGCCATGTCCATGATCTTGCAGATCTTCTCGGCCATGACCTCACCGAGCGATCCGCCGAACACCGTGAAGTCCTGGCTGAACACGAACACCTTGCGCCCGTCGATCGTCCCCCAGCCGGTGACCACACCGTCGGTGTACGGCCGGAGCCGGTCCAGTCCGTACGTGCCCAGTCGATGGCGGGTCAAGAGGTCGGTCTCGACGAACGACTGCGGGTCGAGGAGGAGTTCCAGACGCTCTCGCGCGCTCAGCTTGCCCCGGGCGTGCTGGCGTTCGATGGCATCCGCCCCGCCTCCGAGCCGAGCCTTCTCCTTGAGGTCTCGGAGCTGGTCGATGCGCTCACGGACGGTGGCTCGGTGGGGGGCGGGAGGAGTCGCTTTCGCCTCGCGGGCACTGGTTCCGACGTCGGCCGCGGCCCGCGCGGGGCCGTCCGGACTGGAGGTTGGCCCGCCCTCCGGCGGCTCCTCGGCGTAGGCCTCGCCTGCCTCTTCCTCCTCGCGATCTTCCTTGATCTCTGCCACGGCCGCTCCAGGTAGGAATCGAGTCTATCCCTCCAGAGAGGCAGGGAACGCCTCGCTTTCCGTCATTCACACCGCCCCGTATGTGAGACTGATCGCATGCGGAGGGCTCTCTGGACGTGCTTCATGTGCGTGATCATTGGCAGCTGCGCGTCGCCATCAGATGTGCTGTTTCCCGGAAGGGGTCCGATCACGAACCTGCGCCACCACTTCCGTGTCGGCTGTCCACGCGGGTGGGAGTACAGCACGACGGGCGCTGAGGCTCCGGACGGAGTCCTTCTTCGGAGGTTAACCGGTCGAGCACGAGACGACTTCGATGTCGACGGCGGTCTCGTTCAGAAGGGAGAATTCCACAGTGGTGAGTCACAGCCTGCGACAGCTTCTGCGCTCTTCAGTCGTATTGCGGATGAGATTGGACTATCCAGAGAACGGCAGCGCTCGGGTCAGTGGCATGGACGGCCTGCCGGGTGGGTCCAGTTCGGTATTCCCCAATCAGCTTCGGAGCTGATCTCTATCCAGAGGTCCTGGTGGGCCGCGATCCTGTCGAATGAAGGCTGGGTCGAATTCAGGTTCGACGTCATCATGCCCGCTGTCACGGGAACCGACTTTCAGGAGATTGTGGATGGATTCGAGCCGCTTTCATCGCACTTGGACCTCAAGCCTTACTCCGTTCAATCGCCGGAGAGGTTCCAGCCATGTCCCTGAGGAGGTCTAGCCGCACCACCGAAAGCGATTGACCCACTCAATGTCAGTACCTGCCTCTACGATGCGGGCGGAATGGACCTCACTCCGGCGCAACGGCGCACGCTCGAGCAGCTCATCGGCGTGGGCGGCCTTCCGCCGTCCGATGCCACGCTGGCCGGGCGCGTGCGGGCCCGACTGGAGCTTCGGTTGGCGAACGCCGGGATCGTTCCCGGTGACGGCGAGGCCATCTGGCTCGGCAAGCACCGGCTGAACGACCGTCAGCGGTGCGAGGGCCTGTTCGAGTCCGCCCTGCTCCGCGAAGGTCCGGGGTTCGAGCACTCGGCGCGGACGGCGGCAGGAGCGCTGTTCCACCGCGCCATCGAGCTCGACGTGGTGACCGAGCGAAGCCTCGATCCCCGCACCCTGTGCGAGCGGGCCGTGGGTAGTCTGGAGAGCGGCGACGGGTCCTTCGGCCGCTACTGGTCCCGGCTCGACCAGCTCGACCAGGCTCAGGTCGTGACCGATTCCGGCCAGCACCTGGAGCTGTTCCGAGCGTCATTCCCACCGCTGACCCGCCGATGGGCTCCGCAACCCGAATTGCGCCTCAAGGCTTGGCTGGCCAGTGGGCGGGTCGTGCTGTCGGGGACGCCAGACCTCGTCCTGGGCCGAACCCGCCGGCTGGTCCTGGACTTCAAGACCGGGCGGGCGTGGCCCGAGCATCCCGAGGACATGCGGTTCTATGCATTGCTCCTCCTGCTCAGGACCGGGGTCGCCCCGTACCGGGTCGCGACGTTCTTCCTGGACTCCGGGGAGTGGCAGGCGGAGGACGTCACCGATGAGACCCTCGAGCACGCTTCTGGGCGAGTCGCCGATGCTGCCGTCGCCACGGTCGAGCTGTCCAGGGGCCGCCCGCCGGCCCTTCGGTCCGGCGGCCACTGCGAATGGTGTCCTCGGCAGGCCCGCTGTCCCGCCGCGGCAGGCTGGTTCGAGCGAAGCCGGTCGGGGAAATCATCTGACGCTGCCTGAATTGCTACCGGCCCGGAGGTCGCCCTATGGTGCGTCGATGACCAGAGAGCTGTACGAGATCGGAGAGATCCCCCCGGAGGGGGAGGTTCCCCGCCGGATGCACGCGCAGGTCATCCGCCCCGAGAGGTTCGGCGAGCCGGAGGCGGCCTTCCGGACAGAGGTGATCGACACGCCGCGGCCGGGCCCCGGGGAAGTGCTGATCCTCGTGATGGCGGCGGGCATCAACTACAACAACGTGTGGGCGGCCAAGGGCGTGCCGCTGGACGTCACCAAAGTGCATGCCAAGTTGGGAGAGTCGGACGACTTCCACATCGGCGGGAGCGACGCGGCCGGGGTCGTATGGGCGATCGGCGACGGCGTCACCAACGTGGCGGTCGGCGATCACGTGGTGGTCCATTGCGGGCAATGGGACCCGGATGATCCCGTGGTCGTGGCCGGCGGCGACCCGGGGTTTGCCGCGTCCTTCCGCATCTACGGCTACGAGTCGAACTGGGGCACGTTCGCCCAATTCGCCAAGGTGCAGGCCCACCAGTGCCTTCCGAAGGCCCCTCACCTCACGTGGGAACAGGCCGCGGCGCCGACCCTGGTGGGAGCCACGGCGTACCGCATGCTGCGGGGGTGGCCACCCCACGTGGTCCAGGAGGGAGACGTCGTCTTGATCTGGGGAGGAGCCGGCGGCCTAGGTTCCATGGCCATCCAGATCGTCCGCGAGTTCGGTGGCAAGGCGGTGGCCGTGGTGTCCTCCGAGGACAAGTCCGAGTTTTGCCTGAAGCTCGGCGCCGTCGGGACGGTCAATCGGAAGGACTTCACGCATTGGGGGGTGCCCCCCCACTGGGGCGATGCCGAGGGCTACGGCCGGTGGGCGGAAGCCGCGAAGGCGTTCGGCAAGGCCGTGTGGGATGCCGTGGGGGAGAAGAGGAATCCGGGCATCGTGTTCGAGCACCCGGGGGAGGAAACCGTTCCGACGTCGATCTTCGTCTGCGACACCGGCGGGATGGTCGTGATCTGCGCCGGGACCTCCGGGTACAGCGCTGTCGTTGACCTGCGCTACCTGTGGACGCGCCAGAAGCGGCTCCAGGGTTCCCACTTCGCCAACGACGAACAGGCCGCCGCGTTCAACCACCTCGTGCTGGAGGGCCGCATCGACCCGTGCCTGTCCGAGACGTTCGACTTCGAGGGCATCGGTATGGCTCACCAGCTCATGTCGGAGAACCGACATCCCAAGGGAAACATGGCGGCGCTGGTCTGCGCGCCCTCTCGCGGGCTGACCGACCTCCCGGCGAATTAGGCCTCTCTCGGTTCGACCGCGGGCCCCTGCACCAGCTCGACCAGGACCCCCCGGAACACCTTCGGATGCACGAAGGCGATCCTCGTCCCGCGCGACCCCCATCGGGGCGCCTCGTCGATCAGTGGCACACCGGCGGCACGCATGCGATCCAGAGCGTCCTCGATGTCGCGTACGCGATATGCCACGTGATGGAGGCCCTCGCCCCGTCGGGCCAGGAACCTTCCCACCGGCGTGTCCGGGCCCAGCGCTCCAAGGAGCTGGATGAAGGACGAGCCGGTGCCGAAGAAGACCTCCTCCACTCCCTGATCCTGGACCACCTCACGATGCACCGGCTCGACGCACAGCGCTGCCCGATACTCGGAGACGGCGGCAGCCAGATCGTTCACCGCGATGCCGATGTGGTCGACGTCGAGCAGCACCTCGTCCGCGCCCACACCACTACCTCTTCCGCCGTCGACGGCCCGCTGCCGGCGCCGGCTGGAGCCGGTTGATCAGGTCCATCGCTTCGGGAAGGTGATAGGCCGGGCTGGAGAGCGCGGCCACCATGGCCGCAACGCCCTGGTACCGGGCCGCCGGCGGCGCGTGCTCGGTCTGCAGCGTGTAGAACTCGACCAGCTCCATGAACTGCTTCAGGGAAGGCACCAGCCCTCCGCGTTCGTAGGCGTAGATCGTCTGTTGGGCGGCCGGGCACCCCGGCACGGACGCAGCGTCCTTCACCGCCCGGTATCCGGCCGTCCGCCGAAGGTCGCGCAGCAGTCCGCCGATGGTCCGAGCCACCTCCGTGTCAACTGGTTCCTGTTTCTTCCGAGGCACGAATCGAACCTCCTCGAACGAACGATAAGGAGGGCAGTGCGGGGTAGCCCCACCATAGCCCCTCGGGATGGATTTGTCAGAGAACCGGCGTTGACAGTGTGGCTGTTGACGGCCATTGCCTCACGCCGCTGGGCCGAAAGGCGGGGTCCCGGGACCTTCGACGTATGGTTGGCCCTGGTCGGGCCGGGTAGGATGCTCGCGTCCGAGCGCCACTCGACACCGTTCCCTACCTGCTTCATCGAACAGTAAGGAGCAGGAAGAGCAGGATGAGCGAGACGAACAGGGCCATCGCCGCGCTGGGTGAGTCCAAGCTGTTGCAGGCCGGCGTGGCCGACGTCAACCGGGTTCGCGACCGCACCCGTCGCCGTCGCCTGCTTCGAGCCATCGTGGTGATCGGTGGACTCGATGTCTACCTGTGGTATCGATACTCGAGCGGACGGCCGCTCCACCCGGGTCTTCCTCACCTCCCTCCCGACTGGGTGCAGTTCGCGCCGGCTCTCGTCCTGATCGTGCTCCTCGGGCTCGTGCTCGTCATCCCCCTCATCGGCAGCAGCCGCTCCCCCCACGTCAAGATCCGTCCCGAGCACATCGACGTCGGCCTCGCCGACGTCCGCGGACTGGACGCTCAGGTCGACGAGGTGATCCGCTCCCTCAACGTCTTCCTGGGCTATGCCACGTTCCGGGAGGTCCTCGGAGGGAACCCTCGGCGCGGCATCCTCTTCGAGGGGCCTCCCGGGACGGGAAAGACCTACCTCGCCAAAGCCATGGCCAAGCAGGCGGGCGTGCCGTTCCTGTTCGCATCCGCGCCCGCCTTCCAGTCGATGTGGTACGGGATGACCAGCGTGAAGATCCGGGCCTTCTTCCGGGCCATGCGCAAGGCGGCCCGCAAGGAGGGTGGGGCCATCGGGTTCCTCGAGGAGATCGACGCGATCGGATCCGACCGGGGCGGCCTGTCGATGGACGCCCGCCCGGCGTCGCCGCGTGGCATCTCTCGGTTCGCGGCGCCCGGTACCAGCGGTGTGGTCAACGAGCTGCTCATCCAGCTCCAGTCCTTCGACCAGCCGCTGTGGCGGGAGCGAGTGCTGGGAAGGATCGCGGAATGGGTGAACGGCTACCTTCCCGAGGGCCGCAGCATCCGGGTGGGACATCCGCGCTACCACAACGTCCTGCTTATCGCGGCCACCAACCGAGCCAGCGTGCTCGACTCGGCGCTCTTGCGGCCGGGTCGTTTCGACCGGCAGCTCTACTTCGACCTCCCGACGAAACACGGTCGGCGCGACCTCATCGACTTCTTCCTGACCCGCAAGTCCCACCGGGCTGAGCTGGACACGGAGTCCGAGCGGGAGCGCCTGGCCCACGACACCCTGGGCTACACGCCGGTGATGATCGAGCACCTCTTCGACGAGGCCTTGCTGCTGGCGCTCCGGGATGGGCGGGACGGGATGACGATCTCGGACGTGTACCAGGCCAAACTGAACGAGGAGGTCGGGCTGGCCCAGGCCGTCACCTACTCCGAGGCCGAGCGGCGGGCCGTGGCCACCCACGAGTCGGGCCACGCCACTGCGGCATACGTGCTGGGCAAGGGGCGCCGATTGGAGGTCCTCTCGATCATCAAGCGTCGCGCCACGTTGGGCCTGCTGGCCCACGCCGAAATGGAGGAACGGTTCACCCAATCGAAGACCGAGCTGGAGGCGATGGTGGCGATCGCCCTCGGCGGGATGGCGGCAGAGGAGGTGTTCCTCGGCGAGAGCGGTTCGGGGCCCGGCTCGGACCTCTCCTCGGCGACCCAGACGGCCGCCCTGATGGTGGGTGCCCTGGGCATGGCCGGCTCGCTGATCTCCTACGAGGCCGTGGCCGAAGGGATGATGTCGCGAAAGAACCTGGTGGGAAAGGTGCTGGGCGACGGTGAAGCTCGCGCCCGTGTGGAGGCGCTGCTGCAGGAGCAGAAAGAGCGCGTCCGCGACGTGCTGACCGAGAACCGGGACCTGGTCGAAGCCTTGCGCGACGCCCTGCTGGCACGCGACGAGCTGGTGGGAGAGGAGATCATCGCGGTCATCCACCAGGCCCTGGCCCGCCGCGAACCGGATCCGGTCATCGACCTCACGAACGAACCGGCCGGATCGCCCACGCTGGACTGAGTAACACAGCTCCGCCTGCCGGCTCGCCGGCCCCCCGTAGAATGGCTCTTGGACAAACACGACAGGAGCTTTCGCTATGACTTCGTCCGTCATCCTCGCCGGGGCCCGCACGCCGATCGGGAAGTTCGGGGGCGGGTTCAAGGACCTCCCGGCCGTGAAGTTGGGAGCCCACGCCATCAGGGAAGCTCTGGCCCGGGCGGGCGTGGCCCCCGACCAGGTCGACTACGTGATCATGGGCCAGGTGATCCAGGCAGGGGCCGGCCAGATCACCGCCCGCCAGGCTGCCATCGAGGCGGGCCTCCCTCGCGAGGTCCCCGCCATCACCATCAACAAGGTCTGCCTGTCCGGGCTGAACGCCATCGCCCTTGCCGACCAGCTGATCCGGGCCGGCGAAGTCGAGGTGGTGGTGGCCGGCGGGATGGAGTCCATGTCGCAGGCGCCGTACCTCATCCCGGGCGCGCGGTGGGGTCAGCGCATGGGCAACACCGAGATCGTCGACTCGATGATCTACGACGGGCTGTGGTCGACCTTCACGGACAAGCACATGGGTGACTCCTCCGACGACGTCAACACCGAGTTGCATATCGGCCGCGAGGAGCAGGACGCGTGGGCGGCCCGGTCGCACCAGCGCGCCCACCAGGCATGGGAGTCAGGGCGGATGGCCGAGGAGGTCGTGCCGGTGGAGATCCCGCAGAGGAAGGGCGACCCGGTTGTGGTGGCCCGCGACGAGGGCATCCGGCCCGACACCACGGCTGAGTCCCTGGCCAGGCTGAAGCCCGCCTTCAGGCCCACCGGCACGGTCACCGCCGGCAACGCTTCCCAGATCTCCGACGGCGGGGCGGCCGTCATCGTGACCACGAAGGAACGGGCCGAGCAGTTCGGTACCGCGGCGCTCGCCGAGGTCGTGTCGCACGGCATGAGCGCCGAACGGTACGCATACCTGCACACCGTTCCGGCCATCGCCATGCAGAACGCGCTGAAGAAGGCGGGCAAGGACGTCCACGACCTCGGCCTGATCGAGATCAACGAGGCCTTCGCGTCGGTGGCCTTGAACGCCACCCGGATGCTGGGGGCGGATGAGGAGATCGTGAACGTGAACGGCGGGGCGGTCGCCCTCGGGCACCCCATCGGGATGAGCGGCTGCCGGCTCGTGCTGACGCTGGCCTACGAGATGCGCCGGCGGGGCGTGGATCTGGGCGGGGCGGCGCTGTGCGGCGGAGGCGGCCAGGGCGACGCCCTGATCATCCGCCGAGCTCGCTGAACCCCCGGGTGGACGAGAGCCGGTTCGGGCTTCCCGAAGAGCTCGAGGAGTTCCGCCGGCTGGTCCGGGAGATCGTCGAGGAGAAGATCGGGCTCTCCAGGGCTGCGGAGATCGACGAAGCCGACGAGTTCCCCTCGGACGTTCACAAGCTGTTCGTCGACAACGAGCTGATGGCGGTCGGCTATCCCGAGGAGTACGGGGGAGCGGGGGGTGGATCGCTCACCTTCGCCGTCCTGGTGGAGGAGATCTCTCGCCTCTCGGCGGGGTGTGCGCTGATCCCGCTGGTCAGCCGTCTCGCGGCCATCCCGCTCATGCTGGCCGGCTCGGACGAACAGAAGAGCGAGGTGGTCGCGGGTATCGCCCGAGGGGAACACCAGATGTCCTACTGCCTGACGGAACCAGACAGCGGCAGCGACTCGGCGGCCATGCGCACGAGGTACGAGAAGGAAGAGGGCGGCTTCCGGCTCTCCGGCACGAAGCGGTTCATCACCGGCGCCGGCGTGTCCGACCTGTACACGGTCTTCGCCACCCGCGATCCCGGACTCAAGGCGAAGGGGATCAGCGCGTTCCTCGTTCACCGCGACGACCCGGGCGTGGGCTTCGGCAAGCTCGAGCACAAGATGGGGATCCGAGGCTCACCGACCCGGGAGGTCTACTTCGACCGCGCGGCAATCCCGGCGGACCGCCTGATCGGGGAGGATGGGGAAGGTTTCGGCTACGCCATGCGCACCCTCGACTACTCCCGGCCCACCATCGCGGCACAGGCCTTGGGGATCGCACAGGGGGCATTCGACTTCGCGGTGCGCTACGCCGCCGAGCGCAAGCAGTTCGGCAAGCCCATCAGCGAGTTCCAGGGACTGCAGTTCCTCCTGGCCGACATGGCCATGGAGATCGAGGCAGCCCGCTTGCTCGTGTACAAGGCCGCAAGCCTGGTCGACGCCAACGACCCACGGATGACGTACTTCGCCAGCGTGGCGAAGTGCTACGCGGGCGATGTGGCCATGAAGGTCACCACGGACGCGGTGCAGGTCCTCGGCGGCTACGGGTACATGCGCGAGTACCCCGTCGAGCGGATGATGCGCGACGCCAAGATCACTCAGATCTACGAGGGCACGAACCAGATCCAGCGCGTGGTCATCGCCCGTGAGATTCTCAAGGGGATCATCGCGTGAACACGGATCTCTTTCCACCGGGGGACTGGGACTTGAGCCCGAAGCCCGCTTCGGCTTCTGCCATCTCCCTGACGGTGCCGATGGAGCTCACCGACGCCAACCTCCTCGGGAACGTGCACGGCGGGGCGATCATGCGCCTGGTCGACAACGCGGGCGGCTTGGCCGCCATGAGGCACTGCGGCGGTCCGGTGGTCACCGCCGCGATGGACGAGATGACGTTCCTCGAGCCCGTGTACGTAGGCGACGTGGTCACGGTGAAAGCGATGGTGAACGACTCGGGGCGAACATCGATGGAGGTGGGGGTCAGGGTGGAGGCCGAAAGTGTGACCAGTGGCCGGCGTGTGCACACCTCCAGCGCCTACCTCGTCTACGTGGCTCTCGACCGGGAGGGGAAGCCCAGGCCGGTTCCTCCAGTCATCGCCGAGACCGAGGAGCAGCAACAGCGACAGCGTGAGGCCAAGCTCCGCCGCCAGGCCCGCCTGGCCAGGAAGGAGGCCATCCTCCAGGCGCGCGCCCGGAAGGGGGAGTCGTAGCCCGGCATGGGCCGGCTGTCTCGCGCCTTGGATCGAACGTTCCGTTCGCTTCGAACCCGCAACTATCGTCTGTACTTCTTCGGCCAGATCGTCTCCCTCACCGGCACCTGGATGCAGTCGGTGGCCCAGGCTTGGCTGGTCCTGCGCCTGACGGGCAGCGGGCTGGCGCTTGGCACGACAGCCGCCCTCCAGTTCACACCGATCCTGCTGGCCGGTCCGTGGGGCGGGGTGATCGCGGACCGTGTGGACAAACGCCGGCTGATCATCTGGACGCAATCGGCGGCCGGAGCCCTCGCCCTGGTGCTGGGGGTGCTGACCCTGCAGGACGTGGTCCGGCTATGGATCGTCTACGTGCTGGCGTTCCTCCTCGGCGTGGTGAACCTCGTCGACCTGCCGGCCCGTCAGAGCTTCGTCTTCGAGATGGTGGGACCGGAAGCCCTGGCCAACGCCGTGAGCCTGAACAGCGTGGTGGTGAACGGAGCGCGAGTGGTGGGGCCGGCCGTCGCAGGACTCCTGATCGCGTCCGTCGGCTTGGCCCCCTGCTTCCTGATCAACGCGGCCTCCTATCTGGCGGTCATCGCCGGGCTCCACGCCGTCGACACGGCCCGCCTCAACCGCCCCCCGCCGGTCGCTCGAGGGCCCGGACAGCTTCGGGCGGGTCTCCGATACGTTTGGTCCCGATCCGAGCTGCGAGGCCCGCTGCTCATGATGGCCGTGGTGGGGACGCTCGCGTACAACTTCTCGGTCGTCCTCCCGCTGCTGGCGGAGACCACGTTCGGCGGAGGCGCCCGGGCCTATGGCGGGATGTTCTCGGTCATGGGCGGGGGCGCCGTGCTGGGAGGCCTGGTGTTCGCGGCCCGGGCTGGGCCCTCACGCCGCCTCCTGGCCGCCGCGGCCGTCGGATTCGGCGTGGCGATCGGCCTCGCCGCTGCCGCTCCGAACCTCGGACTGGCCACGCTGGCGATGCTGCCGATCGGCGCCGCCAGCACGGCGTTTATCGCCACGTCGAACTCCCTGTTGCAGTTGAACGCGAGCTCGGAGATGCGGGGCCGCGTGATGGCGCTCTTCTCGCTGGTGTTCCTGGGCAGCACCCCGATCGGGGGTCCGCTGGTGGGTTGGATCGCCGAACGCTTCGGGCCCCGGGACGCGCTCGCCTTGGCCGCTGTCGCGACGCTGCTCGTGGGGATCGTCGGCCTGGCCGGCGTGCGCAGAATGCGGCAGCGGACGGGAGAACGATCGATCCCGGGGCCGGGCCCCGAGATCCTAGGAGAGACCGGCAACGGTTAGTGATGAGGGGACGATGGGAGAGCCGCTTCAGCCCCTTCCTTGCTGCGCAACTCGATACTAGACTCCGTCGGCGAGGCCGGGCGGCCATAGAAGGCAAGAAATCCTCAAGGAGCCCGCCAGACGAAGGGATAGGCGGGATGAGGTCGAGGACGGGAACCCGACTCATCGTCCGCGCGGCCCTCGCTGCGCTGGTTCTGGGAGCGCTTCTCGCCCCGCTGCGGACCGCGTGGGCCGAAGGTTCGGCCCCCAGCGCACGTGTTGGGGGTCTGGGGTCGGACTTCAACGGCGATGGCTTCGGTGATCTGGCGATCGGTGTTCCCTCCGAAGATGTAGGGACGGTCAAGGATGCGGGGGCCGTCCATGTCCTTTACGGGTCGCCCGAGGGCCTTGCGGCGGCAGGAACCCAGTTCTGGACGGAGGACACCCCGGGCATCCCCGATGCAGCGGAGGCCGACGACGGGTTCGGAGAAACAGTTGCGGCTGGCGACTTCAACAGGGACACCTACTCCGACCTTGTGATCGGGGCTCCCGACGAGTCGGGCCAGTTTTCATTCAGTGGTGCCGTGTTCGTCCTGTACGGCTCGGCCGGGGGGTTGTCTTCGGGGGGAGCCCAGGACTGGACTCAGGAGAGCCCCGGCATCCGTGGCGAGGAAGGATCGACCGATGGCTTCGGCCAGGCCGTCACCGCTTCTGACTTCAATGGGGACGGGTTCGACGATCTTGCCCTAGGCGTCCCTGGAGATCTCCTTCCCAACGGCATTCGCGGGGGATCGGCCAACGTTCTGTACGGATCGAATGGTGGGCTCTCTTCGAGCGGTAATCAACTCTGGAGCCAGGACAGCCGCGGCGTGCTGGATTCCGCTGCCGTGGACGAGTTCCTCGGGTGGTCGGTGGGCTCAGGGGACTTCGATGGAGACGGGTTCGGGGACCTGGCGATGGGAGTCATCTACGAGGACGTGGGCGATGTCGACGATGCCGGCGCCGTGAATGTCCTCTACGGCTCGAGCTCGGGATTGACAGCGGCGAGGAACCAATTCTGGACCGAGGACAGTCCCGGAGTGCCCGATCGGGCCGAGAGGTTCGACTCCTTTGGTCTCACCCTGTCGGCAGGCGACTTTGACGGAGACGGGTTCGCCGACCTGGCCGTCGGGACTCCGCTCGAGGACGTGGGGCGGATTCCGGATGCTGGATCCGTGCACGTCCTTCCGGGGTCGGTGGCCGGCCTGACGTCGGCAGAAAGCCAGTTCTGGACCCAGGACAGTCCGGGGGTGAAGGAACGGGCCGGCCGCTACGACGAGTTCGGATGGGCTTTGGCTCCAGCTGACTACAACGCGGACGCCATGTTCGACCTGGCGATCTCGGCCGACCTGGAGAACGACGGCCCTGTGGTCGCGGGGGGGGCGGTACACGTCTTGTATGGATCTCCGGCCGGACTCTCCGCGACCGGCAATCAGCTATGGACACAGGACACCCCGGGCGTGGAAGACGCGGTCGAGGAGTACGACCTCTTCGGTGAGGCTCTCAGAGGCGGGGACTACGACGGCGACAGAGCATCGGACCTGGCGGTCGGGGTACCGTTCGAGGGCCTCGGCCAGGCCCTCGACGACGCGGGGGCTGTGAACGTCCTATACGGCACCTTGCTGGGGCTGTCTTCAGCGAACGATCAATTCTGGAACCAGGACACTCCCGGCGTGGACGACATGGCGGAGACGGGCGACCAGTTTGGTTGGGTCTAACCGAGAGTCGCCTTGGCTTGGCGGCAATGGCCGGGCCCGCCTCGTCAGACCGAAGCGGAAAAGATCGGATTCGACGTCGGTTGCGGGCTGCCGTCCGGGCCGGGCTCGATCGTCACGGCCACCACGACGAAGGAGCTTCCTACCCTGGCGGGTGCGACCGCGGATCCGTCCGTCGGAGTGAAGACGCCCGCCGGGCGCATGCGGGCGCCGGCCGAAGGCTGGTACCAGAGCTCGTAGACCGTGCCCTCGCCGGGATCCGGCAAGCCGGCCGCCACCAGGACGGCATCGCTCTGCCCCGGCTGGTACACGAGCGAGACCCGGCCGGGGACCGTTCCCTGAAGGGTGATCGTGCGAAGTCCCGGCTGGTTCGGCGCCAGCGCATAGCCCACGACGCCGGCGACGATCGCCACCGCCGCAGCCACGGCCACGACCGCGATCCATGGGCGAGCAGCGCGCCAGCCTCGCCGTGCCTCGATCTCCGATGGCTCCTGTGCCCGGGCAGCCGTCACGAGCGCGTCCTCGGCCCCCGCCGAGAGAGGCTCCGGTTCGAGCAGGAGGCCGATCTGCCCCGCCACTTCGGTGTATTCGGTCACCAGCCGCCGACATTCCGCGCAGTCGGGTCCGTGGCTGGCCATGAGGCGGGCAAGCCGCTCCTGCTCCGCATCCTCCAGGCCGCCGACCGCGTCGGCGACGATCAGGGTCTCGAGCTCGTCGTGGGGCAGCCGCGAGCTCATTGAACCTCCTCCAACCGCGAGGCTCGCAGGCGACGCATGCCGAGGAGCGTCCGGCTCTTCACGGTGCCCAGGGGCAGCCCGAGCTCTCCGGCGATGACCGACTGCGTCTTCCCATCGAAGTACATCATCTCCACTATCTG
>WNFV01003993.1_pt1 | contig 19973 bp, 20 predicted proteins | sample 5400101 | NCBI WGS metagenome assembly WNFV01 (sample SAMN13153361, study PRJNA577476) | soil metagenome | isolation source: 115 cm soil or saprolite under grassland replicate 1 | place: USA:California | collected 2016-06-15 | reverse complement strand
TTCACACTCGACAAGGAGCTGCCCGGCCCCGACCCCCGCTTCTCCGCCGACCCTGCCGAGCTCCGCGAGCTCGTGACCGCGATCCGAACGATGGAGACCGCGCTCGGGAGCCCTGAGATCGCCCCGGCGCCGTCGGAGCTCGCCGGCCGCCGCGACTTTCGCCTGTCTTGCGCCGCAGTGCGGGATCTCGTCGCAGGCGAGTCGCTTGCGCACAGAGACATCGCTTTTCGCCGCCCGGGTACCGGCCTGCCGCCGGCCGCCGCGGACTCGATCGCCGGCCGCCCGTTCGCTACGTGCTCTGCGACGGCCTTTACTCGGACTGCGACGTCTTCTGGAAGGCGACCGACCCGCGCCACGAGCGCGCCTGCGAGCAGTGCCAGCTCGAGGTGCGCGGCCTGGTCGAGGCGATGGGCATGCCGCACGAGTGGCTCGGCCGCTATCTCGGGCCGGACGAGCGAAGCGAGGCGCGGACGTGGGTCGACGCGCTCGCCCGCGACGAGCTGCGCACGGCCAGTTACGGCGACTGGCAAGTCGCGGAGTGGATCACCTCCTCGGTGCACTCGCACTTCCGAACGTCGCAGCTCGAGCTCGACGAGGCGGAGATCGAGCAGGCGTTCCGGAGCTACCTCTTCAGCGGCCTCGTCGCTTGCTTCGGGCTCAGCCGATTGCTCGACGACTACCGGCCGGACACGCTGTTCCTCTTCAACGGCCGTCAGTCGTCGACCCGGGTCGCGTTCGAGCTCGCGCGCGCCCGCGGCGTCCGGCTGCTCTGCCACGAGCGCGGCGGCCGTCGCGAGACGCTCGCGCTGCTCGAGAACGAGAACTTCAGCGCGCTCGAGCCGCTTCGACGCTTCTGGCACGACTGGGCCGGCGTGGCGCTCGTCCACGAGGAGCTCGAGGAGGTCGAAGGCTTCCTGCGCGACCGCGAGCGCGGCCGCAACCTCGGCTGGCGGACCTTCACGCCGCCACCCCAGCCGCTCGGGCAGGTGCGCGCCGAGCTCGGCCTGGAGCCCGGACGACCGCTCTGGGCGGTGTTCACGTCGTCGGATGACGAGGTCGCCGCCGCTCCCGAGTGGCGAAGCCCGTTCGGAACGCAGCAGCCCTGGCTCGAGCGGACGGTCGACTACGCACGACGACACCCCGAGCTCGACCTTGTCATCCGCGTCCACCCGAACACCGGCAGCCATCGGTCGTTCGGCGCGAACGCCTCTCAGCTGCGGGACCTCGAGGAGCTGGGTACCCGGCTGCCCCAGAACGCGCGCATGGTGATGCCCGACGACGAGCTCAGCTCGTACTCGCTGATGGAGCTGGCCGACGTCGGCCTCGTCTACATCAGCACCGTCGGCCTCGAGCTCGCTTGCAAGGGCAAGACCGTCGTCGTCGCCGGCTCGACTGTGTTCTCGGGGGTCGAGTTCGTGCGCACCGTCGAGGACGCCGAGGACTACGAGGAGCTGCTCGACGAGGTGCGGACCGGCGAGCGCGACGACCCGCGCGAGATCCGCCGGCTGGCTTACCGCTTCGCGCACGGCTTCTTCCTGCGCGCCGACATCCGCTTTCCGCTGGTGCGCATGCCGACGCCGCACACGGGCGAGCTGGCGTACTCGTCGCTCGACGAGCTCGCGCCGGGCCGCGACGGTAGCCTCGACCGGATCGCACGGATCGTGCTCGAGGGCGAGCCGATCACGGCCGGCCCGAGCGAGGCCCAGCGCGCACGCACCGACGCCGACGAGCGCGACTTCTTCCTCGCGCCGCCGGCCCCGCGAGTCTCCGTCGTCATCCCCTGCTTCAACTACGGCCGCTATCTCGAGAAGGCCGTCGAGAGCCTGCTCGCGCAGACCTTCCAGGACGTCGAGGTGATCGTCGTCGACGACGGCTCGACCGACGACTCGCTCGAAGTCGCGCGCCGGCTGGAGGCTGCCCATCCGCAGGTGAGCGTCCTCGCGCAGCCCAACGCGGGCCAGCCGGCGATCGCCCGTAACAACGGCATCGCGCTTGCACGCGGCGAGTACGTCCTCTGCCTCGACGCTGACGACCATCTCCACCCGCGCTTCCTGGAGGAGTGCGTGGCGGCGCTCGACGACGACCCGTCGATCTCGATCGCCTACGGCGACCAGCAGAACTTCGGCGCCGACGACGTCTTCCACGTCCATCCCGAGTACGACTTCGCGCGGCTCGCCCGCTGCAACCTGATCGGCACCGCCTCGGTCTTCCGCCGCGCCGCCTGGGAGGACGTCGGTGGCTACCGGACGAACGTGCGCGGCTACGAGGACTGGGACTTCTGGGTCTCGTGCGGCGAGCGCGGGCATCACGGGAAGCGCGTTCAGTCGGCGCTCTGGTACTACCGGTCGAGCGAAGACGGGCTTGCCGCCGCGGTCGACGACCGCGACCAACGGCTCAAGGCGCAGGTCGTGCTGAACCATCCGCGGGTCTATACGCGGGCGCAGCTCGCCTGGGCGCGCGGCGTCCTCACCGGCGACCCTGCGTCGCTCCAGATCGACTCGCTGCAGTACCACGTGCCGGCAGTCGCGGGCGTCCCGCGCGCGCCGCTCGTGCTCGAGGGAGCGCGGTCCTATGTGACGCTCGTGCACGCGGACGAGGCCGTCGCGTCTCCCGAGCTGCTCGCGGCGTACGCAGGCGCGTTCTCGGCGGGCGACGACGCGACACTCGTTGTCTACGGAGCCGGAGATCCCCTCGCGCGGCTCGAGCCGGTCGCGGCCCAGGTCGGCCTCGACGGCGACTCGAGCGCGGACGTGCTCGTCGTGCCGGTGCCCGACGACCCGCTCCTCCTGCTCGACCTCGTCCGCTGCGCCGACGCCGTCCTTTCGCGTGACGAGGGGGACGTTGCGCTCTCCGGGCTGCCGCGCTTCGACGACACCGACGTCCTCGAGCTGCGCCGCCGTGCGTCGCGCTCCCGCCGCCGACCGCTTCCGAAGGCCGCCTAGGGCACTAGATGCCACTCGTCTCCGTCATCGTCCCGACCCTGAACCGCCCGGACACGCTCCGCGAGGCGATCGAGAGCATCGCCGGGCAGACGCTGCGCGACCTCGAGGTGATCGTCGTGAACGATGGCGGCGAGCCTGTCGACGACGTGCTCGACTCGTTCCGCGATCGGCTGACGGTCGTCTCGCTCATCCACCCGGAGCGGCGCACCCAGGCGGTCGCCCGCAATACCGCCCTTGCGTGCGCGCAGGGTCGCTACGTCGCGTACCTCGACGACGACGACGTCTTCTACCCGGCTCACCTCGAAACCCTCGCCGGGCACCTCGAGCGAACCGGCGCGGCCGTCGCGTACTCCGACGCCGTTCGCGCGCGCTTCCGGCTCGTCGCCGGCCGCCCCGAGTGGGACTCGCGGGACGTCCCGTACTCGGCCGACTTCGACCGGGACAAGCTCCTCTACGCGAACTACATCCCGATCACGACGGTCGTCCATCGCCGCGACGTGATCGACGAGGTCGGACCGTTCGACGAGTCGCTCGGCGCGGCGCTCGAGGACTGGGAGCTCTTGATCCGGATGGCGCTCCGCCACGACTTCGAGCACGTGCCCGAGCAGACCTGCGAGTTCCGCGAGCGGATCGACCCGGAATACGTCGCGGCGCGCGACCGCTGGGACTACTTCGCGCACACGATGCAGATCTACGTCAAGCACGCCGATGCGATCCGCGGCCGCTTCGATCTCGCCGACTACCGGCTCCAGCACCTCGCGATGCACCTCGCGAACGCTCGCCAAGTGCACGAGGTTGCGCCCGCGGCCGAGCTCGAGGGGGTGCGCAGCTTCCGGACGCTGGCGCTGCTCGAGGATCTCCTCCGCCAGCCGGCGCTGCTGACGTCGTATGCCGAGCGACACGGCGCGGACGACGACGCGACATTGATCGTGGCTGCGCCCGGGTGGAACGTGGCCGAGGCCGAGGCGCTCCTGCTGCCGGCCCTGGCGGCGGTGGGGCTGGACGGACCCGACGCGCCCGACATGCTCCTGATTCCCTGCCAGGGCGAGGCCGACATCGGGCGAGTCGCTGCGCATGCGGACGCGCGGCTGGAGGCGGCGTGACCGTATCCATCGTGATGCCGGTCCGCGACCGTCTCGACCTGACGAGGCAGTGCGTCGCGGCGATCGAGCAGCACACGCGGCCCGGCAGCTACGAGCTCGTGGTCGTCGACAACGGCTCGACGGACGGCACGCTCGCCTGGCTTGACGAGACGGAGCGCTCGGGGCGGCTGCGCTCGGTTCGGAACGTTGAGAACGTCGGCTTCGGCGCCGCCTGCGATCTCGGCGCCGCCGCCTCGGACGGCGCGCACGTCCTCCTGCTCAACAACGACATGCTGCCGCTGCCGGGCTGGCTCGAGGCCCTCGTCGAGGCCGTCGCCGCGCCGGAAGTCGGGATCGCCGGGAGCAGGCTGCTCTACCCGGACGGGACTGTGCAGCACGCGGGCATCTCCTTCGATTCGCAGTCGCTTCCCTACCACCTGGCGCGCGGCCGCGCGAAGGATCATCCGGTCGTGCTCACCTCGCGCGACGTGGCGGCGGTCACCGGCGCGTGCATGCTGCTCCGACGCGAGGTGCACGAGCGGCTGGGCGGGTTCGACGACGCGTTCTTCTTCTGCGTCGAGGACGTGGATCTCTGCGTCCGCGCGTGGGACGCGGGACTTCGGGTCGTCTATCGCGCGGACAGCACGGTCGTCCACCTCGAGAGCGGCTCGGTGACCGACGACGACTGGAAGGGCGCTCTCGTGCGCGAGGGCTGGGACCGGCTGCACGACCGCTGGCTCGACCGCTGGCCTGCGGGCTTCGCGCAGGTCCGCGCCGCCGAGAACGCGTGGCTCGCCGACGAGACTCCCGACCCGCCGGGGCGCCGATGACGCTCCCGCTCGCCTGGTTCGGCCCGCTGACGGAGCCCTCGGGCTACGCGGACGAGGCGCGCGCCTTCCTGCTCGCGCTCGCGCGGTGCGGCTACTCGATTGCCGCGCGCGAGGAGCTGCGGCAGGAGATCGACGCCGGCCTCACCGAGGCACAGCTCGCCGCGATCGCCCGCGCGAAGGAGCAGCCGCTTCCCGGCGGAGCCTTCGCGGCCGTCCAGCACGCCGTCCCGTACGAGTCCCGCTGCGGCGACTTCAACCAGCAGGGGCCGACGGTCTCGCGGACGATGTTCGAGACCGACCGGGCCCCGGGGGAGTTCCTCCGGCGGCTGCTCGAGGTCGACGAAGTCTGGGTCCCGTGCGAGTTCAACGTCGAGACGTTCATGCGCGGCGGCGTCCCCGGGTCGCGGCTCCAGGTCCTGCCGGCGACGCTCGACTTCGACCTCTTCGACCCGGCCGGGGTGGAGCCGCTGCCGGTGGCCGGGCTGCGCGGGTTCACGTTCCTCGCTAGCTTCGACTTCACCGACCGGAAGGGGTGGGACGTCCTGCTCGACGCGTGGGCGCGCGCATTCGGGCCCGACGACGACGTCTGTCTCCTGCTCAAGCTCGTGACGCTGAGCGGATCGACCGAGACGGCGGCCCGCGAGCGGATCGAGCGGTACCTCGCCGGGCGCCCGACCGCGCCGATCGTGATCGAGAGTGGCATCCTCCCGGTCGAGTCGCTCCCGCGCCTGTACGCGGCGGCCGACGCCTACGTGCTCGCGAGCCGCGGCGAGGGCTGGGGGCGTCCGTACATGGAGGCGATGGCGATGGGCCTCCCGACGATCGCCAGCCGCTGGAGCGGCAATCTGATGTTCATGGACGAGGGCAACGCCTGGCTCGTCGACGGCCGCGTCGTCGACGTGCCCGAGGACGCGCAACGGCACACGCCGATCTATCGCGGACACCGCTGGTTCCATCCGGACGCGGACGCCCTCGCCGCCTGCATGCGCGAGGTCTTCGCCGACGGGCCGGCGGTCGCGGAGCGAGCGTCACGCGGGCGGGCCGAGCTCCTCGAACGCTACGGCCCCCAGCCGGTTGCCGAGTGCCTCGTCGAGCTCGTCGAGGGAGCCCTCGAGCGCTGGCAGTGGCGCCGCTCACGCCCCGTCGCATGCGTGTGGCGGGGCGACTTCGGCTCGATGCACTCGCTGGCGATCGTCAACGACGGCGTCGCGGACGCGCTCGAGCGTGCGGGGGCGCCGGTCGAGCGGCGGCTGCCGGACGGCGACCGCTCGCTGCACGACGCGCCCGGGGTCGCGAGCCACTGGCCGCCCCGGTTCGAGGCGCTGAGCAAGGGGCCGTTCGTCCTCTATCAGCCCTGGGAGTTCGGTCGCGTCCCGGCTCGCTGGGTCGAGGAGATCCGGCGCCGCGTCGACGAGGTGTGGACGCCGTCGGAGTACGTGCGCGAGGCATACGTCGCCTCGGGCGTCGCGCCGGAGCTCGTGCACGTCGTCCCGAACGGCGTCGACCTCGAGCGGTTCAGGCCCGACGGCTCGAAGCTCGAGCTGTCGACCGCGAAGCGGACCGTCTTCCTGTTCGTCGGCGGCACCGCTCCGCGGAAGAACGTCGACGGGCTGCTCGACGCGTACGGCCGCGCCTTCAAGGCCGCCGACGACGTCTGCTTGGTCGTGAAGGCAATGGGCCAGCAGACGCTGTACAGCGGCTTTCCGCTCGACGAGCTGCTCGAGCGTCACCGCGCCAGGCCGGACGCGCCGGAGGTCGTCCTCTTCGACGAGGACGTCCCGTTCGACGAGATGCCGGCGCTGTATCGAGCCGCGGACGTGCTTGTCGCGCCGTACCGAGCCGAGGGCTTCTGCCTGCCGGTGCTCGAGGCGCTCGCCTGCGGGGTGCCATCGGTTGTGACCGCCGGCGGGCCGACGGACGAGTTCGTGTCCGACGCCTGCGCCTGGCGGGTCGCCTCCGAGCGCGTCCGTTTCGCGGCCGAGAAGCTCCCCGGGGAGTACCGCCCTGCCGCCGACGGCTTCTGGCTCGAGCCGGATCCCGAAGCGCTCGTCACCGCCTTGCGAGCGGCAGCCGGCTCGGAGGCGCGAGCCCGCCGAGCTGCCGCCGCCCGCGAGCACGCCGAGCGCTGCTCGTGGGAGCGCGCCGCCGAGGCAGCCGCCACGCGCCTGAAGGAGCTGACCGGACGCCGCCCGATCCGCGAGGTGCCCGAAGCGCTCGTCGAAGACCGCAAGCGCGTCACGTTCACGGCCGCAGTGGAGTGGGGGGATCGAGAGAACTGGCTCCCGGCGATCCTCGCGTACGCGGAGGCGTTCGACCGGGATGCGGACACGACGCTCGCGCTGCCCGTCGCCGACGAGGCCGAGGCCCTCGAGCTCGTCCTCGCGGAGCTCACCGCGGCGGGCGTCGACCCTTCGGTCCTGCCCGACGTCGCCCTCGTCGAGGTGGGCGAGCTCGACCCGGTCATGCTCGAGCTCGCCGCCGACGCGGTGATCGTCTGCAACGGCCACCGGCCGACGCGCGCCCGCGCCGTCGTCTCCGCGGACGCCACAGCCCTGCGTGCCGTTGCCGCTTCGAAGCACGGCTGACGTTTAGGCCGGTGCTGATCCGGTCAACACACCAGGGTTGGAACGGCAACGGAGCAGCAGAGCGGCCCTCCGTGAGCCAATCGCCGCGGAAGAGGCCCGTCACAACGCCCGCCGCCCGGCACTCGAGCTTGGCGAGCCGGTCCTCGTCTTCGCGCCGCCTTCGTCGTCGCTGCCGCTCGTCGAGCTGGTCGTGAACTTCGGGCCGTTCGCGGGCCGCGAGGCGACGCCGGCCGAGATCGACGAGCTCGGACGCGAGCTGCTCACCAAGGTCGGCCGCGTGACCGTGGTCTCCGAGCGGCGATACGAGATAGGTCAGGAGGCCGAGGGCGCCGTCCATCAAGTGCGGGTCGAGATCGGCGCAGACGCCGTACCTCGCGGAGACTGTGACGTCGCCGAGTTGCGGGGCAGGCTGATCGAGGCGACCGAACGGTGGGCCGAGGCGTGCATCGACGCTCGCCACCAGGAGCACACCGAGCCGTAAGATCGGGCGGTGGCCTCGAGCGGTGACTCGACGTTCGGGCGCCGCGAGTTTCTGCTCGGCGGTGGGGGTCTCCTGCTGCTGCCCGGGTCGCTCTCGTCGGCGGTTCCCGAGGCGTCTGCGGCGCCTCCCAACCTACGGACGTGGGCGGGCGTGCGGGCCGAGTTCGGCCTCGCTCCCGGCAAGCCCAACTTCGCCGCGTGGCTGCTCGCGTCGCATCCACGGCCGGTGCGGGAGGCGATCGAGCGGCATCGACGAGGGCTAGACGTCGATGCCAAGCGCTACCTCGAGGCGAACGAGGGGCCGTTCGAAGAGGGTGCTCGGGACGCGGCTGCGCGCTACCTCGGGATCCAGGCCGAGGACGTCGCCCTGACCGACTCGACGACGATGGGGCTCGGCCTCGTCTACGGCGGCGTCCGGCTCCGGCCCGGGCAGGAGGTAGTCACCAGCGAGCACGACTTCTACGCGACGCACGAGGCGCTGCGGCTGCGAGCCGAGCGCAGCGGCGCGGTCGTCAGGAAGATTCGGCTGTTCAGCCGCGCCGACAAGGCGACCGTCGACGAGATCCTCTCAGCGATCCGGCCGGCACTGACGCCGCGGTCACGCGTGCTCGCGCTCACCTGGGTGCACTCGGCAACCGGGATGAAGCTACCCGTGCGTGCGATCGCCCGGCTTGTTCGAGAGGCAAACGCCGACCGTACGCCCGACGAGCGCGTGCTCTTCTGCCTGGACGGAGTCCACGGGCTCGGCGTCGAGAACGTCACGCTGACGGAGCTCGGCTGCGACGTCTTCGTCGCCGGCTGCCACAAGTGGCTGTTCGGGCCGAGGGGCACCGGCATCGTCTGGGCGACGCCGAGCGCGTGGTCGCGGATCGACGCGACGATTCCCACCTTCGACGGAGCGAGCTACGGCGCGTGGTTGCGCGGAGACGTGCCGCCGTCGACCCCGCCCGGGCCGCGGATGACACCCGGCGGCTTTCACTCGTTCGAGCACCGCTGGGCGCTCGCCGAGGCCTTCCAGTTCCAGCTCGACATCGGCAAGGGACGGGTGGAGCGCCGCACTCACACGCTCGCGCGCCGGCTGAAGCAGGGCCTGTCCGCTCGTCGGAACGTCGCCGTCGTCACGCCGATGAGCGAGGAGCTTTCGGCCGGCGTGGTCTGCCTGAGCCCGAGGAATCGCTCGCCGCGAGAGCTCGTCGACCTGCTCTGGAGCAGGCACGGCATCGTCGCCAGCGTCACGCCGTACTCCACTTCCTACCTGCGCCTCGGCCCGAGCATCGTCAACTCCCCAGCCGAGGTCGACAAGGTCGTCGAGGCGATCGCCAAGCTCACCTGACACCGCGGTCCGTTCGGGCCATGGCCAGGTGTCAGACCAAGGTGACAGAATCGTGTCGCGTTATCCCCAGGCGCCGAAGAATGGCTCCAGCAAACGCGTTGCGCACCCGGCCATGGCCGTTCCGGCCATGGCCGGGTGTCAGGCCAACGTCACGAGAGTGTGACGGCGCTTGCGCTAGAGGCGGACGAAGCCCGTTGCTTCGCTGGCCGAGCGCTGCACGCGCTTGACGGCGTCGCCCTCGTTGCCCTCGATCGTCGTCAGCGAGCCGTCGGCATTGACCGACTCGACGATTCCGACGTGGCGGCCGCCGAAGAGGATCAGGTCGCCCGGGCTCGGCGTCACACCCGCCGGCACGAGGCGGCCGGTTCGAGCCGCCCACGCCGTGATCTCCTCGACCGAGCCGAAGCCCTGGCCCGCCTCGCCGAGTGGCACACCCGCCTGGGCTGCTGCCCACGAGACGAAATACCCGCACCACGGCGCGCCGGGGTAGGCTCCCGCGACGGCGGAGCGGTAGTCGGCAATCCGCGCTCCGTCGTTCGAGCCGGGCGGCTCCTCGGCGACTCCGACCTCGCCCGTGGCGGCGGTGAGGGCGCGAAGTCCGCCGGGCCCTGGTGTCGAGGACCCCGGCAGCTCGGCCGTGGGCGCGAGCGCCCCGGCGAGCACGTCGCCGAACTCGACCCGTCCGATCTGGAAGGCGGTCGCGGGACGCTGAGGCGCCGCGGACGTGAGCCCACGCTGCGCCAGCGCGTGCAGCGCGGCGATCCGAGAGACGACGTCGGAGTACGACACCTACCCGTGTAATCGGCTAGGGAGCGGCGTGATCAACATGCGGATCAGCGTCGAAGGAGAGCCGCTGCCCATGGAGAATCCACACGCGCGGCTCGACGCGAGGAAGGCCGGCTCACCTGCGGCCTTCCTCGTCCATTCCGCAACGAAAGAGGCCGCCTCTCGGCGGCCCCTTCCGGCTTCCTCTTCGTCTTAGGGAGCTAGCCGCGCAGCAGCGACAGCACCGACTGCGGCGCCGTGTTCGCCTGGGCGAGCATCGACGTGCCCGCCTGCTGGAGGATCTGGAGCTTCGTGAGGTTGACCATCTCCGCGGCCATGTCGACGTCGCGGATCCGGCTCTCCGAGCTGGTGAGGTTCTCCTCGTAGCTTGCGAGGCTCGAGAGCGTGTGCTCGAGCCGGTTCTGCACCGACCCGAGATCGCCGCGAGCGCTTGCCACGTTTGCGATCGCGACGTCGAGCGAGGTGAGTACGTTGCTGCCCGAGAAGTTGAAGATGTTCGAGTCGACCTGATAGGTCGCACCCGAGCCGAACAGGTTGGTGCCGGTGATAACGAGCGTCTGGCCGTCCTCGGCGCCGACCTGGAACGTGATCGTCGCGCCGCCGGTGAGCAGCGAGATGCCGTTGAACTTCGTCTGCGAGGAGATCCGGGCGATCTCGTTGCAGAGCTGGGCGACCTCCGCCGTCAGCGAGGCCTTGTCGGAGGTCGACAGGGTGCCGTTGTTGAACTGGACCGCGAGGTCGCGCACGCGGCTCAGCATGTTGTTGACTTCCTGCATCGCACCCTCGGCCGTCTGCACGAGCGAGATGGCGTCCTGCACGTTGCGCTGCGCCTGCTGGAGACCGCCGATCTGGGCGCGCAGCTTCTCGGAGATCGCGAGCCCGGCGGAGTCGTCGGCCGCCCGGTTGATCCGGTAGCCGGAGGAGAGGCGCTCCATCGCCTTCGAGAGCTTCTCGGACGTTCCGGTCAGCTGTCGATGGGCGTTGAACGCCTCGACGTTGTTCTGGATCCGCAATGACATAGGGGGGACGTTCCTTTCATTACGAGCTGGGGACGAGTTGTTGCGAGGTGCTAGGGAGATGAGGGGAGATCGTCGACGCTCGCCTCCGCGGCCGCCCGGTTCTCCTCCTGTACCGCCAACCAAATCTCGTAGCGGTAGACCCGGAGGTCGCTGGGCGCCTCGATGCCGATCCGGACACTCGATCCGGCGACGTCGAGGACAGTGATCGTCACGTCATCGCCGAGGCAGATCCTCTCCCCGGTCTTGCGCGTGATCACGAGCATCGATTCATTCCTCCTAAACGGCAGTGGCCTCCGCAGGGCTTCCGGTCCCGGCTGCCATCGCCCTCGCCTCGTTCAGCTCCACCTCAGAGAAGAGGTGATGCCGAACAGAGTAACCGCCAGCGTCGTTGATGATCTGGCGGCCGAGACGATTCGCCCGGTGGATGACCACCGGAGCAGCGAGATTGACCGTGAAGTCCTGGAGATCCGAGCTCGCGCGCACGATGCAGAAGATGTCGGCGTGTTCCGGAGCCGTGAGCCCGAGCAGCTCGGCGTCCTCGTCGCTCACCCGTACCTCGTAGTCGGAGAAGAAGAGCCACGGGTTGGTGACGGGGACGGCTACCTCGGCATGGTCAGCCGAGTGCAGCCAGTAGAACGGCGAGCCCTCGTCCTTCGCGACCAGCGCATACCGCTGGCCGGGAAGTCCGATGAGCCCGTCCGCGAAGGTCAAGACGAGGTCGTCGCGGACCTGGAACGTCCCGAACCTCGTGCTTTCGATATCCATAGGGCCTCCTTTTTGGCCTTATCTAAGGAAGTCGAGCAGGGACGGCTGGATCAGCTGAGCACCTGCCTTGAGCGCCGCTTGGTACACCGATTGCTGCATCGAGTAGTCGATCAACGTCTTCGCCATGTCGGCGTCCTCGGTCTCGGAGAGAAGCTTGGACGTCGTCTCCTCGAGCTGGCCGAGCCGGCTCTTGGCCACGTCGAGGCGATTCGTCAGCGCACCGACGTTCCCGCGTGCGTCCACGATCGCGTCGAGGGCGACGTCGAGCGCCTGCAGGTCCGCGCCGCCGAGTGCCGCAGTCGACCCGGGAGTCCGGAGATCGGTGGCGATCTGGCGCAGCGCGCCGAGCAGCCCGCTCGCGCCGTCACCGACGACGTTGATGCCGGCGACCGAGATCGGCACCTGTACGCCGCGGCCGATCTCACGCACGACCGCGTTCGAGTCGCCGGCATAGACATCGGTGGCCTGGTTGTACGGCTGCGTCGTCGTCTGGGTGCCCGCGAAGACGTACCGGCCGGCGTACTGCGTGTTCGCCTCGGCCTTGAGCGCGGCGGCGATCTGGTCGATCTCGTTCGCGATCGAGTTGCGCCCCGCCTGGTTGACGGTGTCGCTCGCGCCCTGCACGAGCAGCTCGCGCGCCCGCATCGTCAGGTCGGTCATCGTGCTGAGCGCGGTGTCGGTGACGTCCTGCCACGCGGTCGCCTCGCCGACGTTGCGCGTGTACTGGCGGTACTCGGCAACCTCTGAGCGGAAGTCGAGCGCTCGGCTCGTCGCGAACGGGTCGTCCGACGGAACGACGATCTCCTTGCCGGAGGCCATCTTCTGCTGCGTCGTCGCGAGCCGGCTCGAGTCGCGCTGGATATCGGCGAGCAGCATGCGCGCCGTCATCGAGCTCGTGATGCGCGAGTTCACAGACCGACCCTGCCGGTGCGGTTGATCAGTACGTCGATCATCTCGTCCATCGTCGAGAGCGCTCGGGCCGAGGCCTGGTAGCCGCGCTGGAAACGCGTCAGGTTGACCATCTCTTCGTCGAGCGAGACGCCGGAGATCGAGTCGCGGCGGTTCGAGAGGGCCTCGACGAGCACGCCCGCGTTGCCGGCGTTGCGCCGTGCGTCCGCGCTGTCGCCGCCGATGCCCGTTACGAGTGACGAGTAGGCGCCGTCGATCCCGGCGCCGCCTCTGAGCGCGGCGATCAGGAAGGCGTTCTGGCCGTTACCTGGCTGACCGGCGGCGTTCGAGGCGCCGATCAGCGTCCGGTTGGCGAGCAGGTTCGCGTTGACCGCGATGTCGCTGGCGTCCGCGCCGGTGAAGAACAGCTCGGTAGCGGCGGCGCCGGAGAGCGTGTAGCCGCTCGTCTGCGCGGCGTTCACCGCCGAGATCAGCGACGACGCGATCATGTCCAGGCGCTCTATGTATCCGCCGGCGCCACCGACGGTGGCGTCGAAGCTGACGAGGCCGGCGAGCTTGCCCGAGGTGAGGTTCGCCCCGAAGTCCGAGACCGCGGTCACCGTCGTCTGCGACCCGTTGGAGAGCAGCGTGAACGTCCCGACCTGGAGCGTCATCGAGCCGTTGGCCTGCTTCGTCGCGGTCAGGTTGACCAGGGCGCCGAGCTTGTCGAGCAAGACGTCGCGCCGGTCGAGCAGGTCGTTGGACGGGGCCTGGCCGGAGACGACGTCGTTCATGATCTTCTGGTCGAGCGTCGCGACGGCGCCGACGGCCGCGTTGAGGTCGTCGATCGTCATGCCGATGTTCGTCTGCGTCTGCTGGTTGATCCGCGTCAGCTGCAGGCGCAGGCTCTGCAGCCCGCTCGCGAGCTCGCCGCCGCTCTGGAGCAGCGTCTGCCGGATCGTGAGACTCTCGGGCGAGTTCGACACGTCCTGCCAGCTCGACCAGAACTTCGAGAGCAGTGACGAGATGCCGTTGTCCGAGGGCTCGCTCAGCGTCAGCTCGACCTGCTCGAGGCCGTCCTGGCGAGCGCCGTAGTAGCCCTGGAGCATCGTCTGCGCGCGGAGCTGGACGTCGAGGAACTCGTCGCGCGCGCGCTGGTAGGCGAGGACGCTGACGCCGGTGCCGAGCTGGCCTGGGGGAAGGTCGTTGATCGGGTCGGTCGCCTGCAGGTCGACGACCTGGCGGGTGTAGCCGACGGTGTTCGCGTTCGAGACGTTGTGCGAGGTCGTGTCGAGCGAGCGCTGCTGCGCGAGGAGGCCGCGGAGGGCGGTCTCGATGCCGAGGAAGGTCGAAAGGCCCACCTTATGCCCTCGCGTCCACCGCTCGGGCCGGCTGGGGTGCCGCGGTCCAGCCGCCGGGTGAGTAGCCGGCGCGCGGGGCGCCGGAGAGGAGGGACATGAGGTGCGAGAGGAAGGCGAGCTCCTGGCGGATCAGCACGCGGTTCTGGTCGTGCGTGCGCTGGGTCTCGAGCAGGAGGCCGCGGAGCTCGGCGGACAGCATCCGAGCGCGCTGCGCCTCGGCGGGCGGGCAGTCGACGAGGACACCTTCGAGGTCGACGTTGCCGGGGTCGATGCCTAGCCGCTCTGCCGCCATGAAGAGGATCGAGTCGCGCTCGTTCTCGAGCCGCTGCCGGACCGCCATCTCGGCCTGCACGTCGGCGAGGCGCGCGAGCACGCCTTCGACGTCCTGCGCCTTGATCGCGTCCGTCTGGGCGAGCACGATCCCGAGCAGGCGCCGGGACGACTCGACCTGCCGCTGGAGGTGCGCGACTACTTCGTTCACCGGCCTGCGTCGCCCGTTCCGGGCGCGAGTGATACGGGCGACTGGGCGAGGGTCTGGGCGAGGCCTATCCCGCCGGCCTGCTTGACCGACTCGGAGAGCGCCTCGGGGAGCATGTCGCGGTAGAGCGACGTGCCGGCGCCTTCGTCCTCGCCCTCGGTGGAGGAGACGAGGCTCTCGGCGAGCTGCTGGACGAGGAGCTGCTCGAAGCCAAGCGCTGCGTTGGTGAGCTTCGGGTCGGCAGGCTGTGGCTGCTGCGCCGCGACGGGCTGGATCTCCATCAGCGGCGGATCCCGTTCGTGATGTCGAGCAGCTCGTCCTGCATCTTGACGACCTTGCTCACCAGGGAAAACGAGCGCTGCGCGTCGATCAGGTCGACCATCGACTCGCCGAGGTCGACGTTCGAGCTCTCCAGCAGGCCCTGGTGCATCGGCGAGTCGACCTTCACCGCGCCGCCGCTGGCGGCAGTCGCGACGTAGCGCCCGCCGCCGACTGCCTGCAGGCCGCCGCGCGCGGGGACGTCGAAGAGCTCGAGCTGGCCGATCTTCTTGCCGTCGACCGAGACCACGCCGCCGGAGGAGATCGCGACGTCGGACGCGCTGGCGCCTTTCGGCAGCTTGATCGGCGGCACGAGCCGTTCGCCGCCGTTCAGCACGATCTCGCCGTTGCCGTCGAGGCGGAAGTCGCCGGAACGGGTCAGGGCGACCCGACCGTCGCCGAGCCGCACCTGGAAGAAGCCGGGGCCTTCGATCGCCACCGAGAGCGGGTTGTCGCTCGTGAGCTGCGGACCGGGCTGGAACGAGCGGCCGGCGTCGGTGATCATCGTGCCGGAGCGGTCGACGAGGTCGCTGAACGCGAGCCGGCCCTTCTTGTAGCCGGTCGTCGACACGTTGGCGATGTCGTTTGCGATCGAGTCCATCCGCGCCTGCTGCGCGAACAGGCCCGAAGCGGCTGCGTGCAGGCCGTCCATCAGACTCCGGCTCCGTTGATGCCCTTGCCGAGTGTCTCGTCGATCGCGTGGATGACGCGCTGGACGGACTCGAACGTCCGCATCGAGACGATCATGTCGACCATCGCGCGGGCAGGGTTGACGTCGGCTGCCTCGAGCGCGCCCTGGCGGACGGTCGTCTCGGCTGGGCGAGGCCCGGCGGTGCCGGAGAAGAGCGTGTCGCCCTCCTTGAGGGCGCCCGTCAGCGAGACGAGGCCGAGCTTCGCGACCTGCTTGCCGCCGGCCGAGATGGTGCCGTCCTGGGCGATCGACGCATCGCCGCCCTTGACGACGATCTCGCGGCCCTTCTCGTCGAGCACCGGGAAGCCCTGCGCCGTGACGAGGCGGCCGGTCGGTTCCAGGGCGAGCTGGCCGTTACGGGTGTAGCGAGTTCCCGCCGGGGTCTGCACGGCCAGGAAGCCGTCGCCGACGAGCGCCACGTCGAGCGGCTCGCCTGTCTCACGGACGGCGCCCTGGGTGAGGTCGGTGCGAATCTCGGAAATCTGTGCGCCCAGGCCGACAGAGCCGACGGGCTCGCCGCTCGCGCGGTTGCGGAGCAGCAGCTCGCCGAAGGTCGATTCGGCGGCGCGATCGGACTTGTACCCCGGCGTCGACGCGTTTGCGAGGTCGTTGGCCAGCTGGTCTTGTCGAACCAGCTCAGCGAGCATGCCGGATGCCGCGATGTAGAGACCTCTATCCATCGGTCGATTACGGAAGGGGGACGACCCGCCCGTGTGCCGGTAGTCGTCCGAGGAGACCCGAACTTGAGCCACCTGGAGCCAGTAGCCCTCATCGCCAAAGCCGCAGCCGCGGCGCTCGTGCGCGAGCTCGAGCTGCACGTCGGCTCCGAGCTGGTCGCGCGGGTGGCTGTCGGGCCCGGTGCCGACGGGCGCGGCGTGCTCTCGCTGGCCGGGTTTCTGCATCCTGCGCGCCTGCCGGCGGGCGTTCGCGAGGGCGACAAGCTGCGGCTGCGGGTGGCCGGCGCCGACGCAGGGACGCTCCTGCTCCGGCTCGCCGGGGACGAGGCGTCGTCGGCTCCGGGAGTCTCGGCGCCGCGGGTCGCAGGTGCGTTGGCGGTGCGCGGCGACGGCGAGCTGCTGCGCGCTGCGCTCGAGCTGGCGGGCGCGGCCGGGGCGTTCGCCCTTCCGGACGGCAGCTCGGCACGTGTCGCGCTCGACGACGGCTCCTCGAAGCGCGGCGGGGGTGAAGGCGACGAGCCGGCCGAGGCTTCCGTCCTTCTCCATTCGCCCGCCCTCGGGCCGATCGAGGTGCGGGTGCGCCTCGAGGCCGCTGGAGTGTCGGCGGTCGTCGGAGTCGAGCCCGGCCGCGCGGAGGATCTGGCCCAGGCAGGCGCCGCGGATCTGATCAGCGCGCTCGAGCGAGCGACGGCGCGGCCAGCGGTCGTCTCCGTTGCCGCGCGTGAGGCTGAGGAGCGGCGCCCGGATCCACCCCGCCCGACGGATGTGTTCGATGCCTACGCCTGACAAGAAGCGGATCGCGGCGGCGCTGACCACCGACGGCCTGAAGGCGCCTCGGGTCGTCGCCGCGGGCCGAGGCAAGCTCGCGGAGGAGATCGTCGCGGCGGCCGAAGCGGCCGGGATCCCGCTCCGAGACGATCCGCTGCTGGCCGAAGCCCTGGCGGCGCTCGACGTCGACGAGCAGGTCCCGCCGGAGCTCTACCGAGCAGTAGCCGAAGCGTTGCTGTGGGCCTACAGGCTGGGAGCGGCTCAGTAGCGTCCCGCCGTCCGCATTGCATTCTCTGTGTCCTTGTCCTTACCAGGACACGGTCAGTTTCTCGGCGATGCCGGATTTATTCCGGTATCGCCACGTGGCAGCCGGCCTTCAGAGACTCCGCTTGAAATCGTCATGGTCAGGCCCGAAGGGCCGCGACCGGATTTCAAGCGGTTGGTCGAGCACTTCGCGCACTTTGCGGACCAGCGCGGCCGGGGTGAACGGCTTGCTCAGGAACGCGCCGCCCAGGTCGGTGACGCCGCGGCGGCCGATCGCCTCCTCGTTGTAGCCCGAGGTGTAGAGGACTCGCATCTCGGGCCGGAGGGGCGCGAGCTCGGTGGCGAGCTGGCGGCCGCTCATCTTCGGCATCACGACGTCGGTGAGGAGCAGATCGATCCGCCCGGCGTGCCGGGAGCAGAGAGCGAGGGCGACCGGCGCCTCGGGCGCCTCGAGCACCTCGTAGCCCTGCTGCTGCAGCACGCGGCGGGCAAGTCCGCGGACCAGATCCTCGTCCTCGACGAGCAGGACCGTCTCCGAGCCGCGCGCGTGTCCGTTGCGCGAGGAGTGCTCGCCCACCACCTCGATGGGCTCGACCACCTGGGGCAGGTAGACCGCGAACCTCGAGCCCCGCCCGCGCGAGGACTCGACGACGACGTCGCCACCCGACTGCTTGACGATGCCGTACACGGTCGCGAGGCCGAGGCCCGTGCCCTTCCCCTGCTCCTTCGTCGTGAAGAACGGCTCGAACAGGTGCGAGAGCGTCGTCTCGTCCATGCCGACACCAGTGTCGGAGACCGAGAGCAGGGCATAAGGGCCGGCCGCGAGCCCGTGCTCGCCCTCGTCCAGCCGCACCGCCTGGGTCGCAATCGTGAGCGCGCCGCCGCCGGGCATCGCGTCGCGCGCGTTGACGGCGAGGTTCACGATCACCTGCTCGAGCTGGCCCGGATCGGCCTTGACGCGGCCACAGAGCGGGTCGAGCGAGGTGACGAGCTCGACGTCCTCGCCGATCAGCCGCCGCAGCAGGTTCTCGATCTCGCCGACCACGCTGTTCAGCTCGAGCACCATCGGCTGAAGCAGCTGGCGACGGCTGAACGCGAGCAGCTGCCGCGTCAGCGAGGCGGCGCGCTCGGCGGCGCGCGCGATCTCCTCTGCGTCCGCGCGAAGCGGATCGGAGCTCGTCAGCTGCACGAGCATCAGCTCCGAGTAGCCGCGGATCGCCGTCAGGAGGTTGTTGAAGTCGTGTGCGACACCGCCGGCGAGACGTCCCACCGCGTCGAGCCTCTGCGCGTGGAGCAGCTGATCCTGGCTCTCGCGCAGCTCCGGCCTACGCCGCTTTCCGCTCCGGCGCCGGCCAAGCCGGCACCTGCGCTCCCGGGCGGCTCCGTCGAGCCTACGCCGCTTTCCGCTCCGGCGCCGGCCAAGCCGGCACCTGCGCTCCCGGGCGGCTCCGTCGAGCCTACGCCGCTTTCCGCTCCGGCGCCGGCCAAGCCGGCACCTGCGCTCCTGGGCGGCTCCGTCAAGCCTACGCCGCGTGGCTCGGCCAGGAGCACGGCCAAGAGCGCCTTCGCCGCGTCGACGTCGTCCGGGTGGACGAAGTCGAAGATGCTCCGCCCGACGACCTGATTCGGGTTGTGGCCGAACAGCCGCTCGACCGAGCGGCTCTCGTAGAGGATCGTGCCGGTCGCAGACAGGACGCTGACCCACTCGAGCGCGTTCTCGGTCAGCGCCCGAAATCGCTTCTCGCTCTGGCGGAGGGCTTCTTCGGCGGCGCGGCGGTCGGTGATGTCCTCGCCGACGCAGGCGACGCCGTTGACCGCGCCGTCGGGCCCGTGCAGCGGCGTGTTCGCCCAGGAGATCAGGCGAACGCGGCCGTCCTTCGTCGTCAGGATGTTCTCCTGCAACGGCGGCGGCGCCCCGCGGGCGAGCTTCTCCTCGAAGGCGAGAGCGAGGGTGCGGCCCTCGTCGTCGTGCGTGTTGAGGACGTCGCTCCAGCGCCGGCCGATCAGCTCGTCGCGCGTCCAGCCCGACAGCTGCTCGAGGTAGGCGTTCACGAAGGTCATCCGGCAGTCGCCGTCGATCGCAACCGCTGCGAGCGGCACGTTCTCGAGCGCCTCCCGGAAGCGGATCGCCGACTCGCGCGCGATGCGCTCGCTCACCACTTGGTCGGTCACGTCACGGAAGCTCCAGACGCGGCCGACCGCTTCGCCGCCGAGCAGCTGCGGTCGGGAGTCGCGGAGGAACACGCGTCCATCCGTGAGCTCGAGCTGGTCCGTGCTCTCCGCGAGCGGCTGGCTCTCGACCTCCAGGATGCGCGCGATGAAGGAGTCGGGATCGCGAACCTGGGGCATCGCCAGATCTCGGCCCTGCACGCGATCGCGTGCAGCGAATACCTCGTCGGGCAGGCGCCACATCTGGGCGAACTGCGTGTTGTACGCGCTGACGCGCCCTTCGAGGTCGACGACGAGAATTCCGTCTGCCGTGGCATCGAGCGTCGCGCGGAGGAGCGAGCGCTCCCGCTCGAGCTCTTGCTCGAGCCGCCTCTGCTCGATAGCCGGGACCTCGCGGCGCAGGCGCCGGTTGCGCGGAAGCAGATCGACCACGCGGACGGGGAACGTCATCCCCGAAGCCTGTGCACGAATACGTGATCGATTGCGTGGCTGTGCATCCCAGCCTCCCGAGAACCGGCGAACGGGGAGAAGCTAGCG
>WNFV01003516.1_pt1 | contig 19974 bp, 17 predicted proteins | sample 5400101 | NCBI WGS metagenome assembly WNFV01 (sample SAMN13153361, study PRJNA577476) | soil metagenome | isolation source: 115 cm soil or saprolite under grassland replicate 1 | place: USA:California | collected 2016-06-15 | reverse complement strand
CACAGAACGCGAGATTCCCACATTTCCACAAGCCGATTCCTTTTTCTCTTAGAGAAGAAGAACGTAGAATGAACCGCCCTCAGACTGGATCACTTTTCGACCGGCGTACTGGTCTACTTTCCGAGCGGCGCGCGCAACCAGGCTGCTGCGTTATGAGGACAGCCCCAAGGTCGTACTTTCGTCCTTCCTTTACCCACTCAATGTACGGCATCGATGCCGACGCCTTGTCATTCAAGACGGACTGGGCCTCTTCGACAACTGCGATCGTGGGGATCGTCTTCGGTTCTGCCTTTGTGAACTCCTCTTGGTTCCGGTCGAAAATCCGCCGAAGGATCAGTCCAGAAAGAATCAGTGAGGGCCCGCCTCGAAGTTGGGACACGTCAACGACGCACAGCTTGCCTTGAGACAGGCCCTCAAGAAGCATGTCCATTAACTGACTACCCCGATCGTGAAGCATTCTCACGATCGACGTCATGTTTGCACGCGCAGCCAGAGCTTCCGCCTGCTGATCGGCCTGCAAGCCCAAAATGTCTTGGACTAAGTTAAGGTCGGCACCGTTCCCGTGAGTGTCAATCAGATCCACCAGTGCCGACCAGTCGGACGAGTTCAGCCCTCTCAGCTTGCGAACATTCTGCTGATCCTGCTTTTCAGGTGACAACGCGATCGAGATCACATCGCTCGGCTGGGGCCTGCGGGAGGCCCTCGCGTGCGGCGAGGGGCATCTCGAATTCATCGAGCTCTCTCATCAGTATCTGCATCTCTCCTCCCTGGTTGGCGTCGCCTGAACGGGCGAACAGGGTGACGAGAACGGGGACAACCGCCAGGGCCTGGAGGTTGTCCCCCTCCTTTTCGTCGCCGATCGCCATCGGCACGTCGCGGTGATCATTTCCAGCTGGTGAGGCGCAGTCCGCTAACTGCAGTAACCGCAGATGATGACCGCCCTAGCTCGAGCACCGGGCGGCGCTTTATGCCGCCCGCGAGTTCTGCCAGATGTCGGCGTCAATCGACAAGCTATGGCGTGAACGACCCCCACGTTGCGCGCGGCGAGCAGCCCCGCGCCCATTCAGAGGGGGTCGTTCACGCCATAGCTTGGGTGGTCGAGAGACAGCAAGATTCACGAGTCGCAGGCAGCAGGTGTGCGTCGCTCGCTGACGGCGTTCCGGACGTGATGCTGACCGCGATGTGACGGTGATTCTGGCGGCTTCGGGCATCGGCTTTTCGGATGCGATCAGGCGCGGGTTCGCTCACGGTTCCGAGCCGGCTTCTCGCGTCCGGCCATCACGTCTGCGAGTCTGGAGCGGTGCTCGGTGCCGTCAAGGTTCTCCGCTTCGCTCCGACCCCGCTTCCGCGGGGCCTGCGGACCTTGACGGCACCTCCGCCCCGCTCAGGAATCCGGCTCTTACGTGATGGCCGGCTCGCAGGCTCAGGAGATGGATCAGGTTGACGAGATATTTGGACGGCGTTATGCTGGAAATATCTCGCAGGTGCTCCTGCAGCACCTCCTCCGCGATCGACATGCGACGCGGGGCGCTTCTGGTCGACGCTCCAGGGCTTCGATCAACAGCAACCCCAAGCCAAATCACGATCGATGTTCTGGTCGGCGTCGCGCACAGCGCCGCTCTGACTTCAGAACAGCGAGCCGCACGCGATCCGCCCTAGCGGACCGTCGCGTTGCAGCCCGCGGACTCTCCTGACGATCTGCGCGCTGGCGTCGCCAACATTGCGACACCGGCGTCGCAGCCACTCCTCCGGTCGCATCGACACAGAGGATGCGACCATCGCGCGAGGTGATCACCTCCGCGTTTCGATGTCGGCACCACGCCCACATCTGCGCCACTAAACCCGGCGCGCTGACTTCAGGTCAGCGCGCTGGAGTGCGCCAACCCCCTCACAAGTTCCAACGCGCACGCGGTGACGTGTGCGCTCGTCGGGAGGTTGCCATGAAGGCGTGGTTAACGGTGGCAGAAGCGGCGCAGTACGCAGGAGTGAGCCGAGACACGATTTACACGGCATGCGAACGTCGCGAGATCCGGCACGCGCGCGTCGGTGGACGGCGGGCAATTCGGCTGAAACCCGAATGGATCGACGCGTGGCTGGAACGGCACGCGCTGGATGCCAAGGATCCGCACATGCTCGGTCGCACGACTTCGTGTGCGGGCGTGCGATCGGAGGTCACATCATGAGGGCGATGTTGACGAGCATCGAGGGCAAGCCACGCGCGGGTCGCGCGCTCGGCAACGCGCATGACATGGACCGCGCAGCACTTCCCATTCTGCTCACTGTCGACGAGGCAGCAGAGCTTCTGCGGACAACGCGGCGTGCCATCTACGCGATGATCGAGCGTCGCCAGTTGCCTGGTGTGATCCGAATTCGCCGGCGAGTGCTCCTGCGCACCGACGATTTGCTACACTGGCTGGACCAGAAGCGCGCGCCATCGTCAGAGGAGTAACTGGCGATGAGCGTCACAATCCGTCCGTATCGGAGAGGCGGCTGGGAAGTCGACATCCGCGTCGTCACGCCTGACGGCACGCGGCAATTCCGGGAGCGCAGGCGCGCTCCGATGTCGTCACGATCGGCCGCCGGGCGGTGGGCTGAAAGTCGCGAACGCGTGCTGTTCGAGCGACTGATGAATCCGCCGCAAGAAAATGTTCCACCGAAGGAGGTGCCCACACTACAAGAATTCGCGCCGAGATTCCTGGACGGCCACGCGCGAGCGAATCGTCAAAAACCGAGCGGGATTGCCGCGAAGGAAATGATCATTCGGGTGCACCTCGCACCACTGCTGGGCCACAAGAAGCTCGACGCGATCAAAAGCGAAGACGTGCAACACCTCAAAGGCCGCTTGAGCACGAAGGCGGCGAAGACGGTCAACAACATCCTGACGGTGCTCAACGTGCTGCTGAAAAAGGCGGTGGACTGGGACGTGATCGATCGCATGCCGTGCTCGATCACGCTGTTGTCGGTACCGAAGACGTCGATGTCGTTCTATGACTTCGACGAGTACGAACGACTCGTCGCGGCGGCGAACTCGCTCGATGCGACCGCGCACCTCATCGTGCTCCTGGGTGGGGAGGCGGGCCTTCGGTGCGGCGAGATGATCGCACTCGAGTGGAGAGACGTCGATCTCGGCAAGAGGCAACTGTGCGTCCAGCGGTCCGACTGGAACGGCCACGTAACGACACCGAAGGGCGGACGACTGCGGTATGTGCCGCTCACGATCCGACTCGCGGCCGCGTTCCGCGATCATCGGCATCTGCGGAGCCCAAACGTGCTGTGCCAGGACGACGGCGAGCCCATGACCCGACAGATGGTGCAGTACCGCGTCCTGCGAGCGTCGCGCCGAGCGAAGGTGTCGCAGGAGGGCGTGCACATCCTGCGTCACACGTTCTGCTCGCATCTGGCGATGCGAGGAGCGCCGCCAAGAGCGATTCAGGAGCTTGCTGGACACCGGGAGCTGGGCATGACACAGCGGTACATGCACTTGAGTCCGGCGGCGCTGGACAGTGCGATTCGACTGCTGGATCAGCCCTCGTCCTGCAGAAATTTTGGAGACGTGGGGGAGACGGGGAGGGTCTCCGAATGAACGATCAATGGATAGAACAACTTAACTGGCGGTGAGGCAGGGATTCGAACCCTGGGTACAGGTTTTAGCCCGTACAACGGTTTAGCAAACCGCCGCCTTCAGCCTCTCGGCCACCTCACCGACGCTGTAAGTATACGGCCAGCAATACGTTGAGCGAAAGTGATTGTCCCCGCGGTTGTCCCTGGATTCTGGCCATTGTCCCTGTCACGAGAAAAACAGACAGCGGCGGACGTTTCTTCCCTGCTGTCACCACCCGCACGATGTAATGTAATCGGTCGATTACGAAGTTCCGCGCGAAGCAATATAACCGGTTGTCAGCGTTTGGTTTGCACCGGCTGTGTTCAGCGCCGCTGAAGTCCCCTCAGTGGTCTTGTTGAATCGACAGATGGTCTTCAGACCGAACGCAACGGTTTCAAATGCGGACAGCGGTCTGAAAAACCTCCGCACACGTTCATTGTCGTAGTCGAATCCAGCCGTGCTCGCAGCCGACGAGAACGTGGGGCGTGCAAGGTCACGATGCATCAACGCGATCCCGACCGTCCCCAGGACTCAGAAGTCGACGCGGAGTCCCACTTGCGTGCGGCGCTTTTCGAGTGCGGCCGTCGGCCGCCCGAACAGGTTCGAGCCGACATCGCCGACGAAAACAGTCAGATTCACAGCGTTTGTGACGTTGAACATCTCGACGAAACCGGTCACCGAGCGTCGCCCCGTGAACCGGATCACTTTGAAGAGCCGGGCATCCAGCGAGAAGAAGCTGTCACCACGGCGTGAGTTGCGCGGCTCGGGCCGATCCGGAAAGTCATCCGAGTCGAGCTGCAGGAGTGTGGTGACACTATAAGGCAGTGCGCTCCGATAAGCGACGATCGCCGAGAGCTGAATTCCCGCCGGCAACATGGTGAAGCCGTTCACGGTGAGCGCATGCCGGACATCGTTGTCCGTCGGCCCTTTGTCCTCGTCGTAGTTGACGGGGTTGGTGGCGCCAGCCCCAACGCCTCCGGCCAGTAATGTAGACGTATTGCTCTTATTCTTCGCAAGCGTGTAGGCCAGCTTTGCCAGATGCTTCGGGCTCGGCGCGAAACTCGTCTGGAGCTGAAGGGCTCGGTACGTGAAGGAGCCTTCGTTTCCATAACTGTTGACGAACGAGTAGTTCGGGTTCAGTCGCACGATTTTCCCCGTCTCGAGCGCCACCGCCCTGTCAATGTTGACGTCGCGGCTGAGGTACTGATTGATGCCACGCGAGTACACCAGGTCTGCGGAAGCACTCAAGCCTCGACCAAAATCGCCCGCCACTCCCACGTTGGTTTGGAGGGTGGCCGGGACTTGCAGGCCCTCATCCAGATTCGTCCCGCCGCTCACCGTTCGTAGTGAGCCAAGGTCCGGAATAGAGTTCCGGGCCAGGCCCTCAGCGAGGAACCGCCGCGCGCCCGCTACGTCGGGCCAGAACGGATTCAGACCTGAGTCGTTGACAATAATCGTGACCTGCCGTTCGACCAGGATCGTGCTACGGAGCAGAAGGGTCGCGACGTTTGCGTGGTTCTGGTCGTAATAGAGCCCGGCGCCGCCGCGCACGAGCATTCGTCTGTCATTCCCGAATGGCAGCCATGCAACGCCCGCGCGCGGACCGACGTTGTTCAAATCTCGAGCCACCCTCGTCAGGCCACGATCGGTCCGGATCATCGGGTTGAGCGCCGTGTAGCTGCCATCGACGTCGTAGCGAACGCCGAGGTTCAGCGTCAAATCCGGGCGCAGCCGCCAGCTGTCCTGCACGAATCCGCCCCACGACCACCACGCATACTCCCAGACCGGGCGGCCGATGAAGGTTCCGAAAAAGAAGGGAAAGCTCGCCGGGTTGTTGATGTCGAACGGGATGTCGGTGGCGAACCGGTAAAGCCCGCTCCTCTGAAGGTCTCCCGAACTCCGTGCGCGTGAGATGTCGATGCCGGCCTTGAAATCGTGGCGGCCCGACGTCCATGACACGTTGTCTATCATCTGCAGCTCGGCGATCGCCGTACGGCCGAACTCCGGGCAACCGAACCGCCCAGCCGGATAGCGCCGCTCGAACCACGTGCCTGGAGGATTACGCCTCGCGAAATTGCATTCAGTGCCCAAACGCGTGTCATTAGAGGCGACTCTGAGCTCGTTGAAGACTCGCGCGGCCACGGTGTGCATCGCCGTTCCGACCACGTCGTACCCGGACATGTCGAGCGAGACGCCATACTGCTCGGTATTTACTCCACCCACACCGGCGTTGCTGCCGCGGTTGCGTTGCCCGTTATAGCGGAACCGGTAAGTACTCGAGGGATTCGGGTGATACTCGACCTTGCCGAGGTACAGTTCTTCGCGCGTCGTGTACGGCACGCTGCGATTCTCGGCCGGAAAAGAAGAGTTGACCGTGTTGCTGGACACGTTGTCGTACCATTCGAATCCGCCGAAGTAGAAGAGGCGATTCGGGACAACTTTGCCTCCAATCGTGCCGCCAAGGCGCTTGACATCGAGCGGCGCCTTCGAAGTGGCGAAGGCAGGCGTCGCATCCCAGGCTTCGTTTCGAAAAAATCCGTACGCGCGACCCGCCAGAACATTCGTTCCCGAGCGGGTGATTGCGTTGACGATCCCGCCTGACGCACGTCCGAACTCGACGCCATATTGATTCGTCAGCACCTGGAATTCCTGGACCCAGTCTTGTGAGAGCCTGACACGCTGCTCGCCAACAGCGAGGCCTTCAGCAGAGACACCGTCGATGTTGTAACCATTCTGAAAGTCCCGGCCGCCGCTGATATCCACCCCGCCGTACGCACCCGTGGGCGTGACGCCAGGCACCAGCGCTGCGAGTGCGTTGAAATTGCGATCGACGACCGGGAGCGAATCGATCTCTTCCTTCGCGACCAGCCGCGAGAGCGTGTTCCTGGTCGTTTCGAGCACGGGGGCGCTCGCCACGACGTTGACGGCTTCGGCGGCGGTCAGCGCCTGTAACGTGAGGTCGAGGCTGATCGTGCTACCGACGTGGAACATCTGATGGTCGCGGACGTGCGGGTGGAATCCGCCGAGCTCGGCTTTGACCTGGTACTCACCAGGTGGCACCGGCGGGAGGCTGTAGCGCCCCAGACCGTCCGATGTGGTGGATCGAACGAGAGAGGTCTGGCTGTTGGTCGCCGTCACGGTCACGCCACGCAGCACAGCCCCGGATGGATCCGTCACGATCCCTGTGATGGTCACATCGACGCTCTGGGCCGAGGGCACCGCGGGGACCATGAGCGCGAAAAGCAGCACCGCTCGGCACGGATTCAGACACGTGTGCAGCAGCGCCGCAGTCAGCTTCATGCTCGTGAGCCTACTCTGATCGTCGGGCAGGCTCAATTCCACACGACTCGAACAAGACCGTTCACGCGAATCGCGTCGCCGCCAAAGCCCCGATGCACGTGCTCAATCGTCCGGCACGATACGAAACGACAATCTGTTCAGTCCGAACTTCGGAGCGACCACAGTGACACACGTCACCGCCGCGTCAGCGTCCACCGGCTGTTCTCCGATTTACACATGTTGTATAGCATCGCATCGAACGAGCACTGGTTCTGTGTTCCGGCGCAGTACTTGAAGTAGCCGATGAACGAAGCCGAAATCGTTGACAGCTTTGTCGGATCTACGGGAGCCGCGCCTTCCCAGCCACCAATCATGAGGTACGTGCCACGTTCTGGTTCCTCGAGGATAACGTTGTCGCTGAGGGCGAGGTCTAACCAAACAGAAACTCCGGACGCTCGATGTATGACCTCTACCCAGACGGGACGCTGGTCGCGGAACGTCGCCCCACTCAACTCGGCGAGGAAATTGTCAATCGACTCAAATGAGTTTGCGTATTCGATTCTCGCCTCGTAGGTTCTGGTCCTGAGCTCCTTCGGAACCTGTTCGCAGCCGTTGCCAACCTCGAACGTCAGGGCGTAGTTGCCTGTAAGGTCCACTGCCAGCGAGCGTGGTGGCGCCGGCGGCGGAGTTGGCCCTGGCGGCGGAGTCGACGGTGTGGGTGCCAATGGAATCGACGGCAAGTCGGACCCGCAACCGGCTACTCCTGTGAGACATATGGCGACGATGGTCCATGTCACGAACCGCGCGTTCATATGATTCTCCTGTGAGCAGTGCGTACATCACACAGGACTGCACGTTGCCCACGTAGAACTGGCGAGGGCACGACTGTCGTCGCATCCCTCGCTGTTCTGAGACTCTCAGTAGAGTCGCTCCGACGTCACATCGCCGCACAGTTCCGTGATCACGCTACCGTCGAGCGCGTAACCAGTGGCACGAACTGGTCCCGATATCTGCTGCCCGTCGTCACTCATCAGCAGTTGACGGTCGATCGTGGAGAAGCCGATGTAGGCGTTGTTGGCGAACCGGTCGAAGCGCAAATGCATGGTGTACCAGCGGGTCGTCGGGTCGTACAACCAGACGCCCATGCCGCCGGTGCGCGCCGCAGTCGGCGCAATGCTCTCGATTACGGTCCCCCCCGCCTGAAAGAGCAGGTTGTTGCTCACCTGGATGACTGGAACACCAGTGCTGCAGCCACTGACGGTGCCCTGCGTGCTCCACAGTCCGACGATGCGATTGCCGGGTGTGGCCAACGCGCCGCCCGTCGGCGAGCTCTGCATGGCATGGGGGGTCACGGCGAAAGCCAGCAGTGACAGGACCAGGGTTGTATTTCGTGCGTGCATGACGTCTCCTTTGCCGGCGACACAGCGCCTGTTAGCGGCCGACGAATGTCTGCGACTGAGCACCCGCATCAACCGGGCGACTGCCATATGCGCCAAAACGACGACCGAACCAATGAGCCCGAGAAGTTTGGACCGCTTGTGCATCTCTGCCTGCTAGGTGATGAATGCGGGAACCGGATGAAAAGGGGGTCATGGATGCGCCGCACATGCCGCGTCGGCCGTGAAGGTGACTAGATGGATCAGGGCTCAGGGCCGCATTTGTCATCTCGCGGTCGACCGGGCCTGTGACGGCGTGACTTCGCGTCTGCCGGGTGTATGCTTTCGGAGCAAGCCGTAACGGCATACCCTTCTCGTTGTGAATGCGGGAACGGGGCAAGAAAGGTGTCATGACCTCGACGCAGGACGTGACGCACTTGCTGCGCGCGTGGAGTGACGGCGACGAAGCGGCGCTGGAACAGCTGGTGCCGCTAGTCGAGACGGAGCTGCACCGGCTCGCGCGGGCGTACATGAGCCGCGAGCGCAAGGGTCACACACTTCAAGCCACCGCGCTCGTGAACGAAGTGTTTCTCAGATTTGCGCAGCCGACGACGGTGCGCTGGCAGGATCGGGCGCATTTCATCGGCATTGCTGCACGCCTGATGCGCCGCGTTCTCGTCGATCACGCGCGCTCGCGCGCCTCGCGAAAGCGCGGCGGAGCCGCGGACCAGGTGCCGCTCGACGAGGCGCGGCTGGTCACCCCGGAAATACCAGTCGATGTGATCGCGGTGGACCGCGCACTCGAAGCCTTCGCGAAGACCGACCCTCGTAAGAGCCAGATCGTCGAGCTGCGATTCTTTGGCGGCTTGACCGTCGAAGAGACCGCAGACGTGTTGGGAGTCTCGGTGGAGACTGTGAAGCGCGACTGGCGGGTTGCCAAGCTCTGGCTCTCGCGGGAGCTTCAGCGGCCGACTCGTCGCCGCACGAGCGAGCGCCGAAGACGATGACCGATCGCTGGACAGATGTCGAAGCGATACTGCGCGCCGCGCTCGCGCGCGCGGCGCACGAACGCCCCGCGTTCGTAGCGGACGCGTGTGCCGGCGACAGCGAGCTGCGCCTCGAAGTCGAGACGCTCCTGGCCCACGACACCGCGTCGGACCAGTTCCTGAGTACGCCTGCGGCTGCGCAGATCGCCGAGGCAGAGGCACCCGCGCCGTTCATCGGCCGGGAGTTCGCGACTTACACGATCGTGGACCTGCTCGGCAGCGGCGGAATGGGCGACGTGTACCGCGCGCGCGACCGCCAGCTCGATCGCGACGTCGCCATCAAGATTCTTCCACCGCTGTTCACCAAGGATTCAGATCGACTGGCACGCTTCGAGCGCGAAGCGAAGATCCTGGCAGCGCTCAATCATCCCCACATCGGCGCGATCTATGGCCTTGAGCGCGTCGATGGAGCACCAGCGCTGGTGCTCGAACTGGTCGAGGGGCCAACGCTCGCCGAGCGGCTCTCGCAGGGTGCGCTCTCGGTCAAGGACGCACTCGGCATCGCGATGCAGGTCGCAGACGCGCTCGAGGCCGCTCACCGCCAGGGGATCATTCACCGCGATTTGAAGCCGTCGAACATCAAGGTGACGGACTCTGGTCTCGTGAAGCTGCTCGATTTCGGGTTGGCAAAGGGCGTCGAACACGACGAGGGCCGCCAGGCGTCCGTGGCGGTGACGCCGTCGGCGACGACCTCGACTCCTGGCGCGATCATGGGCACCGCCGCGTATATGTCCCCTGAGCAGGCGCGTGGCGAATCCGTTGACGCGCGATCCGATCTGTTCTCGCTCGGCGCTGTCGTGTACGAAATGATCACGGGACGGCCGGCGTTCAGTGGTGCCACGGCGTCTGCCATTCTCAGCGCCATTCTCAACGACGCCCCTTCGTCTCCTCGCACGATCAATCCGAGCATTCCGCTCTCGCTCGAACGTCTCGTGATGCGGTTGCTGGCCAAGGATCCGAGCGCGCGCCATCAAGGCGCATCGGATGTCCGCATCGACTTGCAGCGGCTGGGCCGCGATGCCGACTCCTCACGGCGCTGGCGGCGAAGGGGCGGGGTCGCGGCTGCGATCGTCCTCGTTGGAACTGCGTTCTGGGCGGCCGGCCGACCGGCGCCCAGTCCGCCGGTGCAGCGTGAGTACCCGCAGATCACTCATTTCGCGGATTCAGCCGTCTCGCCAGCCTTGTCGGCCGACGGCCGGTTGCTGACATTCGTTCGCGGCAGGAACACGTTCTTCGGCGGCGGGCAGATCTACGTGAAGGCGCTGCCCGATGGCGAGCCGATTCAGCTCACGTCCGACAGCGTGCCGAAAATGAGCCCCATCTTCTCGCCCGATAGCTCGACGATTGCGTACACCACCGTCACATCGCAGTTCGAATGGGACACGTGGAGCGTACCGGTGCGTGGCGGCGAAGCCCGCCGATGGGTTCGGAACGCCTCCGGGTTGTCATGGCTGCGCGACGGGCGCCTCATATTCTCGGAGCAGACGGGCGGTCTTCACATGAAGGTCACAACCGCCGACGAGCAGCGGAATGCGGTACGAGCGCTGTACTCGCCAGCTGGCGAGCACGGGATGGCTCATCGATCGGCCGTCTCGCCGGATGGTGCATGGGTGCTAGTCGCCGAGATGGACTCACCGGTCTGGCTGCCCTGCCGCCTCGTACCCAGCGACAGTCAGAATGGGGGACGACGCGTCGGACCAGATGGACAGTGCACGTACGTTGCGTGGTCGCCTGATGGCGAGTGGATGTACTTTTCGTCGAACAGTACTGGCGCGTTTCACCTGTGGCGGCAGCGCTTCCCGAACGGAATGCCCGAACAACTCACGTTTGGAGCGACGGAGGAGGAAGGCATCGCGCCGGATCCCGATGGCCGGTCCGTCTTGACCTCTATTGGCACCCGTCGTCAGTCCATCTGGATTCGCGATGAACGAGGCGAGCGGGAGATCTCGCGCGAAGGGTTCGCCTTTATCCCGACTGAGCCGGAAGGCGGAACGTCTCAGCCGCTTCCAGGGGACGGCCGCTCGGTGTTCTATCTGGTGCGTCAGGGCGCGGTCCGTTTTTCCGGACAGAGAGAACGAGCCGGCGAACTCTGGGCAACGGATGTCGAGACGGGTCGCGCACGTGCGATTCTGCCCGGTCGACAGGTGATCGGCTACGACATCTCACGGGACGGCACCCAGGTCGCGTTCGCGGCGTTGGACCAGGGCGGCTCGTCGCACGTCTGGCTGGCGCGACTGGACGGCTCAGACACGCCCCGACGACTTACCGAGGTTGTCGCTGACAGCCCTCGGTTCGATGCCACCGGCACCATCTTCTGCCGCGGCATTGATAATGGCACCAGCTTCATCTATCGCCTGCGCGAAGGAGCCGCTCCCGAAAAGGCCATTCAGCAGCCGGTGCTCTTTTTCCAGACGACGTCACCTGCTGGCGACTGGCTGATCGCCAAAGTCCAGCCAGCCGAGGGCGCCGACGGCAATCACGCCAATGTGGCATTTCCGACGGCCGGAGGGAGCCCCGTTCGGCTCTGCGACAACAGCTGCAACGTGGATTGGACGCCGACTGGCAGGTCGCTCGTCATCAGGTTAGGTGTTCAGATTTCGGCCGCGCCCAGCAAGACCGTCGTCGTGGCACTTGAGTCCGGTACGACGCTTCCACCGTGGCCAGCGCGCGGCATTCGCTCACGTGAGGACCTGAGCAACCTGCGAATCACGCGAGAACTCGATGGTTATGTCTACCCGTCAGACACCAAGTCCGCGTACGTGTTCACTCGCAATACTACGCAACGAAACATTCACCGCGTCCTGCTGCCCTAGCGCTGCAGAAGCTGTCCCTCGAATTGTCCCTGCGAGCGGCCCAAAGCGAGCCTTCGGAGCCAACAGCAGCCAAGTCGCCCGATCGGGGAAGTTATCGAAACGCGTGGATTTGCGAGGAAAAACAAAGATGGCCGAGAAGCTGATCGACGTTTAGCAAACCGCCGCCTTCAGCCTCTCGGCCACCTCACCGCACTTCGTAAGTATATGTGAAATGGGCAGTTCCATCGGCCGAGATTTCGTTGCAGCAGGGCGGCGGTCTTTTGGTCCGGCGTCTCTCGCTCGAAACTCCAGCAAACGCAAGGTTTGCTGCGAAAGACTGCAGGACGCGATCAGCAAGGTCCTGGTGTGCAGCAAAGTGTGCCGCGATTGCGACTGGGCAACTGCGGGCTTCCGGGCGCGGCCCCTGCTGCAGCTCATGACGCGGCCCAGCCAGGATTCTCCGTTTCGGCGCTCGATGTCGGAGAAGTTTGGGTGGGGATGCCGCCGGCCGCCGCGGGTATTTTTGCTTCGATCGATCCCATTGGCGACGTCGTCGCGACGCCCCGAAGCAACGGCCCCGGGGAACGATTGCCTCGCCCGGGAACGACCGAGGCGCTGCGACAGGACGTTTCTCGAACGGTGGGCCATACCTTGCCGATGCGACCAGCGATGTGTGACAATGTGACACATGAAGGAGATCTCGATCAGGGAGCTGCACCGGCGTACCGGCGCATGGGTGCGAGCAGCCCGGAAGCACGGAACGATTCTCGTCCGCGATCGACGCATGCCGGTCGCGACGCTGACGCCCGTCAGCGAAGAGCCTCCGATCAACGTGTTCGCGCGATGGAAACCGCTGAAACGATTCGCGAAGGCGCTCGACCGCCCGGTCGGCGGAACGCCCGTCGAGGCCATCATCAGCCTCGATCGCGACCGCTGAAGCCGTCCGCATGCCTCCGACAACCGCCGCGTATTTCGATGCCGCACTGGTTGCGAAGTTCTACGTGAACGAACCGGGCCGCGACGCGGTCCGCCGTCTCGCCAAACGGGCGGGCACCGTGGCAACCTCCGGCATCGCGGTCGCGGACGTCGCCGCGGCCTTTCACCGCAAGTTGCGCGAAGGGTCGATCGACGTCCCCGTGTTCGAGGCGCTACAGGGCCAGTTCCACCATGACGTGACGCGGGGACTCTGGACGCTTGTCGAGCCGACACCCGCGCTTCTCCAGCAGGTTCGTGCCCTGTTCGCGCGGCTGGATCGCTCGGTGTTCCTTCGGTCCTTGGACGCGGTTCATCTGATGACGGCAAAGGCCGAGCACTTCGATCGTCTCTACTCGAACGACACCCATCTGCTCGCCGCGTGTCCGGCCGTGCATCTGAAGGGCATCAATCCGATCTTGCCCTCGATCGATAGGTAGTCCGTTGATCTGGAACGTTCGGGCGTGCTCCGCCTTCACGGTCATGATCGCGACAGATACAATCGCCGATCGTGAGCAGTGAATCGAAGCGGCGCGCCAAGGCACAGCGGCGCGAGGCGCGCAAGCGCACGGAGAAAACGCGCCGGCAGCTCGCGGATCACTGCGCCCAGTGGATGTACGACGCCGAAGACGCATGGTTCGCGAAAGACTTTCCGCGCGCCCGGCGGTGCTTCCAGCGCATTCTCCACGTGCGTCCCACCCATCAAGCCGCCAACGAGCGCATGGCCGAGCTCTTGTTCATCGACGGCCTGCAGGCCGAAGGTCTGCGTCACTTCGATCGCCTGGTCGATCCGCCGGAGTTTCCAATCGTCGACTTTCGCGCCGCAGCAGCGTGCCTGATCACCGAGCGCTTCGATCAGGGCGCGGCGCTGGCACAGCGTTTCCTCCGGCGGACCGAGGACGATGGCCTGATGGACGACCCGCGCGCCAAGGCGCGGCTCATTCAGGCTGAATGCCGGCGGCTTGCCAAGACGAAGCGTCATCTCGCAGGGCAGGGTGATCTGCTAACCCATGGCGACAGACGCGCCGCCGTTCACAACCGGCGCCAGGACAGGCCAGGTCCGCCGATTCCTCGTGTTTCGCGTGAACCCCTAGCCGCCGCGGCGCACTCCGCACTTAGTCGTCGAGCGCATGCGCCCTCCCCGGTGGCTGCCTCGGTCGCGATTCCTGAGGCGCTTCCCGCGCCGCCGGTCCTCGAGCTGCCGCCGTTCCCGAGCCTCGACGTCGTCGACATCGCCGTTGAATTCACGTTCGATCAGTCGGGATTTCCCGAAGTGGGTGCGAACGGAGACGTCGCGCCCGCCGCCGATGTGGCCTTGCGGTTGCGCTATGCCGAGCTGCGTTTGCAAAAAGGCTTCGATGAGCTGCTCTCGCTCGGCGCGATAAACAACGTCGAACATTTCGGCTATCAGCTCGACACGGTTCGGCGCGTGCTCCGCGATTTCCGGGGGCGCGTCCTGCTGGCTGACGAGGTCGGCCTCGGCAAGACGATCGAAGCGTGCCTCACGTTGAAGGAATACTGGATGCGGGGCCTGGCGCGAAAGGCGCTGATTCTCACGCCGCCTTCACTTGTCGGACAATGGGTGGACGAGCTGACCGAGCGATTTGCGCTGACGCCGGTCGTCGCTGACGCGCAGCTCGTTCGCCGGGACGAGGAGTTCTGGACACGCGAGCCGCTGGTCGTCGCGTCGCTGCCGCTCGCGCGTCAAGCAGGATATCGCGATCGCCTGTCGCGCATCGAGTACGACCTCGTGATCGTCGATGAGGCCCACGCTCTCAAGAACCGGACCAGCGCGGGCTGGCAGCTCGTGAACGGCTTGAAGAAGCGCTTCCTGCTGCTGCTGAGCGCAACGCCCGTCGGCAACAACCTGACTGAGCTGTACAACCTGATCCAGTTGCTGCGGCCGGGTCTCCTGCAAGGCGAGGCGCAATTCCGCCGGGAGTACGGCCAGATCGAAGCGCTGTCGCAGGCCGGCCGGCGCGATCGGCTTCGCGAGCTTCTACGCGAAGTGATGGTCCGCAACACGCGCGCGCACATCGATCTCAAGCTGCCCAAACGCATCGCCGCCACGCACATCGTCCGGCCCGCTCCGGAGGAAGTGCACGTCTTGGACGCCCTCGCCGCCGTGATTCGTGACAGGTACCACACCGCAACAGCGGCGGATCGCTGGCGGATGACGACCCTGCAGATGCAGGCCGGCAGCGGGCCGGCCGCTCTGCGAGCTGGCCTGCGCGACCACGCCGGACTGACGGACAGCGGGCCGTTCGCCGCCGTTGCCGCGGCACTCGATCGGATCGGCGGTGCCCGATCGGCGAAAGTCGAGGCGCTGCTGGACCTGGCGCGCCGGTCGCCGGAAAAGAAGATTGTCTTCACGCGCTTCCGCGCAACGCTCGACGAGCTCGACGCGGCGCTGTCTGCGGCCGGCCGGCGCGTGAGCGTGTTTCACGGCGGGCTGTCATCGGTGGACAAGCAGCGGGCCATCGACGCGTTCCAGGACGACGCCGAGATCCTGCTCTCGACCGAGATCGGCGGCGAAGGCCGCAACCTGCAATTCTGCCGGACCGTCATCAACTACGACTTGCCCTGGAATCCGGCGACGATTGAACAGCGCGTCGGCCGCGTCCACCGCATTGGCCAGATGCGCGACGTCTACATCTTCAATCTCTGTCTGGCCGGAAGCGTCGAAGAGCGCATCTTGTCGATCCTGCACGACAAGATCAACATGTTCGAGCTGGTGGCCGGCGAGGTTGAGATGATTCTAGGCCACCTCGGCGACGACGAGGACTTCGCGAGCCTGGTGATGGATGCCTGGTCGAGCAGCCGTTCGGACGACGACGCGCGTGAGACGTTCGAGCGGCTGTCGGCGCGATTGCTCGAAGCAAAGTCCGCCTATCAGAACGCGTCGGACCTCGATCGGGCGCTCTTCAGCGCGGACTATGAGATCTAACGTGCTCATCGGACGGCTCACCGCCGACCTGCTCGCACGCGGGGGCGCTATCGTCGACTGGGGTCCAGGTCAGACGCTTGACGTCATGGCCGAACCGGCGCTCCGCGGCGTCCTCGGGCTCCGTGAGTTCGAGCGTTTGTCGTTCGAACCCGGTGTGACCGGCGCGACGTTCATCGACTACGACGCGCCCCTCGTCGATCGGTTGGCGGCCGTCGTCAATGGGCTCGGCCGAGTGGCGCGAGTACAGCCGCCAGCGGTCGTGCGAAAGCCGATCGACGCCGCCGCCCTGATCGATCGGGGCGTGACGATCCACAATGGCGTGCATCGCTATCACAGCCACGCCGCCGTCGACGCCACGTATGTCGGCGCGACGTTCGAGTACACGGTGCTGGCCGATGAGCGTATGGGCGGCGTGGTCACCACCTGGGTCAACCCCGCGACACGATCCACGGCGAGTTTCGAATCGCGGATCGACCCGACGTCACTCCCCGACGAGCCGGAGGCGGCCAAAACCTCGGGGCGGACAGATGGATCGGCCGCCGCATGGCCGCTGGCCGTTGCATCCGCTCGCGCGCGCATCGCGCCAGGGATCGCCGATTTTCTCGAGCGGCTCCGCCGGCGGCGCGAGCGCGACGTGCGACAACTGCGCGAGTATTACGAGGAGATCGATCTCGAGATCCGCCGCAAGCTCTCGCGCCCTCGGCTGGACGACGATCTGCGCCGGCGCGAGCGTGATCGTCTCGACGCCACGCACCGCGCGTTTCACGCGCGCGGTGCGGAAGTAGCCGATCGCTATCGCGTCCGTCTCCGTCTCTCGCCGATTGCCGTGTGGCTGTGTCGTCTGCCCGCGTATCACATCAACGTCAGGCTGATGCGCCGGAACGCCGCAGCCGATGCAGTCTTTTCGTGGAATCCGATCGATGGCCGCATCGAGCCGCGCGCGTGCGACGGTTGTCTGGCTCCGACCGATTCCGCGTGGCTGTGCGATGACGCCGTGCATTATGTCTGCGTCGACTGCTTGGCGGCCTGTCGTACGTGCGGCCGGCGCTTCTGCCGTGCGTGCAAGCGCGCGTGTCCGCGACATCATGCGCGGGAATAGTCGCCCAGACGCCCGTCTGGGCCGTTGCGGCCCCCGATTGCCGCGTTCCACCGCTACGGGTGTACAGCAAATTGTGCAGTGATCGTGTCGGCAAACGGCAGATCGGGACGCGCCGGGACGGAATCGGAATACGAACGTTTTCGGCCAGAACCCGTGAATTCAGGCGCGATTCGAGAAAGGCCTGTCGTCCGCAGTCTGGTTTAGCAAACCGGCGCCTTCGTCGAGTTCGACCGGAAAGGTCGCTGTTTTCATAGGGACAAACGCATAAACTCTGGGCACACTCGGAGGAAGACGGCGATTATTCGGGACGTGCGAATGGCGTGCGTTATGCGCCATTGCGGCTTCCAGTGGTGCGTTGCAGCACTTCTGCGAGCGCCCAAAGCGTCGGACCAGGCGGCGTGAGCTGCGCCGCGCAGCTAGCTCGGCCCACCGGGGGGGCGATCTGTCTATGGCCATAGACACATCTGGCAGCCCCCCGGCTATCCTGATCTTGTGACCGTGAAGGACCTTCGGCGCATTCTGAGGTCCTTCGGTTGTCGAGAGCCGGCAACGGGTTCGCATCTCCGCATCGAATGCAGCCGGTGTGTGACGACCGTACCGGTGCATGCGGCTGAGATTATCGGGCCCGGTCTGCTCCGCCGCATCGAGCGTGACTTGGAGCCGTGCCTCGGGAAAGGATGGTTGAAGACGCCGTGAAGCGTTATCGTGTGGCCTACGAGCGAGACGAGTCGGGCTGGTGGGTAGCCTCTGTGCGCGGTGTACGCGGCTGCCACACGCAGGGTCGTACCATCGATGAGGCCCGGCGCCGCATCCGAGAGGCGCTTGAACTGTTCGTTGACGATGCGCGCAAGGCCTCCATCGTGGACGACGTGAAGCTGCCGAGTGCCGCGACGAGGGCGATTCGGGCCTACGCTACCCTTCGCAAGAAGGCCGACGAAGAGGACCGACGCGCCGCCCGCGCGGCTCGACGCGCCGTCCGGGTTCTGCGCGGAGGACGCCTGAAGATGAGCGCGCGTGACGCAGCGCGGCTATTCGGCTTGTCGCACCAGCGGGTTCATCAACTCACACAGACAGAGGCTGAGAAGCGCTGATACTCGGCGCGGTGGACGGGCTGGACAACGCAGACGGCGCTCCCCTTCGCGGCCTCCGACATTGATCGCATTAGCGACTCTCTCTATGCTCGTCTATCGAGGAGGTTGGCTCGAAACAGATGCCGACGGCTGACAACCTCAACCGAGGTCGAGACGCGTTCTGCCGCCGCGCGTGGACGGACGCGTACGTGCTCTTGGCGGCAGCGGATCGGGATGAGCCTCTTCCGCCGGACGATCTGGAATGTCTCGCGACGGCCGCGTACTTGATTGGCAAGGATGCGGAGAGCACGGAGATCTGGACGCGTGCGCACCAGGAGTTCCTGGGGCGCGGCGTCGTCGCGCGGGCCGCGCGATGTGCGTTCTGGCTTGGGTTCTGCCTGATGCACTACGGCGAGCGCGCGCGGGCCGGCGGCTGGATCACGCGGGGGCGCGAGCTGCTCGAGGGCGCACATCAAGACTGCGTCGAACAGGGGTACCTGCTCCTTCCCCTCGCGTTGCAGCGTGTGTTCGCCGGCGATACCGCCGGTGGCTATCGCATGTTCTGTCAGGCCGCTGAGATCGGTGACCGCTTTGGCGATCGCGATCTGATCGCGCTCGCGCGGCATAGCCGCGGTCGGGTGCTGATCCGGATGGGGCAGATTCAGGACGGCGTCCGCCTACTGGATGAGGCCATGATCGCCGTCGATGCGGGCGAAGTGTCTCCACTCGTCGTTGGCGATGTCTACTGCAGCGTCATCGAAGGATGCCTGGAGATTTTCGACCTCCGTCGAGCGCAGGAGTGGACGGCTGCGCTCACGCGCTGGTGTGAGTCGCAGCCGGATCTCGTGCCCTATCGCGGGCAATGCCTCGTGCGGCGCGCCGAGATTCTGCAGCTGCATGGGGCGTGGCCCGACGCCATCGAGGCGGCGCGGCAAGCGTGCGAGCGGCTGCTGCACCCGTCGCCTCAACCCGCGTTGGGGGCGGCGTTCTGCCAGTGCGGCGAGCTCCATCGTCTGCGCGGCGAATTCACAGAGGCTGACGAAGCGTACCGCAATGCCAATCGGTATGGCCGAAAGCCGCAGCCAGGCCTCGCGCTCCTCCGACTGGCTCAGGGCCACGCCGAAACGGCAACGACGGCGATCCGGCTCGCGCTCGTCGAAGCGCACGGCACCGAGGCGCGGTCGCGCCTCCTTCCCGCGTACGTCGAGATTATGCTGGCGGCTGGCGACATCCAGGCAGCGCGCTTGGCGGCCGACGAACTCGCGTCGCTCGCGGGCGAACTCGATGCGCCTGTACTGACGGCGGTGGCCGCACAGGCGCATGGAGCGGTGCGGCTGGCCGAAGGCGACGCGCGGGTGGCGCTCCCGATTCTGCGCCAGGCCTGGACCGGCTGGCAGGAGGTCGATGCCGCGTACGATGCTGCGCGCGTGCGCGTGCTCATCGGTCTCGCCTCCCGCGACCTCGGCGATGTCGATGCCGCGGAAATGGAGTTCGACGCAGCCCGTTGGATCTTTCAGCAACTTGGCGCGCGCCCTGACCTCACGCATGTAGAGGCGCTCAGCCGTGCGCTCAAGCCCGCGCCTGCAGGCGGGTTGAGCGCGCGCGAGATCCAGGTGCTGCGGCTGGTCGCGGCAGGTAAGACGAACCGCCAGATTGCCTCTGCTCTGTTCATCAGCGAGAGGACAGTCGAACGGCACCTGAGCAACATCTTCAACAAGCTCGACCTGACCTCTCGATCGGCCGCGACCGCGTACGCCTACGAACACCAGCTTCTCTAAGCAGATCCCGGGGG
>WNFV01003512.1_pt1 | contig 19981 bp, 14 predicted proteins | sample 5400101 | NCBI WGS metagenome assembly WNFV01 (sample SAMN13153361, study PRJNA577476) | soil metagenome | isolation source: 115 cm soil or saprolite under grassland replicate 1 | place: USA:California | collected 2016-06-15 | reverse complement strand
CAGATGGCGTCCCCCTGGATGCCGCGCGGGCTGACGCGAAACTCGATGGCCGACCGTCGGTCGTTTCGCGTGTCGAGAAAGATCGCCATGTTGTCGTCGGTGCCGATGACCTGATCGCGGTCGACGTACGGAGCCCGGACTCTTTCCGGGTGCGGATCGTCGCACCGGATCCCGATGTAGAAGTACTTCTCGTCGTAGGTGAGGAAGGCAACCGTGCGAACCTTCGGCGGGACGTTGTCTCCCGGCTGCGTCTCCCAGAAGGCGTCGACCACGGCCGCGCCCTTCCAGCCGGGATCGAAGAGGTCGCCGTCGATCGTGATCGGTCCCGCGGCGCGCGGGATCACAAGAGGCGGGCGCGGGGGCGGGGGCGGAGAGGATTCCTGTTGGCCGACAGCAGTAACGGCTAGGGAGAGGATCGCCAGAGACAACGGAAGAAGCGCTCTCCTTCCCACGCCACTGTTTGCGAGCGCATGGTCAAAAGGTTCCCCCCGTTTGTGTCTCACACCATCCACGCGCTGCTAAGACTACGATAGCCGCGTGCAGGAAAAGATGGCGAGCCGCAGCCGCGTCGTGCGGGCCGTGGCCTCGGCCACGTCGCATGTCTGGTTCCCGGCGTCTCTGTTGGTCGCCCGCGGCCTGCCGCGCCGCGTAGGCACCCCGCTCGCTCGCGGTGTGGGGGGCGCGTACTTCCGGTTCCGGCCGAAGTATCTGAAGGCCGTCCAGGCGAATCTGTCGGTCATCCTCGGAGAGGCGCCTGATTCGGAGCCGGTGCGGCGCGCCGCCGGTGAGATGGTGCGCGGCCACTCCTCGGCCTGGTTCGACTTTCTGGCCTTCGCTTCGCGTCCGCCGCAGGAGTCCGCCATGCTCGTCGAGAGCGTGATGGGGTTCTCGCGGCTGGTCGAAGGGCGCCTGAAGGAAAAAGGCGTGCTGCTCGTCACGGCTCATCTGGGTAACTGGGAGATCGGCGGTCTGATGCTCGCGCAGGTCAAGCAGCCGATCCACGTCGTCCTCGTACCGGACATGTTCTCTGGAGTCGAAAGTGTGCGGCGTCGGTTGCACGCGCGGGCAGGAGTCACCGAGATCCCGGTGGACCGGAGCTTCGTTCCGACTCTGTCGGTCCTGCGCGCTCTCGACGACAACGCGGTCGTCGCCATGCAAGGCGACCGGGATTTCGACAACACGGGCATCGCGGTTCCCTTCTTCGGACGCGAGGCCTATTTCCCGCGCGGTCCCCTGCGCGTCGCCATGGCGACAGGAGCCACCGTCCTCCCGGCCTTCATCGTGCGCGTCCCGGACGGCCGCTACCGCGCCATTATCGAGGAACCGCTTGAGATCGACCGGACGGCAGACCGTGACGCCGCGCTGGCGCGCAACCTCGCGCGTTACGTTGCCCTCCTCGAGCGCTACGTCAGGGCATATCCCGAGCAGTGGTACTGCTTCTACCCCTTCTGGGATGACCCCACCCGGCGCTCTCGCGTCGGCTAGCAAGGGCCTCGGGGGCCGGCTCGGACACGTTCCTCGCTCCAAATACTAGTTGTTCGTAACAGTCGAATTGCAATTGTGAGAATCCGGGCCGGTGGGTCCTGTCGCCGGCCACCTCGCGCGCGCACTCCGGCTACCGGATTGAGTTCGGACTACGGGAGGGTTCCTCCGCGCGCGCGCGCGAGGCCTTCGTCCGGCGCCACCCACCGGCCCTTCACGTCGGTGCAAGCCGGACTGTAAGCCCCGGAGCCGGCGGCGTTTCCCGGAGGAGGTGATGGGTGACGAGCATGGGAGAGTGCGACCGGAACCATCGTGACACTGCGAGGAACCCTCAGCGCCGGCCGGATCTGACGGTTACGGCCGGCCGGCGCGTGCCGACGCAGGGAAATGACGACGGCTCCGAGGCGGGTTTTTCGCCACTATCACTTCAAGCATTACAGGGCACTACGAGGACGCGCGTCAGCGCGGCCTCCTCGCGGTGACGGCGGCGACGAAGAAGGCGTCGTAATGCTTCGCCAGCTCTTCGACGTCGGGGAGGATCTCGGGCTTTTCGAAGCCGGCCTTCTCGAAGGCCTTCCTCCAGTTGTCGGGGGTCAGGAAACCGTGGTTGGGACGCGTGGCGGCGTCGGTCGCCACGCCGGTAAAGTTCTCGAGGAAGTTGAAGACGAATTCCACGTAGATCGGCTGGCCTTCGAAGGGGCGGACGCATTCGGAGAACACGGCCGCTCCTCCGGGCTTCAGGGTCTCGCGAATTCGAGCCAGCGTGGCGTTCAGGTCTCGGGCGACGTGGACCGTGTTGACCGCGTAGACGACGTCGGCGATTCCCCGCGGGACGGCCTGCTCCTCGAAATCGCGGTCCATGTCGAGCCTGACGTACTCGACCGGCAAGCGCGGGTAGCGGGACTTCAAAGCCCGCTCCGCCCGCCGGAGGAACGTGGGCACGATCTCCGAGAAGACGTATCGCTCGATGCGGGAGAGCCGGGCGTCGCGCGAGAGCCGCTCGGCGACGGCGAGCGCGGCCGATCCCGAACCGCCTCCGATCTCGACGACGGTCGCGGGCGCGCCGCGGGGGAGAGCCCTCGCGACCGCCTCGGCTCCCAGCCGGTTGTTGATCTGATAGAGCAGGTTGTCGTTGGAAAAGTATTCGAACCAGAGCGGCAGCCTCGCCGGACAGAAGAGGATCTCCTCGCCCGTTTTTTCTCCGCGCAGGAACTCGGGGACGTGCTCGACCATCGCGCGGACGACCGCGAAGGGCGGAAGGGAATCGGCATCGATGGCGCGCGAAGCCGCCTCCGCCCGGTCGGGGTCGCCCGGAGGAAGCGACGCCCGGGCGCGGTAGACCGTTTCCTTCGGCGTCCCTTCCGCCGAGAGGTATCCCTCGGCAGCGAGCTTTCGGAAGAACCAGGACAGCGGAATCTCTGCGCGCGGCGCATACCCTTTTTCTGCGACGACCCGGGCCACGGTCGTCCCGCGTGCCAGAGACTCCTCCAGCTCCAACTGATGAATGAGCCGCAGGACCATCTCGGTCGTGAAGCGGTCGAAGTGCTCGCAGCACAGGATGAATTCCGGCGCGAAGAGCGACCGGATCTCGGAGTCCGGGATGCGGGAGAGAAGAGTCGGCAGGTCCTCGGAGCGCGTCGCCACGCGGGGATTCTACGAGAGCTGCCTGTAGACTGCGCCCATGAAGACTCTTCTTGCGGGGCTCGCGGTCGCGCTCGCCGCGGAGGCGGCGCTTGCCGCTCCGGCTTTCCGGCCGCGCATCGTCGTGCTCGGCTTCGACGGGGTGGATTCGCAGATCGTCGAGCAGATGCTCGCGGCCGGGCGCCTGCCGAACCTGGCGGCCCTGAAGGCTCGCGGTGGCTATTCCCCGCTTCTTCCCACGGTGCCGGCGCAAACACCCGTCTCCTGGGCGACCTTCTCGACGGGTCTCGATCCGGGGGGGCACGAGATCTTCGATTTCTTGAAGCGCGATCCTTCCGACCTGGTTCCAACGTTCGCCGTCGCGGAAGAGACTTCCGCACCGCTGCTCTTCGGACGGGCCAACGCCTTCGTGTTCGCGGGTGCGGCCGTCTTGGTTTTCCTCGGCACCGGCGCGGCGGTTTTCTTCCTGGGGAGGCGCCGTATCGCCCCGCTCGCCGTTCTCATCTTTCTGGGCATGGCCGCGGGAGGTGCCGCGTTCGCCGCCGTCAAGGCCTGGGTCCCCTCGGAGCGCCCGGCGGTGAAGAACAACCGCCTGGGCAAGACATTCTGGAACGAGGCCGGCGGCCGGCCGGCGACCGTCATTCGGATGCCCGTGACTTTCCCACCGGAATCCTTTCCCGAAGGGAGACTCCTGTCGGGGCTCGGCGTGCCCGACCTCTCCGGCCGGATCGGAAAGCCCTCCTATTACACGTCCGATCCCTTCTTCACTGCGAGAGAGGGCAACGATTTCTCGATCGATCTCGTGCGGCTCGAGTCGAATTCCGGCCGCCAGGTCACGAGGATCTCGGGTCCGCCGGGGAAACCCTTCGGCCGTGAGGGAACGATCAACCTGCCGATGATCCTGACTCTCGCGCCTGCCCGCGATCGGCTGACGATCGAAGCCGGCGGACAGAAGCGGGAGCTGACGGCCGGGCAATGGAGCGACTGGGTCTCGCTCGACTTCCGCGTCAACCCTGTGATCGCCCTGCACGGCTACGCGCGCTTTCGGCTCCAGTCGGTTTCTCCGGAGATCGCTCTGTACCTCTCGCCGATCCAGTTCGATCCCGAGAGGCTCCCGCCCGGCTTCGCCCTCTCCTCGCCCGCCGCCTTCGCTCGCGAGCTTGCCGCCCGCTTCGGGCGTTACAAGACGATGGGTTGGGCGATCGATACCTGGTCCATCCAGTCCGGCACGCTTCGCGAAGACGCTTTTCTGGAGGATGTCGCTTCCACCGCGGCGCAGGAGCGGCGGATGCTCGCCGCGCTGATGAGGGAGCGGCAACGGTTGATCGTGCACTACTTCGAATTCCCCGACCGCGTGGCGCATGTCTTCTGGAGATTCCGCGATCCCGGGCATCCCGCCTACGACGCCGCGCTCGCGCCGCGTTACGGAGACGCTATCGAAAAGTCCTATGAGACGATGGATGCGATCGTCGGCGAGACGATGGGCGCCCTCGCGCCGGAGGACGTGCTGATCGTCCTCTCGGACCACGGATTCGCGACCTGGCGGCGTTCCGTGAACTACAACTCCTGGCTCGTGGAGAACGGTTACCTGGTGTTGACCGGCGGCGCTCGCCGGCAGAATCTGGAGGCGCTGTTCTCAAGAGGGCAGTTCTGGGAATCCGTGGACTGGGGCAAGTCACGCGCGTACGCGATGGGCCTGGGCGACGTCTACGTGAATCTCAAGGGGCGCGAGAAGAACGGCATCGTCGAACCGGGTGCCGCCTACGAAGCGCTGCGGGAAGAGCTCATCCGTCGGCTGACCGGGCTGACGGATCCAAAGAACGGCGAGCGGGCGGTGTCCCGGGTGTTCAAGCGCGAGGATGTCTACCGTCGTTTCAGTCCTCGTCTCATTCCGGATCTGATCGTGACCAACCGCCCCGGATACCGCGTCTCCTGGCAAGCGTCTCTCGGCGTGCCGACCGAAAACGTCTTCGAAGACAACCGCGACGTGTGGAGCGGCGACCATTGCTCACTCGACCCGGAGCTGGTGAAGGGAGTCTTCTTCGCTTCGCGGCGTTTCCGCGCGGTGCCGGTTCCCCGCATCGCCGATGTCACGGCTTCGGTCCGAGCCTTGATCAGCGCCCCCGCGCCTCCCGACGCGGCAGGGAAGTCCCTCTGGTAAGAAGAAAATTGTGAGTTGTGAGTTGTGAGTTGTGAATTGAGCACGAAGACCATTTTCCGGCCGATTCACAATTCAAAATTCACAATTCACAATTCGCTTGTCGCGGTCGGGCTGCTCCTCTGTGCCGTCGTCGCCGGCCAGTCGGAACAGAACCCCGACCTGAAGAAGATCCGGTCGCGGATTTCGTCCCTTCAGGGGAAGCTGGCTGAAAGCGAGAAGAACGTTGCGACCCTGTCGGAAGAAATCAAGCGGCTCGACCTCAAACTCGAGATCGCGCAGAAGGAGGCGGAGCTCGTCGAGGCGACGCGCGAAGACTTCGCGCGGCAACTCGCCGTGACCCTGGCCGAGCGCGCGGTCTCCGTGGAGTCCTCGCAGCGGCTGGCGCGCGCTCTCGTGGCCCGCGCCAGGGTGCTGCACCGGTTCGGCCGGTTCGGCTATTTCCGGGTGCTGCTCGAGGCCGACGATGTGCGCGACCTTCTGGCCGGCCTCGAACGTCTGGATACGCTCGCCCGGCGCGACGGGCGGCTGATCGCCCGCTACCGGCAGGTGCAGGCCCGCAAGGAGGCCGACATCGCGCGGGAGGATGCCCTGAAGTCGGAGCTCGACCGGCTCTACGAGCAGGGGAGCCGGGAGGTCGCTCGCATGGCGGCCTTGCGGCGCGAGCGCGAGACTCTCCTCGCGCGCGAGAAGACCGCCACGACCTTCCGCCGGGATGAAGTCATGGCTCTCTCCGAAAAGGCGGCGCGCCTCGAGCGGCTTCTCCAGAGGCTGGCTCAGACGTCCACGGCCCAGGCCTCCGATCCATCCGGAGGGGTGCGTCCCTGGAAGGGAGTTCTCGACTGGCCGGCGCGCGGGACACTGATCGAGACCTTCGGGCGTCACCGCCATCCGAAGTTCGACGCCTGGACTTTCTCCAACGGCATCGCGCTCGGTTTGCCCGCCGGCACCCCTGTGCGGGCGGTCTACAGCGGCAGGGCGATCTACGCCCAGTGGCTCGCGGAATACGGAAACCTCGTGATCCTGGACCATGGCGACGGTGTCTTCACGCTCTATGCCTGGTTGCAGTCGGTCGCGGTGCTACCCGGCGCCTCCGTTCCCGCGGGTGGACCGGTCGGGAACGCGGGCTGGGGACCCGGCCGCGAAGAGCCCGGCCTCTACTTCGAAGTCCGTGACCACCAGAAGGCCAACGATCCGGTGGCCTGGCTCCGTTAGGGGAACCGTGGGCCTCCTGTCATCCCTTCGCGCTTTTCCGTGTCATCCCCTCGCTCTTTCCACTGTCATCCTGAGCGCAGCGAAGGATCTGCTCCCGTCGCTTCGATTCTTGCCTTCCCGCTCGGGGCAGGCTCTGAGCGGAGCGAAGGATCTGTTCTATCCGTTCGAAGAGTGCCTTCCCGCTCAGGGCAGGCTCTGAGCGACGCGAAGGATCTGCCCCGCGGAATCAAAAGAGCAGATCCTTCGTCGCTGCGCTCCTCAGGATGACAGGGGAAGGACGGAAGAACCCAATCGTGGGTTCTGTTACCATCGTCCGGATGAAATCCAACCGCTCGAGAATCCTGTTCGTGGTCGCGTCGCTGGCCGCTCTCCTTTCCCTGAGGGCAGTCTCCAATACCAGCGGCTCGGGCAAGGACCCGGCCACGCGGGCTCTCTCGATCTTCTCGGACGTTTTTTCGCTCACGCGGCAGAATTACGTCGAGCCGACCGACTCGAAAACGCTTCTCAACGGGGCTTACGACGGGATGTCCGATGCGCTCGACCCGTTCTCCTATTACGTCACGGCCTCGGAGCGTGCCGCCTACCGGGCTCAGGAGGCTTCCGGCGCCGTCGGCCCCGGCATTGTGCTCGCGCGCCGCGGTGGTTTCCCCTACGTGGTCGCTCCCCTGCCCGGCTCTCCAGCCCAGAAAGCAGGTGTGCACGCCGGCGACTTAATCGACATCGTGGACGGCAAGCCGGTCCGCAATTCGTCGCTCTGGAAGGTCAAAGCGGCGCTGGAGGGGCCGGAAGGCTCCCATGTCGAGATCATCCTGTTCCGGGGGGGAGACGAGAGGAGAGTCACTCTTTCGGTCCCTCGGGCCCGGTTCGAGGCTCCCGCCCTGTCTCCGCGCTGGGAGCGCGACCTCGTTGTCGTGACGGTCCCGTCGTTCCGACGCGCAACGGCGGAGGAGTTGCGCAAGACCGTCGAGGAGGCCAACCGGCGCGGGGTCCAGCGAATCGTGCTGGACTTGCGGGGAGCGATCGGCGGAGAGATTGCCGAGGCCGCTCCCGCGGCTTCTCTCTTCATGGGAAAGGGCCTCGTCGCGAGAGTCGTCTCCCGCAAGGTCACGCTTGCGCCCCTGGAGTCGAGCGGCGAGCGCCTCTGGAAGGGACGCACCGTGATCCTGACCGATGACGCGACCGGCGGCGCCGCCGAGGTTTTTGCGGCGGCTCTCCGAGATCGCGCGGAAGCGACCACCGTGGGCGAGACGACCGTCGGAATGGCCATCGTTCAGCGTCAGGTGCCCACGCAGTCGGGCGGCACACTCTTCATGACGGTAGGACGCTATGTCTCGCCATCCGGCGCCACTCTCGCAGGCAAAGGACTCGCGCCGGACGAGAGGGTCCTCGTCTTCCCGGGTGAGACGGGAGGCAAGGACGCGATTCTCGAGCGCGGCCTCGAAGTGGCGCGCGGATCCGGCCCCGCTCGCCGCGCGGCTTGAAGAGGTCGCGTTTCCGGGTCTCTCCGGTCACCGTCTTCTTCGCCCTTCTTTCCCTCGCGCTCGGAGTCGTTCTCTACGTCAAGACTCGTCCTTCCCCCCCGTCTCGCCGTCCTCCCGTCATTCCATTTCCTGTTCCGTCTCCGCGTCCTCGCTTCTCCCCGTCACCCCGTCCCTCGCTTTCCCCCTCCGCCGCGGCGACTCCTCGCGGGGAGCCGAGCGTCCCGCGCGTCGCCATCGTCATCGACGACCTCGGAAACGACGTCCCCGCCATGGAGCGCATCGCCCGCTGGCCGTACGAGGTCTGCGGCGCCGTTCTTCCCGTACTCCCGGCCAGCGGCCGGACGGCGCGGCAACTCGCGGAGTCCGGCAAGCAGGTTCTTCTTCATCTGCCGATGGAGCCCCGCAATCCGCGGATGCGACCCGGACCGGGTGTGGTCCTGCGCTCGCAGACCGAGGAGCAGATCTCGCAAACGCTCGAGACCGACCTCGATTCCGTTCCGGGAGCTGCGGGAGTCAGCAATCACATGGGCTCCGCCGCGACGGCCGACTCGCGCGTCATGCGCGCCGTGGCGCGCGTGCTCGCGCGCCGGGGTCTCTTCTTCCTCGACAGCCGCACGACCGTCGCGACGGTCGCGGGTGAAGCGGCGCGGGAGGAGCGTGTGCCGACCGTTTCGCGACGAATCTTCCTGGACGACGTGGCGACGGAAGTCGAGGTCAGAAAGGCGCTGGATGAGCTCATCGCCCGCGCCCGGGCCGAAGGTTTCGCGGTGGGACTCGGTCATCCTTACGCCGCGACTCTCGCCGTCCTGGAGCGCGAACTGCCGACATTGGGTCAGCGTGGTGTCAGGCTTGTTCCTGTGAGTGAGCTCGCCCGCTAGATCTCTTCAATGAGCGACATCTTCACGAATGAGTCAACTTCTCCCACCAGCGTAGAACGAGGCTGGGTGAGACCTTCCTGACAACCCGCGCCAGCGTCGGGCCCGCCTCCCTTGTCGGCACGCGACGGCGTGCCGTGATAGGAGAACCGGCCGTCGCTCTGGCGCGAAGGCGCAGTCGCAGCAGGGCGATTGGCAGTCTTTGGTGTGCGCCTTCGCTCACGACCTCCTCCGGGAGGCGGTCCCGCCGCCGGGGCTGCAGCTGGGCTAAGCCGGAGTGCAGCCCGGAGGCGACGGCGTTGCCCGGCGGCGGCACTGTCCGAGGGCACACGCCAAGCTCTCGACCAAACGACGCGGTCTCGGTGCCCTCGGACCGTAGCGGCGGCTCGGTGCTCCTCCGCGCGGCCTGGCCGCCGCGTGCCGCCAAGGGCGATGCCGGCGACTCGGGGCGGATTGTTCGAGATGAAATACCGCCGTATGGATTTGCCACTTCATCAACTCTCTCGTCGGTTTAAGGCGAAGCTTCGGCAGGAATTGGTGATTGGCGATTTGTGATTGGGGCGAAGAACTCCTTTCCGTCTCAATCACAAATCACAGATCACAATTCCTGTTTCTTGGCTTCCTCCCAGTACCGATCGAGCTCCGCGAGAGGAATCTCCGAGATCGACCTTCCGGAAAGGGCGGCCCGCCTGGCGACGCCGGCAAATCTCGAGCGGAATCTCGCGTTAGTCCTCCTCAGGGCCGCTTCGGGGTCTATGGAGCGGCGGCGGGCAAGGTTGACGGCGGAAAGGAGCAGGTCCCCGATCTCCTTCTCCTCGGCCTCCCGGTCCTCCTGTGCGGCCGCTTCGCGCCATTCCTCGATTTCCTCCTCGATCTTCTTCGCCACGTCGGAGTCCCGTTCCCAGTCGAAGCCGAGGTCGGCGGCGCGGGAAGTCATCCGGTAGGCTGCGGCGACTGCCGGCAGGGAAGCCGGGATGCTTCCCAGAGGGTCTGTTCCGGGCTCGGCTTCCTTGCGTTTCCGCGTTTCCCATCCCTTCTTTACCTCGGTGGCGTCGGCGGCTTTCGTTTTGCCGAAGACGTGTGGGTGGCGGTCGATCATCTTGCGCGTCACCGCGCCGGCGACCTCTTCGAGATCGAACCAGCCACGTTCCCGCGCCAGCGTGGACAAGAAAAAGACCTGGAAGAGGAGGTCGCCCAGCTCGTCGCGCAGCGCCCCGGGATCTCCCGAGTCCAGCGCCTCCAGGGTCTCGTAGCATTCCTCCAGAAGATAGGTCTTGATCGTCTCGGGTGTCTGCTCCCGATCCCAGGGGCATTCCCGCCTCAACTTCTGGACGAGAGACAACAGCTCGGCCAGCGCCGACATGTCCCGATCATATGCGCTGGCGCGCGGCTGAACGCGCTGGGTTAAGATTTGATGAGCGCGGTGACCTTGGGGCCCCAAGAGCGAAACAGAGATGGCCAAGGACGAAGAAAAACCGATTCGGATCGTAGACCGGCGCATGTTCACCCCTGAAGGGGAGTTGCGTCCCGATTTCCAGGCCGAGGACTCGCCCGAGCCCGCTCCCGCGGCGCCTCCGCCTTCACCGCCACCGCAGGCCCCTCCCGTCGAGCCAGCGGGCCGGCTTGCCGACGAGGAAACAGGGGCGGCGGGTGAGGAGCCGCCGCTCGAATCGAAAGAACCCAGGAGCGACTTCGCGTCGCTCGTTCGGTCGCTCGCGACCACGGCCTACTCGGCTCTGGGGCTGTTGCCGGATCCTTCGGGAAGCCGGCAACGGGAAGTCGGCATCGCCCGGCAGATGATCGATTGGTTGGCCGTGCTGGAGCAAAAAACCCGCGGGAACATCTCGTTTGAGGAATCCGACTTTCTCGCCAAGGTCCTCTATGAGCTGAGACTCGCCTACGTCGAGATGACGCGTCCGCCCGCCAAATGAGAATGAAAGCCGGGAAACGGGAAACGGGAGACGGAAAACGTGCCGCCAGAGTGAGAACCTTCTCCTTCCGTTGATGCCTGTTCGTCGTTTCCCGTTTCCCGTTTTCCGTTTCTCGATCCTTCTTCTCTTCTGGTGTGCCCTGTCCACGGCGGTCGCACAGGCGCAGGATCCCGTCTCGCCGCTTCCTCCGCCAGTGACGCGCGGCCTCTACCGCTCACGGTGGTTCGAGTTCTTGAACGCTCACCTCGAAGACGATTCCCGCGCCGCCGCCATCGCGCTCGCGGAGCTGAGAAAAGCGGCTCAGATGGTGGGGATCCGTTCCCTGTCGGATTTCGCGCGCGCGGCCGTGTACGAGGGCCGCCAAGCGGAGGCGCAGAAGAAGTTCGACCGCGCGGCCCGAGCCTACGATGCCGCTCTCGTTCTGGATGACACCAACTGCGACGCCCAGTTCTCGCGCTTCGGATTCCTTCTGCGACGAGGCTCCTTCGACAAGGCTGCGGCGGCGCTGCCCGCGGCAGTCAGCTCGTTGCTGGCAACGCACGAGTCCCGCCTCTCGGTCTTTTCCATCCTCCTGCTCTGGTCCGCTGCGGGTCTGGCGGCGGCGGCGCTCGGCTCGATTGTCATCCTGGTCTTCCGGTATTCGCGGCTCTGGGTCCACGACCTGCGCGAGATTTCCGGGCGCTTCTTGGGACGGAAGGCGGGGCTCCCTCTCGGCCTGGTCCTGCTGACTCTTCCGCTGGCTTTTGGGCTCGGTCCAATCTGGGTCGTCCTCTATTGGGGCGCTCTCGTCTATCCCTCCTGCGACCGAAGGGAACGCAGCATCCTCGTGGCGGCGCTCTTGGCCTTCGGCTTGATCCCCGTGATGACGGCGGCGATTTCCCGAGAGAACATCCTCGAGAGGTCGCCTCTCTACGTCGCGGCCGTGGACCTGGAAGAGAAGCGGGAAGACACGAGCGCCGAAGACGGCCTGCGGCAGGCGTCCACGGTGTTCGGCGAGGACCCGGATGTCTGGTTGCTCCTGGGAATCTATGCCGAGCGGTCAGCGGACCCCGAGCGCGCCCTGGCTGCCTACGACCGGGCCATGCAGGTGAGACCAGACGACTATCGCGCGGTCTTGAATCGCGGAAATGTCTACTTTGTGGAGGGGAATTTTTCGCGGGCGATTCGAGACTATGAGGCGGCGGCGGGGAAGGCTCCGAACGCAGCCGAGGTCTACTACAACCTCGCGCTCGCGCGCGCCGAGGCCTCTGACCTGGATGGGCAGGCGGCGGCGTTGCAGCGGGCTCGCCGGATCTCGGCGCGCGACGTCGCCTACTGGTCGGACCATCCGACCCTCGCTCGGGTCGTTTCCTCCTCGTATCCTCTTTCTCGCGCCCGGCGCAAGATCGAGGAGTGGAACAGGCAGCCGATAGGGCGCCGCCTGCCGGGCTATGCTCCCCTCTCCGGCGTGGCGGAGGCATTCTTATCTCCGTTCGCCGCCGGCCCCTGGGCCGTGCTTCTCCTGGCTCTGACCCTGAGGCTTCTGCGAACCTGGCGGGGCATGGCGATGGAATGTGCTCGGTGTGGCGAGCCCCACTGCAAGTACTGCAGGCGCTACGGGGATCCGCTCGGGCTTTGCAGCGCCTGCTCGCGACAGCGTAAGGCATCGCGGGGCATCGACATCCAGGTCAAACGAGCCGAGCAAGCGCGGCTTCTGGCACAGCGGCGGAAATGGCTCTGCCGTTTTCTCTCCTTTTTCTTCCCCGGTGCTCACGGGTTCTTCTCGAAGAGTCCCGTTTCCGGTTTTCTGACGCTCCTGCTCTTTTTTGTCTTGCTGGCGTCCGCCATCATCAACAGCCGGCTCTTCAGCCTGCGGCAGCTCGCTCCGGCGAGTGCGTGGGCGGGTGCCTCGCTCGCGCCGCTTGCCGCCGCCGCAGTGGTCTGGGCGTCTTCGCTCTGGTCTTCCTGGAGGCAGCCGCATGGGGCTTGAAGGGACGCTCGCGGCCTTCTCGGTGACCGACATCTTCCAGGCCTTGAGCCTGCAGAAAAAGACGGGGACTCTGACGGTCGAGAGCGGAGATGACACAATCACGATCTCTTTCCTGGGTGGCCAGATCGTTTCGGCGGACTCCACGTCGCACCGCCTCGAAGAGGGCATCGGAACCCTTCTGGTCCGTAGTGGCCGACTGTCCGCGGAGGATCTCCTGCGCGTTCGCGAGACACAGAAAGAGACTCAGCAGCGCCTGGACCTCCTGCTCGACCGGCAGAAGTTGGTCTCGTCCGAGGTTCTCCGCGAAGCTCTGCGGCTCCAGATCGGCCGGATCGTCTTCGCCGCCTTTCGCTGCACGGAGGGACGCTTCCGCTTTCACCAGGAGGGCGTCATCGAACAGGACGCGGCTCGGCTCTTCCCGATCCCGGCCGACTCGCTCTTGACGGAAGCTGTCCAATTCCTCGACGAGTGGCCGAAGCTCGAAAAAAAGGTCCCTTCCCCCGACATGGTTTACCGCCGCGCGCCCGGGCTCGAGAACCTGAGGCTGGTGCTGTCGGCGGACGAGACCGGAGAGGGTGCCCTGCTCGTGTCCCGGCGGGAGGCTGAAATCTGGAGTTGGGTGGACGGCAGATGGCGTGTTGAAGAGATCCTGGAACGGGCGTTCCTGTCGGACCTTGACGCCTACCGAGCCCTCGCGGATCTCCAGGACCGAAATCTCATCGTTCAAGAGCGGCTGCGGGCCCCGGCCGGAACGCAGCCGGACAGGGGAGATTCCTGGATCTCGGCCAGGGCGATCGCGCTCTGGGCCCTGTTCTTCTTGATTGCTGCCCTGGCTGTTCGGGAAGTCCCCGGCAATCCCTGGAACCTATTTCTGCACCCACCCGGAGAGAGGCGAGAGGCCGCCGATCTCCTCAGAGCAGTTTCGCTGGGCCGCCTGGGTACGATCGAGCGCGCGCTCAGGGTTTACTACGATTCCTCCGGACAGTACCCCAAGAAAGTAGAGGATCTCCTTGCCGCCGGAGTTCTGACCCGGGAGGCGATCACCGATCCCTACGGCCAACCCTACCGTTACATCCTTCGTTCCGAAGACGGAAAGTTCAGCTTGTACGGGCGCAACGCCCAGGGGAACATCGACCTGGATCTCTCCTTTGAACGGTCTCTGGCTCCGGTCTCTGGATCTCGGCCCGCCGGGAAGGCCAAGCCGCCCGACGAGCGGCCCGGGGTTCAAGTCATACGGTAGAAGATAGTTTAGTCGATCGCGCTTAGGTCTCATCGAATTGTACTTGACAATATCTCACTAAGATTTTACTATCTGCTGTTCTGAGGCAGGGGCCTCGAAGCAAGAGCAGGAAAAGGAAGAGGAGAGGCATGAGCAAGATAATCGGAATCGACCTCGGTACCACCAACTCATGCGTGGCCGTCATGGAGGGGGGCGACCCGGTCGTCATTCCCAACGCTGAAGGCAACCGCACAACCCCCTCTGTCGTTGCATTTTCCAAGACCGGCGAGCGGTTGGTCGGGCAGGTCGCCAAGAGACAGGCGATCACCAACCCCGCCAACACTGTCTTCTCGATCAAGCGCTTTATGGGGCGCAAGTACTCGGAGGTCTCCGAGGAGATGAAGATGGTGCCCTTCTCGGTTATCCAGGCGTCCAACAGCGACGCCCGCGTGAAGGCCGGGGGCAAGGAGTACTCGCCGCCGGAGATCTCTGCGATGATCCTCGGCAAGCTGAAAGAAGCCGCCGAGGCGTACCTGGGAGAGAAGGTCACTCGGGCCGTCATCACCGTGCCGGCGTACTTCAACGACTCGCAGCGCCAGGCCACCAAGGACGCGGGACAGATCGCGGGACTGACGGTGGAGCGGCTGGTCAACGAGCCGACCGCGGCGGCGCTGGCCTACGGACTGGACAAGAAGAAAGACGAGACGATCGCCGTCTACGACTTCGGTGGCGGCACGTTCGACATCTCGATCCTGGAAGTGGGCGAGGGGGTCGTCGAGGTCAAATCCACCAACGGCGACACGCACCTGGGTGGCGACAACATCGACCAGCGGGTCATCGATTGGATCCTCGCTGAGTTCAAGAAGGACCAGGGGGTGGACCTGTCCAAAGACCCGATGGCCATGCAGAGATTGAAGGAGGCCGCGGAAAAGGCCAAGATCGAGCTCTCCAACGTCGTCGAGACGGAGGTCAACCTCCCGTTCATCACGGCGGACGCGTCCGGGCCCAAACACCTCCAGTTGAGGCTGACCCGCTCGAAGCTCGAGCAGCTGGTCGAGGAAATCATCAACCGCTCGACCGGCCCCTGCAAGCAGGCCTTGAAGGACGCGGGACTGGAAGCCAAGGACATCGACGAGGTCGTGCTCGTCGGCGGCCAGACACGCATGCCGCGCATCCAGCAGCTCGTCAAGGACCTCTTCGGCAAGGACCCGCACCAGGGTGTCAACCCCGATGAGGTCGTGGCCGTCGGAGCCGCGATCCAGGGAGGCGTGCTCGCGGGAGACGTCAAGGACCTGCTGCTTCTCGACGTGACGCCGCTTTCCCTCGGCATCGAGACGCTCGGAGGCGTTACCACGCGCTTGATCGAACGCAACACGACGATTCCGACCAAGAAGAGCGAGGTCTTCTCGACCGCCTCGGACAACCAGACCTCCGTGGAGATCCGCGTCCTGCAGGGCGAGCGCGAAATGGCGCGTGACAACAAGCCCATCGGTGTCTTCCACCTCGTGGGCATCCCGCCCGCCCCGCGGGGCGTACCGCAGATCGAGGTGACGTTTGACATCGACGCCAACGGCATCCTGAACGTTTCGGCAAAGGATCTGGGCACCGGGAAAGAGCAGAAGATCACGATCACGGCTTCCTCGGGCCTGAACAAAGATGAAATCGACCGTATGGTCAAGGACGCTTCCGCGCACGCAGACGAGGACCGCAAGCGGCGCGAGGAAATCGAAGCGAAGAACCGCCTGGACAGTCTCATCTACTCGACCGAGAAGTCCTTCTCCGAGAACAAGTCGAAGCTCGATCCGGGCGAGATCTCCAACTTCGAATCGGCGCTGGCCGATGCGAAGAAGGCCCTCGAAACCGGCGGGACCGAGAACATGAACCAGGCGGCCGAGCGTCTTCAGCAGACCTCCCACAAGCTCGCCGAGGCCATGTACCGCGGCGCCGCGTCGCAGGGCCCGTCGGCGGGACCCTCGCCGGGCACCGCGGAGCCGGGCGGCCAGGGCAAGGAGGACGAAGTCATTGACACGGAGTACGTAGACACCGAGAAGAAATGAGGCAGGTCGAGAGTCGAGAATCGAGAGTAGGGCCCGAGCCGGCTATCAAAACTCTTGACTCTTGACTCCAGACTCTCGACTCTACTGACATGAGCAGCTTCCAGTGGAACTCGCTTCAGGATCTCGTCGCGATCCAGGAAAAGATGAATCGTCTGTTCGAGGAGACCATCCATCGGACCGAGTTTCCTGATGAGGGGGTTGAGACGGCGCTCTGGTCTCCGGCGGCCGACGTCTACGAGACTCCGGAAGAGATCATCCTGCAGGTGGAGTTGCCCGGCGTGCGCCTCGCCGACGTTCACCTGGAAGCGCTCGACGGAAAGCTCCGGGTGTCCGGCCACCGCCGGGCAAACCCGGAAGTCGAACCCAAGCATTTCGTCCGCATGGAGCGCATCTACGGCAATTTCTCGCGCGAATTCGTCATTCCCTCTTCCATCGACCCGTCGCGGATCAAGGCGAGCCTGAGGGCCGGGATCTTGAGGATCGTTGCGGCCAAGTCGGATCGGGGTCATGCCCCGGCTCCCGGGAAGGCGCGGTGATCGGCAGCCGCCGGCCGGGGGTTTTTCGCATCGGCGCCATCGCCGAGCGTTTCGGAATCCACCCCCAGACTCTGCGTCTCTACGAGCGCGAGGGCCTGCTGCGCCCGGTGCGCACGGAAGGCAACACGCGACTCTACGATTCCGACACGATCGAACGACTCGAGATCATTCTCACCCTGACGCGAGACCTGGGCGTCAACCTCGCGGGCGTGGAGGTCATCCTCCACATGAAGGAGAAGATCGAGAGAATGCAGGGAGACGTGCACCACCTGTTCTCGGTCCTGCGGGAAGAAGTTGAGGCCCGACGCATGGAGCCGGACCGCCGCTACGCCCTCACAACTGTCTCGAAGAGCCTCGCCCTCGCGAAGCTCGACAAGCGGTAGATTCCTGTCCGAGGGCTCAGTCCTCCCTGTCATCCTGAGGTTGCCGACGCGCCAGCGCCTCCGCCGAAGCTACGGCGCTCGAGCGAAGGCGGAAAGCCGCTATGGCGACGGCGCGAGCGGAGCGACGAAGGATCTGCCCTCGTCGACCTAGTTCCCTGTAACAATCGGATTGCAATCGCGAGAATCCGGGCTGGCGGGTCCTGTCGCCGTCCACCTCGCGCGCGGACTGCGGGCGGTTGCCCGAGTCGGACCAAGGGAGGGTTCCTCCGCCCGCGCGCGAGGTCTCCGTCCGGCGCCACCCGCCGGCCCTCTCATTTCGGCTTAAGCCGGACTGTAAGCCTCGGAGACGGCGGCGCTGGAGGAGGTGATGGGTGACGAGCATGGAAGAGCGCAACCGGCGCCTCGCTGTGTCTGCGAGGAACCCTCAGCGGCGGCCGGTTCTCACCTCTTGCGGCCGGCCGCCGCGTGCCGACGAGGCGCCGCCGGCTCCGGGGCGGGTTTGCGACACTATCAATTTAGTCGTTACACGGAACTAGATCCTTCGCTGCGCTCAGGATGACGCCGCCTTGGGTTCGTGGAAGAACCCGGCGGCGGCGTCAGTTTTCCTTATAGAATCGGACCGAGGAGGAGCCGTGAAGAAAGTAGCACTGATTCTCGTCGGCATCGCGATGACATCGCTGGCGCTGGCGCAGCTTTCCAAGTACAAGGACTGGGCCAAGTCTCCCGAGGCGTACTTCCTGACACCCGCCGAGCGCGAGGAATGGTCCCGGGTCACCAACGACGCAGACGCCGAGAAGTTGATCGCGACGTACTGGGCCAGACGGGATCCAACCCCGGCGACGCCGCAGAACGAGTTCAAGGACGGCGTGATGCGCCGCATCGCCGCCGCCGACGAGCAGTTCAAGCTGCGGCGCTACAACAGAGGAGCCGACTCGGTTCGCGGCCGCATCTTCGTGACACTCGGCGCGCCCAACCGGGCCTCGCAATCGCGTGAACAGGATCGCGCCGGGGGAACCCTGGGCGATTCCGGGCTTCCGACCGGGGCGACAGGAGGCAGCGGGTTTGGAGACATCTCGACGAGCGCCGTGACCGTCAACTGGACCTACGACAAGGGCCACTTCGATCCCTCGTGGGGCATCCCGGAGATGCGTATTCGTTTTTCCGTTGATCCCCTGCGCGGCTCCGACGAAATGGGCAAAGACGCCGTCGTCGAGCGCGCGATCGCCACCGTAGCGGAGAAGAGCATCGTCAATCCGAGCGGCGCCGTCGGAAGCCCGGCCGCCGCCACCGCCGCCCCGCCGGCCGCGAGCGCTCCACCGGCCGTTCCACCGGCAGCCACCGGTCCGGCGGCCGTCGCACCGCCTCCAGCTCCCGCGACCGCCGCCCTTCCCGCCGCTTCGCGGTCGGTGCTGGAAGCGCTGATGAAGGAGAAGAAGGATCAGATCAATCCGACTTTCTGGGGTGGGAGTTTCAACAGCATCCCGGGAGAAGGGTTCTACGCATTGCAACTGTATGTCGCGGGAGACAAGGCCCCCGCGGGCGCCGTGAAGTTCGGCGGAGTCGTCACGAGCGATTCGGGCCAGGAGGCGGGGACATATTGGGAGGATGCGACGCTCGCCGACATGAAGACCGGGTCGCGCTCGGACAAGGTTTTCGAGCGCTCGGTCGTGCTGCCCCCGGGAAGCTATCGCGGCGCCTTTGGTCTTTTTTCCGCCGACGGCGGCACGGCCCTCGCCTCGGCTTCCGCAACGTTCCGAGTCCAGGCGAAGCCGGTCGATTTCTCCGTCTCCCCGCTCATCCTCGCCAATACACTGACGCCTCTGACAAAGCGTCCCAGTCCGACCGATCCGTTCGTATTCGGCGTGGAAAAACCGATCCGCGTCGAGCCGAAAGGCAACAGACTCTTCGCCAAGGAAGACAGCCTCTGGTATTTCTACACGGTCTGGAATCCGAAAATGCCCGCCGCCTCCGCCGAGGCTACGGCGCCCAAGGAGCAGGCGGCGTCCCCCGCGCCCTCCCCGGCGCCCGGAACGACCCCCGCTCCGGGGGCTCCCGGCGCGCCAGCGCCGGCGGAACCCAAGCCGAGGATCCAGGCTCGAATCGGGGTTCTGAAGGATGGACAGCCTGCCTTCGCGCCTTTGACCGCTCCGGCCGAGATGCAGGTCCTGGCTCCCGGCTACTACGCCACGGGCAGTGAGATTCCTCTGCAGACCTTCGAGCCCGGGTACTACACTTTCGCGCTGACGGTGCGCGACCTGAATGCTCCGCGCGATTCCGAGGCCTTCAAGGGGATCGACCGGAAAGAGGACTTCGTAGTCCTGAAGCCCGACGGCACGATACCCGAGAAGTCTGCCCCAAGACCCGCCGCCAAGCCGAAGGTCACGCCCAAGAAGGGATAGCCTCCGGGCGATTCGGTTCGCCCGGAGAAAGACTTGTCGGAGAACTTCCAGAACCGGTTTGGATTATTGGACGAAGCCTCTCGCGGGGATAAACGGTCCTGCGTACCGGACATACTCTTGACGGGGAGGGTGGGACCTCGCAAAAAAATGTGTGGCCGGCTGATCCTTCCTAAACTGATTGGGTCAGTCGTTGCCGATTTTTACGTTCACTCGAACGGTGGAATGGGTCGCGGCGAGATCGTCGCGGACCTGCACGGCAATCGTGTGGAATCCCGGCCGCATCGAGATCATGACGACGTGTCCGGCGATCTGGTTCAGAACCGTCGACAGCTTCTCCTTCGGCACACGCAGCGGCACCTGATGCTTCTGGACGTCGGAGACGCGCCCCGAGGCATCCTTGACGGCGACAAACACGGTGATCTGCCCGCGGTGGGCGCTCGACTCGGGGATGAGAACAAGCTGGGTCATCGGGATCTTGACCATGACCGGCAGGAGGTAGTTTCCGCCTTCGCTGCTGCGCTCCCGGCCGGGCTCGAGCCGCATTCCGAAGGGATTGTCGGAGACATCGAGCAGGAGCGCCGAGAGGGTGCGGTCGGTCGCGCGTTCGTCGGGCGTCTTGTCCCGGTAACCCTCCC
>WNFV01017823.1_pt1 | contig 20003 bp, 19 predicted proteins | sample 5400101 | NCBI WGS metagenome assembly WNFV01 (sample SAMN13153361, study PRJNA577476) | soil metagenome | isolation source: 115 cm soil or saprolite under grassland replicate 1 | place: USA:California | collected 2016-06-15 | reverse complement strand
CTCAGCTGGCCTCGCGCGCGAGATCGGCGACTTATGGCAGCTCGCCTATTCCCTCGTCAGCCTGGCCGAGCTTGCGATTCGAAGGGGGGACCTTGAGGCGGCGGATCGCCACGGGCGTGAGGGCCTCATCTGTGCGAACGAGATCGCTGACGCAAGCTTGAGGATCTTCTCCCTTGCGATCCGCGCGATCACGATGGCCCGCCGTGGAGACCCTGAGCGCGCCGGCATTCTGTGGGGCGCCGCTCACAAGCTGGGAGATGAGCTGGGGGAAAGCATGTGGCAAAGGGAGCGCGCAAACTACGAGGAGCTCCTCGGCGAGCGCGGCGCGGCGTTCGAGCGTGGAGTGCAGGCGGGGCGGACGCTCTCGCTCGAGGACGCCGTCGCTCTCGCGCTCGAGCCCTAGACTGACCGCGCAGTGGCCCCTGCCAGAGACCTTCGCGCATGGATCGCGCTGCTCGAGCGTGAGAACGAGCTCGTCCGCATCTCGGCGGAGGTCGACCCGCAGCTCGAGATCACCGAGATCAACGACCGGGTCGTCAAGGCCGGCGGGCCCGCGCTCCTGTTCGAGAACGTCAAGGGCTCCGACCATCCGCTCCTGATCAACCAGTTCGGCACGGAGCGCCGGATGTGCCTCGCTTTTTGGGCGGCCAGCCTGGACGATGTCGGGCGCCGGCTCGGGGAGGTGCTCGAGATGCAGCCGCCGCAAGGGCTCGTACAGAAGGTCAAGGGGCTCGCCAAGCTGAAGTCGATCGCCGATTCGATGCCCAAGTCGGTCCGAGGCGGCCCGGCGCAGGAGATCGTGCTGGAGAGGGACGACGTCGATCTCGGCCGCCTCCCGATTCAGACCTGCTGGCCCGGCGACTCTGCTCCGTTCATCACGCTCCCGGCCGTGATCACGAAGGACCCGCACGACGGAACGCGCAACGTCGGCATGTACCGGATGCAGGTGCTCGGCCCGCGCGAGACGGCGATGCACTGGCAGATCCACAAGGACGGCCGGCTCGATTACCTGGCGACCGACGGGCGGCTCGAGGTGGCGGTCGCGCTCGGGCTCGATCCGGTCACGACGTACACCGCGAGCGCCCCGCTCCCCAAGCACATCGACGAGCTGATGCTCGCCGGCTTCCTTCGCGGCGAGCCCGTCGAGCTGGTCCACTGCAAGACGGTCGACCTCGAGGTGCCGGCGAACGCGGAGATCGTGCTCGAAGGCTACGTCGAGCAGGGCGACCTCGCGCCGGAGGGCCCGTTCGGCGACCACACCGGCTACTACACGGGGGTCGAGCCGTTCCCCGTCTTCCACGTCACGGCGCTCACGAGGCGCCGCGACGCGATCTACCCCTCGATCGTCGTCGGCAAGCCACCACAGGAGGACGCCTGGCTCGGCAAGGCGACCGAGCGGATCTTCCTGCCCGCGATCCGGATGAGCGTCCCCGAGATCGTCGACTACGACCTCCCCGTCGCCGGCGCCTTCCACAACTGCGTGCTCGTCTCGATCCGCAAACGTTTCCCCGGCCATGCGCAGAAGGTGATGCACGCGATCTGGGGCCTCGGGCTGCTCAGCCTGACGAAGTCGGTCGTCGTCGTGGACGAGTGGGTGGACGTGCACGACTACGAGGAGGTCTTCTTCCGCGTTTGCGCGAACGTCGACCCGAAGCGCGACGTTCTTCTCACCGAGGGCCCGCTCGATCATCTCGACCATGCGCCGACGCTGCAGTTCTACGGTGGCAAGATCGGGATCGACGCTACCCACAAGGGGCCTCAGGAAGGGACCCGGGAGTGGCCGGACGAGATCGTCATGAGCAAAGAGGTGAGGCGACTCGTGGACGAGCGATGGGCCGAATACGGCATCTAGGACGAAACGCGAGGCGCGTTTCGCCTACGTTTCGCCTGTTACGTCATTGAAGCCGGGGCACAAGGCTTGATTGAATCCAGCTAGCGTGACGAGTCCGGGGGGCGAATCGTCGCACGGGCCTCCGCCGAGCCTCTGGCCGGTGGGGTTTGCAGTCGGCATCGTGTGCATCCTCGTCGGGCTGATCGTCAGCTGGCCCGCGGTGGCCGTCGGAGCCGTGATCACGCTCCTGTTCGGCTTCCTCTGGGTGCGCGACGTCACGCGCGGCTACCGGATGGTCCCGGAGCCTGAGCCCGAAGCGGCCGCGCCCGCGGAGCCCGCGCCGGCGATCCCGGCCCACCGAGGCGAGGCGGCGATGCCGGAGCCCGAGCCCGGCGAGGCAGCCAGGTACCCGCGCAGCAAGTTCCTCGAGGGCGCGACGCTTGGTCTCGGCGCCGTGATCGGGGGTGTCGTGACGGTTCCGGCGATCGGCTTCGCCGTCGTGCCCGCCTTCGTCCATCAGGGCCACCCGGACATCGACCTCGGCCCGATCACGAGCTTCCCCCAGGGACAGTGGCTGATCGCCCACTTCGAGCTCAATCCGAAGGAGGGCGAGGTGGCCCGGCGGACCGCGTACGTCCGCTACAACGGGGTGCTCGAGAATCAGCCCAGCTTCACGATCATCTCGAATCGCTGCGCCCATCTCGGCTGCCCGGTCCAGCCGGGAGGTCTCGTCCAGTCGGAGAAGACGAAGGACGAGAAGACCTCGGGCGGCCAGAACATCCAGCTGATCCCGGTGCTCGGCCTCTCGAGCTTCAGCTGCCCCTGTCACGGCGGCGCGTACGACTCCGAGGGCAACCGCACCGCCGGGCCGCCGGTGCGTGGGCTCGACCGCTTCGACTACTCGATCCGGAACGGGCACCTCGTTCTCGGCAAGGCGTACAGCGTCGGCAAGGTCGAGGGCACCGGCGCGCAGGCCCGGATCAGCAAGTACAAGCTCGCCGACCCCGGCGAGCACGTCGACGGCCCGGAACAGTGGTTCTACCCCTGGCAGCTGCCGCACTGATGCCGAGAAGGAAGTCAGCCCGTCGTCAGCAGCTCGAAGCAGCGATGCTGTATCCGGTCGATTGGATCGAGGAGCGCTCCGGCCTGATCGGCGGCCTTCGCTACTTCCTGTTCCGCAAGGTCCCGGGCGACACGAACTGGCTCCACACGCTTGGCTCCGCCACGCTGACCGCCTTCCTCGTCCAGCTGATCACCGGCGTGATCCTCGCCATGTACTACAGGCCCGACCCGGACAAGGCCTACGAGTCGATCCGGCACATCACCGACGACATCACCCTTGGCTGGCTCGTCCGCGGGATGCATCGCTGGGGCGCGAGCGTCTTCATCATTCTGATGTTCTTCCACATGGCGAGAGTGTTCCTGTTCGGCGCCTACAAGTACCCCCGCGAGCTGAACTGGATCATCGGCGTGCTGCTGCTCACGCTCGGCATGCTCGAGGGCTTCACCGGCTACCTGCTCCCGTGGGATCAGACCTCGTACTGGGCGACGGTCGTCGGGATCAACATCAACGGAACCGCGCCCTTCTTAGGCCCGTTCATCGCCTCGCTCTTACGCGGGGGCTCCGAGATCGGGACCGACACGCTCGCCCGCTTCTACTCGATCCACATGCTCATCCTTCCCGGGGCGATCATCGGCCTGATCGGGCTGCACCTCTACCTCGTGATCCGGCTCGGCGTTTCCTCGCCGCCCTGGTCGAAGGACGCGGCCGGCGCCGACCGGCCGGAGCCTGAGGTGACGGCCCGGCCGGGGCTGACTCGGCCCGGGCCCCGTGGGGGGATCGCCCGCTAGTGGCCGTCAATCAAAGACCGCCGAAGCGGATCGTCGAGCGCCGCGAACAGTTCCAGCGCTACAAGCGCGACGTCAAGGAGCGCGGCAAGCCGTTCTACCCGTTCGCGATGTTCCACGACACGGTGATGAGCCTGGTCGTGGTCACCGTCATCGTCGTGCTGGCGGTCATCTGGAAGTACACCGCGGGCGAGCATCCGGACGACTCGGGCTGGCTCGGGCCGCTCTACAAGGACAAGGCCGACCCGGGCACGACGAGCTTCGTCCCCCGTCCCGACTGGTACTTCTACTTCCTCTTCTACCTGCTCCGGATCTTCAAGTGGCCGGAGTCGGTGATCCTCGGCACGGTTGGCATCCCGACGATCGCGCTCATCCTCCTGTTCGCGCTCCCGTTCATCGACGTGCGCCGCGAGCGGCGGCTCAGCAGGCGTCCGGTCGCCGTCGTGGCGGCGATCCTGACCGTGCTCGCGATGGGTGTTCTGACCTACAAGGGTGCGGTCGCAAAGGAGGCTCTCGCAAGCGAGAACCTGGCGGCGGTCCCGTCCTGGATCACCCGCGAGCACTTACCGCCGCAGGCACAGGCCGGCGCCAAGTTGTTTGCCGAGCTGCCCTGCCTCAACTGTCACACCTATCTCGGCGCCGGGTCGTCGAATCTCGGCGCTCCCGATCTGACGTCGATCGGCACGAAGGATCTCGGAATCGACTTCCAGATCAAGCATCTCAAGTGCCCCGCGTGCGAGGTTCCCGGCTCGCCGATGCCCGCCTTCAAGGACCTGGGCGAGGACAACCTGCGGAAGCTGGCGATCTTCCTGGAAGCATCGAAGGGGACCGGGTGATGTCCCCATGCGCGTCTTTCTCGGCATAACGGGAGCCTCCGGGGCTCCGTACGCGGCCCGGCTGCTCGAGGCGCTCGTGGGGGCGGACTGCGAGGTCGGGATCTGCGCCTCGCGCGCCGGGATCCAGGTGCTCGCGACCGAGTTGTACGGCGACGTGCGTCTGTCCGCGGACGAGACACTCGCACGCCTGGTCGAGCCCGTCCGAAGGGCGGTCACGATCTACGACGAGCAGGACTGGCGCTCTCCGTATGCGAGCGGTTCGGCCCGTATCGACGGCTACGTCATCTGCCCCTGCTCGATGGGCACGGTCGGCGCCATCGCTTCGGGCACGATGACGAACCTGATCCAGCGGGCGGCGAGCGTCGCGCTCAAGGAGGGGCGCAAGCTCGTGGTGATGCCGCGCGAGACGCCGCTGTCGACCATCCACCTCCGCACGATGCTCGAGCTGCGGCAGGCGGGTGCGGTGATCCTGTTTCTCGCGCCGGGCTTCTACCACGGGTGGGAATCGGTCGGCGATCTGATCGACTTCGTCGTCGCCCGCTGTCTCGACCAGCTCGGCGTCGAGCACGGTCTCGTGCCGGAGTGGGGGGCGGCGAAGCCGCCTGTCCGCGCGAGCGGAGCAGTGGAGGGGGTCCGGGAGAACCGGGAGGTTCCCCCAGAATGAGCGCAGGAAAGAACACGCTGATGACCGCGTCCGATCCGGTGACGGAGGCATCCCGCCGCGAGGGCTCGATCGAAAGCGGCTCGCTCGCACCCGACTCCGTCCGGACGATGTTCGACCGGATAGCGCCTGTCTACGACCTGATGAACCGGCTGATGACCGCCGGGCTCGACCGGCGCTGGCGGCGGCTGACGGTCGAGGCTGCGGTGCGCTCGGGCGACCGTGTCCTGGACGCCTGCTGCGGCACCGGGGATCTGGCGGTCGCAGCCGAGCGGCTGGGCGGCCGCGTCACCGGGCTCGACTTCTCCGAGCGGATGCTCGAGCGGGCACGCCGGAAGTCGGGCTCGATCGAATGGGTGCTCGGCGACCTGCTGGCGCTGCCGTTCGAGGAGGGAGCCTTCGACGCCGTCACGGTCGGCTTCGGCGTCCGGAACGTGGCCGACCTCGGTCTCGGGCTCCGCGAGCTGCGTCGCGTGCTGCGCCCGGGCGGCCGGCTCGCGATCCTCGAGATCACGACGCCGCGCGGTGTCCTGCGTCCCTTCTACCGCCTGTGGTTCGACGGCGTCATCCCGCTCATGGGCAAGCTGCTGCCCGGCGGCTCCGCGTACACGTACCTGCCCGCGAGCGTGCGCCGCTTCCCGGGGCCGGAAGACCTGGCGTCGATGCTCGATGAGTCTGGCTTCGGGGACGTGAGCTTCCGGCTGCTCGGCGGCGGGATCGTCGCGCTGCACACTGGGGCGGCGAGATGACCACCGAGCTTGCGACCATCCGCGAGACCCCCGGTCTCACGGCCTATCTGGCAGAAATCGAGCTTATGCTGGCGGCCTCGGTCGAGAGCCATCCCGGCCTGGTCGCCGAGATCGGAAAGGAAGCGCTCGCGGCCGGCGGGAAGCGGCTGCGCCCCCTCCTCTGCTACCTGGCCTCGTCGCCGGACGATAAGCCCCCCGTCGCCGCCGGCGTCGCCGTCGAGCTCGTCCACATGGCGACGCTCGTTCACGACGACCTGATCGACGGCGCCGAATTCCGGCGCGGCCGCGCGTCGGCGTGGAACGCCTACGGTTCGGCGCCTGCTCGCGCCGCGGGCGACTACCTGTTCGCGCGCGCGTTCGCGGAGCTGACCTCGACGGGCGACCCGTACGCGATCTCCGTCCTCTCGGACGCCACGCTCTGTCTCGCGCGCGGCGAGGCGATGCAGCGCCGGCAGACGAACGACCCGGACACGACGGCGGAGGACTACTTGGTGCGCTGCGCGCTCAAGACCGGCAAGCTGTTCGAAGCAGCGTGCCTGCTCGGGGCGGGCGAAGGGCGGCCGGCCCTGGGCGAGTTCGGGCTCGCGCTCGGGATCGCCTTCCAGATCGCGGACGACATCCTCGACTGCACCGGCGAGACGATCGAGACCGGCAAGGTCGCGGGTACCGACCTGCGCGAGGGGACGCCGACGCTTCCGGCCGTCGTCGAGAGGGACGCCTGATGATCGTTCGCCAGGAGCTCGAGAGCGGCGACTTCGATCGCTTCGTCGCCGCCTTCGATGACGAAGCAGTCTGGATCGGGGCCGGCCAAGAGGAGCCCGCCTTCAGGGGCCGCGAGGCGATCGAGGGCGCGCTGCGCGAGCAGCTCGACGCCGGGATGCGGATCGATCCCGAGTTCGTGCTCGACAACGGCGAGGCGATCGTGGTCGACATGCACGCCGATCCGCCTCCTCAGCATGCGCCGAAGCTCCATCACGTCTTCCGGATCCGCGACGACCGGATCGTGCGAGTGGAGGATCATCCCGACCGCGAGAGCGCGCTGAGGGCAGTGTGATACAGCGATTCCGGTTTTACGCTTTCGGCTCATCGGCGTCACACGCGCGCTACAGGTTCGGCGGTAGGCTCGACGCCAGTGGGGAGGGAGGTGGGTACCCGGGTCACACCCGTGTACCTGAAAGGGCCGCGAGCGGATGATCCGCCTCGGTCGCATCTCCTACGTGAACATGGCGCCCGTCTTCTACCGGCTCGAGGCGGAGGCCGAAGAGATCGCGGGCGTCCCGACCGACCTGAACCGCCGGCTGCTCGCAGGCGAGCTCGACATCGCCCCGATCTCCTCGATCGAATACGCCAGGAACGCCGACCGGTTGCGACTGCTTCCCCGGCTGTGCGTCTCCTCGCAGGGTGCCGTCGAGTCGATCCAGCTCGTCTCGCGCATCCCGCTCGAGCAGGTACGAACGATCGCGGTGACGCCCGAGAGCGCGACGTCAGTCGTGCTCACGAGGGTACTCCTGCCGGAGGCGGCGCAGGTTCCGCTGGGTGAAGAGGCCGATGCCAAGCTCCTGATCGGCGACGCTGCGCTTCAGAGCGCATTCAACGATCCGACGCCGCACCACGACCTCGGGCGGCTCTGGCTGGAGCGGACGGGCCTTCCGATGGTGTTCGCGGTTTGGGCAGTTCCGGAGCCGGTCCCCGACGGCGTCGCAGAGCTGGAAGCGAAGCTCGTCGAGTCCGTCCGGCGCGCGCGCGCAGAACCGGAGCAGCTGGCGTACGAGTCCAGCGAGCGCTACGGCTATCCGCCCGGCTTCCTTGCTCGCTACTTCGAGAAGCTCCGTTACTCGTTCGGCCCGCGCGAGCGCGCTGGGCTGATGACCTTCCTCGAGCTTGCGCGAGACGTCGGCGAGCTCGACCGGGTGCCCGAGCTGCGGTTCGTCGTGCCCGCCGAGGCCGCGGTCTAGGAAGCCGTCAGCGCAGACGGTCGCTCTGCGCGGCGGTACTCGACCCGGTACCCGAGCGAGCGCGGGATGGCGAGGAGCGCGTCCAGGTTGAGGTCGATGCGCGCGCCCGCCTTCTGCGTTACCTCGTCCTCGATCGGCAGGTCGAAGTCGTCCGCGCCGTAGTCGAGTGCGCGGAACGCGTCCTCGTTCTGCGTCAGCACGGACGTGCGGATGTGCTTGACGTTGTCCAGGAAAATCCGGCTGAGTGCGATGTGGCGCCAGTACTCCTGTGGGGAGATCTCACGTCCGCCGAACGCGGTGCCGTACGGCTTGTACGTCCAGCACAGGAACGAGAACAGGCCGCCGGTCTCGTCTTGGAAATCGCGCGTTCGCTGCAGGTGCTCCAGGCGCTCGTCGAGCGTCTCGTCGAAGCCGATCACCATCGTTGCGGTCGTTCTCATCCCGCTCGCGACGATCGCGCGCTGCGCCTCGAAGTAGTCGAGCACCGTGTACTTCCACTTCGCGTGCCGCTTACGGAAGTCCTCGGTGAGGATCTCGCTACCGCCCCCCGTGACCCAGTGCACGCCCGCGTCCCGTAGCCGCGCGGCGGCCTCGCCGTAGCTCAGGCCCGCGCGGTCGGCGAGGAAGACGAATTCCGCGATCGTGAGCGCGTAGAACTCGACGCGCTCGCCGTAGCGCTCGCGCACCGACGCGAACAGGTCGCAGTAGTAGTCGAGCGGCAGCTTCGGATTGAAGCCGCCGTTGAAGGCGACCAGGTCGCCGCCGAACTCGACCAGCTCGTCGATCTTCGCGAAGACGTCCTCGCGGGAAAGGACATAGCCTCCGTCCCGGTTCGGGAGAACGTAGAAGGCGCAGTAGTCGCACTGCGCGACGCAGACGTTCGTGTAGTTGATGATCCGCATCACCATGTAGGTGGCGCGGTCCGGCTCGTGCCAGCGTCCGCGGACGTCCTGCGCGAGCCGCTTCAGCTCCTCATCCGAGGCTTCCCTCCAGAGCGCTGCTGCTTCGTCGACGGTGATCCGACTCATGCCGGAACCGCCTGGGGCTCGAGCGTGTCCATGAACGAGCTGACGGAGAAGACAGCGCTGCCCGGGCCGGGCGGTCCATAGCCGGGCGGCGACTGCAGACCGTGCTTCTCCAGCGTCTCGCGGTACGCCCCGAGCAGTCGGACGTGGTACTCGAGCGGAGCGCCGTTCGGGTTGTCGCGGCCGAGCGGTGTCGTCGGCTCGGGACACCAGGTCGTAAACCGCGGCGTGATCCCTCGGCTCATGAAGTAGTCGAGGCCCTCGGTCGTCGACGCGATCGCCTGGTCGACCGTCGCGAAGCCGATCGGCTTCGCCATCTCGACCCCGGCGACGAAGTTCGGAATCACGTAGCGCGGCCCGAAGACCTCGGCCGCGTCGAAGATCCGGCGGTGCCACTCCTCCCGGCCGACGTAGCGCTCCTTGCCGGGAGAGATGAGCGTGAACAGGCGCTTGTCCCACACCTCGTAGTTCGGGTGGTAGATCGTGATCCCGTAGTCCTTGTACCGCTGAACGTCCTCGCGCGGCAGCGCCTGCGCGACGACCTTCCCGATCCATCGTCCAGGAAAGCGCTCCTCGATCGCTTGGGCGTACCGACCGTAGAAATCCGCCTCCGCCAGCCCGTCGACGGTGCTCGTCACCGAGCCGCCGGTGAGGGTGTAGGCCTTGCTCGTCTTCGGCGCGTCGTAGCGGTCGATGAGCGCGAGCGCCTCGAGCACGTCCTCGACGGGCTTGATCCCGGTATAGGGGCGGCCTTCTCGCTTGTGCTGCCGCCAGTTGTGGTTGATGTCGCAGAAGCCGCACTCCTCCTTGGCGCCGAAGTACTGACAGAGGCGCAGCACGGTCAGGTAGATCAGGTAGCCCCACTGGATCGTCGGCGCCGTCTCCATCACGGTCTTCCCGTTAGCGAGGGTGTGGCGGTAGTACTCGGGCATGGGCGGCAGCTGGACGTCGGCGATACCCCGCTCCTCCAGCGACAGCCCGAGGCCCCCTTTCGTGCCCCCGATCCGGTACGGCGAGTCCGGGTTCACGCGGACGGAGACGATCGTGCGCCGCAGCTTGTACGGCCCACCCGTCAGCGCGATCTCCTCCGGCGGCCGGCGCCTCGCCGCCTCGCCGAGCTGCGCGAGGGGCTTCTGGTCGAACGAGAAGATGAAGTAGGACTTGGGCTTGACGTCGCCGTCGAGGTTGTCGGTGAGCGCGGAGTCGTCGAAGGCGATGCCACTGCGGAGGAGGTCCTCCTTCAGAACGGCCTCGGGGGGGATGTCGGGGAAACGGGCCATCAGCCCTTCCACGAGCTCGGTGCGAGCGGCCATGTCGGCAAAGTATCTCTCCTTGGTGGGTTCGCGGACCGTTCTCTGGGTGGGAGGGATGCCGGGCGTCGGCAAGACGACGGCCGCACGCGTCGTCGCGCGGCGCTACGACCTCTGGCTCTATCCCGTGGACGCGCGCACGCACGCGCCGACCGCGGGGACGTCTCCTCACGCCGCCGCGACCAGAACGAGCGCAGGCTCGACCAGTGGCGCCGGTACGCGGCGCACGAGCGCCGCGCCGCGGAAGGGATGGTCGCCTTCGCCTGTGAGCGCGACCGGCCAGGTGCGCCGAGGTCGTGGAGCTTGGCCTCGCCGAGGCCGAGGGCCCCCGGCTGGCGCACTAGCCCGCGGGTCCCGGCCGTCCGTTCAGCTACCTTGCGGCCGGGTCGTGCTCCGCAAGCTCCTCATCGTCTCCGGCGTCTTCGGCGTGCTCGCCGGGACTGCCGCTGCCCAGCCGAGGACGCTGCTGATGCCGGGGGTCACCTACGAGCAGGACGTCGAGTTCACGCTCCACGGGCCGGTGGTCGTGAACGTGATCGAGGGCCCGAAGCCGAGCGGGTTGTACGCGCTCCAGCCCGTCCTTGCCAGGGGCCTTGTCCAGGGGCGCGAGCGCCTCACGGCGATCGAGCGCCGGCTCTCGCCCGGCGCCACCATCGCGGGTGTGAACGGCGATCTCTTTTCCGGAGGCGGTCGGCCGAACGGGCTCTTCCTCCAGGACCGCGTCATGCAGACGCGGCCGCTCGGAAGCCGCTCGAGCCTCGGCATCGATGCCGGCGGCAACCTCTCCGTCGATCGCGTCGCCTTCGTCGGCGACTGGCGTGGATCCGGGCCTCGCCGCTCCCTGAACGGGCTCAACGAGCCGGCCGGCACCGGAGGTACGAGCCTGTTCACGCCCGCGTGGGGCGGACCGACGCCCGCCAACCGCGACTCGGTCGAGGCTGTGCTGTCTCCGTTCCCGCCCACAACGGCGAACACCGATTTGACCGCCAAGGTCGTCCAGGTCTACCAGGGTGGGAATCATCCGATTCCACCCGGCGGCGCGATCCTGGTCGCGCGGGGAAACGCCGCGACGAGGCTGAGCGCGGAGGCCGCCGTCGGCGGGACGGTGACCGCGCGCGTGATCCTGCCGAGCCCGCTGTCGGCGGCGATCGGCGGGATCGGCGGCGGGCCCGTGCTCGTCCGCAACGGCAAGCCCGTCTTCCGGTCGAACGAGGCGTTTGCCACCTCGTGGCTCGTCCCGCGCACCCCGCGAACCGCGGTCGGCCAGCGCGCCGACGGCCGCGTCCTGCTCGTCGCGGTCGACGGTGGGGCCACCGGCTACAGCAGCGGGATGACGAATTTCGAGCTGGCGCAGGAGCTCGTCCGGCTCGGGGCGGTGACTGCGATGGGGCTCGACTCCGGCGCGTCGACGACGATGGCGTTCGACGGAGCCCTGCTCAACCGTCCTTCGACCGGCGAGCGCTCGATCGCCGACGCGCTGCTGCTCCTGTACTACGGCGTCCAGGCGCCGCCGCCCTCGGAGGAGGTTCTCTCTCCGAACGGCGACGCGGCCGGCGAGCGGCAGAACCTCGCCTACAGGCTCGTCAGGCCCTCGACCGTGAACGCGACGCTCGCCGGCCCCGAGGGAACGAAGGTGACGCTGGACTCGGGCGATCGCCAAGCCGGGCTCTACAAGTTCACGTGGAAGGGCGTTGACGCCGACGGCAAGACTCTCCCCGAGGGTCGCTGGACGTGGGATGTGACGGCGGTCGACGACCTGGGACGAAGCTCGTCGGCGGAGCGGTCCTTCTCGCTCAACACCACGCTCAAGAGCCTGACCGTCGAGCCGTCGGTACTGCGTCGCGGCTCGCAGGTTCAGATCGGCGTCGATCTCATCCGGCCCGCCCGGCTGACCGTCAAGGTCGAGAGCTCGAGGGGGGTCGTCCTGCGCACGCTCGCAAATCGCGCCGCGAGCACAGGACACACCGCGGTGGCGTGGGACGGCCGCCTGGCGGGCGGGCGGCGTGCGCCCGCCGGGACGTATGTCGTCGTGGTCAGCGCGACGAATCAGATCGGCACCGCCGACCTGACACAGTCGATCCGCGCCCGCTGAAGCTGATGGTTCTCGCCTCGATCACGAGCTCGATCACGTCTGCGATCGGTGACTGGGGCCTCTACGCCGTCTTCCTGCTGATGGTGCTCGACGCGGTCTTTCCGGCCGCCAGCGAGCTCGTGATGCTCTACGCCGGCGCCGTTGCGGCCGGGGCGATCGCCGGCCAGTCGGTGACGCTCTTCGGCGCGACGATCTCGACGCCCGCGTGGGCGTTCGTGGCGATGGCCCTCTCGGGGACGATCGGCAATACCGTCGGCTCGGTCCTCGGCTGGGGGATCGGCGCCTACGGCGGCAGGCCGCTGCTCGAGCGGCGCGGCCGCCTCTTCCACCTCACTCCCGCGAAGCTCGATCGCGCGGAGGCGTGGTTCGGCCGTTACGGAGACTCTGCCATCTTCCTCGGTCGCGTGACGCCGGTCGTCCGCTCGTTCATCTCGATCCCGGCCGGCGTCGTACGGATGCCGCTCGGCCGCTTCACCATGCTGACCTTCCTCGGCTGCGTGCCTTGGTGCTTCGGCCTGGCCGGGATCGGCTGGGGAATCGGCAAGAGCTGGCACCGCTTCCACGACGACTTTCGCTTCGTCGAGTACGCGGTCGTGGCGGGAATTGTCCTACTCGCGGCCTATCTGGGCTGGCGCTACCGGGCGTCTCGATCCGCGAAGCAAGCGGCGGAAAATCTAGACTGACCCCAGCTGTGGCCCCGATTCCGCTGATCGACGTCAAGGCGCAGTACGCGCCGCTCCTGCCCGAGCTCCGGCGGCAGATCTCCGAGGTGCTCGAGGACGGCCGCTTCATCCTCGGGCCGAACGTGAAGGCGTTCGAGCAGGAAGCCGCCGCCCATCTCGGCGTCGAGGAGACGATCGGCGTGGCGAACGGGACCGATGCGCTGATGCTCGTCCTGGACGCGATGGGAATCGGTCCAGGCGACGAGGTGATCTGCCCCGCGTTCACGTTCTATGCGACCGCCGAGTCGATCGCGCGCCGAGGCGCCACGCCCGTCTTCGCCGAGATCGACCCCGACACGCTCAACCTCGATCCCTCGGACGTCGCGACTCGGATCACCAAGCGGACGGCCGCGATCATGCCGGTGCACCTGTTCGGCCGGCCGGCGCCGCTCGCCGAGCTTGCCGCGCTGGGGCCGCCGCTGATCGAGGACGCGGCCCAGGCCTTTGGCGCACCGGGCCACTACGTCGGCGTCAACTCGCGGCTGGACGAGATCCAGGCCGCCGCGCTCCGGCTGTTCCTTCCCGAGCTCGAGGGCTGGAACCGCGGCCGCCGCGAGGCCGCTGCGCGCTACGCGGAGCTTGGCCTCGGCAACTACGTCGACCTCCCGCAGGACGAGCTCGGCCACGTCTACCACTTGTTCGTCTGCCGCTCGCCCGAGCGGGACGCGATCGTTGCCGCCCTCCGCGAGCAGGAGATCGGTTGCGCGACCTACTACGTCACGCCCCTGCATCTCCAGCCCGCACTCCGGTTCCTCGGCCACTCGGAGGGCTCGCTGCCGGAGACCGAGCGCGCCGCGCGCGAGAACTTCTCCGTCCCGCTCTGGCCCGGGATCCCGGCCGAGACTCAGGAGCGGGTCGTCGAGGCAGTGAAAGCGGCGGCGACCGCGAAGATCACGTCGTGATGGACTACCTCGAGGGGCGCGCGTGAATATCGGCTTGAGCAGGTACCGGCTCTGGCAGCTCGTCGCCGACGGGGCCCTCGTCGCGGCGGCCTGGTACCTCGCGTTCGAGCTCCGCTTCGACCACGGAGTGCCGGTCTTCTACCAGACGCTGTTCGAGCGGACGATCCTGATCGTCGTCGGGATCAAGCTCGTCGTCTTCGTCGTCTTCGGCTTCTACAACCACTGGTGGCGTTACATCTCGACGCGCGACATGTGGCGGCTCGTGCGGGGCGTGACCGCGGCCTCGCTCGTCGCCGACCTGACCGTCTACCTCCTCAGTCCCGTGCACGACATCCGCCTGCCGCGCTCGATCGCGGCGATGGACTGGCTGCTCGCGCTCGGCCTGGTCGCGGGCGCCCGGCTGCTTGTCCGGTCGATCATGGAGCGCCCGTCGCCGGCCGGCATCGTCGCGCGCGGCAGGGAGGTGCTCGTCGTCGGGGCCGGGGACGCTGCGCAGCTGATCGTCCGTGAGATGCTCAAGTCGCCCTCGCTCGGATACACGCCGATCGGGCTCGTGGACGACGACCCACGGAAGAAGAACCTCAGGCTGCACGGAGTCCGGGTGCTCGGGTCGACCGATGAGCTCCAGCATCTCCTCCGCGAGTCCAAGCCCGACGAGGTGCTGATCGCGATTCCGTCCGCCTCGGGAGAGGTGCGCCAGCAGATCGTGAATGCCACCCGCGAGGCAGGGATCCCGGTCAAGACGCTTCCGGGTATCTACGAGCTGATCTCCGGGGACGTGGATCTCGCCGCGCAGATCCGCCCCGTACAGGTCGAGGACGTGCTGGGCCGCGAGCCGGTCGAGGTCGACCTCGAGGAGGTCGCGTCCTACCTCGCCGGCGAGACGGTGCTGGTCACAGGCGCTGGAGGGTCGATCGGCTCAGAGCTCTGCCGCCAGATCGCGCGTCTCGGTGCCGCGCGCCTCGTGCTCGTCGACCAGGCCGAGCCGGCGCTGTTCGAGATCGAGCGCGAGCTCGTCGACGAGCGCGGCTTCCCGCCGAGCATCCCCGTGCTGGCCGACGTCAAGAACCGCGTCAAGATGCGGCAGGTCTTCGAGCGGTACAGGCCCAGGGTCGTCTTCCACGCGGCCGCCTACAAGCACGTGCCGCTGATGGAGGCGAACCCGCTCGAGTCCGCGCGGAACAACGTACTCGCCACCCGCGTCATCGCCGAGGTGGCGGTCGAGTTCGGCGCGGAGCGCTTCGTCCTGGTTTCGACGGACAAGGCGCTCAATCCGAGGGCCGTGTACGGCCAGTGCAAGACGATCTGCGAGTGGCTCATCGAGGCGTTCGGACATCGCCCGGACGTGTCCACGCGCTTCGTCGCCGTCCGCTTCGGGAACGTGCTCGGCTCCTCGGGAAGCGTGATCTCGATCTTCCGCCGCCAGATCGAGAGGGGCGGGCCCGTCACCGTCACCCATCCCGAAATGACCCGCTATTTCATGACCACTCCAGAGGCCGTGGCGCTCGTCGTCCAGGCCGGCGGGATCGGCGGGCGGGGCGAGATCTACGTCCTCGACATGGGCGAGCCGGTTCGGATCCTCGAGCTCGCCGGCAACATGATCCGGCTCTCCGGCAAGGAGCCGGAAGTCGACATCCCGATCGAGTTCGTGGGCGTGCGCCCGGGCGAGAAGATGCACGAGGAGCTCGTCGGCGAGCACGAGACGGCGACTCCGACGGCCCATCCCAAGATCTCGATGGTGACCCGTCCCACGGTCGACGCCCGCTGGCTCGAGGAGCGGCTGGGGGTGATCGAGCGGCTGGTCGAGGACGGAGAGACGCTCGAGCTCACGTCGCTGCTGACGGCGATGATGCGGGAGCCGCAACGGGCGTCCGTCGCCGCGCCGGTCGAGCCGGTGGTCTAGCTCAACAGCGGCTCGAGAAGTTCATCTGGAAGTCCGCGATCTTCGCTCCGGCTCCGGGCTTGCCGCCGGTGAGCTGCGATGCCCTGACCTTGAGCCCGCAGAGCGTCCAGCCCTTCTTGCCGCCGATGTCGAAGGTGAACGCAGGTGCGCTCTGGCCGTAGCTTCCCGCCAGACAGAGGCGCCGCATATGGGACAATCCTAGTAGGGAAAATATGCGGAAGCTGATTTCCAGGACGCCGACGATGACCCTGGCGAGGGCGGTGACGAAGCTGAAGGCGGCCGGCTACCGCTCCGGCTTCTACGGCGTCACGCTTCGCTACCCGCTCGGGCCCGGATTCACCGAGACGCTCTACATCTTCACGCTCGGATCCCAAGCGGAGAACCCGTACGTCTCGGTGGGTACGAAGACTGGAAAGGTCAAGCCGCTCTCCTAGCCACGAACTCGTCACACCTGGGGCTCCGATCCGGCACGAAGCCGACCGGGGACCCGAGTACGGTGGCGGCGTGGATGCCGAGCGGATCCTCGACAACCTGAATCCCGAGCAGCGGGCAGCAGCCGAAGCTGCCCGCGGGCCGGTCTCCATCGTCGCCGGGGCTGGATCCGGCAAGACGACCACGATCACGCGCCGGATCGCCTACCAGGTCGCCTCCAGGGCATTCGCCCCGTCCGAGATCCTGGCGGTGACGTTCACGGACAAGGCGGCCGCGGAGATGCGCTCGCGGCTCGCCGTCCTCGGCGTCGAGGGGGTGGAGGCGCGCACGTTCCACTCCGCAGCCTTCGCCCAGCTTCGGGCGCTCGCTCCCGCCCCGCCGGGAAACGTCCTGCCCTCCAAGGTGATCGCCCTCCGCCAGATCGCCAACTCGCTCCCGAAGCCGTTTCGGTTCCGTCCTGCGGCCGACCTCGCGACCGAGATCGAACGGGCGAAGAACCGCCGGATCGGGCCGGCCGAGTACCGCAGGTCGCTCGAAGGCCACCGTCCGCCGATCCCGCCCGACCTGATGGAACGCGTCTACCGCGAGTACGAGCGGCGGAAGGCAGAGCGGGGCCTCTTCGACTTCGAGGACATGCTCGAGCTCGCGGTGCGGCTGCTGGAGGAGGATCCCTCGGCCCGCGAACGGTTCCAGGCGCGCTTCCACTCGTTCACCGTCGACGAGTACCAGGACGTCAACCTGCTACAGCAGACGCTGCTCGAGCTCTGGCTTGGGGGCCGCGACGACCTCTGCGTCGTCGGCGACGACTATCAGTCGATCTACGCGTTCACTGGCGCGACGCCCGCGCACCTGCTCGGGATGCCGGAGCGCTACCCGGGCTGCCGCGTCTTCCGGCTCGAGGCCAACTACCGCTCGAGCCCGCAGGTGCTCGCGCTCGCGAACCGGCTCGTGCCGGGGCTCGGCGGCGCCGAGAAGACGCTCAGGGCGGTCCGTCCGGAGGGCCCCGAGCCCGTCGCGCGTGCGTTCGCGGCGCGCGAGGACGAGACCGCGTTCGTCGTCGAGCGCCTACGCGAGCTGAACCGAGAAGGCGTCCCGTACGAGGACACCGCCGTCCTCTACCGGACGAACGCCCGCTCGGAGGAGTACGAGGAGGCGCTGTCGGCAGCGGGGATTCCGTACCGCGTGCGCGCGGGTGCGTTCCTGCAGCGGGCCGCGGCGCGCCGGCTCCTGCCGGTGCTGCGCCGTTCGTCGTCGACCGACGTTGCGGGAGAGGTGCGCCGTCTGGCCGAGGAGCAGGGGCTCCTGTCCGAGCCCGGCGAAGGGCTCGGCGAGTACGAGCTGGCACGGCAGCAGGATCTGGCGCGGCTTGTCCGGCTGGCCGAGGAGCTCGACGACGAGGAACGGACGGTCGCCGGGTTCGTGGCCGCTCTCGAGCAGCGGCTCGCCGACGGTTCGGAGGAGGAGGGCGTCAACCTCCTCACCTACCACCGTGCGAAGGGACTCGAGTTCGAGGCCGTCTTCCTGCCGCGGCTCGAGCGAGCCGAGCTGCCCGTCCGCCAGGCGCGAACGGACGAGGAGGTTGCAGAGGAGCGGAGGCTCCTCTATGTTGGGATGACGCGGGCGAAGCGGCATCTGTTCGTGACTCGCGCCGGGCGGGCGAGCCCGTTTCTCACCGAGCTCGGGATCGAGACGGGCCCGGAGCGGCCGGCGAAGCGGGACGAGGCCGAGCTCCCTCCGGCCTACCGGGCGCTGAAGGCGTGGCGGCTGACGCGCGCCCGCATCGACGGCGTCCCCGCCTTTGTCGTCTTCCACGACAGCACGCTGGCGGAGATCGCCACGCGCCGTCCCGCGACGCCCGCTGAGCTCGCCGGCGTCAGTGGAGTCGGGCCGACGAAGCTCGAGCGCTACGGCAGTGAGGTGCTGGCGACGCTCGCGCAAGCTCCCGTCAGCTAGAGGAGCGCCGGCAGCGGGTCGACCGAGGCGCCGCGAAGGCGGACCTCGAAGTGGAGATGCGGCCCGGTCGCGCGCCCGGTATGGCCGACGCGGCCGACCACCTCGCCGGCCGAGACGCGTTCCCCGACCCGGGTCTCGATTCGGGACAGGTGCGCGTACATCGTCACCACTCCGTGGCCGTGCGCGATCGTGACGAGCCGTCCGAACCCGTCGTTCCAGCCGGCGAACGTGACTCGCCCGGACACGGACGCGCCTATCCGGGCCCCCTCGGGAGCGGACAGGTCGACGCCCTCGTGAAAGCGGCCGCCGCGGGGGCCGAAAGGACTTGCGACGTCGCCGCGAAGCGGCCACCTGAGTGCGATCGGGCACCGGGCCGGGGGCCGCCGGAGCGCGGCGAGCGTCGAGGGCCCGGCTCGCCCGTCGGCCTTCAGGTCGGCCCAGGCTTGGAAGCTGAGCAGCGCCTCCTTCGTCCGCTCGCCGAAAAGGCCGTCGAACATCCACGAGGGAAACCCGTGCCAGGCGAGCCTGAACTGGAGCGCGGCGACGTCCAGGCCGAACTGGCCGCGATGGAGCACCCGGCTGCCGATGGGGTGGCGGCCGTAGCGGCCCAGTGCGCGCAGCGTCCGCGGCCCGGCGATGCCGTCGACCTGGATGTGCGCCCGCCGCTGCAGGCGACGGACCGCAGAGCGCGTGTCCGGTCCGAGCACGCCGTCCACCGTCCCCCGGTACAGACCCTTGCGGGCCAACCCGGTCTGCAGGGCGGCGACGCGGGCGCTGCCCCGGCCGAAGGCCGGCGAGGCGATTGTGAGTGCGACGAGTCCGGCGGCCACCGTTCGGGCCCACATAGCGGTCCAAGTTCGGCGGAGCCGCTCGACTCCCTCGCAATATCTGCGATTACCGAGCATAATGAGTCCTTATGGACACGAGGCAGCTGGCCGCCTTCGTCGCCGTGGTCGAGAAGAAGAGCTTCTCGCAGGCGGCAGAGCGGCTCGGGGTCACCCAGCCCGCGGTCAGCCTGCAGATCCGGTCGCTGGAGGAGCGCCTGGGCCGCCGGCTGCTCGATCGCTCCGGCCGCCGGGTCGAGCCTACGGAGGCAGGGCTCGTTCTCTACAAGAAGGCGCAGCGCATGCTGCAGCTCGAGGAGCAGCTGGCCGACGAGCTCGCGCAGGAGGAGACCGGTGAGCTGCACGGGACGCTCGCGATCGGAGCGTCCACCGGCCCCGGTGGTCACATCGTCCCGCTGCTCCTGTGCGAGTTCCAGCGCAGCCACCCGGACCTCGGCGTCTCGCTCACGATCTTGGACACCGATCGAGTGATCGAGCAGGTGGCCGAGCGCGAGCTCGAGCTCGGAGTCGTGGGAGCCCTCAGGCGCCATCGCTCGCTCGAGTTCGAGCCACTCGCCCACGACGTGATCGTGCTCGCGGTCCCGCCGGATCACCCGTTCGCCGGCAAGGCGATGCCGCTCGATCGTCTCCGCGAGGAGACGTACATCGTGATGCAGGAGGGCGCCGGCGTCCGGCACGTGATCGAGGACGAGCTCCGCCGCGCGGGGCTCCGGGCCCGCGACTTGCAGATACGGCTCGAGCTCGGCTTGCAGGAGTCCGTCAAGAGCGCGGTTGCGGCCGGCTACGGCGTCACGTTCATCTCGAGGACCGCGATCGAGGGCGAGCTTGCGGCAGGCACGCTCGCAGCCGCCCGGGTAGAGGGTCTCGATCCGGCGCGCCAGATCTATGTCGTCCGCGCTGCCGGGAAGATGCCCACGCGCGCCGCCCAGGCGTTCCTGG
>WNFV01003732.1_pt1 | contig 20008 bp, 12 predicted proteins | sample 5400101 | NCBI WGS metagenome assembly WNFV01 (sample SAMN13153361, study PRJNA577476) | soil metagenome | isolation source: 115 cm soil or saprolite under grassland replicate 1 | place: USA:California | collected 2016-06-15 | reverse complement strand
GCCAGCGCCGCGACGCCCGTGATCGATATCAGCCAGGCGGCGATCGGGATCGATATCGTGCGGGTCGAGGCTGAGCCGGCGGTGTTCGCCAAAGCCGCGGCGATCGATGTCGCGCTGCTGCCGGCCGGCGCGAGTGCGCCGCTGGTGCAGCTCACGCTCACCGCCGCGCGGCCCACCGCCTGGGTCGCGCTGCCGAATGGCGGCCCAACCGCCGCGCTCTATGCGCGCTGCGTCGCTCACCCACCAAGTGGGATCAACGCGCCGTCCATCGGCCTGGCCGACGCGCCGGTAGTCGATCGGGCCATGTTTATCGCGGCCTACCAGCTTGAGCCGCTCGGCCCCGACCGCATCAGCATCGCGCTCGACCCAGCGGCGGCCGAGCAAGTTGCCTTCGCGACGATTGAGCTGGTGCGCGACCCTGCGCCGACGGCGAGCGGCCGGCGCTTGCCGCTGGAGCCCGGCCGGCCGCAAAGCTGGTTTTGCCAGCGTGCCAGCTTGTTCGAGCCGATCAGCTTTAGATATCGGCTGAGCTACGCGCTGTTCGACCCGGCCGGCGGCGCGCTGCCGATCGTCACCACGGATTGGGTGGTGGGGAGCGGCAACACCCTGGTGGTGAGCCCGCCGATCGGCGAAACGGCGGTGCGGCCATGATGATCGTGCCAAGCCGATTTCCGCCCGCGCACGCGATCCGAGGTGCTGTTGCTCGCCGAGCTGCGCTTCGGGCCCGACGAGGCCGCGCTGCGGCGGGCGGCCGGGCCAGGGCAGCACGCCACCTCGGCGCCCTGGGAGGTGAGCCCGGTGTGCGCCTGGGGGCCGGCCGACCCCGGCGCTCGGCTGCTGGCACGCGGCAACACCTCGGGCTATGGCGCGCACAACGTGGTGCTGAGCGCCACCCTGCCGAGCCATTCGCCGGTGGTGGTCGCGGCCGAGCTAGGGTGCCACGGCCGCCTGGATGGCGCGCGAATCACCGCGCGCCTGCCCGCGCCGGCGCTGCACGGCGCGCTCGAACACGCGGGGATCAACCAGCGCGCCGCCTGGGATCAGCCGCTGGCCGGCGCGCTGCTGGCGCTGATCGACCAGATGCTGGCGAGCCGGGCTGGCACACTGGCGATCGAGCGGCGCGGGCTCCAGCACAGCGCGATCGCCGAGCTGCGCGAGCTGGCCCGGCTGGAGCTGGCGAACAAGATCGCGCGCAGCTGGCTGCCGCACGCGACATCGCTGGCTGGGCCCGCCGCGCTGGCCGGCGCCTCGATCGACACCGGCGGCCATGATATCGAGCTAACCTGGGCAAATGGCGACAGCGTGCCGGTTCGGGCCGTGCGCACGCTGCGAATAGCATCAAAAGGAGACTCAAATGCTGAAAGCACCAGCGTTTAAGGAAGTCAACGACGTAACGATCTTCCAGGACGATACGATCTGGTACAAGTTCTACCCGATCGCCGCGTTCCCGACCGTCCGCAGCGATCGCAATGGCAAGCCGGTGTTCTTGCTCGTGAAATACGAGATCTCCGAGGACGAGCGCGAGGCCAACTCGAAGCTGCCGATCGGCGGCGGCTATATCAACTTCGATACCCAGCTCGAGGTTTCGGCCGACGACCTGGCGGTGATCCAGGCCGACCTCCAAACCTGGGTCAACGAAGAGTTCGGCCGGCTGCGCGCCGGCAGCGCCGACGATCAAGCCAAGGTCGCCGGCATGACCGCCGCGCCGACCGTCACATTCGGCACGCCAACCTGGACCAACGGCACGGTGACGATGAGCGCGCCACAGACGGCCCTGCTGGTGACCGACCGCGTCGCGCAGGGCACGCCATCGCTGCTGGCGAACAATATCGCCGTGTTCAGCATGGATCTGACTGCCGACGGCGCGCAGTTCATGGAGCAAACGCTGGTGTCGCCCAGCGGCCAGGGCGCGACCGACCTGACGCCATTGCAGGTGGCCTACGATCTGAAGTTTTGGGCGCGCATGCCGCCGGCAACCGTCCACGTCGAGGTCGACTCCAAGCAGGCGCATACGCAGGTCAGCGACCAGTGCCCCAACGCCGACTGGCGCTCTAACTGGTGGGAAACGTATCGCGATACCGCCGAAAGCACTGGGATCATCAAGGTGAAGATCGACAACGCCGACGGCAAGCTTGGCCCCGAGGAGCTGAACGCGCTGCGCAGCTTCGCGCTCGACATGGTGAAGGAGCTGATCGAGAAGAAATTCTTCGAGGCCGACGACGCACTGCCCACCGACCACGACGACAGCGACAACACGCGCTCCAACGCGCCGCGGCGCTGGCAGTTTAAGAGCAATTACAGCGAAGCCAGCATGAGCATCAAGTTCGACCTCGAGCAAAGCGAGGTGGTCGAGTGGCACATCGCTCCGCAGGCCACGCTGGAAACGTTCTTCAAGGGCGTGAAAAAAGAAACGCTGAGCCAGTATATCCGCAAGGTGCACCTCGACGACCCGTTCTTCAAGAATATCAACGTGACGGTGCGCGCCAATGCCGATTACAAAGACCCCGAGATTCAGGATGTGGTGGTTGAGCTGGCCTACGCGGCCACCGACGAAAATGGCCAGCCACATGAAGATGGCCACACCTTCACATTCACCAGCAGCGACCCGCAGACGTGGACCACCGATATGATCGGCGGCAAGCGCGAGTATCGCTACCGCTGGCGGGTCGACTTCCGCAACCGCGAGCCGGGCACGTTCAGCACCTGGGTCACGTCGGCATCGGACGCCCTGAATCTGAGCATTATCGCGCCCGGCCGCGTGGCGGTCGACATCATCGCCGGCGCGATCGATTGGGCCAACCTGGTGGATCGGATCGACGTGCTGCTGACCTACGCCGACCCGGCGCACGGCGTGCCGAGCTCGCCGTTCCCAATACCGTTGACCGCCACCAAGCTACAGGATCACCACGAGTGGCTGATCTATCAGCCCTGGACCCAGCCGATCAGCTATCAAACAACCTTCACGCTCAAGGACGGCCGGCCGCCAATCGTTATGCCGCAGCAGTGGACCGCCAGCCCGGCCCAGACGGTGATCCCGATCCAGTCGCCCGCCGACAGCAGCCTGAAGGTCAACCTATTCCCAACTGGCAACGGCTGGGACGAAGTGGTGCTGGTGAGCGTCGACCTGAGCTACGACGACTCCGGCAACGATTACAGCGTGGTCGATAACCTGATTCTGAAAAACAACCAGGATCTGCGCACCTGGAAAGTGCCGCTGCGCGACAAGCACCAGCTTGGCTTTTCGTACCAGACTCACGTGAGCTATAAAACCAACTCGACCCACAGCGGCTGGCACAAGGTGCCCAACGACGACTACATGGTGACGCTGCCGATCACAATCGACTCATCCTTCACCGGCACCAAGGTCAAAGTCTGCCCGTTGGCCCCGCAGAGCGGCGTGATCTTCCCGCTCACCGAGGTGACGCTGGAGTGCACCATGGCCGGCGCCGCCACCCACCGCACCACGCTGGTGTTCAACGATGCGACGCAGCAGACCTGGCTGCTGCCCGACATTCCCGGCGACGCGCCGATCGACTATAGCTACACGGTGATCTTCCACCCGGCCGGCAGCGAATCGCAAACCCTGCCGACGATGGAGCATCAGAAGAACGCGACGATCATCCTGCCGCAGTACAAGCCGCCGACGGCCGGCAAGCTGCCAATTAGCGTGCGCTCGTTCGCGGATTTCAACGCCACGCCGCTGGTGGTGGTGGACATGATCTACGACGACACCAACAGCAACGCCCGCCAAAGCGGTTCGGTGCAGCTCGACAAAGCCGGGCCACAGGTGTGGCAGGTGGATGCCAAAGATATCAATCAGCCCGGCCAGGTAACCTTTACGTTCACCTACTACGGCGCCGATGGCAGCCAATTGCTGGCCACCGAGCCGACCCGCCAGCTCGCCACCCGCCCGATTATTGTGCCGAAAGCGGCCGCCGCGCAGCACGCCTAGCGCCGCCAATCAAACAGGAGAGGTGTCATGCTTAAACTACCTGCCTACGCGTATTTTTCGCAGTACCGCGTTACTGCCTATCAGGACGACACACAGTGGTGGAAGTTCTACCTGATCCCCGATTACCCATCGATTCGCCGCGATGTCAACGATAACCCGGTGTTCATGCTGATCAAATACGCGTTTAGCGACCAAAGCCGCCAGCAAGACCCGACCCTGCCGCGCGGCGGTGGCTATATGGTCTTCGACGTCGAGCTGCGCATCCCGCCCGACGACGAGGCCGCGATCAAGCAGCAGCTGCAAAGCTATGTGAACAGCGAGTGGAACCGGCTCAAGGCCGCCGCGGATGCGGCCGGGCGCGATGTGCGCGGTTATACCTTGACCACCTGGAACCGGATCGCCGGCAATGAGCATCTCACGTCGACCTCGGTCGACGATCTACAGCTGGGCCTGGACCCCGGCCGCCCGACCGCACCTCCCGGCGATCGCCCGCCACCCGTGATCACCGGCGACCCGACCTGGAAAAGCGGCACGTTCAAGGTCTACGCGCCGCAGACTGAGAAGTTGGTCAGCCACCGTGTCGCCGAAGGCCCGGCCTCGCTGGTTGGCGGGAATGTCGTGTCGGCCAACCTGGATCTGACTGAAGACGGCGCGACGTTCATGGAGCGTACGCTGGTCAACACACCGGCCCAGGGCGGCGATGGCAGCGGAGCGACCGATCTGGTGCCGCTGCAGGTCGTGTACGACCTGACGTTTGAGGCGCGCCTGCCGCCATGCACGCTGAGCATCAAGGCCGATACTCGCAGCCTGTACTCGGCGATCGAAAACTATAGCCACGATTTCGACGGCGGCGGGTGCAGCGAAGACACGATTAGCAACTCGCAGCAGCAGGTTTCGATGGCGATCCAGTCGGGCCTGATCGACGTCAAGATCGATACCGGCATGCTTGATCTCAAAGAGGACTTCGTCAAGCAGCTGCAGGACATGGCCATGGAGACAGTCGAGACCATGATTAAGTCGGCCTTCCTCGATAAGAAAGAAACGCCGCCGGCCGACGACAAGGACGACGACGAGGCCAAGAAATACCAGGACGCCGAGGTGGACTACTATTCGGTGAAGCAGAGCATGGATTTCGAGTCGGTGCACTTCGAGCAGACCGTCACGCTCAACAGCTCGGCTGAATGGAAGATCGCGCCGCAGGGCACCCTACAAACATTCTTCGCCGGCATGTCGGCGTCGGAGATCAAGAAGTATGTGCGCGTGGTCGACCTCGACGACGACTTCTTCAAGACGTTGGGCCTGACGGTGAACGTGTTCGCCGATTGGGACAACGAGCCGATCGCGTTTGTCGAGGTGCAGCTGCGCTACGAGGGCCGCGACGAGAACAGCCAGAATGTACAAAAAGTCCAAACCTTTACGTTCACCAAAGGTCAGACTACTGGCAAGTGGGACCCCAGCCTGATCGGCAGCAAGCGCGACTACAGCTATGCCTGGCGGGTGGTGTTCAAAGGCCGCGAGCCCGGCAAGTTTACATCCTGGAAGTCCGACCGCACGCCGCAGCTCAACATCGAGATCGCCGACCCAGGCAAGATCGCGATCACCACGCGCGCCGGCAATATCGACTTCGCCCAGACGATCAGCCAGGTGCAGGTCGAGATCTCTTACAAGGACATGGCCTCGAACGTGGGCGAGGAAGTCACCACGCTGGTGCTGGTGGATGGCCAGCTCGAGCAGAAGTACGAGCGCTATATCTACACCGATTGGGACCGGCCGGTGCGCTACCGCACGCGCTTCTACCTGAAGGACGGCCAGGAGGTCGACGGCGATTGGCAGGATACGCTCAACCGCCAGCTGCTGATCAACATGCCCTTCTTCGACCGGCTCGACGTGCAGCTGGTGCCGGCGGGCAACTGGGCCGGCGTGATCCAAACCGTGATCAGCATGCGCTACACGGATAGTGCGAACGACTACCATGGCGAGGGCGCGCTGCTGATCAAAAAGCCCGACGAGTTCAAGACCTGGTCGGTGGTGCTGCGCGACACCAAAAACCGTAAGTTCCAGTACAAGGTGCTGACGTCGTTCCTGGATGGCACGTTCAAGCAGGGCGATTGGGCCAACGGCGACGGCGACCAGGCGATGCCGGTGATCGTGCAGCAGACGCCGCATTTGCAGCTGAAGCTGCTGCCGAACCTGCTCGACTACAAGGTCACGCCGATTGTCGAGGTGACGCTGCACTACGACGACGCCCAGGGCAATATACACCAGGTGGCCACCTACACGTTTACCGGCACCGACGGGCAAAGCTGGGATTTCCCGATCGCCAGCGACACCCGGCGCAGCTATCGCTACCAGATCACCTACCACACAGTGGATGGCCAGACGGTCGTCGAGCCCGAGGCGACCAGCGACGCGACCGCGCTGATCATTCCGAAGCTGCTGGTGCCCGAGGTGGTGGCGACGGTGATGCCCAAGCTGGTGGCCTTCGCCGATACGCCGGTGGTTGAGGTGAATATCGCCTACAACGACCCCGAGCACGACATCTCGTCCGAGGATACGCTGGTGTTCTCGGATGCGACGCCGCAGACCTTCCGCGTGCAGGTGCAGCAGGATTCGCCGCGCGACTACACGCTGGCCGTGACCTACTACAAGGGCGATGGCCGGGTCATTCAGCTCGACCCGATCACGCTCGATAAGAAGCAGGTCGTTATTCCCAAGTACGTGCCGGCCGCCTAGCCTGTGGCATCGCCCGCGCCTGGCCGCCGAGAGCGGAACGCTCTCGGCGGCCAACCAACCGGTACGATCAAGGAGTGCTTGTATATGTTGTACTTTCACCCACCCTACTACCAGTACGAGGGCATGACCGTGCTCCCCGACTATAGCGACCCGCGCCAGTTTTACTACTTCCCCAATCGCCCGCACCTGGCAGTCGACGAGCACGGTCGCCCGGCCATTCGCTTTATCGCCTTCAAGGCCGATCTCGATCAGGTTGGGCCCGACGAAGAGCACGCGGTTGGCTTTCTGGTCTTCGATACCAGCCTGGATTGGCCTGAGGATGTCGTTCGCAAAGTTGGCCGCAAGCTGCAAAACGATCTACAGCTCACCGACCCGCCGCGCCTGGCCCCGCTGCTGTTCAAGAGCGGCACGGTGCGGCTGATGTTTCTTGATAAAACCACCACGCCGCCCGAGCCCAAGAAGGACGGCCAGGCCACGCCGCCGCCATCCACGCCGCCCACCAAGCCCGCCGCGGCCGACGAAGATCGCTGGGTGACGGCGCTTGAGGCCAGCGGCATCCCCTCGCTGTATGGCGAGAACCGCGCGATCTTCAGCGCGACGCTCAGCAAAGAAGCAACCCAGCTCATGTATGGCGCGTTCTCGGGCTTTGTGCCGGCCGGCGTGATCTACAACCTGACGTTTGTGGCCATGCAGCCGGCCTTCAATGTCCATGTCGAGGCCGATTGGTCGCAGGTGTACCACTACCTGGCCCAGCGGTTCAGCGCCGATCTGATCTTCGCGTCGATCGACATTCGCGATATCGTCAGCGAGCTGGAGGAGAATAAGCTGGTCACGATCACCGCCTCGCTCGAGGGCGTGGGCGAAGAAGGCATGGAAGACGAGTTCAACGAGGTGCGCAAGCAGCTCCAGGATCTGGTGCTCGACAAGTTCTTCAAGCCGGCGGTCAACCCGAACGAGCCGAAGTTCGACGCGGACGACGGTGGCATGATCGAGGATGCGCGCTCGATCCGCAACCTGATCAACTGCTGGCCCTCGGCCGGCTACTCGCGCGTCGAGCTGAACGAGAGCGAGATTCGCACGATCTCGATCGACTACACAGTTTCGCGCGCCGTCGAGCGCACGATCGCCCCGCAGGCGCACCTGAGCCTGTTCTTCGAGGACTATAGCCTGACGCGCGAGCAGGTGGTGACGGTGGTCGAGGGCGACGACGCGTTCTGGAAGGAAACTGAGTTCGACCTGTCGATCAACGCCGATTTCGAGCACGAGGGCATCGCCGCCGTCGGTGTCGACGTGGAATATGGCCAGGCCAGCAATGGCAGCGTGCCCAGCGCCTGGTCGTTCACGCTCGATAAGGCCACGCCGCGGGTGAAGCGCGCGGCCTGGTACGACGAAGCGGCCGGTCATCACTTCCGCTACCGCTACACCGTGTTCTTCGCGCCCAACGCCGTGCCGGGGCCGCAGCGCTCGATCAGCAGCGGCTGGATCGAGCACGATGGCAGCCAGGTGGTGATCACGCCATCCGACCTGTACCGGCTGCGGCAGGTCGAGGCGCAGGTGGTGCGCAGCTTCCCGTTCGACCGGTACCCGCAGATCTACGCGCATATGCAGTATAAGGACGCGAACAGCAACTGGACATATTCCGACTCGGCGCTGCTCGACCAGGGGAACGCCCGGCTGGCGCTGGCGTTTCGCACCGCCATCGACGCGCCGCTGGATGTCGATTACCGCTACACCTACCTGCGCGCGAACAACGAGATGATCGAGGGCGCCTGGCAGACCACCGACGAGGATATGGTGCTGGTGCAAGACCCAGTTCCCAGTCAGCTGCTCGTCCGGCTGGTGGTGGCCGGCGACCGCACCAAGATCGCGAACCTGATCGTCGATTTCAAGTACGACGACGACGCGAACGACGTGCACGAGAACAGCTCGGTGGTGATGGACTCGACCACGCTCAGCAAGCCGCAGCAGTGGACTGTCCAGCTCGCCAACCCAACCAAGCGCCGCTATTCCTACAACCAGACGCTGATCGACACCGACGGCAACCTGTCGCAAACCGGCTGGATCGAAGACGAGCGCACCACGCTGCCGGTTGGCACGGTGTACGCCCGGCTCATGGAGGTGCAGCCGCAGCTGATTGGCCCGGCGCTCGGCGCGCAGCAGATCGAGTCGATCGTCCTGCACCTGCGCTATGCCGATGAAGCGAACGGCGTGAGCGCCGACAAGCAGATCGTATTTGCCCAGCCTGGCAAAGGCGAAAGCTGGAGCGTGCAGCTCAAGGATGCCTCGGCGCGCGACTACTCATACGAGGTGGTCTATGTGCTAAATAGCGGCTTCGAGCGCCGGATCGGGCCGATTAGCTCGCGCGACACGTTTTTGATTATCTCGTCGACGCTGCCAAAGGGATAACGATGAACGCTTTTACTGCTGCCGATGGCACCGCCGCCCCGGCGCCGGTGCTTTCGAGCCTCGACCTGGTGTTCCGCGCCGCCTTGCTGGCGGGGCTGGGCCCGCACGCGCAGGCGCTCACCGCTACGTTCGGCGTTGCCCAGGCGGGCGCCGACGCGCGCACCTGCGTGGATGGCGGCAACGGCCTGCTGCTGCTGGTGAGCGCGCCGGGCGGGCGATCGCTACAATTGCTCCGGCGCGCTCACCAGCCCGACCAGGCCGGACTGATGCGCTGGACGCGCAGCGCATACGCCGGCCGCCACGAGCACCGGCGATCCACGATCGCGGCCTGCCGCGGCGAAATGGCCGCGGCCTGGGAATACGCCGTCGCGCTGGCGCGCGCGACCGGCCACGAAGACGCGCTGCGCCTGCGCCAATCGCTGCTGGGCTGGCGCGGGAGCATCTTCAGCGCGGAGCAGCCAGCCGCCGCGGGGCAGCCCGCGCTGATTACCTGGCGGCTCGATCGGCAGCTGGCGCCGCAGGCCGCGCTGGAAGCCTGTGGCATGGGTGCAGCCTGGCCGGCCGCCGAAGCTGCGATCGCCGCGCTGACCGGCCGGCCGGTTTGGCAGCGGATCGGCCCGTGGAGCATCGCCTGCTCGCTCGACGGCGCGCGCGTGCGCCTGGGCAGCTCGCTATGGGCGCGCATGCCGGAAGGCCCGGCTAAGGCCCGCGGCATGGCCGCTGTGGTCGAGCAGTTTGGCGGCGACGGGCGCTTCGCCGAGGGGCTGTATCGGCTGATCGCGGATGCGCGCCCCGGCCGCGTGGTTGGCCGCGCGGTTGAGCTTGAGCTGTCCGAGCGCGGCGTGATCGGCGCCGAGTTTTATCTGGCCGTGCCGGAGCTTGGGTAAATAATAGTGGCTACGCGGTAGCCCGTATCGCAGCAGTCGCTCGCCTGCGGCAGCAAAGTACTTTGCGATCAATTGTGTTCCGTTTTGGCGCTCTCCGAGCGCCAAAACGGAACACAGAAGGCGGTACTGGACGATTAATTGTTCTTCGGGTTTTCGCTCACAGAGCGAAAACCCGAAGAACAAAAAGAAAAGTACCATGCAACTATAGAAAGCGCGGGATACTATGCTTTACCTCGACCGACCAATTGGCCCGATCGACGGGCTCATGATCTATCGCGACCACGAGGATACCGGGTTGTTCTATTACATTCCGGAGCGCCCGCAATTGGCGCGGAATGAAAGCGGGCCGGAGTTTATTTTCCTCAAGTACAAGCGCGATATCACCGATAACTCCGCGTTCGACCCAAACCAAAGCCAGTCGCTGGGCGGCGGCTTTATGGCCTTCACCGTCGACCTGAGCGTCGACAAGCACGATATGAGCCGGATCAAGAGCAAGCTGTCCAGCTTTGCCGAAGGCGCGGATGTGCGCCTGGCGCCCGCGCAGTTCCACAAGGGCTCAGTGCGGCTGTCGATCTGCAAGGACAATTCCAACTCGGCCAACGCGCTCGAGAACCAGCCGCCGGGCCTGACGCTGTTCGAGGAGGTGTATGGCACGACCATGCCTTCGCTGTTTGGCTCGAACCGCGCGACATTCTCGCTGATCCTTTCACAAGAAGGCGCCACGCTGTTCGAGGAAAGTCTGAAGGCCGGCATCAGCCCGATCGGCGTGATCTACGAGCTGACCTTCCTGGGCCTGCGGCCGGCCTTTAATGTGCATGTTGAGGCCGATTACCACCGGATCTATAGCGATCTTGAGATTGGGTTTGGCGCGCGCGGCCAGATCTACGCAGTGTCGCTCGCGGCCGATATCGATCTAGCGTTCCAGAAGCTGCGCGATGACGGCGCGATCAAGGTCGAGGTCATGAACTTCAGCGACCAGGAAGATTTGCTGAAGCAATCCGCGGCAGCCTTCGACTGGATCAAGCAGGATCTGCTGAAAGATTTCTTCCGGCCGTCGATCGAGCCGCCCAGCTTCATGCACCAGCAGGGCGGCACCGGCACTGGCACTACCGGCGCCGGCACCGGCACCATCGGCACTGGCCAGACACATACCACTACACCGACTGGCGGTGGCACCGGGACTGGCCAATCCGCTGGCGGAGCGGGTGGCGCGCCGCCGCGCCCGACCACGCCCGCGACCGGCACAACGACGCCGCGGCCGGCCACTCCGGCGACGGGCGGCGGCACGATCGCGCATCCAACCTCGCCAGCTCCGACCAGCGCCAGCGGGCAAGCTCCGCCGCCGCCCACTGGCGCTGCCGGTGGTGCGGGCACGGGTGGCACGGGGACAGGTGGTGGCGCTGGTACGGGCGGCGGCACCGGCACGGGGACCGGAGGGACCGGCACGGGTGGCGGCACCGGCACGGGGACCGGAGGGACCGGCACGGGTGGCACCGGCACAGGCACGGGCGGTGGCACCGGCACGGGGACCGGAGGGACCGGCACGGGTGGCACCGGCACGGGCACGGGCGGTGGCACCGGCACGGGCACGGGCGGCACAAAACAAACCGGTGGTCCGTCGAGCATGTCGCCCTTCCAGGTCTCCTTTTCGCTGAAGTATATGGAGCAGGATGAGCTAAAGACCCGCGAGTACGACTACTCAATGCAGTCGGCCGTCGCACGCGATGCCGCGCCCCAAGGTTTGTTCTCGACGATCCTGGCCGATCTCGATCTGTCGACGGCGATTCGCGAGATTAATATGGACGACGATTTCTTCAAGCGGATCGTCGCCAGCGTATCGGCCAGCAACGACATGGCCGCGGCCGGCATCGACCAAGTGGTTGTGAACTTGCAGTACCCCGGCGCGACCGACGACGCCACGCCGCCGCTACATGTGGATGGGTTCAAGTTCAACGCGGCGAGCACCACGCCGCAGGTGTTCACCTGCTGGCTCAACGACCAGAAGGACCTGAGCTATCGTTACCAGGTCGAAACATACTTCAAGCCCGACTCGCCTTGGTCCGGCAAGCTGAGCCATGATATAACCGACTGGAAGACCACCACCGCCCGACAGCTGGTGGTCGAGCCGCTCGACGAGATCGGCTTGCTCGATCTTCAGATCGCGCTCGGCATGGTCGATCCGACGCTGATTGGCGAGGTTCAGGTCGATCTGCGTTATGAAGACCAGGCCAACGACTTCCGCGCCGAGCAGACCTATCTCATGAAGCCCGGCGATCCGGCCATTCACTGGAAGCTGCGGCTGTGCGACGCCACCCAGAAGACCTACCAGTATCGAATCACCTACTTCATGGCCGAAAACGCCCGGGTGCAGACCGACTGGGCTAGCAGCAGCAGCCCAACCTTGGTGATCAATAGCCCATTCCGCGGGCTGCTGAGTGTGCGCCTGATGCCGCTGCTGAACGCCGACGAGTTGCTAGAGGCCACGGTCGACCTGCTTTATCACGAGGAGGATACCGGGTACACGCGCCGCATCCAGAAGACGCTGACTCCTGACGCGCTGAAAGGCCAGACGATTGCCATCCCGACGCCGGCGTCCATCCCGGCCGGCTACAGCTACGACGTAACCATCATCCGCAACGATGGCTCGGTGTATGGGCCAGCCACTATCGCCTCGTCTGGTCCGGTCGCGCTGATCTCGGATGGCGCGGGCGCAACGCATCGCATCAAGGTCAAGCTGCTTGGCCAGAACTTGACCGCGGCTGGCCTGGCGGCGCTGAAGGTTACATTGATTGGCGAGGGCGACGAGCCCGACACCGATACGGTGCTGTTTACGCCTAGCCAGGCCGATGACAAAACGGCCATGTTGGTGCAGCCCGACACCGACAGCACATTTGTGTATACCTATCAGGTCACTGGCTACGATCTGCACGGCGAGCCAATCGCCGGCGACCAGGGCCAGGGCTCGGATGGTATTCTTGTCGTCCCGCTACCTGCGATCTCAGCGCATAACTGATGGAAGCGGTTGTTGGCCCGCTGAAGCGAGCTGTCAGGCCCATCCAAACCTGCTGCAGGCTGCGCATTCCGGCCGAGGGCCTCAGCCGAGGAGCAGCCTGACACGCTCCCTTTCCCCACCTGTGGGAATGGAGACGGGGGATGAGGGATTGCGCAACTCTGGGAACTAATAAACCGAAAGGAACTGCCATGACCGACCAATTTTCTGATCCTGATTCGACACAAACCGACCCGAGCACTACGGATCAGGACGATCTCTCGACGAATACAGGCCCAGTCCCTGACACCCCAATCGGCGATGACTCAGATACGCCATCCGACACAGCTGAGCCAACTACAGGCGACGGCAGTGGCGATACATTGACCGGCGACGGCAGCGGCGATACGTCGACGGGCGACGGCAGCGGCGATACGTCGACGGACGAGGGTGGAAAGGACACCATCAACACGTTCCAATACGATGTTCCAGCATTGATTCAGCCCAGTGATATGACCTGCTGGGCCACTGTCGCGACGATGATGATCTCGTGGCAAGACACCACATGCTACGAAATCCCAATGGTGATGGACCGCGCGGGGACAACTTACCGCAGCAAATTCGATGCGAACCAGGGCTTGCGCGGCTCGGAGAAGCAACCATTTCTTGACGCGCTTAACTTGCGCTCCGAACCGCCGCAGGACTACGTTGTGGTTGGGATGCAGCAGCTGATCGAGAACTGCGGCCCGCTCTGGATTACGACCGATGAATCAGCCGACGAGCACTTCGCCATTCACGCGCGCATCGTTATGGGTATGACCGGCGATGGTAGCGTCGACGGCACTATGCTCACGATCATTGACCCGGCCGACGGACAGGTGCATTCTGAAACCTACAACAACTTTATGCAGAAGTTCGACCGCGTGGCCTTCGACGATATGAGCATGGGCAGCGATTTCCGCGTCCAGGTCGTCCATTTTTAGCTGCTTTCCGTCCTCTCTCCCACTCTAGGAGAAGGCATAGAGGACTCATATCAGTTCTGATTGGAAATTGTGCAGATGATCGACAGAGGACGGAAGATGAGGGTATTCGTCCTCCGTCTTCCGCCCACGAAATGCACACTGTTCTATTGGGAGCGATTTGTAACTAAGCGGAGCAAACCATGAGCGATGAGACGACCTTTCCAGCCGAGCCGCCATTCGGCGTCGACGAAGGCGGCTTGCCACAGGATAACACGCAGATGCCAGAGATCGTGTTCGCCAACCCGAACGTAGCGGTGATGCCGAGCGCGGCAATTATTCACGCCGACGAGACGTTTCAGGTGCAGTGGAGCGCGTTCAACGCCGGCCAGGCCGACAGCGAAGCGTTTATCGACAACCTGACTATCTACAGCGTTCCCGACTGCCCCGGCTCCGACGATAATCTGACCGCGATATGGAGCAGCGATGCCGACGGCAACCCGCAGGAATTTCAAGAGCCGCCTCTACCAGCGCAGGCCCAGGGGCCGATGATGCAGCCCACCGTTGGGCCTTTCCCCGCCGGCTTCTACCGCCTGACCGTGACTCTGAACAGTGGCAACCCGCCCGCCGCCGAGCAGGATATGAGCAACAATGTGACCTATAACTGTATCGAGATCCTCGAGGCGGACACTACAGGGACTGGCTCGTCCGGAGACGAGAGCGGGACATCGGACCAGGGCGATACATCCGAAGGGACTGGCTCGTCCGGAGACGAGAGCGGGATATCGGACCAGGGCGATACATCCGAAGGCAGCGGTTCGCAAGAAGAAGGTCAGGGTCTTGACTCCGCCACCGTGGCCGAGATGGAGGACTTTCTCGATAACGACCCCGACAACCTTCCCGCGATGGACGAGAGCGAGATCGACAACGACGCGATGGCTGAGGGCAGCGGGGGCAGCGCGCCAAGCCCGTGCTTAAATGGAATCCAGGTGCCGGCGGCCTTTACCACGCCAGCGCGTGATCTCACTCGCAGAGAAGCGCGCGACATCGTCGTCTACCTGATCGCTCAAGGCGCTTTTACATTGCGCGAATCCTGGAGCCCGCTGACTTTTGACGCGCAGTGCAATGTACTTCAGCCACAGCCGAGCACGCACGTGGCCATTTCGCCTGCCGTCATCGACGGCGTGCGCTTTGTCTACACCGGCGACACGCGGATCAACACGATTTCGAACCTGGATGTGCGGATGGTCGTGGTGCTCTACCGGCTGGCCCATATGCTGCGCCTCACCTGGGGGGTGACCGAAATCCGTCATATGGGCATCGGCCACGGCAACGGCAAATCTAACGACTGCCATAACACCGGGCGCGCGCTCGATTTTGCCGGCGTGGTTGGCGTGATCTCCAACGCCGTTATTACCAGCACAAACGGTCCGTATCAGATCGACGTTATGAACGATTGGGGGCAGAAGCCGGTTACGATGCCGGATGGAACGACGCGCGCCAGCTGGCCGAGCGACTTTACCCAGACCATTTACCGGCTTGATCCGAATGTCGATTATCCCGCCGGCGCGATCTTCCAGGACGTGTATGACTTCGCGACTCTGGAGTGCGCCGACAGCAGCACACAGCGCTTCGGTAATGGTGCCGCGACGACGATTGGGCGGGGAAGCCGCTTTATTCTGCACCCTGACTACCCAAGCCCGGCCGCCTGGGGCCGTCCTGCGCACCAAAATCACATCCACATGCAGGTTGGGCCAACAGGTGAGGAGGTCTCGCCGCCGTAGAGAGATGTGTCAGGTCTGAATTACAGGACATACACGGTGGGTTTTATACCAGTGAGCAGTATGCAGGAGCCAGTAAGCAGTCGGACATATAGCAAACCTAAAGTGGGCAAGCGGCCGGCTGAATCTTTCTGGTCGCTATGTTTCCAACTACACCGAAAGGAGCCACACCCATGACCACAATTAAGACACAACCTGCCCGCACTGGACACAGCCCGGCCTCAAACCGGCCGGCCGTCGGCGACGAGGTGCGCAAGACCGCTTCTCAGCCGCCGTCGAGCGGGGCGCAGGGCGCGGCGGTGCTGGGAGTCAATGAGGCGCATCATCGCAGCTTCCTCGAAGCACAGGCGAAGAAACGAAAGGCCAAAGCGGGTCGGGCCAAGCTCTGGACCCCGCCGACGAGCACCAAACTCCGCGATGTCGCCGAGGCATCGTTCGGCACGCCGCCGCCGATCGAGGAGATTGTGATCGGCCCCGACGACCGCATCCAGATCACCGACACCTCGGTTTACCCGTGGCGTGCAATCGCATCACTGCTGATCACAGCGGCCGACAACTCAACCTGGATCGGCACCGGCTGGTTTATCGGGCCGCACACGCTCGCCACCGCCGGGCACTGCGTCTGTATTACGAATAGCGGCGTGCCGGGGCGCGACGGCTGGGTGCGAAGTATCAGCGTGATGCCGGGGCGCAACGGTGCCTCGCTGCCCTATGGGTCCGCGACCAGCACGGTCTTCTTTAGCACGAACGGCTGGATCGGCTCTGGCGACCCGAACTACGACTACGGCGCGATCATCCTCCCGGCCGATGTGGGCAACGATGTCGGCTGGTTCGGGTTCGGCGCATACACCGATGACGATCTGCAAGCGACGGTTGGGCACATCTCAGGCTATCCGGGTGACCAGCCGGAGGGCACGCAATGGTACGACTCGCGCGCCATCGCTTCGGTCGATCAGTTCAACGTCTACTACGAGATCGACACCTTTGGCGGCCAGAGCGGCAGCCCGGTGTACCGCGAAATCGACGGTGGGCTGTATGGCTTCGCAATTCACAACCACGGCTTCACCACCCAGAACGGCGGGCGGCGCATCACCTCCGATGTGTTCGACAATCTGGTGGCGTGGAAGGCCTAGCCGCATTTCATTCCGCCCGTGGTAGGCGGCTTTGCCGCCCACTACGGGCGGCAAAGTGGATTTTCGGAGGGTCTGCGACCTCCAAACCGCCTTGCTTGCGGTGGGTAAAGACATGCCGTTTACATCTGTTGTTCGTTTTTTCGCTCGCAGAGCGAAAAAACGAACAGCAAATAAAAGGAAAAGTACCGCTGCGAACGGCGACATTTGGTCGCCGAGTAACATGTGTCAAGGAGAGGAGAGTCGCGCCGATGAAAGAGTATACTCTGCTGCCGCTGGTGGGTCTGTGTGCCACGATCGTGCTAAGCGCGTGCGGGGGCGCCGGAAGCTCTGGCGCATCCGACAACAGCGTCGACATTCGCGGCAGCATCATAAGCGTGAGCCAGGCCGACTCCAACGCTCAGGCCAATGGTACGCTCGGAGCGATCATGGTCGCGGGCGCCAAGGAAGCGGATACGAGGTATGATCGAGCTTCGATACGTATAACGACAGCGACCAGCATCTTCGAGCAGCAGGGGCAGAGCCGCAGTCGGGCAACCTTCGCGGCGCTCAAGGTCGGGCAGCGGGTGCAGGCGCGTTTTACCGGCCCAGTTGCGGAAAGCTACCCGATCCAGGCCACGGCCGGCGAGATTGTGATTTTGAATTAGCACCGAGGCGCCGACACCATGAGTGCAGCATTGCCAGCGCGACACGCCCGCCACCCCCGCGCTGCGCTGCGGGCCGGAGTCGACTACATTGCCCGCGCGCAGCACCAGGCCGGCTGCTGGACCGACTTCTGGGTGCCGGTGGGCAGCTCCGACGCCTGGGTTAGCGCGTATGTGGGCCTGGCGCTCCACGCTGCATCGGTTTGCCCCAGCCTCGATCGATATACGCGCGCGGGCGCGTTCGACCGAGCTTCGCGCGCGGCGCAGTGGCTGCTGGATCAGCCGCGACCACGCGGCGGTTGGGGCTACAATGCCGGTGTCTGGCCCGACGCGGATACCACCGCTCACGCGCTCACGCTGCTGGCACGGCTCGGGATCGCGGCGCCAGAAGATGCAGTGACCTTTCTACGCGGGCATGCAGCGCCGGAGGGCGGCTTCCGCACCTATAACCGCCATGAGCCTGCGCATCAATGCGCGCCCCTGCCCAGATGTCAGCGCTGCGGCGTTGCGCGCCCTCTACGAGATCGGCGAACTGCATCAGCCTGATCTTGGTTGATGCCTGGCGCGCGGTGCTGGCCGCATCCCAGGATGAACATGGCTGGTGGCCAGGCTACTGGTGGATTACGCCGAACTATACGACCGGCCTGGTGCTGGAAGTCTGGCATCTGGCTGGGAAGCCGCCGCTGTCGCGCCCGATCGCGGAAGACCTGCCGGAGACGAATGCCTTCGATCGCGCCTGGGCGCTCCTGGCCCATTGCTACGCCGGCAACCACGATCGTGGCGTCGAGCTGGCCGCACAGCTGATCGATATGCAAGCGGCGGATGGCGGGTGGCCGAGCGCGCCAATTCTACGCATCCCGCCCTCGCATATCCGGGCAGGTGGCGCGAATCGTACCCTGCTGGCCCAGGATGCGCGGCGGCTCTTCGCCACCGCGAGCGCCTTGCGCGCGCTGGCATGCGCGCCGGCGCCGGCTCTGGAGTCGCGCGCGCGCCCTTCTCCTTCCACTGCCCAATTTTCGGTACCAGGGCCGGGGAATGGGAGACTGGCGTCCGTGCACGCGGGCCGTGGCCGCAAGCTGGTGGTTGAGCGTTCGCAGCTGGGGCGCCAGCTCGATCAGCTCGTCGAGCAGACTGCGGCGGCGCTTGGCTTCACCTGCCAGGGCGCCGCGGCAGCACGGGATGTATTTGGTGTTCTCACGCGCGAGAGTATGGCCGCGCCGTGTCCTTGGCCCGCCCCGCAGCTCTCGGTGCTCGCGGACGGCACGCCATTGGAGTTCTCGGCCACTGTCGGCAATGGCATCCGGCCGGCGCTGCGCTATGCGACCGAAGTAGGCGTGCCCTGGCTTGCGCCGCACGAGCGGGCGCGCACTGGCGTGGCCGCAGTCGCGCGCGCGGCTGAGCTGCTCGGCTATCAGCAGGCGTGGCAGCGTGTGGCCGCCGCGCTCGAACATGTCGTTCACCCACAGCTGCCGGCGCCGGATGGGCTGCGCTTCTGGGTCTGGAGCGGAGTCGATCAGCTTGCGCCCGCTGGAGATGGCGTGCAACCTCCGCCGGGGCTCAAGATCTATGTGAACTTGCTGCACCACGAGCTCGGCGGGGCGCGTCAGCGGCTGGAAGCCGCCCTGCGCGCTGCGGACATCCCGCTGCCGGATGACCTGATAGTCGTGTTGGACGCGCTTGACGCCGCCGGATTCTTGCACGAGTTTGGCTTTGGCTTAGGGCCGAGCGGCAAAATCGTCTGCAAGGTCTATTACGATCTGCATGGCTGGCGGCGGGGGCTCGCGCGGCAGGTGCTGGAGCGTAGCGGGCTCCCCAACAACGCCGATGCTATCTGCCCGGAGATCCCCGGCATCATTCGCGCGTCGCTCGCGGCGAAGAGCCGCGCTGGCATTGCCCTACGCATCGACCCGACCAGCGGCCGCATACGCGAGCTGACGAGCGCCACCGCTTTCCCACCGCCGCTGATCCCGCTCGCCGAAACACACCAACGCGTCGCCGCATGGATCGATACACAGGCATGGGATGGCAGCGCGTATCACGCCTTAACAAGTCAGCTGCTGCCGGCCTGGGCAGAGCACGGCCATGGCCGAATGCATAGCCTCTTTACGCGTACGCTCTCCCAGGATACAACCTGGTCGGCGGTGTATGTGCGCCCCTATGTGTAGAGTCGCATTTCCTCCCACAGGCGCGGCGTGTAGCCGGATGAGCCATTGTTCAGGTAGCCGCCTTCCGGAAAGGCATAGTCGGCGCTCTTTCCCTCGTACCAATAGTAGCTGTTCTCTTCCGGCAGCGTCGAATCATATTGCCATTGTGCCTGCTCGGCATTGCTATCGAAGTGGTTGTAGACCACATCCTGAATCACGGCCATACCACGCCGGTGGCATTCCCGCACGAAATGCTTGTACTTATCCCGCCCGCGCTCGACTCGATCACGAAGTGGTGGGTGTCGCCGTAGCCCCAGCTCAAGTTCCCGGAAAATTCGGCGACCGGCAGCAGCTCCACTTGGGAGATGATCTGAGGTGCATAT
>WNFV01008074.1_pt1 | contig 20016 bp, 14 predicted proteins | sample 5400101 | NCBI WGS metagenome assembly WNFV01 (sample SAMN13153361, study PRJNA577476) | soil metagenome | isolation source: 115 cm soil or saprolite under grassland replicate 1 | place: USA:California | collected 2016-06-15 | reverse complement strand
CGCGTGGTAGCCGGGGTGCGGCGTCGCGGCGCGCACCAGGCGCCGCCGCCACGCGTACCACCCGAAGACCCGCGCCGGATGCCGCCGGAATGCCGCTTCGGTCGCGAGCTCCTCGGGATCGTAGCGCGCCCAGAGGCCGGTGAGGGCGTCCCGGAAGGTCGGGATCCCGCTCTCGCACGACATCCCCGCGCCGGTCGCCACCACGACGCGCTGCGCCGCGCGCAGCACCCCCGCCGCCGCCGCGATCGCCCGCGCCGTGTCGGCCGCCGGCGCCTGGGATCGAGTAATCCACATTTTTGTAACGCCCCCGAGATGTGGAAAACTACGCGGGCGGGAGCACGCTGCACGCACGCTCAGGAGGACGTGTAGCCGAGTCGAGGCGGAGGTCGTAAGTGATTCGAAACCGGGACGCTAGGAGGCCGAGCTCAAGCACCCTCTCACCCGCCACGCCGGCTCAAGTGAGGCAGAGCCCGCCTGCATAAAGATACCCACATCTGTAACCCCTCCCCCTTCCCTCTTCCCCCTTCCCGTCAGTGCACCACGCCGATCTGCTTCTCCTCGAGCCGCTGCCGGAATTCCTGGAGCAGACGCACCGTCCGGGCGATGCTCGACGCCGGCAGCCCCTCGATGGCGCGTGCGGCGAGGCGTCGCTCGAGCTGACCCGCCCGCAGCAGCACCTCGAGGCCGCGTCGCGTGAGGGTGACGCGCACCCCGCGGTCGTCTTCCGGATCGGGGGTGGTCTCGACCAGTCCTTTGGTCTCGAGGCGCTGGATGAACGTGGTCGCCGCGGCGCGGGACACGCCCAGCTGGGCGGCGATCTCCTTGGGACGGGCGCCGTCCGGACCTCCCGTGTCCACGGCCGTCAAGGCGGCGTGCGCGCGGTGCGACAGGCCGTAGGTCCGGAACGCCCGGTCGCCGGTGTGATGTACCGCCGCCTGCGCGGCGGCGATGGCGTCGGTGAGCTGGAGGGCGAGCTCGGAACGATCCGTCATCCGTTATCCGTCGTCCGGCATCCGTCGTCTGGGAGCTGAAATAAAGTTAATATGTTGATAGTTAACATACTAAACACTTCACCGGGCCCCGGCAAGGCCAGTCTTGCGAGGGTTTTCACGGACAACGGATAACGGATGACGGACGACGCCTCAGCAGGTTTCCGACCAGTCCACCGGCGACGTGGCGCCGCAGCGCCCGCAGCGCAGCGCGTCCGGCTTCCCGGCGAAGTCCTGGCGGTAGTGGCACAGCGGGCAGACGGCGTAGGTCGTGACGACCTCCATCCCCTGCCCTCCCAGGGTGGGACGGAGCACGCCGGTGCGGACCACGATGCTCCAGCGGTCGGGGGGTTCCTGGCGGATCGTGACGTCGGCGCGGCTCAGGCGTATCCGCTGCTGCCGCACCTCCACCACGATGTGCCCGTCGACCGACTCCTCGACGACGGGATACCATGCCCCGCGGCGGAGGATGTCCGCCACGTTGTCGCCGCACCGGGCCCAACCGAGCGTGATCCGCATGGAGAGTGACGCCCCCCATCATACACCGTTTTGGTAGATTCCGTTATGCGCGAGCTCGGTCGCATCGTCCGTCTCCAGATCCAACGCTCCTCCCTGAAGACGGGGGACAAGCCCACGCGGGTGTACGACCCCGCGCCGATTCTCGACGTGGGGCGGCTCGCCGTCGGCCCCGACGGCGCCCTGGGCGAGGCGCCGGAAGGAGCGTGGCTGGTGGACGTGCATCACCGGGCGCACCCGCACACCAAGAACGAGGACGGCGGCCACGGCGTCTCGCTCGGGTTCACCTCGCACTACTCCCTGATGCGCGACCGCTTCGGCGACCGCATCACGCCCGGCTGCGCCGGCGAGAACATCCTCGTGGAGACCGGCGGGCGGGTCGGGTTCGACGACCTGGCCCGGGGCGTCGCCTGCATCGCCGGGGACGGCCGCGAGCTGGTACGGTTGGAGGTGCTGCAGGTGGCGCACCCGTGCCGGCCGTTCAGCGGCTGGGCGCTGGGGGGGATGGTGCCAGGCGAGGTGCTGAAGGAAACGCTCCAGTTCCTCGACGACGGCATGCGGGGTTTCTATTGCCTGGGAGTGGGCGCGGGAATCGTTGCGGTGGGAGATCGGGTGGTGGTGTTGTAGAGGGGCTCGGGGTTCGGGGCTCGGGGTTCGGGGTCGGCACTCCCGAGCCCCGAGTCCCCAACCCCGAGCCCCTAGCTCAACTCATCCCACGCCAGCGTCGCCGACTTCTTGCAGCGCTCGCAGGCCAGCTCCTTCATCTCGGACTCGAACGCCTGGCGGTGGCGGCAGGTCGGGCACACCGCGTAGGTGAGCGGGAACAGCCGCCCGACCCGCTGGATCTCGCGCGGCTCGCACCGCACGATGCTCCAGCGCTCCGGCGGGTGGTAGCGGATCTCCAGGAACCGCCGGTCGACCGGCACGTTGCGCCGGTTCACGTCCAGCACGACGATGTGGCTCGAGGAGATGCGGACGACGGGATACCACGCGCCGCGGCGCAGCAGGTGCGCCCCCGGCTTCCCGACCCGGGCCCAGCCCTTGGCCTGGAGCCGCGTGGGCGTGATGGGGCGGAATGGAATCGTCACGGCCCCAGAATAACACGACCCCCGGTCGGGGATCGTGACAACGGTCACACGCCTGGTACCACCGCCGATGTGATGCCTGACCCGTCCGCCGGCCTACGCTCCCCCCCGTTCAGCCGCACTCCGAGAACCCGCAGACGTGGCACTTGGCGCAGCCCTCGATGAACGCGAGCTGGGAGCCGCAGTCGGGGCAGGCGCCGATGAAGTCCTGCTCCGGCCCGCGGGCCCGCAGCGCCGCCGTGCCCTCGGGCCCCGCGATCACCTCGCGCGCGGGCACGGCGCCGGCGGCGAGCGGGCCGGCGCCGCCGAGCAGGTCTTGCTGGATCCCCTGCTTCTCTTGCATCCATTTTTCGATCGCGATCCCGATCGCGTCGGGCACCGACAGCACCTTGTTCGGGCCCAGGCCCACCACGCGGTCCGACGAGATGCCGCGGAGCTGGCGGTGGACCTCCCGCAGGGGGATCCCCGAGCGCAAGGCGAGCGAGATGAGCCGCCCGATCGCCTCGACATCCGCCATGAGGGCACCACCCGCCTTGCCAAGGGAGATGAACACCTCGAACGGCTGACCTTTGTCGTCTTCGGTGATGTTCACGTACATGGTGCCGAGGGGGGTCTCGATCCGCCGCGTCGCGCCCTTGAGCAGGTCGGGGCGGGACCGCTTGGCGCGCCGCTGCAGGTTTTCGGCTTCGGCGTCGTGCAGCTGGGCGCGGGTGCGCTCCAGCTCAGCCTCGAGCTCCGCGATCCGCCCCAGCGCCTCCGCCAGCGCGTCCTGCCCTCCCCCTCCCCCTCCCCCTCCCCCCGCCGCCTGCGCCTGCACCTTCTTCGCCGTCGCGCCGGTCGAAAGCACCTGCATCTCGCGCGCGCCGTCGCGATAGACCGTCACGCCCTTGCACCCCAGCTTGTAGGCGTAGCGGTAGATCGTCTCGACGTATTCCTCGGTCGCGTCGTTCGCGAAGTTGCAGGTCTTCGAGATCGCCGAGTCGGTGAACTCCTGGAAGGCCGCCTGCATCTGGATGTGCCATTCGGGGGTCACGTCGTGCGCGGTCACGAACACGCGCTGCCACTTCGCCGGGACCGTGTCGAAGTGGATGTGGCCCGCCTCGGCGATCCGCTGCATCAGCTCGTCCGAGTACCATCCTTCCTGCCGTGCGATCGCCACGAAGTCCTCGTTCACGTCGGGCATCAGCACGCCCGCCTGGTTGCGCATGAACGCGACGGCGAAGATCGGCTCGATCCCCGACGAGCACCCCGCGATGATCGAGATCGTGCCCGTGGGCGCGACCGTCGTGAGATTGCAGTTGCGCAGCCGGCGCATCGGCCGCACCCGCTCGCCCTTGGGCCCCCGGGCGCAAGTCGCGTCCGGACCCCAGATCGACCGCTCCCACTCGGGGAACACGCCGCGCTGCTCCGCGAGCTTCTCCGAGGCGGCCTTCGCCTCCTCGTCCACGAACTCCATCATCCGGCGGCCCAGCGCCACTCCCTCGTCCGAGTTGTACGGGATGCCGAGGCGCACCAGCAGGTCGGCCCAGCCCATCACGCCCAGCCCGATGCGGCGGATCCGCTGGGCGAGGCTGTCGATCTCGGGCAGCGGGTACCTGTTCGCGTCGATGACGTTGTCGAGGAAGTGCGTGCACAGGTGCACCACGGTCCGCAGGCGCTCCCAGTCCACGTCGCCCTCTTTGGCGAACAGGCCCAGGTTGACCGACCCCAGGTTGCACACGTCGTAGGGCAGCAGCGGCTGCTCGCCGCACGGGTTCGTGGCCTCGTAGCTGCCGAGGTGCGGCACCGGGTTGTAGTGGTTCGCCCGGTCGATGAAGTACACGCCCGGCTCGCCCGTCTTCCAGGCGCCGTGGACGATCTTGCGGAACAGCTCGCGGGCGTCGAGCTGCCCCACGACCTTGCCGCTACGCGGGTGGATCAGGTCGTAGCTCGTCCCCTCCTCCACCGCCCGCATGAACGCGTCGGTCACGGCCACGGAGATGTTGAAGTTCGTGACCTGGGTCAGGTCGTCCTTGCAGGTGATGAACTCGAGGATGTCCGGATGGTCGACCCGCAGGATCCCCATGTTGGCGCCGCGGCGCGTGCCGCCCTGCTTCACCACGTCCGTCGAGGCGTCGTACAGCTTCATGAACGACACGGGGCCCGAGGCGACGCCCATGGTGGAGCGCACGACGTCGTTCTTGGGCCGGAGCCGCGAGAACGAGAATCCCGTCCCGCCCCCCGACTGGTGCACGAGCGCCATCGCCCGCAGGGTGTCGTAGATGCCGCTCTGGCCGTTCGAGAGGCAGTCGTCCACCGGGAGCACGAAGCACGCCGACAGCTGCCCCAGCGGCCGGCCCGCGTTCATGAGGGTGGGCGAGTTGGGCATCCACGCCCGCGTGGCCATCAGCTCGAAGAACGTCTCGGCGAGGCCTTCCACCGCCTTGTCGGAGGCGCCGTAGCGCCGGTCGGGCTCCGCGATGGTGCGGGCGACGCGCCAGAACAGATCCTCGGGCCCCTCGACCGGCCGGCCCTGGTCGTCCTTCACCAGGTAGCGCCGCTCGAGCACGGTGACGGCGTTGGGGCTCAGATCGAGCGCGCCTTTGCGGGTGGAAGCGGTCATGCTGGCTCGTCCCTCACGGAGTGAGCTTGTTCACACACGGTCTGCGTATATGGAATTTAACAGCGCGCGAGACCGAAAAGCGCGGAGGGGCAAGGTAGACCCGCGGGCGCGTCGGGGCAACACTCACGCAGAGCGGCGCCCGGACGACGGTTCCGACAATTCACATCACAAAGCTGTCCGCGCGATCGGGAACCGGCCCGCGCGGTGCCGCTCGGCCTCCGCCACGTAGTGCTCCCACGTGACCCGGATGCGCTCGCGCAGCGCCGCGTCCACCGCGCGCGTCACCCGGGCCGGCACGCCCACCACCAGCGAGCCCGGCGGCACCCGTGTGCCCTCCGGCACCACGGCGCCCGCTGCCACGACACTGCCGGTCCCGATGTGCACGTCGTTGAGCAGAATGCTCCCCATGCCGATGAGGCACTCGTCCTCGACGGTGCAGGCGTGCAGGATGGCGCGGTGCCCCACCCCCACGCGCGCGCCGATCCGCGTCGGCCGGCCCTCGTCCACGTGCACCACGGTGCCGTCCTGGAGGTTGGTGGCCTCGCCCACCACGATGGCGGCCATGTCGCCGCGCAGCACGGCGCCGTACCACACGCTGGCGCGCGCGCCCAGGGTGACGTCGCCCAGCACCACGGCACCGGGGGCGATGAACGCCGTCGGATGGATGTCGATTACTGCCTCTCCGGCGGGAACTGCCACTGCACCCAGGCGTCCACCGGCTCCCCGTTCTTCTGGGCCGGATTCCAGCGCAGCGTCTTCGCGAGATCGAGGGCCTGATCGTTGAAGGTGTCCACGTTGGAGCGCACGAAGACGCGGACCTCCATGGTCTCGCCGTTGCGCGACACGTGACACAGCAGGATCGCCGGCCGGGGGACGATGGGTACGTCCGCCGGAAGCGGGATCCGTGTGGAGGACAGGGGCACCGGCCGCGTATCGAAGCAGAGGTTGTCCTGGTTGTACGCGGGCCCGTACTGCTCGCAGGGGCCGAGCTGCGAGTCGCCCGACGGCTGCAGGTCCAGCCGGATCGAGGAGGGCGCGCCCGGGCTGATGATGACCTGGCGTTCGAACGGGGAGTACCCGCCGGCCTGTACCGCCAGCTTGTAGACGCCGGGAGGCACGTCGCCCTGCGAGCCCCGGAACAGCACGCCGTTGAGGGTCACGCGCGCTCCCTGCGGCAGCCCCTGGAGCGTGAGGTGTCCCGGGGTGCCCGGGGCGACCGGAGGCAGCCGGGTGCGGGACGTGTCGGCGGCGCCGGGCGACGCGGGGGGCGCGGCCGCCGTGGCCTGTTCGCTCCCCGTGTCGGAGAGGAGGCGCTGCGCCAGCGTGTCGCGCTGCAGCGCTGCGGTCGCGGAGTCGTGCGCCGCGCCGTGGGTGAAGAAGAGCAGGCCCTTCTTGTACGCGTACAGCCCCGGGGCGCCGAGGCCGACCGCCACGACCACCACCCACAGGGCGACCCCCGCGGCGACGGAGCGGTGCTTCGGCTCGGCCGGCGCTTTGCCGGGGACGCCCGGCAGGGGCGTCGTGAGCGCGCCCGCCAGGCGCGCACCCGCGAGCGAGGGGATCGCCTTGGTGGGCGCGGTCGCGAGGCCCACCGCGGCGAACGATCCTCCCGCCTCGAGCGCCTGAACGAGCTCGTCCGCGGTCTGGAAGCGGTCGTCGTGCGACTTGGCCATCATCTTCTTGATGACCTCGAACAGCGTGCGCTGGTCGTAGTTCTCGATCGGCGGGACCGGCAGCTCCTCCATGATGTGCTTGTAGCCGATCGAGAACGAATCCTCGCCGTCGAACGGCACGTGTCCGGTGAGGCACTGGTAGGCGACCACGCCGAGCGAGTAGACGTCCGAGCGGCCGTCGAGGGGCTGGGCCCGGGCCTGCTCGGGGCTCATGTAGTGCGGCGTGCCGATCGACATCCCGGTGCCCGTCAGCTTGCCGCCGGTCGCCGCCTTCGCGATGCCGAAGTCCGTGACGACGGCCATGCCGTGCTCGTCGAACATGATGTTGTCGGGCTTGATGTCGCGATGCACGATGCCGCTCTTGTGCGCATAGGCGAGGGCCCGCGCGACCTGGACGAGCACCTGGCGGATCTCGCCCGGCGGCAGCGATCCGCGCGCGGCCAGCACGCTCGAGAGCGGCTTGCCGCGCAGGAACTTCATGACGAAGTAGATGACGCGGCCGTTCTTGCCGACGCGGTAGATCGGGATGATGCCGGGGTGCTCGAGCTTGGCGGAGGTGCGCGCTTCCCGCTGGAAGCGCTCGACGAATTCCTTGTCGAAGGCGAGGGAGAACGGCAGGACCTTGATCGCGACGTCGCGCTCGAGCTGCCGCTCGCGGGCCTTGAAGACGATCGCCATGCCGCCGCGGCCCAGCTCCTCGAGGATCTCGTACTCGTCCTTCAGCTGATCCCGCACGAGATCGAGTTCCGTGACGTCGGACTGGTGGTCGCGGGCGGCGCCGACCGAAGTCGTCGCCGTCAGATCCAGTCCGCACGAGCGGCAGAACTTGCTGGCGTCCTCGTTCTGGGTGCCGCAGCGGGAGCAGTACATCCATTCTCCGCGGAGACGGTGAAAGCTAGGGACCGGTCGGAGCGGGTGTCAACTCATTCGCGCGACACGACGACGAAGCGGCGCTGCCGCGTGAGCGACACCGCCGTCGCGGGATCGCGCACCTCGACGCTCAGGCGGTACGTGCCCTTGGGCGCGTCGCGCAGGTCGAGGCCGCGGCGCACGCGGCTGACCGGGCCCTCGGCGGACGCGTCGAACTCGAGCACCAGCGGGGCCTGGCGCCCGCCGAACAGCCGGCGAAACAACGAACGCCCGCCCGCGCGCTCGAGGCGCACCACGGTGTGATAGGGCGCGCCCGCGGCGAGTCCGTACACCTCGTAGTACAGCTCCGCCGAGCCGCCCGCGGGAAATTCCTCGAGCGGGTTGAGCGGCACGGTGTCGCCGCGCACGACCCACACCAGCCCCGATCCGCGGCGCCCGACCACGAGATCGCTCAGCGCGAACGCCCGGCCGTCGAGCCGCTCGACGGCGATGGAATCGCGCCGCACGAGATCGCCGGCGCTCTCCCCCAGCTGCTCGACGAGGAGGTGGTAGCGGTACCGCCCGGGGGGAACCGCGAGGATCAGCTGGCCGGTGAGGAAGCTGCCGCCGCGCAGCGGCTCGCGCGCCCGGAACGTGCGCGTGGTGTCGAGGCGCGCCACCAGGTTCTCCGCCGTGTCCGCCGCGAACAGGCGGAAGGCGAGCGGATACACGACGCGTCCCGAGTCGGCGAGCGGGGTGAGCTGCTGCGCCGGGATCGCGAACACGACGTGCAGCTCCTGTCCGGTTCCCTCGCGGGCCCCGACCACGAACTCCGACGCGACGACGCCGAGCACCGTGGCGAACTCGCGCGTGTAGCTGTCGGTGGTCGTGCCGCGGGCGATGCTGCGCTGGCCCAGGCTCCGCTCCGCGGTGAGCGCACCCGCCGTGTTGGCCGAGGTGAGGGTGTTGCCGAGGCGGGCGTACACCGGGCTGATGTCGGCCCGCGATGCGAACAGGTCGCTCGTGAGCGGGTCGAGCCCGCGGCGCACCTGGAGCGCGAGCGCGCCGCCGTGGCCCGCGGTGAGCGCGTCGGCGAGGCTCTCGACCAGCTTGTAGTCCTGCACGTCGCCGCGCGCGACGAAGTGGAAGATCAGATCGCCCGCCGGCCGGCGGTACAGCCACGTCTCGTTCGGCTCGAGCCGGTCGACGATCCGCGGGTACGACGCCCGCTTGTCCGGCGGGCCGTGCCGCAGGTAGATGATGCCGCGATCGTCCAGCTCCTCCTGGTCGGACCGGTAGCGCTCCGTGATGTCGTAGTGGCGGTGGCGGCTCACGAGGCGGAAGTGCCGCCACACGTAGAACCAGCGCCGGTAGTGCTCGGCGAGGCGCTCGCCGGGGTTGCGGGCCTCGACCACGTCGCGCCGCCGCCAGAAGTGCTCGAGCCACTCGGCCCGCGGGCCGGGGGACGTGAACCCGTCGAACGGGGTGACCTCCTCGGGGCGCGCCACGACGCTCAGGTCCACCCGGTAGAGCGCGATCGCCTCGGGCGAGCGGGCGACCCGCGCCCCGGCGAAATAGGTGCGCCACCCGTCCGGCTCCCGGTTCGCCAGGTAGGAGGTGCGCGCCAGCTCGAGCAGGCCGAGCCCCGAGTCGCCGCCCGCCGCGACGTAGGCCTGGAACCCCGCCATTGCGGAGTCCACGTCGCCGACCGCGCGCTCCACGCGCCCGCGGGCGAGCGCCACGCCGGGAGTGCGGCCGGCCGGGGAGGCGGCGGCGAGCCGCACCGCCTTCAGCGCCACGTCGAGCCGCGGCCCGATGCGCTGCGTGAGCGCCGTGCTCACGAGGTCGACCGTGGCCTGGGCGAACCCGGGATCGGCCTCCACGGCGCGCGCGAACGCGGCCGCGGCCTTGCTGAGGTAGTCCTTGCCGAGCTGCTGGCGGAGGTTCTCGATCGCGATCACGGCGTGCTCGCCCAGGCCGAGCTCGGCGAGCCCCAGCCCGTACCACGGATAGGGCCAGTCGGGGGTGACCTCCCCCGCCCACTCGAACTCCCCCGCCGCATCCTCGTAATGGCTCTTCACGCCCGTGAGCTCGCCGAGGCGGTACGCGATGAATCCGAGCCGCAGGTGGATCAGCGAGTCGCCGCGGTCCCGCTTCGCGATCTCGATCGTCGTCGCTTCGAGCCGCTTGAGCGCCGCGGAGTCGCGCGCGCCCGCGAGCGAATCCCGGAAGCGCTCGAGCGCCACGCGCGCGCCGGGTGACTGGGCGTCGAGCGGGGAGGGCGGGACGGCAGTGAGCGCGACCGCACTCAGGAGGATCAACCGGCGCATAGGACTATTATACGCCACACCATGGGAATCCGGAGCCTCGGCCCCCCCGCTCAGAAGTCGGACGCGAGCGCGACGTACACCAGGGGCCGGCGCGGATCGCCCGACGGCGGCGTGGTGAGCGGCTGCGCGACGCCCAGGCGCAGCTGCAGCAGCAGGTCGTAGTTGACGGCGAAGTCGCCCGCGAGCTCGAGCCCCGTCGAACGCAGCCGCGTGAGCCGCGGCGCGGCGCCGCGGTTCCAGGCGTCGCCGGCGTCCGCGAACGCGTTGAGCCACAGCTTGTCGGCCCCGAACGGGAGGTGACCGAGCGACCGGCCGACGAGCGCCAGCGGCAGGCGATACTCGAGCGAGCCCGTCGCGACGCGCGCGCCGCTCAGCGCCCCCGAGCGGTAGCCGCGCACCGGGAAGGCGCGCGTGCCGCCGATCACCTGGCCGTACGTGAGACCGAGGGGCGCCGACGACACGCCCCCGACGTTCAACAGCCCGCCGAGCGGCCCTCCGGTGGCGCCGGCGGCGAGGCGCAGGGCGAGCACGTGGTGGGCGAAGCCCCCGAACCCCGGCAGGCGAGCGTACAGGCCGAGGCGCGAGCGCACCTCGTTCGACCAGCGTGGGCCGCCCTGCTCCTCCCGCCGGCGATAGGTCGCGGACCAGGTGAAGCCGTTCTCCGGCGACACCGAGAGCGCACCCGCCACGAGACGCGACAGCGCGAGCGTCACCGAGCCGCCGATCAGGTCCTGCGCGTCGCACCCCGGACAGACGGCGGCGAGGGACGTGTCGGGGCTCGTCACGAACCGGGTGCGTTCGAGCTCCGCGGCGAACCGCACGCTCGCCGCGGTGCGCCAGCGGCGGGTCACGAACGACGCCCCGAGCGCGGCGTCCTGATCGAGCTCCGCGATCGCGAGCGTGGGCGCGGACGGTGGGGGCGCCACGTTGTGCCACGAGCTCGACCCCGACAGATCGAGCGTCGGGTTGCCGAGCACCTCCGACACCAGCACGAAATCGCCCACGGCCCGGAAGGGGCGGGGCGCGACGAGCAGGTCGCCCGCGTAGATGAAGCGGCCCAGCGCGTCGGTCCCTGCGGTCACGGCGCCGAAGAACCGCCCCGCCGGCCGGGCGTCGAGGAAGAACGGCACCCAGAAGTGCGGCCGCAGGGACGGCCACAGGGCGTACCCGGTCTCGCGCACCGGCACCGCGGGCGCCGGCTCGAACGGCAGCGGCTCGGGAAATGCCGCCGGCGCCGCGCCGGCGAGCACCGGCGCACGCCGTAGCTCCCAGCCGCGGGCCGTGAGGGCCGCGTAGAGCAGCGTACCGTCGCCGAGCGCGGCGGGGGCGCGCGCGCCCAGCGGCTCCGCCGTCAGCGGCTCGGCCCAACCCCCGCCCGACGCGCGCCAGCGGTACACCTGCGGCAAGCCGGTCGGATCGGCGACGAACCACAGCTCGCTCCCCGCGGCCCACGTCGGATCGGTGATCACGCCGCGCGACTCGACGAGCACCACCGCCGCCGCGGGCGAGTCGGCGGGCCAGCGCACGAGCTGCCAGTGACCGCCCGCGTTCCGGGTCGCGGCCACCTGCCGCCCGTCGGGCGACGGCACGACCTCCCCCCACGTCGCGCCCGGCGGGCCCGGCGGGCCGGGGGGGACGGGCAGCGCCGGATGGTTGGTCGCCGGTCCGAGGATGATGGTCGAGAGCCGCCCGCCGCCCGCGCGGGGCGCGACGACGCGCGCACCGTGCGTCTCGCGGCGCCACGCCCCGCCGGGGATCCAGCGGTACAGGTCGCTCCGCACGCGCCACCGCGTCGTGAAATCGAGCTGCGCCACGATCAGCGTGTCGCCGAGCCAGTCGTAGCTCACGCCGGCGTTGACGGCGTGCGGAGCAGGCTGTCGATCACGCGCGCCGGGGGGGGGGCGCCGTCGCCCGGTGCGGGCGCGGGCCGGGTCGCCTGCGGCCATTCGGCGCCGAGCGAGCGCCCGGGCGCGGCGCGGCCGATCTGGCGGCCGACGCGATAGGGAATGAGCTGGCCGGCCGTGGCCTCTACGAAGCGCGGCACGGCCGAGTCCCCCGCCACGCCGGTGAAATAATGAAAGAAGCGGCTGCCATAGGCGTACGGGACGAGGCCGTCCGCCCAGCGGGTGTACAGCAGCGCGTCCGCGGGCCGGCGCGACGCGCCGCCGGTGTGGTCCGCGGCGAGGATCTGCGTGTGGAAGCTGCCGCGCACGCGCCCGCCGTTCGTGAACTTCGATTCGTAATAGACGGCGAGCCCCTCGGTCACCCAGCTCGGCTGATATTCGTTCGGGAAGAGCCCCGGCACCCGACCGAACACGCGCTGCGCGAGGCCCCAGAAGCTCCTGGCGCGGTCGAGATGGAAGACGTGGGTCAGCTCGTGCGTCGTGAGGAGCCGGAGCCAGCTGTCGTAGAGCTGCAGCCCTGGATCGGTGGCAGGCGGCGTGAGGAAGAGGTCGATGCGGGGCGAAGGGAACACGCTCGTGAGACCGTTCGCGACGTCGCCGTCGTCGGCGAGCGTGAGGTCGACCTTGCCACGCGGGGGATGCAGCTCCGACGCGAGCAGCACGTACGCCCGCTCTGCTTCCCGCGCCTCGGTGAGCGCCACGTCGCGGTACGCGGGCCGGAAATGGATGCGAAAGTGCGCCGTGTGAAGGGTGCGCCAGGCGCCGGACGGGTCGAGCTGCGCCTCGGCGCGGCCGGCGAGCAGGAGGAGAACGAGAATGCGCACTCTCACGGCTCCCGTGCCCGCTCGCGCAAGAACGCCTCGATCCCGCGCGCGATCCCCCGGGCGTAGCGCCATTGCCCCGCGTCGCTCGCGAGCATCGCCTCCTGCTCCGGCATCATGATGAAGAGGCCCTCGGTGAGCGCCGCCGGCATCCAGGTGGGGCGCACCAGCGCGTAATCCCCGCGCCCCATCCCCAGGTCGCGCACGCCCAGCTCCGCGACGAGCGCCCGATCGAGCTGCCGCGCCAGCGCCGCGCTGCGGGGGTGGAAGTAATACACGCTCGTGCCGTTGTTCGCGAACGGGTTCACGCCGTCGGGGAGCGCGTTGGCGTGGATCGAGACGAGCACGTCCGCGTCGTGCAGCTCGGCGAACCGGGTGCGGGGGAAGAGGTCGATCGGCGTCGAGTCGGTGCGCGTGAGCAGCACCGTCGCACCGGCGCCCTCGAGCAGCTGCTGCGCCTTGCGGGCCACGGCGAGCGTGGCGACCGGCTCCCACAGCCCCGTCGGGCCTTTCGCGCCGAGCGGAGGATGCCCGGGGTCGAGCACGATCGTCCTCCCGGAGAGCGGATGCGCGGCGCCGATCGCGGGCGGCCGGCGGACTTCGAGCAGCAGATCACGGCCGTCGAAGCGCGTCCGGTAGCCCCACACGCGCCGTGACAGCTCGAGCGTGATCGTCACCTCGTCCGTCGCGGGTTGCGCGTAGCGCATCCGCGTGACGAGCGGGTCGGTGCCGCCTCCTCCGTACTGCATCCAGTTGATGTCCGCCACACCGCCATACAGCCGGAGCGTGAGGCTCTTGTCGCCTTCCGTGACCTGGAACGGGAGCCGCGCCGGCAATGGCACGCGCAGCGTCACCGATTTCGGCCCGGCCACGAGCCGCACCGATCCCACCGTCCCGCCCGGGGGCGGCGTGCCCGGGACGAGGGGGACCACGTCCGCGACGTTCACCCACGCCACCGCGGCGCGCGAGAGCTGGAGCCGGACCTGATCGTTCCAGCGGCCCGAGGTTGCCGCGGTCGTCCCCGTCGGGAAGAACCAGTTGTAGGTGCCGCCCGGAACCGCGCGGCCGGCGGTCAGGCTGTCGGTCGCCCCCGTGTGGGCCGTGTCGTCGTTGAGCACGACGACGGCCGGAACAGCCAGGTCGGCCAGCACGACCGTGAGCGGCCAACGCGCCCGTGCGGTGTCCCCACCCACGGCGACCTCGAGTGCCCCGCACGCGGTCCGCCCGTCGGGGCACAGCGCCGCGGCCGGGAGCCAGCCGACATAGCGCCCCGTCGCGGGCGGTAGGCGGTAGGCCGCCGAGTCGCTCACGAACGCCCGCACGCCCCACGGGGGCTCGGCGGGCAGGGTGTCGGGGAGGAGCGGGACGGTGGAGCCCCACGGCAGCACGAGACGGACGGCCGCGCCCGGCGCGGCCAGCACGGCGAGCCGTATGCCCTCGCCCCCGGGGAGCGCCAGGCTGCCGGCCGGCTCGAAGCTCGTAGTGTCGATCCAGGCGGCGCGCCCGGGCGGCGGATGGAATCGCGGCGCGAGGCGCGCCGGGAAGATCGTGGCGGTGGAGTCCGGGCCGGCGCGCGCCACCAGGCGAAACGGTGCGACGGTGTCGTCGGGGAGCGGGACCCAGGCGATCCAGGCGCCGTTCGCGAGCACCGCCACGGGCTGGCCGTCGACCGTGAGGCTCGCGGGCCCGCTGCCGCCGCGGATCGCGCCGAAGAAGAAGGCCGAGTCGCGGGACTGGATGACGTCGGCGGAGTCGGGATAGACGACGCTGATGTGGAGCGCGGCGCGCGCCGGCGCGGGCGGCGCCCCGGAGCGCGGGCCCGCGCATCCGGCTGCGACACTCACGAGCAGCACGCCGACCGATCGCACAGGCGCGCAAGCTAGCATCGACCCTTTCGACCCGTCAATTTGCCGAATAGATTGGCAGACCGTAACTTGTGCGCTCTGTGGAGCACCTCCGCCAGTGACCGCCTGCACCTACTGCGGCCGCGATAACGACCCCGGCGCGCAGTTCTGCATGGATTGCGGCAAACCCATGGGCAAGTCCACTGGATTGAAGGCCGCCACGCCCGCGGCCGGCAAAGCCGGCGCCGTGCCGGGCACCCACGTCATCGAGCAGCCCCCTCCCCCTCCCCCGGCCCCTGCCCTTACCGGCCGCCCGGACGCCGTCGTATGCCCGTTCTGCGGCGACCGCGCGAACAGCCAGCTGCCCTTCTGCCCGCACTGCGGCCGGCGGCTCACGGCCCCGGGCTCAGGGCCCACGTGCGCCCGCTGCGGCTCCCCGGTGCCGCAGGGGACGAAGTTCTGCGCCACCTGCGGCGCCCCCTTGGTCGAGGCGGCGGCGCCGCGGCGCTCGCCCTCCTCCCCAGAACGCGCCGCCGCGCGCGGCGCCAGGCCGATCACTTTCGTGCTGCTCGACGAGGCCGGCAAGCCGCAGCGGCGCTTCGAGCGCCAGGCACCCGACACGACCCTCGGCCGGCAGGACGGGGACATCCGGTTTCCCGACGACGTGTTTCTGTCGCCGCTGCACGCCAAAGTCTCCTGGGAGCGGGACGGGCTGGTCGTGCGCGACCTCGGCAGCCGCAACGGAACCTGGGTGTTCCTCGAGGGGCCGCACCGGCTGGTCGACGGCGACCTCCTGCTCGTCGGCTCGCAGGTGCTCCGGTTCCGGCGCCTGGGGTACCCCGGGCCGCACGCCCCCGACGCCGACTCGACGAAGCGGATGGGCAGCCTGATCCCGAGCGCCGACATCGCGAGTCTCACGCAGCTCCGCTCGGACGGCAGCGCGCGCGACGTGATCCAGCTGTCCCCGGGGCGCGACGTGCTGATCGGCCGCGAGGAGGGAGACTGGCTGTTCCCCTACGATCCGGCGATGAGCGCGCGCCACGCGATGATTCGCTCCGAGGACGCGGACTTCGTCGTCGTGGACGCGAACAGCCGGAACGGCATCGCGCTCGCGGCCCGCGGCGACATGCCGCTGCAGCACAACTCCCGCATCCTCGTCGGCGACAAGCTGCTGCGCATCGAGGTCACGGCGTGAAGATCTGCCCCGTCTGCTCCACCGAGTACCCCGACGACGTGCGGTTCTGCCCGAACGACGGGCAGACGTTGCGCGCCTCCTCGCCGGCGCACGACCTGGTGGGCCAGGTGGTCGCGGACCGCTACCACGTGGTGAGGAAGCTGGGCGAGGGCGGGATGGGCCAGGTGTACCTCGCCGAGCACGTGAAGATGGGCCGGCGGAGCGCCATCAAGGTGATGAACCCCGCCATGGTGCACGACCCCGACGCCGTAGCCCGCTTCAACCGCGAGGCGGCGAACGCGAGCCGCATCACGCACCCGAACGTCTGCGCCATCTACGATTTCGGCGAGACGCCGGACGGGCTGATCTACCTCGCGATGGAGTTCATCGAAGGGGAGCCGCTCACCGACCTGCTCGAGCGGGAGCGCGCGCTGCCGGTGCGCCGTGCGGTGAGCATTTTCATCCAGGTGGCCGACGCCCTGCAGGCGGCGCACGACCTCGGTATCGTGCACCGGGATCTCAAACCCGACAACATCATGCTCACCCGCGGCCGGGACGGCGTCGACATCGTGAAGGTGGTGGACTTCGGGATCGCCAAGGCGGTGGGGGGAGACGACACCCAGAAGGTCACGAGGACCGGCATGGTCGTCGGCACGCCCGAGTTCATGAGCCCCGAGCAGCTGTCGGGCGACAAGCTCGACGGCCGGAGCGACATCTACTCGCTCGCGCTGGTGTTGTTCAAGACGCTGACGGGGAAGCTGCCGTTCGAGGCGACCACGGTGCAGGAGACCATGATCAAGCGCCTCACCGACGACCCCCAGCGGCTCGCCGCCGCGCGCCCGGACCTGCGCTTCCCGCCGGGCCTCCAAGAGACGCTCGACGCGGGGCTCACCCGCGACCCCGTGGATCGCTACCAGTCGGCCGCCAAGTTCGCGACCGACGTGGCGGGCATCGCCGGGCTCGAGCGTCGGGGGGCGGCCGGCCCGGTCGCCCCGCTGCCCCCGACCCGCGCGGACGCCGAACAGCGCACCCGGCTCCTCGAGCCGGCCGCCCCCCGGCCGGGCACCGCGGCGCGGCCGGCGCCCGCGAAGCGGCGCTCGCTCGTGCCGATCATCGCGGGCACGGTGCTGGTGCTGGGCGGCGGGGGAGCCGCGGTGGCGGTATTCGCCGGAGGCGGCGGCAAGACCGGCGGCGCCGTGCGCCCCGACACGGCGCCGCAACGCGCCGCAGGCAATGCTGTGGACACCGCCCGTTTCCCGGCGACGCCGCCGGCCAATCCGCAGCCTCAGGAGGGTGGCGGGCAGGTCCGGCGGCTCGCCGGCGTCGATCCGGCCACGGCGGGGGCCCTGCTCGATGCGCTGATTGAACGGCCGGGGACGGTGATTCTTGACTCGGCGCTCCTCGTGTACGACATGCCCGGCGTGCAGGGGAAGGACCGGGCGTTCGCCGCCTGCCTCCGGGCGCAGGCCTTCAGGAGCTTGAGCCACAACGATAGCGCGCGAGTGTGGGCGAGGCTCGGTCTGCAGCTCGACCCGGGCCTCAAGTCGTGCCAGCAGATCGTCCAGAACGCGGGTGGGCCCTAGCGCATGTTCGGACGCTCCTCCTCGAGACCGATCAGAGTTCAGGTCTTCGCCAAGACCGACCTGGGCAAGACGCGAGACCACAACGAGGACCGCTTCCTCGTCGCGGACCTGACGCGCGGCGAAGCGTCGCTCCAGGCGGCCATCCGGAGCCACGAGGTGGGCGAGCGCGGCTCGCTCTTCATCGTCGCGGACGGGATGGGCGGCGCCGCCGCCGGCGAGCTCGCGAGCGAGATGGCGACCGAGACGATCTACGGCCAGATGGTGAGGTCCTGGGGCCAGGAGCCGGAGGCGACGCCCCAGCGGTTCGCCTACCGGCTCAAGGAGGCGGTGGAGGTGGCGAACGGCCACATCCACTCCTACGCGAAGGCGCACCCCGAGGTGCGCGGCATGGGGACCACCACGACCGCGGTGGGCTTGCTGGGCGACCACTTCTACCTCACGCAGGTCGGGGACAGCCGCGCCTACCTGATCCGCGACGGCCAGGCGGTGCAGCTCACCAGGGATCAATCGCTGATGCAGCGGCTGGTCGAGGCCGGGGAGCTGACCGAAGAGGAAGCCGCCAAGAGCGAGCGCCGCAACATCATCCTGCAGGCGCTGGGGCCCGACGCGCGCGTCAAGGTGGACCTCACGCACCAGGAGGTCCGCCGGGGTGACATCCTGGTGCTCTGCTCCGACGGCCTGTCGGGCCAGGTCAAGAAGGACGAGATCGCGGACATCGTGTTACGCGAGCGGGATCTGCAGGCCGCGTGCGACAAGCTGATCGCGCTCGCCAACGAACGGGGCGGCCCCGACAACATCACGGTGGTCATCGCGCGGTTCGAGGGCGACGGCCTGCGCCCGGCCGGCGCGGTCGGGGAGGTCGGCCACCAGGTGTATCCCCTGATCGACACCGAGACCAGCACGGAGCCGGTGCCGGTGTACACCGGCAGCCGGCCGCCCGTCCCCGCCCGCCGGGGCCGCTGGCGCGTGATCGTCCTCCTGGTCGCCGCGGCCGCCGCCGCCGCCCTTTACCTGACCACGCGGAGCCCGTGACGGCGCGGTTCACCTTCCTGTCGGGCGCGCGCGCCGGACAGGTCGAGACGTTCCGCAAGGCCTACATCGGGCTGGGGCGCCACCCGCTCTCGGACGTGCGGTTCGACGCCGAGCGGGACCTCGACGTCTCCTCGCGCCACGCCGCCGTCATCCGCCAGGGGGAGAGGGACACCTTCGTCGTGCGCGACCTCGGCAGTACGAACGGCACGTTCCTGAACGGCCAGCGGGTCGCTGGCGACGTCGGGCTCAAGGACGGGGACGTCATCACCTTCGGGCAGCAGGGACCCGCCGTGGAGTTCCGCGTGATCCCGGGCGAGCCCACGGCGGACGCCGTGTCGGACGCGGCGCCCGTCCGCCGCTCGAGCACGGCGGTCCGCATCGCCGCCGAGGTGGCGCGCCAGACGCGCCAGCTCCGGCGCACGACGAAGATCCTGATCGCCCTGCTCGCGCTCGCGATCGCGGGGTTCGGCTGGGTGCAGTGGGCTGCCGCGCGGGACGCGCGCGAGCTGCTCCGGCTCCAGGCCCGCGCCGACAGCCTGAGCCGCACGGCGCAGCAGCTGCTGACGCGTTTCCAGACGGAGCTCGTCAGCGTGCGCGACGCGTTGCGCCAGTCGCAGGCGGAGGTCGCGCGCCTGCGGCGCGAGCTCGCGGCGGCGGGCTCGCGGGGCGACGCGGGGGCGGTGTCGCGGCTCGGCGCCCAACTCGACGCCGCGGCGGCGCGCCAGCGGGGTCTCGCGGGCGCCGCCGCCGTGGACTACCGCGCGATCTCGCAGAAGAACCAGGACGCCGTGGCGCTACTCGTGGTCGAGTACTCGGAGAGCGAGATCTTCAGCGGGACGGCCTTCGCCGTGGACTCGCAGGGCACGCTTGTCACCAACAAGCACGTGCTGGTGGGCGAAGGGGGCGACCGCCGGCCGCGGCGCATCGCCATCAAATTCTCGGGATCGAAGCAGTGGTTCCCCGGGCGCTTCGTGAGCGTCGCCGAGTCGGCTGACGTGGGCGTCGTGAAGGTGGACGTCAAGGGCGGCACGCCGCGCGTCGCGGGTTTCGCGCGCGACCCGCACGGCCTCGAGCGCGGCGACCCCGTGGCGATCATCGGCTACCCGCTGGGCGAGGATCTGCCGATGGAGCGCCAGGGACGGACCGCCGTCGCGGACCCGACGCTCACCGTCGGCACGGTGAGCAAGGTGCTCGGGGGCCTCGTGCAGGTGGACGGCTACGGCGCGCCCGGGTCGTCCGGGAGCCCGATCTTCGATCGCGAGGGCAGGGTCGCGGCGGTGCTGTACGGCGGGAACCGCGAGTCCCAGGGGAAGATCATTTACGCGGTTCCCGCCTCAGCCGTCATCGACTACCTGAAGCGCCTTCCGTGACAATTCCCAGGCTGAAGCCCCGTCAACTCAACCACGTCATGACGCGCCTCGCCGCCGCTCGCTGCATGAGCGGCTGCCCGTGCCAGCAGCACAGGATCGGCGCGCGGCCGGGGATCTGCGCCGCGAGCCGGGGATGCCCGAACAGCACCACGAGCTGCGCCCCCCCCGCCCCCCCCGCCCCCCCCGCGGACGCGAGCCGCCGCAACTGCGCGAGCGACCGCGCCCCGAGATTCGCCCGGCCTTT